>Ga0302326_10031107_pt1 | contig 10667 bp, 8 predicted proteins | sample Palsa_T0_3_FD_202264 | JGI IMG/M metagenome (GOLD analysis project Ga0302326, IMG submission 202264) | Peat permafrost microbial communities from Stordalen Mire near Abisko, Sweden - Palsa_T0_3 | ecosystem: Environmental > Terrestrial > Soil > Palsa > Peat permafrost | place: Sweden: Abisko...
TCGACCGGCCATCGGGCACGCTGTCGGGCGGCGAGGCGCAGCGCACCAAGATGATCCGCCACCTCGGCTCGTCGCTCACCGACGTCACCTACGTCTTCGACGAGCCCACCATCGGCCTGCACCCCCACGACATCCAGCGGATGAACGACCTGCTGCTCCAGTTGCGCGACAAGGGCAACACGGTGCTCGTGGTGGAGCACAAGCCGGAGGCGATCGCGATCGCCGACCACGTCGTCGATCTCGGTCCGGGGGCCGGCACCAGGGGCGGCGAGGTGATGTTCGAGGGCACCCTCGAAGGGCTGCAGGCCAGCGGCACCATCACCGGGCGGCACCTGGACGACCGGGCCTGCGTGAAGCCGTCGGTCCGGAAGCCGTCGGGAAAGCTGGAGGTACGCGGCGCCAGCCTGCACAACCTGCAGGACGTCGACGTGGACATCCCGCTCGGCGTGCTGGTCGTGGTGACCGGCGTGGCCGGCTCAGGCAAGAGCTCGCTGATCCGCGGTTCGGTGTCCGGCCGGGACGGCGTGGTCGCGGTCGACCAGGGCGCGATCCGCGGCTCGCGGCGGAGCAACCCGGCGACCTACACCGGCCTGCTCGACCCCATCCGCAAGGCGTTCGCGAAGGCCAACGACGTGAAGCCGGCGCTGTTCAGCGCCAACTCCGAGGGCGCCTGCCCCAATTGCAACGGCACCGGCGTCATCTACACCGACCTGGCGATGATGGCCGGCGTCGCCACGACCTGCGAGGTGTGCGAAGGCAAGCGGTTCGCGCCTGAGGTGCTTGACTACCACCTCGGTGGCCGGGACATCAGCGAGGTACTGGCCATGCCGGTGACCGAGGCGCTGGTGTTCTTCGGCGACGGCGAGGCGCGCACCCCGGCCGCGCACGCCATCCTCGAGCGGCTCGCCGACGTCGGGCTCGGTTACCTCAGCCTCGGCCAGCCGCTCACCACGCTGTCCGGCGGCGAGCGGCAACGGCTCAAGCTGGCCACCCACATGGCCGCCCACGGGGGTGTCTACGTCCTCGACGAGCCGACCGCCGGCCTGCATCTCGCCGACGTCGAGCAACTGCTCGCCCTGCTGGACCGGCTCGTCGACTCCGGTAAGTCGGTCGTCGTCATCGAGCACCATCAGGCGGTGATGGCGCACGGTGACTGGATTATCGACCTTGGCCCCGGCGCCGGCCACGACGGCGGCCTGATCGTCTTCGAGGGCACCCCCGCCGACCTCGTCGCCGCCCGCTCCACCCTTACCGGCGAGCACCTCGCGGCCTACGTCGGCGCCTGACACGGTTAGGGCGGTCCCCAGGCATTAGGCCCGGGGACCGCCCTGACGGACCCCCCACAATCGGTCCCCCCCACCAACGAGTCACCATCATGACCGGCACGAGAACCACCGCACCATCCCCGAACACGGTGTCACCCGACCGGGTGTCACGCCCTATTTTTCGGAACGACACTGCCCCCCGCCCACTGACCTCAGCCCGCCCCCCGCGACCTGCGCTTCCCGGGCGGTTCGCTCGCGCTTACCTACTGGCGGGGCGGGCCGGTGCTCTGCCTGACGATCAGCGTGGTGGCCAGCTCGATATGGTGCGGCTCGCCGGCGGCAGAGGCGGGATCAGAGCGCAGCATCCGGAAGGCGGTGGCGGCCATGGCCGCCAGGGGCTGGCGGACCGTGGTCAGGGCGGGCGTGGCCCACGACGCGACCGGGACATCGTCGAAGCCGACCACGCTCAGGTCATCCGGGGCCCGCAGCCCGCGTTCAGCTAGGGCCCGGAGCACGCCGAACGCCTGGCCGTCGTTGCCGGCCACGATGCCGGTGGGCGGCTGCGGCAGCGAGAGCAGTTCGGCGGCCTGCGCCTCCCCGCCGGACAACGAGAAGTCGGCCCGGCGGATGAGGACTTCATCCACGGCGAGCCCGGCGGCCTGCAGGGCGGCGCGATAGCCGTCCAGCCGGGCCCGGCTCGACCACAGGCCCCGCGGACCGCCGACGATGGCGATGCGACGGTGACCCAGCTCGATCAGGTGCCGGGTGGCCGTCATGCCGCCCATCCAGTTGGTCGTGCCGACCGAGCGGATGGCATCGCCGGGCTCGACGGGCGGGTCGATCGCCACCAGCGGGATCCGGGCGGCGGCCAGCCGGTGCAGTTCCCGGCTGCCCGGCAGGTGCAGGACGCACAGCGCACCGTCGGTCCCCCGGGCCTCGGCTCGGTCGAGCCAGCCGGTGAACTCCCGCGGCGAGTGCACGGTGGTCGCGATGACGCTGGTACCAGCCTCGTTGGCGGCCTCCATGGTCCCGCGCAGCAGCTCTTCGGCCCACGGGCTGTGCAGGTCCGCGATCAGCAGGTCGACGACCCCGAAGCCGAGCCGGGAAGCGACCTGGTACCCGTGCTCCCGCAGCAGGCCGGCGATCCGGGCCCGGGTGCCGGCCGCGACGTCCGCCCGCCCGTTGAGCACCTTGGACACGGCCGATACCGACACGCCGGCGTCGGCGGCGATATCGACCAGGGTGCTACGGCGGGCGTCGCGCACCATGTCAGCTCCTTTTCGAAAAGCAAGTTCCGGAGGTCTCGGCCGATATGGTCTTAGCAGTATCGCTCATATTCGAGAACATCGCTATTGACCAGCGTTACTTCTGAACTTAGCTTGGTCAGAGGTAAGCGGGAATTTTTCGAGAAGGAGCACCTTGACTGCCAACCCTACGGCCCTGCAGCTCTACACCCTGCGGGAACAACTGACCGCCGACCGAGCGGGACTCCTGAGGCAAGTCGCCGCGATGGGCTACGGCGCGGTAGAACCGTTCGGCATCCTCGATGACCCGGCCGGACTGCGGGCCGACCTCGATGCGGCCGGCCTGTTCGCGTGCAGCGTGCACGCGTCGCCCACCGGTGCGGACGCCGAGGCCGTGGTGCGCGCCGCTCGCACCCTCGGCGCGGACACGGTCATCATCCCGCACCTGCCGCCGCCCAGGTTCGCCGACGCTGACAGCGTGCAGGCGCTGGCGCGTGAGCTGAACGAACTGGCCGCCTGGACGGGCCGCCAGGGCCTGCGCCTGGGCTACCACAATCACGATTTCGAGCTCTCTTCCCTGCTGGACGGGGTCCCCGCCCTGGAGGTGCTGGCCGGTCAGCTGGACGAGGCGGTCCTGCTCGAGGTCGATACCTACTGGGCGGCGGTGGGCGGGCAGGACGTGGCCGCCCTGCTGGGCCGGCTCGGTGACCGCGTTCAGTACCTGCACGTCAAAGACGGTCCGGTGGTCGACAGGGACGACTTCATGACCGCGGTCGGCACCGGGCGGATGCCGGTGGCCGAGATCCTGACCGCGAGTCCGTCCGTGCCGTGGCACGTGGTGGAGCTCGATCGCTGCGCGACCGACATGATGACCGCGGTCGGGGACAGCCTGGCCTGGCTGATCAGCCAGGGGCTGGCCCCGGGCCGGCCTCAGCCGGCTCAGCACCCGGGCGGGGCCTGATGACGGCGCCGGACGGCCCGGTGGGCGTCGCCGTCGTCGGCTGCGGGACCATCAGCGACGAGTACCTGCGCAACCTGACGTCATTTCCCGACCTGAGCGTGCTGTTCTGCGCCGACCTCGACCTTGAGCGAGCCAAGGAGCAGGCCGCGAAGTACGGCGTGCCCGAGGCGGGGACGGCCTCCCGGGCGCTGCGGCGACCAGACGTCGAACTGGTCGTCAACCTCACCATCCCGGCCGTGCACGCGGAGATCACGTCGGCCGCCCTGGCGGCGGGCAAGAGCGTCTGGACCGAGAAACCGCTCGCCCTCGACGCCGCCACCGGGCAACGCCTGCTCGCCGAGGCGGACCGGGCCGGCCTGCGGCTGGGCTGCGCCCCCGACACCGTGCTCGGCGCCGGGCTGCAGACCGCCCGGCGGCTGATCACCGAGGGGGTGATCGGCGCGCCGCAGACGGCCCTGACGTTGATGCAGAATCCCGGCCCGGAGCGGTGGCATCCCGATCCGGAGTTCCTGTTCCAGCGCGGGGCGGGGCCGCTGTTCGACATCGGGCCGTATTACCTATCGGTCCTGGCCATGATCTTCGGCCCGGCTGAGCGGGTCGCGGCCGTAGGCCACCGCAGCCACGACACCAGGGTCATCGCCCGCGGGCCGCGGGCCGGCACGGAATTCCGGGTCGAGGTCCCCACCCACGTCTCGGCTCTGATCGAGTACGCGCAGGGCCCGGTGGCCACGGTCGTGCTCAGCTTCGAGTCGCCGCTGCCGCGACATGGTTTCGTCGAGATCACCGGTACCGAGGCCACCCTCGCGCTCCCCGACCCGAACCGGTTCGACGGCGAGATCAGGCTTCGCGCCACCGGCAGCAGCGAGTGGCAGGACCTGCCGACGTCCGGACCTGCCGACGGACGCGGGCTCGGCGTGCTGGACATGGCCCGGGCCTTGCGCCGCGGCGGCCGTCCTCGTGCGTCGGGTGAGCTGGGACTGCACGTGCTCGAGACCATGGAGGCGATCGACCGGTCCGTCGCGGATCGCTCCTTCCAGCCGGTGCGGTCGGCCTTCAGCCTGCCCGAAGCGCTGGACCCCGCCTGGGACCCGAAGGCCCGCACCCTACTATCGGCCTGACGGAACGCTGGCCTGACGGAAGGCACCAAGGTGGAGGAGACACTGGCTCAGGCCGCGGACCGGCCCGTGCTCGGCGTGGGCCTGGTCGGTTACGCGTTCATGGGCGCGGCCCATTCGCAGGCCTGGCGGACCGCGCCGCACGCGTTCGACCTGCCGTTGCGGCCGCACCTGGCCGTGCTGTGCGGCCGGGACGCGGCCGCGGTCCGCATCGCCGCCGCGCGGCTCGGCTGGACCGCCACCGAGACGGACTGGCACGCCCTGATCAAACGCGACGACGTGGACCTCGTGGATGTGTGCACGCCCGGCTATCTGCACGCAGAGATCGCCATCGCCGCGCTCGAGGCCGGCAAGCACGTGCTGTGCGAGAAGCCCCTCGCCAACACCCTGGCCGAGGCCGAGGACATGGCCGCCGCGGCGGCCCGCGCCGCCACCCGCGGCGTCCGCGCGATGACCGGGTTCAACTACCGCCGCGTCCCGGCCGTGGCCCTGGCCCGCCAGCTGGTGACCGAGGGGAGAATCGGCCAGCTCCGGCACGTCCGCGCGAGCTACCTGCAGGACTGGCTGGTGGACCCGTCGTTCCCGCTGACCTGGCGGCTGCAGCGCGAGCGGGCCGGGTCCGGTGCGCTCGGTGACCTGGGCGCGCACATCGTCGACCTGACCCAGTACCTGACCGGTGAGCTGATTGCCGGCGTCTCCGCGGTCACCGCCACCTTCGTGGCTGAGCGCCCCCTGGCTGAGGCGCCCGGTGCCGCCCCCCGCTCCGGGCCGGTGACCGTGGACGACGCCGCGGTCTTCACCGCCCGGCTGTCATCGGGCGCGCTGGCCTCGTTCGAAGCGACCAGGTTCGCCACCGGCCACAAGAACCAACTGCGGATCGAGCTGAACGGCGACCGTGGCAGCCTGGCCTTCGACCTGGAGCGGCTGAACGAGCTGGAGTTCTACGACCGCGCCGGCGAAGGCACCGAGGCGGGCTTCCGCCGCATCAGCGTCACCGAACCCGGCCATCCCTACCTGTCCGCCTGGTGGCCGCCAGGTCACGTGCTCGGCTGGGAGCACACCTTCACGCACGAGGTCCGGGACCTGGTGACCGCCATCGCCGCGGGTAGCGATCCGGCGCCGTCCTTCCAGGACGGCCTTCAGGTCCAGCGGGTCCTGGCCGCCGTCGAGCAGAGCGCGGCGCGAGAATCAAGCTGGACGCCCGTGCCCGCGAACTGATGTCAGCCCACTCCGAGGAGCCCCGCGATGTCCCGACCCTTCACCTTGTTCACCGGCCAGTGGGCTGACCTGCCCCTGGAAGAGATCTGCCAGCACGTCAGGGACTGGGGCTACGACGGCCTGGAACTCGCGTGCTGGGGAGATCACTTCGACGTCAGCCGCGCGCTGACCGAGGACGGCTACCTGGCCGGCCGGCACGAGTTGCTGGCGAAGTACGACCTGAAGTGCTGGGCCATCTCGAACCACCTGGTCGGCCAGGCCGTCTGCGATCATCCCATCGACGCCCGGCACCAGGCGATCCTGCCCGCCCGGATCTGGGGCGACGGCGAGCCGGAAGGCGTCAGGCAGCGGGCGGCCGCCGAGATGGCCGACACCGCGCGCGCCGCCGCCGCCTTCGGCGTGGACACCGTGGTGGGATTCACAGGCTCGTCGATCTGGCACACGGTGGCCATGTTCCCGCCCGTCCCCGCGGCCATGATCGACGAGGGCTACGCCGACTTCGCCCGCCGCTGGAACCCGATCCTGGACACCTTCGACGCTGAGGGGGTCCGCTTCGCGCACGAGGTGCACCCCAGCGAGATCGCCTACGACTTCTGGACGACCAGCCGCGCGCTCGAAGCCGTCGGCCACCGCCCCGCGTTCGGGCTGAACTTCGACCCGAGCCACTTCGTCTGGCAGGACCTCGACCCGGTGGCGTTCCTGGCCGAGTACCGCGACCGGATCTACCACGTGGACTGCAAGGAGGCCCGCAAGCGGCTCGACGGCCGTAACGGCCGCCTCGGCTCACACCTGCCCTGGGGCGACCCGCGGCGCGGCTGGGACTTCGTCTCCGCCGGCCGGGGCGACATCCGGTGGGAAGACATCTTCCGCATGCTGAACTCGATCGGCTACCAAGGCCCGATTTCCATCGAGTGGGAAGACGCCGGGATGGACCGGCTGGCCGGCGCGGCCGAGGCGATCACCTTCCTGCGCCGGTTCGACTACGACCCGCCGCAGGCAGCCTTCGACGCCGCCTTCAGCTCGAGCCGCGACTAGGCGTCCGCGGGCTTTCGCCGCGTGAGCCAGCGAAACCAGTGGCGTATGCTCTCGCGCATCCTAGGCTTTTGAATACCGAGCTCAGCGTTGCGGGCGGCATTGCGCTCCGCGCGCGCGTACCGCTCACGGCTCGCCTGTTCGGCCTGCCGCATGTCATGCTGGGGCATTGGTGGTTGGAACAAGACCGCCTCTTGATCTGCGCCGTAAGCTGTCACGACGCGGTTACGCCGGTGTACTCCCGATGATCTCACAGAAAAGGCCATCGGCACCCCCGCAGGGAATGTCCGGGCAAATGTGAAAGGGATGTGGCCACTTCTATGAGTCCCTGGCGTTCCCGGACACTAACGCTGCGGCGGATCAAAGGGTGCCTGGCCTTTCCTCATCGCCAGCTTCCCGACCGACGATCCCCCGGAACGGCTCGCGGCCCTGGCCGCCACCTTCACCCACGCGATGCTGTCCGACGAGGCCCTGATCCGCACCGGCGGGCGCATCTACATGGACACCTGGCTCGCCAACCAGCCCGACGGCAACCGCACACCCGTGCGAGCCGACCGCCGGATGCGGTACATCGACGAAGCCCTCAGGCCACTCGGCGGCCGGCTCGGCGAGCCCGCCCGCAAGCGGCTCCGGTCCGCCCTCGCGCTCGCCCTCGGCACCCACGCCGTTATCGCGATGAAAGACTGCGCCGGCCTCGACGACGACGCGGAAATCGTCGCCACCCTTCAATGGGCGGCCGGCGCGCTCCTGCGCACGGCGCTGCACGACTCCGAGCAGCCCCAGTAACAACAAGCCAGAGAGGGCGGCCGACCCAATGGAACATAGGACCGTATATAACCCGTCTCCGGACCGGTCCGATGGAACATAGGGCCGTATGGGACCGGACCGATGGAGCATAGGACCGCATACAACCGCCGGGTCAAGGTCAGTGCCTGCGGGTGACGGTCTTGTGCTCGAGGTATTCGCTCAGGCCGACCGCGCCGTACTCCCGGCCGGTACCGCTGGCCTTGTAGCCGCCGAACGGCCCGTCGAAGCTGATCGGGGACCCGTTGATGGTGACGGTGCCGGTGCGGATGCGGCGGGCGACCGCCAGGGCCCGCTCGGTGCCGGCGGACCAGACGCCGCCGGACAAGCCCGCGCCTGGTCTAAGGGCACCGCCATCAGAACCGCGTCTACCCATGCCCGCAGCGTAATAATTTGGCTCCCGCATTGGCTCCCAGCGAAGCTCTTGGGAGCCAATCTAGGCCTCTAACCTGTGAGGTCTTCACGTTTGGCTTTTACCTGCGCGAATACGGCCAAGTTGAGGGTCCGCCCACAGGTTAAGCGCGGCCAGCCCACACGCCGAAGATCCCGTACGCAAACTGGCGGGACGTCTTTGCGGCGCCGGGTACGCCTGCCCTGGTCCTGCCGGTCAGGCAGTGCGAACCCGCGAAGCACCCCAGTGGTCCCGAGGACTACGCCAGCAGCAAAAACGGAAAGGGCCTCTGCGGTTATCGCGGTGGACACGGGCCCCATGGTCGATCCGGGTATCCCAGTGGCACATGCCAAGCGTGACCACCGGCCCGTGCAGCGGCCGGCGATCGAGGCGACGGCCAGGCTCCCAGGCCCGGTCAGCCGCCCCGCCGGTCCGGACCGGGCACCCATCCGGGGAACCAGCAAGCCATCCTGACCATGCCGGGAAACGTCGTATCCGGAGCCGCCGGCAGGTCTGGCCGGCCGGGTGACCCCCGGAGTCGTCGTCGGCCTCGCCCGGGCTCGCCCCGCTCACTCCAGCAACACCACTGACCCCGTACGCCCCGGTCCGGTTTGCATGGTTGCGGCAACGTGCACACTCCTGTGTTCAGGTTGTCACAACCATGCACTGGCGGCGGCCCCGCCGGGTGGCGGATGGGGCGCAGGGGGAAGATGGGGGCCGGATGCGGGCGCGTGGTGCCGGCCAAGCCGGCGCCATCGTCCATCGGGCCGGCTTGAAAGCCCTGTTAGCAGCCAGTATCCGGAATTCAGGGGCTAGCGGGTGAGGCTTTGGGGACCCGCTAGCCTGCCCGCGCAGCGCCCGGCCGTGGGCGCTGCGCGGATGCGATGGCCCCCGCTCCCCCAGATCCACCGCCAAGCCCGGATCCACCGAAACCCGCAAGCGAATCCGGCAAATAGGATAAAAGCAAACGCGGCGGGCCCCCAGCCCAAACGTGAAAATGGTCCCCACTGAAACGTGAGGACCTCCCTGTGGAGCTAAGGGGGCTCGAACCCCTGACCCCTTGCTTGCAAAGCAAGTGCTCTTCCAGCTGAGCTATAGCCCCGAGATGTCTCCCGCCTAGGGTACTCGCTGTCAACTTGCGTCGCGATCCGGTAAGCGGCTATTTGAGCAGGCGGGACAGGCGACGGTCGGCGAGGGGCTTGCCGCCGGTCTGGCAGGTGGGACAGTACTGGAGGGCGGAGTCGGCGAATGAGACCTCCCTGATGGTGTCGCCGCAGACTGGGCAGGCCTCGCCGGCCTTGCCGTGTACCCTCAGCCCGCTCTTCTTCTCGCCTTTCAGGTCCGCGGCCGCCAGGCCCGCCGAACGTTCCACGGCTTCGGCCAGCGTCGTCTTGATCGCGTCGTACAGGGTGGCTATCTCCGGTGGCGTCATGCTGGCCGCGATCTTGAACGGTGACATCTTGGCCGCGTGCAGCACCTCGTCGGAGTAGGCGTTGCCGATGCCGGCGATGATCCGCTGATCGCGGAGCACCCCCTTGACCTGGGTCCGGCGGCCGGCCAGCAGGCCCGCTAGCGTGTCCGCGGTGAAGTCCGCGGCCATCGGGTCGGGCCCCAGCGAGGCGACTCCGGGCACTTCGGCCGGATCGCGGACCAGGTAAACCGCGAGGCGCTTGCGCGTGCCCGCCTCGGTGAGGTCGAACCCGGAACCGTCGTCCAGCGTCAGCCGGAAGGCCAGCGGGCTCTTGCCTGGCTTCGGCGGCGCGGTCGGCTGTTCGTCCCGCCAGCGCAGCCAGCCTGCCCGGGCCAGGTGCATGATCAGGTGCAACCCCTGATCGGTGGACAGGTCGAGGAACTTGCCGTGCCTGCCGACCGCGGTGATCACCTGACCGGTCAGGCTGGCCAGCGGCGGGTCGAATGTCTTCAGTACCGAGAACGAGGCTGCATCAGCCCGCGCGACGGCATGACCGACCGCGTGGCCGCGCAGGAAGGCAGCCAGCGACTCCACTTCCGGCAGCTCAGGCATGCCTCAAGTCTGCCACGGACCACGCGGGGATTCCTCACTCGCCGAGGTGCGGCCCGAGCGGCGCGATGCCGGCCTGCGAGAGCAGATCAGGCAGGTCGGCGAGGTCCGAGAGCAGGTGGGTCGCCCCGGCCCGGCCGAGCCGGTTCGAGCCGCCCGCGTCGCTGAGCACGCCGACGACCAGGCCGGCCCCAGCCCGCCGGGCGGCCACCACGCCGCTCTCGCTGGCGGTGACCACCGCTACGTCCCGCACATCACCGGCACCGAGCCGAAGCAGCGCCGTGAGGATGAGGTCCGGCCAGGGGAAAGTCCTGGTCACATCGTCCGCGCACAGGACCAGGTCGGTACGCTGCCGCCAGTCGAGGCGCTCCATGAGGACGCTGAGGGCGGGCCGGGACAGCGAAGACAGCAGGCATACCTTCAGGCCGGCCGCGGTGAGCTTGGCCAGGGCCTCGTTGGCTCCGGGCAGCGGCAGCACGCCGAACCGGTCCACGGCCGCCTGGAATGACCGCTCGAAGGAGAGGTTCGCGGCCTGGGCCCGGATTTCATCCTCCGGGAACAGGCTCCGCATGACGTCGGCCGGCGCCCAGCCGCGAGTCCGGTCGAACTGAACCATC
>Ga0302326_10031108_pt1 | contig 10667 bp, 12 predicted proteins | sample Palsa_T0_3_FD_202264 | JGI IMG/M metagenome (GOLD analysis project Ga0302326, IMG submission 202264) | Peat permafrost microbial communities from Stordalen Mire near Abisko, Sweden - Palsa_T0_3 | ecosystem: Environmental > Terrestrial > Soil > Palsa > Peat permafrost | place: Sweden: Abisko...
TCTGGAAACAAAATGATGATGCGTGGTGTCTACAGAGTTCAGAACCAGTTGTTCCCAGCGAGGTAGGCCATGTTCGAAGACAGCCTAGTGGAATCAGGCGGTAGGTTGAAAACGAAAAGCAAATATTGGGCGATCGGGGCCTTTATCCTTAACGGCGGAATTCTCGTCGTCCTTATCCTGATTCCGCTTCTGAACCCGGAAGCGTTGCCGACACAGGCCCAGGCCCTGCTGCTTGCAGCGCCGCCACCACCCCCGCCGCCACCCCCACCACCCCCGCCGGCGGTTAAAGTCGTCAAAATCCAGTCGGAAATGCTGAATAACCAGCTGACGGCGCCGAGCACAATCCCAAAAGTTATCAAGCAGATCACTGAATCCGCCGCGCCCCCGCCCTCCGCTGGCGGCGTCGCCGGCATGGGAGGCGACCCCAACGGTTCCGCTGGCGGCGTGATGGGGGGCATTCTCGGCGGCATTGGAACCGGACCGGCGCCGGTGGTCAAGGCGGCGGCGCCGAAGAAGATCAACGTGTCTCAGGGCGTGATGGCCGGCAACATTTTGAATAAGACGCAGCCCCAATATCCGGCGATTGCCAAAGCCGCGCGAATTCAGGGAACAGTCGTCCTGCAGGCCACTATTTCCAAGACGGGAACCATCGAGGGACTCCAAGTCATCAGCGGTCCGCCAATGCTTCAGCAGGCGGCCTTGGACGCGGTGCGTTCGTGGCGCTACAAACCCTACCTGCTTAATGGCGAGCCAGTCGAGGTGGGAACCACGGTCAACGTTATCTTCAGCCTCGGCGGCTGATTCTCTGCCGGTGAGGCGCACTCGGCCGCAGCGGTCAACTTTTTAATGTAGTAGGCTTGAAACCCAAGGAAGTTACTCCTCAGGAGGAAAGATTCAGTGATTCTCGCTCACCTAACTCACATCGCAGTCCATCCGGCAACTCTCAGCTTCTTCCAGGAGCAGGCGGTTGGTTTCGCTCCTCTTGACCTCTGGAATAACATGGGCATTTTGGTCAAGTGCGTGGTCGTCATCCTCTTTATCATGTCGATCTGGTCCTTGGCTGTGATCATCGATCGCTGGCTTTATTTCGCCGCAGCCAAGAAGCAATCCCGCGAGTTCGCTCCCCGGGTTGCGGGCGCGCTGAAAGAAGGCAAGCTGGACGAGGCGATCAAGGTCGCCGATCGTAATAAGAAGTCCCATCTCGCGGAAGTGGTGACTGCCGGCCTGCAGGAGTTTCGTAACTTTGGCAGCGGGGGCGCGATCACTGAAGACCAGATCGAGTCCAGCCAGCGCGCGCTCGAGCGGTCTGAGGCGATCGTACATGCCAAGCTGAAGCGCGGACTGGGCGGACTGGCCACCATTGGATCCACCGCTCCGTTTATCGGACTCTTCGGGACGGTGGTCGGTATCCTTCACGCCTTCCAGCAGATCGCGACCCAGAAGATTTCGGGCCTTGGCGCGGTGGCCGGCGGCATTTCGGAAGCGCTTGTCACCACTGCTTTCGGACTGCTGGTTGCCATTCCAGCGGTTATGACGTTCAACTATTTCACCGGCAAGGTGGAAGCCTTCGACGTCGAAATGGATAACTCGTCGAGCGAACTCATCGATTACTTCATCAAGCAGACGAAGCGCTAGAGGGGGAGCAGGGATTCAAGCGAGAATCTTTCGTGCGGAGTGCGGCGGGCCAAGCCCGGGGCACTCCCCGATTTTCGACGTATACGGCCAGTTCATTACGGCGGGCCGGTGTCTGCATCAGAGAGCTAATCATCGGGCGATCGAAGCATGAGGCGTAACAATGGCAATCAGTAAGCGCGACGAAGGCAAGAAGGTAAATTCGAACATCAACGTGACCCCGATGGTGGACGTCATGCTGGTGCTGCTCATCATATTCATGGTTATTACACCGATGTTGCAGAATAAGGTCAACGTCGAGCTCGCGAAAACGGACAATCCCACCCCCATGCCGGACGCTGACAAGGAAGATGCCGTGGTGGTCGCCGTGACACGCGATGGCCGTGTCTTCCTAGGCCAGAATCAAGTGTCTCTGGCCAACCTCGGTTCCAAGGTGACCGATGCGCTGAAAGACAAGACCAGCAAGCAGATTTTCCTGCGTGCGGATTCGCGGGCCAAGTACGGCACGGTGACGGACGCGATCGATAATGTTCGGAGCGCTGGGGTGGACGAAGTAGGCTTGCTGACCGAGCAGCGGCAAACCCTCACCAAGCCGCCGGCAGCCGCAGGCGGTCAGTAGTTCAGGTACGAGTCCTTAAGAAACGAGGAATTTGATTTATGGCAATGGGTGGTGGCGCCGGACCGGGCGGTCTGAACTCGGACATCAACGTGACACCAATGATCGACGTTTTGCTGGTGCTCCTCATCATTTTCATGGTCATCGTACCGGTGACTCCTAAGGGATTGGACGCCCTCGTGCCCCAGCCTCCGAAGGACAAGCAGCAAGACAACCCCAATGATCGCACGATCGTCGTAACAGTCACGTCGCGTGCCGGTGGTGGCGAACCGGGATATAAGATCAATCAAGATGACGTGGCCAAAGCCGACTTGCTGACGAAGCTGACGACGATCTTTGCTACCCGCGCTGAGCGTGTAATGTTCGTGAAGGGTGACGACAATCTCAACTTTGGAGACGTTGCGGAAGTGATAGACATCGGTCATGCCGCGGGCGTAGACCATATTGGGTTGATGACGCCGAAGGTTGAGGCAGGAACGCTATAGTCCTTGTTCGGGCAATAAGAAACCGGGTCGGTCGAGGACGGCCCGGTTTTGCGTGAGCAAGCACCAAGGCAAGATGGCAAGTTGCGCAGACCCTAAAAACGATTACAATCGCAACGCGGGAGATTTCGCTCCCAACCATCCCGCAATCCATCAGGAAGGCCTGCCCGGATAGACGAGGAACGATCAGGGCGATCGAAGGAGATGAAAAGCAGAATGAATCGAATCGCACGTTTTCCGGTATTGGCAGTTGCCGCACTCTCGCTCCTGCCCCTCACGACCGGGTGCCAGAAGCTAGAGGCCCGCGATCAGCTCAACAAAGGCGTCACAGCCTACAAGAGCGCCAAGTATGAGGACGCCATCAATCATTTTCAGAAGGCGGTCGAGCTCGATCCAACCTATCCCTCCGCTCAACTCTACCTAGCGACTGCCTACGCGCAATCAGTGATTCCGGATCTCGAGACTCCGGAGAACCTGAAGCACGCCCAATTGGCGATCGAGGGATTTCAGAAGGTTTACGACAGAAACCCGAAGGACACGGGAAGTATCAAGGGAATCGCGGCCCTGTACCTCAACATAGGCAAGTATGACGATGCGAAGAATTGGCAGCTCAAGGCGATAGCGGTCGATCCACAAGACGCCGAGGCACACTATACGGTGGGATACATCGACTGGCGTCAGGCGTATCGAAACGCCGTGGCAGCATTGCAAACCGTCGGGCTGACCGATGACGGCGAAGGCAATCCAAAAGCGCCCAAGGCGGTTTGTCAGAAGTTGCAGCAGCAGAATACGGCACTTGTTACCGAAGGTCTCCAGTATATGCAGCAGGCCTTGGACATCCGTCCGAACTATGACGATGCGATGTCTTATATGAACCTGCTAAACAGGCGCAAGGCCGATCTCGAGTGCGGCAACGATGCGGCGCGCAAGGCAGATCTGCAGGCAGCTGTTAATTGGAACAGTAAATCCATGGGAACACGCAAAGCAAACGAAGAGAAAAAGGCAGCTACCCCAGGTGGCGTCGTTATGGATAATTCCAAGTAGACCGCAGCATCATCTCTTGTAGAAGGCCCCAATTCGGGGCCTTTTGCGTTCCTTCCGACATTTATTTCACTCAGAAGACCCGCGTTGCGTGATTGAAATCGAGACCATCCTGATCGCGAATCGAGGCGAGATTGCTCTAAGGATCATTCGCGCCTGCCGGGAGTTGGGCATTGCGACGGTAGCGGTATATTCAGACGCCGATCGCGCAGCGCCGCACGTTCTCGCAGCAGACCAGGCCTATCGGCTTGGCGCTGCCCCGTCGGTGGACTCCTATCTTCGTGGCGACCTTATCCTCGAGATCGCGCATCGGAGCGGAGCTCAGGCAATCCATCCTGGCTACGGATTTCTCTCAGAGAACGCTGACTTTTCAGAGGCCTGCGAGGCAGCCGGTATCAAATTCATTGGCCCGGGTGGCCCAGCCATGCGAACGCTGGGCTCGAAGACACTTGCCCGCCAGGCTGCGGATGCCTTAGGCCTCCCCCGAGTTCCGGGATCCACCAGCAGCCTGCGGAGTCTTGCCGAAGCGTTGTCAGTGGCCGAGCAGATTGGATACCCAGTAATGCTGAAGGCGGCAGCCGGCGGCGGCGGCAAAGGAATGCGCCCGGTGTTCTCGGCGAGCGAAATGCCTGGCTCCTTTGATGGAGCCAGCAGCGAGGCGCTTCGTTCCTTCGGTTCGAGCGAAGTGTATCTGGAGAAGCTGGTCGAGCGAGCGCGCCACATCGAAATGCAGATACTCGCCGACGAGCACGGAAACTGCATTTATCTCGGAGAACGGGAATGCTCGGTTCAGCGACGCCACCAGAAAGTGATCGAAGAAGCACCTTCTGTGCGGGTGGATGCTGAACTCCGGGCAAGAATCGGCGAGACGGCCGTTCGATTGGCGAAGTCGGCTGGATATACCAATGCCGGCACCGTCGAATTTCTGTTGGAGACCAAGCGTGACGGCACTGCGGGCAACTTCTATTTCCTCGAAATGAATACTCGCCTTCAGGTCGAACATCCGGTCACCGAACTGGTCACCGGTCTCGATCTCGTGCATCTGCAAATTGCCATTGCCCGAGGTGAACGACTGGCTTTGTCGCAACATGAGATATTGCTCCGCGGCCATGCGATCGAGTGCCGAATTTACGCCGAGGATCCCGATAACGGGTTTATGCCGTCGCCAGGAAAGATCACGCGACTCATCCCAGCTTCCGGGCCCGGCATTCGCGAAGATTCGGGAATCTACGAGGGTTGGACAGTTCCGATGGACTACGATCCGATGCTGTCTAAACTGATCGCCTTTGCGCCGACACGTGAACTAGCGATCACCCGTGCTCTCCGCGTCCTCGACGATTACGTCATCGGCGGCATTCGCACCAACATTGGCTTGTTTCGCAGGATATTGCGCGATCCGTCATTCCAGAGGTCGGAGATCGATACGGGGTATCTCGACCGGATGCTCGCCGAGCGGATCCCTGCTCCTGACAGCCAACCGGACGGAGCGGGAACGCCATCCAGCGAAAAGCTTGCAGCCCTGGCGGCGGGAGTGTTTGCGACGCTAAACACCCAGGCTGGCGGAGCGACCGCCTCCAACGACTTCCCGGTTTCAAACCCCTGGAAACAGCAAGGCAGACGAGAGGGGCTTCGCTGATGGAAAACGTCCCAAGATCGTCGGCAACGCAACCGCCTGCGTCGGCTGAGGCCACCTTGATCTCTCTCGAAATCGAGGGGCGGCCCTATCGGTTGGAGTTGCTGGTTGGAGCAAATGGCGACTATCGGGCGCATCTCAACGGTGAACCAATCGGGTTCAATGCCCTTCTTATCCAGTCAGGTATCCTCAGCCTGATTCTGGATCGTCGCGTTTATCGATGCGTTCTCCTCGATGCGTCTGGTGAAACGTCGATCCAAGTGGGATGTGAGCGATTCTTGTTTCGCCGAGAGGACCAACGTTCCCTCAGTGCAAGCCGGAAGAACCGAAATGCCGGTGCAGGATCGCAATCTGTTAAGGCACCCATGCCCGGCAGGGTTATTCGCATTCTTGTTGAAATTGGCGAAGTAGTCGAAACAAACCAGGGAGTCATCGTCATTGAGGCGATGAAGATGCAAAACGAACTGAAGACACCTCGGGCGGGGAGAGTCGCTAAAATCCAGGTTGCGCCCGGAGCCACGGTCGGAGCCAACGAAACGTTGATAGTTATCGAATAGCCCGAGTGCTTGAAGAGAGTGCTCGATCGATCGTGCAACCAGCTTCACCAGTAATCAGTGTTTTGCCGAGGCCGATGTGACGCGAGCGCTAGGCGTCGATTTCGTTTCCGCCAATGCCTGATCGATGATGTCGTAAAGCTTCGAGCGATCTACGATCTCTACAAATGGTGGAGCGTTTCCAGTCTTGTTGGTAACAACCCAAATGGTCGGCGTGTGCTCCACGCCGATACGCTGGCCGAGCGCGTAATCCGCTTTGACGTCGGCGGCAAGTTTCCCTTGTGGATCGACGACAAAGGGGAACGCCACTTTGTGATCAGTGGCAAACTTCTCGGTAAAAGTGCGAAGGTCGTCCGGGCTGGCAATACTTGGCTGATTTGCGAAGACAGCATCGCGATAATCGTCGCCGAGCTTCTTCGACTTGGTATCGAACCACCGTGCATTGACCGCGGCTTGAAAGCTCCAGGCGTGAAACGGCAGGGGGAAGTCGTGCCGCAACCATGGGATGTTATATTTCGCCGCCGCATCCTTGAGCAATGGGTTGGCGCGCGCGCAATCGGGACACTCGAGATCTTGAAACTCAAAGATGGCAACCCGCGCCCCAGGTGGCGGTTTGAGCAGAGATTTGTCGCCGGCGGGAGTAGCGCTCGCCTGCGCACCGGAAAACTGCGTCAGCGCATTTTGTTCCGAAAGAGCAATCACAGAGATGCCCAGTATACTTAGCGCGACAATTTCGCGAATGCGGTTTAAAGCGAACATATCAGTTTAGACTTGACCCTCTTCGAAATTGTACCGAATCCGGCGAGCGCTGGCTCGAATTAGGTGGATTGAAAGGCGGTCGCGCAATATAACCTAGACTGATGAATCGTCAGGCTGCGCCGAAAGCCTCGATTGGCCGCTATGGCAAAGTCCTAATTTGGGCAGCCCTCAGTGTCATTCTTTTGACAGCGGCCCAATACGGCAGCCTCCATTTACTCTCCGGTCGACCTTCTTCATGGCTGTTCGAGGCATCACTCGACCTCGCACCTCCATTGCTTTTCGCGGGTGACCTTGCGCAGGTTAGCTATACCGAAGGGTCCCAACTTCCCCTGCGCGACCAGTTACAGGCGGTCGCCATTGGAGTGATGGTCAATGTCATTTTGTATAGCGTGATCGCCATGCTGGTGGCATGGCTTTTCTTTCCGCCGGCAATGGGACGACGCAGGCTTAACGAAGAGAAGCTAATGAGATGACCGCGCCCCCGGCTACAATGAGCACTCCCCCCAGGAGAATTGACGCGGTTGGCCGCTGATGGAAGAAAATCCAGCCGATGAGCTGTGCGACTACGAAAAAGAAGACCACATATAGTCCTAAAAGCTTTCCGAAATCCCACGGCGGGGTATTTACCACATATCCATAGCCGAAAAGGACGGATGCGCCAAGCGCCATTAAGAGCAGCCTGGTGACAATCGAGTTGGTGTGCATTCCGCTGCGAACCAATGCGTCGCCGCCAGCCTCGAGTATAGCGGCGAGAAAAAGAATTCCCAGAGATGCTTGTAATCTCATATAGCCGGATTCTATTGCAGAAGTACAGTTGGTGTAATGGACGGCAGATGGGCTATGTAGGCTTTTTCTTGAGGAAAAAGCCCGCTCGGCTGGGGTGCTTCCACCTTACAGTAACTGCTAGTCGACATTTGTCCGAGCAGGCTTCTGGTTGCAGCGTAGTCTTTCAATCAGGTGATCGGCGAATTCGCAATGAGTGCCGATCAAATTAAGAAGAGCGGGATCATGCCCGAAGTCTGCGTTCAACCTGCCACTTGAGGCTTGCGGCTGCCTGGGTACGTTCTGCTTTTGGAGCCTTCCAAGCCAAAAATTCCGGAGCTTTGTGCTGCTTCGTTGCGAGCTATGGCGCGGCTTCGACGATGCCAACTTGCATCGCCGTCGGAATCGCCGGCGTCGTCGACCAAGACTGGCTGCGGGCGCAGATTGGTTGGCATGAAAATGCTGAAGACTGTCCCGTTACGCCCTTTTCTCGTCGAGGAGTAAAGCTGTATCTCTCCTCCATAGCGCTTCACGATTGCCTGCGTGACCCAAAGGCCGAGCCCGGTTCCCCGCTGTCCTTTAGTGGTGTAGAACAATTGGCCGAGGTGTTCGCGCGTTTCTGCATCGATCCCACAACCCTGGTCTGCAACTACGATTCGGATACCACTAATTCCTTCATCCGACCACTTTCGCGAACTGTGAATTCTTAGGATCAGCTTGCCTCCTGGCGGACTCGCGTCAATCGCATTCGTTACGAGATTCGAAAGTACCTGGCGAATTTCACCTGGGAAAATTAGCAACCTTGCGTCCGATTTAAACTCTCGCGCAACTTCGAGTTGACGCTCTCGTAGCTTGGGCGCGTATAGCAAAAGGACCTCTTCCAGCAATTCCGCCGGCTTGATCCAGACGGCCTTGCTTGATTCACGGTAGAAATTCAAAGTCTGCCGGATGATGTGAGTCACCCTTTCCAATTCTCGCTCTGCCAAGGTCAAGTAATTCTCAGCTTCCTGGGAAAGATCCGGTTGCATCCTCAACAGATACAGCAGGTTGGTGACCGACTCCAACGGATTGTTAATTTCATGGGTAATGGATCCAGTCAGGCGTCCGATCGTCATCAACTTCTGATTTTCCATCAAGCCGTCGCGAGCCTGTTTGAGTTCAACCTCCAGCTGGTCCTGACGGACAAGCATCTCGCGCTCCCTGAGTACTCGTCGGGCTACAAGAAGTAGGCGCCCGACATCCGAGAGAGGGATATAATCGGCGGCTCCTTGCTCCAGGTAACGAACCGCATCTTCACCATCGTCTTCATCCTGCCCGAGGACAATTACCGGGATTTCGGGGGAACTGACTGCGGCAGCGTTTAAGACACCACCTAAGTTCATTCCCGCTCGACCGCGGGATTGGAGCAGAATTACATCCGGGGGACTCTCTCGAACTTGACGTAAGAATCCTTCCCGCGAACCCGTCTCACAAATCTCAAGACCGGCGAACTCACTTTCTCCGCGCCGAATAATCTGCGCGGAGTTGAATTCACCTACCAAGAGGAGCATTCGAATTGTTTTCCGCGTCGTCGTGATCGGCATATCGCTCGTCAATGGGATGTGCAGGGCAATTTCATCGTTGCTTTCCAAGTCACAATCCCTATCAGGCCATCAAATGGAGTATTGGGTGGGCATTGGATCTCGTGTTAAACATAAGGTGAGATGCAAACCGCAACGACCAACCTCCGTTTAAGCAGAATCTCTCCGAACCTGGTCCAGTCCGAGATACGCGCCATGACTATGGAATGCGATCGTGTCGGCGGCATCAACCTGGCCCAGGGAGTTTGCGACACGGAACTGCCGATCCCGGTTGCCGAGCGGGCCATTGAAGCGATTCGTGACGGCCACAACATCTATACCCGCCTGGATGGGATTACTCCGCTTCGGGAAGCAATCGCTCGTAAGTTGCAGCGAGATAACGGCCTAACTGTCGATCCTGAGTCGGAAGTGCTGGTCACCTCCGGTGCGACTGCCGGCCTTTATGCGGCGGCCCTGGCTTTGCTCGATCCCGGCGACGAAGTGGTGCTCTTCGAGCCGTTTTATGGTTATCACCTGAATACCCTGACGGCAATGCGGATCCAGCCGGTGACGGTTCCGCTGGCTTCTGGAGATTGGGCGCTTGATCTGGATCGTTTGCGCCGGACGATCACGCATAAGACTCGCGCGCTGATCGTGAATAGCCCGTCCAATCCGTGTGGTAAGGTTTTTTCGCGAGTGGAACTCGAAGCTATCGCCTTGATCGCCGAAGAGCACGATTTGTTCGTGTTCACTGATGAAATCTACGAGTATTTCCTTTACGATGGCCAGCAACACATCAGTTTGGCTACCTTGCCCGGCATGGCGGAGCGGACGATTTCTATCTCCGGCCTGTCGAAGACGTTCAGTATTACGGGCTGGCGGATTGGGTATCTTACGGCCGATCCACGGTGGCTACCGTCGATCGCCTATTTCCATGATTTGACTTATGTTTGCGCGCCGGCGCCTTTTCAGTATGGAGCGGCAGCGGGTCTGTTGGAGCTTCCGCTGTCCTTTTATACGGGTTTATCGATGGAATATCAGGCGAAGCGGGATATGCTTTGCTCGGCCCTGGCGGCGGCTGGGCTGCCTCCATCGGTGCCTGCGGGTGCATATTATGTGCTTGCCGATGTGTCATCGCTGGCAGGCGCTACGGCCAAGGACAAGGCCCGCACTCTGCTTCGCGAGCGTGGGGTGGCTGCGGTGGCGGGGACGGCGTTTTTCCATGAAGGTCGAGGCGAGAATCTACTCCGGTTTTGTTTCGCCAAACGGAATGAGGATTTGAAGCGCGCTTGCGATCTTTTGGAGGGAAAGCATTGAATCTACAGGGCCAAACTTGAGTCAAAACATGATCTTTCGCTCGGACGGCGATTATTTCCGATCTTTTGGCAACCTCCACTGTGGGTTCCGATCTAAAGAGGAGCGCTATTGCGGGAACCAAGCTATCTTGAAACTGATAAAGATTGGGAAAACGGTTTTTTGGGGTCTATTTTTTGTGGCCGCTGCACCGCTTTTGGCGCAGGGCACCGCTAACCAGAATTCGGCGACAAATTCCTATTACGGCAGCGTGACGTCGGTCGCCCAAACCGCTGGAACGATGCAACTTACGCTTGACGATGCCATCCGGTTAGG
>Ga0302326_10031110_pt1 | contig 10667 bp, 6 predicted proteins | sample Palsa_T0_3_FD_202264 | JGI IMG/M metagenome (GOLD analysis project Ga0302326, IMG submission 202264) | Peat permafrost microbial communities from Stordalen Mire near Abisko, Sweden - Palsa_T0_3 | ecosystem: Environmental > Terrestrial > Soil > Palsa > Peat permafrost | place: Sweden: Abisko...
CTCCGGGCAGACTATATGGCTTAGCTTCCTGCTTCGTCAGGACGTGAGCACGAGTAACGGACAGACCAACGCGGTATATCTCGCTTCAGACGAAGGGTCGTATGCCTGGGAAACGGGCACCCTCGGGATCGGCTACTTCGGCAGCAACTGCAACAGTGGCGGGAATCCATACTGGTGTCTGCAGGTCAGCGGGGTAACGAAGCTTTCGAACGTTGAAGTGGTTCAGGGCACGGCCACATTGATTGTTGTTGAGATCACCTTCGGGGCGACCAACGTGGTGAATATGTATGTGAATCCGCCGTCATCATCGCTTGGCGGGTCCGCTCCGGGCACCACGAGCGCAACCTACTCGACAACCAACAGTCTTGCGTTCGCGTCGCTTTCGTACCTGGGCGGCTACAGCACAAACGAGAGTTCGCTGGGCGATATTCGCTTCGGAACCACCTATGCGGCGGTTACTCCATAGGCAGGAGCTTCCGCTATGCCGCGAATGAATTAACCTTCCGGCGATCCGATCCGATGGATCGGCGTAAACCTACCTGACGCACCATTGAGCCATGGTGCGTCAGGTAAAACGCGCTCCATTTCGCCTTTACCGCAGGTCGGGCGCAGGCTTGGCCAGCAGGACGCCGAGGGCGCAGCTCGCCATTCGAGCCAGTTCTCCGTCGGCGCGACTGGTGAGAACGATGGGAACTTTAGCTCCCACCACAACTCCGGCTGCGAGTGCACCGGCCAGATATTGAAGCTCCTTAAAGAGAATGTTTCCGGCTTCGAGATTGGGAACCATAAGAAGATCCGGGTCGCCGGCCACAGGCGACTTGATCTTCTTGATCCGCGCCGCTTCACTTGAAATGGCATTGTCGAATGCGAGTGGCCCATCGACGATGGCCCCGGTAATCTGTCCGCGATCGGCCATCTTGCAAAGAGCGGCGGCATCGAGTGTGGATGGTATTGCCGGGTTGACCGACTCGACCGCCGACAGGATGGCTACCTTGGGATTCACAATCTCAAGGGTCAGCATCATGTCGATGGCATTCTGCAGGATGTCGATTTTGGTCTCAAGATCTGGCTGGATGTTGACGGCCGCATCGGTCACAAAGAGCGTCTTGTGATAGGACGGGACGTCCAGAGCAAATACGTGGCTGATGCGGCGCCCAGTGCGCATCCCTCCCTCGCGCGAGACGACGGCGCTCATGAGTTCGTCGGTGTGCAGAGAGCCCTTCATGAGCATTTGCGCTTCACCTGTACGAGCCAGTTCCACGGCCCGCAGGGCGGCAGTGCGGCTATTATCCACGTCAACGACCTGGATGGTCTCCAAATCGAGTTCCATGCTCGCCGCGAGGCTGCGGATCTTTTCCCCGGAGCCCACGAGAAAAGGAACAATCAACTTATCTTTGAATGCCTGGATTGCGCCTCCGAGCGATACTTCGTCGCAGGGCCAGACAATCGCCGTCTTGACGGCCGGCTTGGAGGTGGCGCGCGCAATCAACCCATGGTAGCGGCGATAGGGATCGTTCACAATGAGCTGGGGTACGGGCAGAGTGGACCAGCGCAATTTTGTGGCAGGCGCGAGAAGCTGGGCGGTTCCGGAAAAGATTGACATACCCGCACCATTGCTTGCCTCGCAAGCGAATGTAACCACCTTTGTGGCGTCTTCCTTGGCCGTGACTTCGACTTTGACGAGAATGCGATCTCCGACATGGATGCGATTCTGAAATGAGAGCGAAATGTTGATCAGCGTACATCCGGGCCCGGGAATATTCATGCTGAAAAGACCGGAGACGAGTGAGGCGCACCACATGTTGGGGCCGGTGGGAGGCACGCCGCCCGCGCGTTCGATGAGTTCATCGGCCTTGAGGACGGAGTGGAATCCGGAGATAGAAGCAAAGGCCATCGCGTCTTCCGTAGTAAGCACGTGCTCTGTCCTGGCGGTATCGCCAACAGAAATCTCGTCGTATGTTTTGCTTTCGATAAAACCCAGGTCCATTGAAATTCCTTTCATCCTGAAATGCTGGACAAGAAATGCAGTCGCTCTAATATCGTATGATTCACAGGCACAATCAAAGGTGACCGCAGTCACTCATTCAAATGCGTTGACACGGCGCGCCACGGATATGCATATTCGGCTTCAAGTGATGGGCGAAGCTCTTGCCGCCGCCGTTAGGTCGCTAGGCCGAGAAATATGCGCGGAAGCCTCCCGCCAAAAACTCCAGCGCCGCCGTCAGGACTTCGCCATCACTTCATAGGGGCGCATCATCTCGTTGTCCTCGTGCTCCAGAATGTGGCAATGCCAGACATAGCGGCCAGTGTAGCCGCCGAAGTTCACGATGATCCGCGTGCTCGTCCCCGGCGTTGCCCTTACTGTATCTTTCCAGCCCATTTCGTTCTGCTCGGGCTGCGAGGGATCCGACATATAGATCAGCTTGTTGTGGTACATGCGAGCGGGAACATCGATCTGGCGGCGGTCGAGGATCTGAAACCGGACCAGATGCAGGTGAATGGGATGCGTATCGTCTGTCAGGTTCAGGAACTCCCAGATTTCGGTTGTGCCGAGCACCGGCTTTTCCGACACGGGATCGTGCCAATGCTTGCCATCAAGGAGATGAACCATCGGTTCATCAACCAGATTATCCAGCTCTTCGAGAGTGAGCCTTCGCGTCAGGATAGCGCTGGCCTCGGCCAATCTTTGGACAGGTCTGAGTACCTGGGGAAGCGAACTCGGGTCGGCCACGGGTGTATTTGCCACGCGGAACTGCATAAGCGTTGTGATTAGGTTTTTGAGCAGAAGGTTCTTGCCGCGATGCTCTGAGAAATCGATCACCAGGTCCGCGCGTTCCGCGGGAGCAAGCTCCAGCCTGCTCACGGCCGCGGGCGCGCAGAGCAGGCCCTGATCGCTGCCGATCTGCTGAAACGGCGCATTGTTGTCGAGCGACAGGAAATAGAATCGTGAATTCGAAGCATTCAGCACGCGGAAACGGTACTTCCGGGGCTGCACCTCAAGATAGGGCAGGATCTTGCCATTAATGAGCGTAGAGTTGCCCTGAAACTCCGGAACCCATGGATAGCCGACCAACTGCCCTACAGGATAATAAAGCTGTCCGTCGGTGCGGAACATGCGGTCCATCAGAACAAGCGGGATTTCAAATTCGCCTTTGGGAAGGTTCAGCGCATCCTCGAAAGAATCGCGAATCACATACAAGCCAGCCATTCCGGCATAAATGTTCAGGCGGTTGATCCCCATGGCGTGGTCGTGGTACCAAAGCAGCGCAGGCTCCTGCTGGTTGGGATAGCGGTAAGTGGCCGATTTGCCCGGCGCGTACCAATCCATAGGCCAGCCATCACTCTCTGGCGGAACCTTTGCGCCGTGGACATGGACCACGGTTCTTGAGTCCGGAACGCCTATTTCCGCGCCCATCAAATGGTGGTCGATGGGCAGAAAATGCTTTTCAGGAAGGAGATTCGTCCACTGGATCGCTATCTCCGAGCCGCTGCGAGTCTCGATTGTGGGACCGGGAATACTGTTTTTGTACCCCCAAAAGCGCGTTGGCGCAACATCCCGGTGAACCTTGGCGAAGAACTCATAGATGGGAAACTTGTAAAAGGGGATCTGCCCTTTGACGCCCGGACGCTTGCCTGCAGCCCTGGCGACTTCGGGGATGGGAAGAGCGTCAACGAACGCGGCCAGCCGATCAGGCTCTATGAGTGGCGGCGCGGGAGGCATGGGCGGCAGATGAAACTGCATCTGCGCAAGGGAACGAACAGTTGCGGCGGTCGTGAGACCGCCGCAGATGAGGAGTTGACGTCGCGTGATTCGATGCACTTACTTTCCGTTCTTTCGTTACTCCGGCAACCCGGTTGTCGGCGAGAGAATCAGGGTTGTTGAGTTGGGCGGTGGTCCGCTTGGGTTAGTGAAGTTGAACATGTTGTCGATGGTAGGGGCGATTGTGTCGAAGGAACCTCCTCCGATTCTACCAAGAGTCCAGTTGTCCTCAATGAACCGGGTTATGGACGTCTGGATGGTGAAGGTGTGGTCGACATAGTTGGCCTGGGCCCATGGCGAGATAACCAGCAACGGGGTCCGCACTCCGGGGCTGCATCGGCCGTTTACCGGAAGACCGCTTGAATTCGGACCCGGAAGCACTGGCGTGGTGCCCGCGGTGCCGCAGTGGTTGGTTGAAGTCAGCGTATCCGAAGTGGTGAAAGAGCCGTTGATGATCGCACCCTGCCGATGGTCATACCAGCCGTCGGAGTCGTCGTAAGCGATGATCACCGCGGTGGTGCTCCAGAAGGGGGACTGTTCCAAGGTGTTGATCACGTTCACTACGAAGGCCTGTTCGTCCAGTGGAGATGAGTTGCCGGGGTGGGCATTCTGGTACTTTGGAGGCTTCAGGAAGCTGACCGCCGAGAGATGCCCCGCCGCCAGCGCGTCGAAGAAGTCATGAGTATCGTACTGATGGTTGGCCGCATCCGTAGTTCCGATGGCCGCGATGCTCGATGGGCGGACATGGCTGAGATTCTGGGTACTGGCGTAGAACTGGAACGGCTCATGGTGGTCGACGTAATCGACTTCCGTCAGTCCCGTAACCGGCGAAACGGTGCTTCTGTTGCAGCCCGTGGTTCCGTTCGGATTTGTGATTGTGAGGTCGAAGCCGCCCTGGAACCAGCCCCAGGTAAGCCCCGCCGTATTGAGCAAGTTGCCGATGTTTGTTCCGCTCAACGATGCGTTGAAGGAGCCTGAAGCCGAGCACAAATCGCCAAGAACCTCGGCATCGCCGAAGAGCGTGTAACCGCCCTGTCCATCTGCAACCTCAGCACTCGAAAGGCTGCAGCCCGACCCTGGGCAGCCGTGTGTCGCCGCGCTGATCCCGTTCGTCTGGCCGGAAATCAGGTTTACGGCGCCGGGCGAGGAGGGGCCGAACTGACTGTTGTAGCTGTTATCGCTCAGCGCGAAATGCTGCGCGTAGTTCCACAGCGCGGTGACGGTATTGCCGTCGTAGTACCCCATGACCATGCCCTTGGTATTGGTTACAGGCGGGTAAAGAACAGGCGTTCCACCGGCCGCCCCAGTATCCAAGGGAAAAAGGTCCATTAGGCCGTGATCGAACGAGGCTTGCTCGGGCGCGTAGCTGTGATTCTGTGAGGACGTCAACGCCTGGCTGCGATTGAGCCGGAAGGGATTGGCTGCCCCGGTGCCGTTGGCTGGATTCAGATTGGGATTGCTCGTCAGCAGCGCTGGGGTACTCAGGTATCCGTTGACTGACGGGGTGTTCGGCAGGGCCGTAAACCGCGGCTGCCCTGGAGGGTTGAGCGCCTTGGGATAGACTCCGAAGTAGTGATCAAACGAGATGTTCTCGTCGAAGATCACGACGATGTGCTGAATGGGTGTTGTCGCGCTCGGGGTCGACGGTTGTGTCTTGGGCTTGGTGGTCTCTTCCCTGGGCCGCTCCTGGGCGTACCCCATAGCAGGAGCTATGACGAGTGCCCACGATAGTGTCAGACTCGTGATGCTGGACATCGAACGACGCATGATTTTCTCCTCATTTCCTGGTGAACGACAGAGCCCTTCCAGGCCCGCTTAAGCATTGTTCCGGTGGACGGAGGCGCGTTTCTAGGCTCCCTTAAGCAGACGGAAGGCGCCGAGGAGAGACAAGCCGATAAGGCCTTGAGCGAACAACAAGATACTGGACGGCTCGGGCGTGACTTGCACATCGTCGATGGCCAAGCCGGACTCATCGGTGGCGGGAGCGGAGATCTGAAGCCCATAAATGTCAGCGGTAGTGTCATCAATGACGAAGTAGGCGTTTCCCGGATTTACGGTGTTCTCCGGGATAGTCACGGTGAATGCCGGTCCCAAGTCGACGTCGCCCGAGCCAAGCGGTTGCAGGGTGATGTTCACAGGAACGCCGTACTCTTGGTATAGGGAGAGATCGTCAGAGTCCGCGATGCCGACGCCGATCGCTTCCACGCCGTTGCCGTCCGTGATGGTGAGGGTCGCGGAGCCGTCAGAACTTGCGTCCCACATCTCGTTGGGGCCGCTCTGGGTGCTGTACGGTATCACTGCAAGTCCATCGGCGCTGGAAATTGTAACGCCGCTCTGGGTGTATGTTGGGGAAGTGCTGCAGGTGGGGTAAGTTTGGCAAGGGGTCAGGCTGTCAAAATTCAACCAGGCGCCGCCTAATACGGGGGATGCTGAAGTTGTGGGCAAGGTATAGGCGTTGCCGGGGGTTCCGACAATTAGCACAGGAGCAGCGTGCGCCGCAATGGACGTGAGCAGAAAGCATAGACCGCACAGCATGTGCTTCAGGTTCATTTGATCCTCCTTGGGGAGTACACCCACACTGGGGGGTGCGGGCTACTTCATCACCCTAGGGCCTGTCGGTGATAACTATGTGAATATTGGGTTTAATTCTGTTTGCAATCCGATGAAGATGTCGATCTTGCATCACAGCTGCCGCAGTTCATCAAGCTCTCAAGAAACCCGGCTGGCAGAACCAGCCTGGGCGTGCGGACAAATCCTCCGTCGTGCTCCGACCGGCCTGGACTAAACTAGGATGAGGATTCGGCTTATAAACCTGTGACTCTTCCATCCCTGCTCGTCCTGGCCGCCGGTATGGGCAACCGATACGGTGGCTTGAAGCAAATTGATCCGGTTGGCCCCTGCGGCGAAGCCATCGTAGATTACTCGGTCTACGATGCCCTGCGCGCCGGCTTCGGCAAGCTCGTTTTCGTTCTCCGCAAAGACATTGAAGTGCCTTTCAAGCAGACCGTAGGTTCTCGGTTTGAAAAGCGCGTGGCCGTCGAATACGTCTTTCAGGAACTCGATAATGTTCCTTCAGGCTTTCAAGTGCCGGCGGCACGCACCAAGCCGTGGGGCACGGCGCACGCAATTCTCGTGGCCGCGAACGCCATTCAAGAACCCTTTGCGGTGATCAACGCCGACGATTTTTACGGAGCCGAGGGATATCGTATCCTGGCGCGGCATTTGCTCTCAGGCACGGCTGACTACGCGATGGTCGGATTTGTCCTGCGCAATACTCTGTCCGATTTCGGCAAGGTCGCGCGCGGGGTTTCCCGCGTCAGTGCGAAAGGCTACCTGGAGCATGTTGTTGAATTGACGGGAATCGAGCGCGACGGCGCGCATGCCAGGAACACCGATGCCGCGGGCCAAGTGACCGCGCTAACCGGCGACGAGGTGGTTTCAATGAATATGTGGGGATTTACTCCCCAGGTATTTCCCCAGTTACAGGACCATTTTCATCGATTCCTTCAGCTCAATGGCTCCAATGCACAGGCGGAATGTTACATTCCCAGTATGGTCAATGATCTGGTGTTGGCCGGGCGGGCGCGGGTAAAGGTCCTGCGCACGAGTGATTCCTGGTTCGGCATCACCCACCGCGAGGACCATCCCCGTACCGTCGAAAGCATCCGCCGCCTCATCAAAGATGGCGTTTATCCCGAAAGACTCTGGTCATGAGCAAAGTAGACGACATCGGCGCCGTAGCGCGCCAATTCCAGGCTAGCGGCGAATTCCTCTCCGCTTCACCCTACGGAACCGGTCACATCAACGACACCTACCGCGCCTTCTTCCAACACGCGGGTCAGCCCGCCCAATTTATCCTGCAGCGCATCAATTCCAACATCTTCAAGAACCCTGTCGCGCTCATGGACAACATCCAGCGTGTCACCTCTCATCTTGCCGCGCAGGTGTCGGGCGAGCCGGACTGCGAACGACGCGCTCTCTCGCTCATTCCGGCACGCGACGGCCGAGCCTGGCACGTGGATGCGAACGGAGACCACTGGCGCGCATATCGTTTCATCCAAAAGGCCCGCACCTATGAAGCCGTCGAGTCTACAGAGCAGGCTTTTCAGGCCGCCAAAGCCTTTGGGCGATTCCAGAAACTCCTCGCAGACCTACCCGCGCCACGCTTGAACGATACCATCTCGGACTTCCACCACACGCCCAAGCGTTTCGCAGCTTTGGAACAGGCCATTGCCTCAGACGTTGCTGGCCGCGCCACCATGGCGCGCCCTGAAATTGAATTCGCCTTGGTGCGCAAGTCCATGGTCGGTGTCCTTCTCGATGCTAATCTTCCGGAACGCGTTACCCATAACGATACGAAGTTCAACAATGTGATGCTCGATGACGCCACAGGCGAAGGCATCTGCGTCATCGACCTCGACACCGTCATGCCCGGGTTGGCGCTCTATGACTTTGGCGACATGGTCCGCACCACCACTAGCCCGGTAAAGGAGGACGAACAGGATTTGTCCAAGGTGACCATGCAATTCCCCATGTTCGAGGCGCTTGTCCGCGGCTATCTCGCTTCGGCCGGTGATTTCCTCAACATGGAAGAAAAGCAGCACCTCGCCTTCACGGGCAAATTGATCACCTTCGAGCAGGGCATCCGATTCCTCACCGACCATTTGGCCGGCGACACCTATTACAAAGTGCATCGCGATGGACATAACCTCCACCGCTGCCGAACGCAGTTCAAACTCGTGGAATCTATCGAGCAACAGGAAGAACAAATGGACCGGCTGGTCGAGTCCATCGAAGACTGATCGGCCTCCGCGAATCCGGTTGCGGTGCATCGATTGGCGCCTTGAGTTGGCGGAGTTAGTTGAAGGAGTAATGGCATGAAATCGCGGCGAATGATCTTCTGCCTGGTTTGCTCCGGACTGGCAGTTTATTCTCTGCCCAAAGGCGCCTACGGCACAGAAATGAAGGAGCAGCGGAATCGAGCCATCATTGGGCCGTCTGCGTGTGCCCGCCGGTGGGGTAGCTCTGGCTGGCATCCCTCCAGAGTTACGCCCTCACACTGATCGCCGGGTAACATGTAAACTCTTCATCTTTAATCTGCCAGTAGGGCATAAGCCGCTGGCCGGGGTTGCCTCGAACCGCGAAGTGAAGCGGCGCGCTTTCAATTGCCTCAAGCTGATTGGCCAAGTCATGTGCCTCATGTCCCTTTTCCAACATCAGATCCACCTTCGAAGCGCCAATCGCGGCAAGAAGAATCGGGCCGTACTCGATGGAGTATCTCGACTTGCCCGCAATCTGGTCTTCGCCGTTATAGAGATTCACGCGAAACGCCGTGGGAAGCGTGAACTCGATGGCATCGCCGTCCGACCATTGCCGGTCGAGATGTATATAGCTCCCCGGCTTGCCCGTCCCCGCGGCCTTGCCGTTGACCGAGATTTTCATCTCCCCAGCCGCCCATGATGGCACGCGAATTCGCAGGTTGGCTTGCGTTGGAACGGCTATCTTCACGCTCCCCTGAACCGCCGTGCCAAACGGGAATCGCGTCTCTATGGCCAACTCCATCTCTTGGCCGCCTTGCTGCCAGCGAATCGTTGATGGCTCATACATGTGCAGAAAAAGCCCGTCCGGTGCTATCGAATAAATATGTTCCGGAAGCGATCCGAGCAGTCGCGTCCCCTGTCCTTCACAACATGTATTGCAGTGCGACGATCCTTCCTTTTTGCCCTCCAAAACGGCGTGATAGCGGAAACCCTTTCCACCATCCTGGTTGGCCAACCCAACGTTATAAATCGATTTCTCAATCTCAGTCGCATAGCGCTCTTCGTCCGGATGCAGGAGTTGAAAGCGTTGGCTCATAAAAACCCAGAAGCTGTTTCCACATAACTCACCAAGCTTTTTCCGAAGAGAGTTGCTGTCTGGCGGATCTTCCTCGAATTCGATAATCGAGATACTTCCGCCCGCTTGCTGCCAATGCGCGCGATAGAGCTCCCACGCGCCAAGGACGGCTTTATGGTAAAGCGGATTCCCGGTGATGAGATACATGTCGAGATATGCTTCCAGGTTAGTCAGCAGATAACAGTGGGGCCGATCGTATGGATACTGCCAAACCTGCTCCTTCTCCTGCCTTGCAAGCCCATTCAGCCAGCCGTCTTCCTGGTAGTACCGCTGAATCACCTGGGCATCGGCAGGCTTGCCCACCGGGCTAGAGGCAACGCGGGTGTTCGCAACCATGCCTTGGCCACCCTGGACCGCGCCGCGCAGCATCTCCGGCAGAAATGATTGTCGATTGAACCAGTCGTAATAACCGCGCAGCATCGGCAGGGCCTTTTCGTTGCCGGTGTACGCCGCCTCCAACAGCCCGTGTGTCACCCAGGCGCGCGTATAAGCAGCGCGTTCCGAGTAGAAGATCGTGTCTTCGGGATACGCCATGATGTACCCGTTCGGCTGCTTGCATTCTTCAATCCCATCGACCACCGCATCCATGCGCCGCCGCAATTCCGGGTGGTCAATCCAGCGCAGGGTATTGGCCGCGCCCATCAGGAAGCGGCCCGCATTGGAACCGGCAAGATCCTCTTCCCAAAAAACCTGCGACGCCTTGGGTTTGAAGTCCTTCAGCTTTCCGCTTCGCTCATAGAACTGGCGCAACAAATCGTCTGTCGAATACGAGTTCAGCAGATAGCTGATGTTATTTCGCATCGCAGTCTCAAATAATCCTCCATCTAGAGTTACCCCAGTCTTCGGCGCTTCCGCCTTGTATCTAGCCGGCCTCCAGGTTGAGGGATCGGTGACCGCGTGCGGATTGTCGTAGCGGATTCCTTCTCCGTCCTGCCGAGTGGGGCGCGTCAGTTGGGGAAGAAGCTCTGCATTTCCATGCTCTTCATCGCCGGAGACCTTGCATCCCACCGCA
>Ga0302326_10031115_pt1 | contig 10666 bp, 7 predicted proteins | sample Palsa_T0_3_FD_202264 | JGI IMG/M metagenome (GOLD analysis project Ga0302326, IMG submission 202264) | Peat permafrost microbial communities from Stordalen Mire near Abisko, Sweden - Palsa_T0_3 | ecosystem: Environmental > Terrestrial > Soil > Palsa > Peat permafrost | place: Sweden: Abisko...
CACCATTTTCCTGGATGAGATCGCCGATATGGCGCCACAGCTTCAAGCCAAACTGTTGCGGGTCGCGCAGGACGGCCGTTTCCAGCGCATCGGTTCGAATGCCGAAATCCATTCCGACGCCCGCATTCTGGCCGCGACCAACCGCAACTTGGAGGAGGAAGTCAAAGCGGGCCGGTTCCGCGAGGATTTATTTTACAGACTAAACGTAGTTGAGCTGAATGTGCCGCCGTTGCGCGAACGCCGCGAGGACATTCTGCCACTGGCGAACCAAATGCTGGCCAGCCTGACGCAGAGGCCCGCGCGCCTTTCTTCGTCCGTGGCCAATTGCCTGGAAGCTTATAGCTGGCCCGGCAACGTGCGCGAGCTGCGCAACGCCATGGAACGTGCAGCCTTGCTTTGTCGAGGCGACTTGATCGTCCCAGAGCATCTTCCGGCCAAAATTCGTCCAGGCGCGCCTGCGCTGTCCCCTGCGGAATCGGCCGACGCCATCAAGCTGGACGAAGTGGAAACCCAGGCCGTCCTGCAGACGTTGCGCAAGAATGATTTCAATCGCACTGCCACCGCCAAAGCCCTGGGCATCAGCCGCCGCGCGCTAATTTACAAGCTGCAACGGCTGCGTGAAATGGGTCAAATCGTAGATGGCCCCCCCAAGAACGAAACTCAGATTAATTAACAATAAAAAGAAAGATCGATATGAAATCTCTAATCGCATGTTCCACACTCCTGGCTGCCGTGTCGCTCCTGGCCGCCGACAAGGATGACGTCGCGAGCGCCGCCAAGAAACTGGCCTCGTCGGATAATTACAGTTGGACCACGACCACCGAAGGCGGCCGAGGCGGCGGATCCAGCAAAGGCAAAACTCAAAGCGACGGCCTGACCTGGACCGAAACGACCCGAGGCGATAACACCACCGAAGCCGTTTTCAAAGGCGGCAAAGCCGCCGTTAAAGGTGAGGATGGATGGGAAGCGGTGGATTTGACCGCTACTCCCGCTCGTGGTGGCGCCGGTGGAGGTGGTGGTGGCGGCGGCGGAAATCCTGGCCGGATGATGGCGGGCATGCTGCGAAATTTCAAAGCGCCGGCCGCACAGATTGAGGACATTATCGACAAGACCAAGGATATCACCAAAGGCGATGATGGTTACGCTGGCGATTTGACTGAAGACGGCGCCAAGAGTTTGCTGAGCTTCGGCCGCGGGGGACGTCGCGGAGGTGCTGGCGGCGGCGCCGCGCCCGCCATTTCTAATGCCAAAGGTTCAGTGAAGGTCTGGCTTAAAGACGGTGTCGTCACCAAGTATGTGATTAAGGTTTCCGGCACGACAAAGAACCGCGATGGCGATGACATGGAAATCGACCGCACGACCACGGTGGAAATCAAAGACATTGGCGCCACGAAAATCACGGTGCCAGACGAAGCCAAAACCAAAATAAGTTGAGACAAGGGCATAACATGAAATCTCTAATCGTATTTGCCGCCGCGCTGGTGTCGGCTTCCGCCATTTTGGCTGCCGAAAAGGACGATGTCAAAGGCGCCGCGGAAAAGTTGGCGGGATCGGATAATTATAGCTGGACCTCCACCATGGAAAGTCCGCAATTCAGCCCGCCGCCCAGCCAAGGCAAAGCCCAGAAGGACGGCTTGGTATCGCTCGAAGTTTCGATGCAGGACAACAAGGTCGAATCCTTTGCCAAAGACGGCAAGGGCGCCATCAAAACCGAGGACGGCTGGCTGTCGTTAGACGAGGCGGCCAAGGCCGAGGGTGGCGATGGAGGCTTCAACTTCAGCCGCTTCATGGCGATGCGCTTGCGTAACTTCAAAGCACCAGCCGTCCAGGCGGGCGAGCTGGCCGATCAGACCAAAAGCCTGGCCAAGGATGGTGATGCATATTCGGGCGAGCTGACGGAGGAAGGGGCCAAGGGCCTGATGACCATGGGTGGACGCCGCGGCGGACAAGGACAGCCGCCGCCGATTTCCAATGCCAAGGGGACGGTGAAATTCTGGGTCAAAGATGGGGTGCTCACCAAATATGTCACCAAGGTCACCGGGACGATGAAGAACCGCGATGGCGATGACATGGATATTGACCGCACGACCACTATCGAGATTAAAGAGGTCGGAACGACTAAGATCAATGTGCCGGACGACGCGAAGAAAAAGATGACTTGAGAGAAGGGCTCAGCCTGGCTCGGCGTCCTGCCCCTGGAAAAGTCCAAACTGCACCAGTTTGGCTTTCATGGTGACTCTGGTCACTCCGAGCCAGCGCGCGGCCTTGGCTTGATTACCGCCTGCGGCTGCAATGGCGCGGGCGAATAATTCACGTTCCGCCTCAACGAGGACACGGGTATGGGCGTCGGCCAATTCGCCGCGCCCAGCGGCCGCCAATAGATCATCCACGTATTGCCCAAAGGCGCGTTTGGGTGAAAACTCCAGAGATGCGGGTTTGTCCATGGCGGCGCGAGCGTGATCCACTGTCAAGGTGTAGTTTTGCGCCAACAAAAGCGCTTTGCGGACGACATTTTCGAGTTGACGCACGTTGCCCGGCCAGGGCTGCCCTTGCCAAAGCTCGATCGCTTGCAAATGGATGGCGGGCTCGGTATTGCCTAAAGAAGGGCCGTGCTTGCGTAAAAAATATCGGATCAGATCCGGAATGTCCTCGCGCCGCTGGCGCAAAGGTGGAAGCGCAATGACCACCACATTGAGCCGATAGTAAAGGTCTTCGCGAAATTCCTTTTGCTCAATGGCTGTTTCCAAATCCCGGTGGGTGGAAGCAATGACGCGAACGTCAAGTGGAATGTTCTCCTTGCCCCCTAATCGTTGCAGGCAATTTTCCTGCAACAACCGCACCAGTTTGACCTGTGTGCTTGGCGGCATATCGCCGATCTCATCAAGGAGGATCGTGCCGCGATGGGCTTGCTCAAATCGCCCGATGCGGCGGGTTTGTGCGCCGGTAAAGGCGCCCTTTTCGTGCCCAAACAATTCGCTCTCGAGCAAGGTTTCCGGAATCGCGGCGCAATTGACGGCGATGAACGGCGCGCCAGCCTGGTTACTATGATGATAAATAGCGCGCGCAATGAGTTCCTTGCCTGTGCCCGTTTCGCCGCGTATTAGCACCGTGACAGGCTTGGAGGCCACGCGGCCTATTTCCTTGTAAATCGCCTGCATGACTGCGCTCTGGCCGACGAGGGCATCGTGCGCGCCTGCCTCTCCCAGGCTGACGGGTTCCGACATCAGACGGTTGCTTTGGACTGCTTTGCTCACCAATTCAATGAGACGCGGCATGTCGAAGGGCTTGAGCAGGTAATCGTAAGCACCGAATTTGGTGGCTTCGATGGCTATTTCTGTCGTGCCAAATGCCGTGGTCAGAATGATCGGCAAGCGGGGTTGAGCTGCGTGTAGTTGACGCACCAATTCCATGCCCGACAAGCCCGGCAGGCGCAGGTCAGTGATGACCAGGTTGAAAACCTCTCGAACGGCCCGCGCCAAACCTTCATCTCCGCGGCGTTCTACGGTTACTTCATGTCCTTCTTCGGCCAACACCCGGTGCAGCGTCTCGGCGATGCCTGGGTCGTCTTCAATCAAAAGGATTTTGGCGGCGGCGCTCATGCGGCCCTGGGCAATATGATGCCGAACGTCGTCCCGCGATTGACCTGGGTCTGGTACTGCAAGGCCCCGCCGTGTTTTTCCACGATGCAGGCAGCGATGGAGAGGCCCAAGCCTGTCCCGTCAGGTTTGGTGGTGAAGAATGGATCGAACAATCGCTTTTCGACTTCCGGCGTGATGCCCGGCCCGGTGTCGGCGACTTCCAGAATCACGACGTCCGTTTCGATCTGCGCCAGCGGCTTTCGATCCGCCCGCGCGCGCAATGTAATCGCGCCGTCGTGGCCGATGCTGTCGGCCGCGTTTTGCACCAGGTTGATCAAAACTTGTTTCATTTGTTCGCCATCGACTCTAACAGTGAACGGCGCGGAATCTTCCAGCGAGAGCCGGATGTTATTTCTGGCCAATGCCGGCCCGAGCAGCGATTGGACTTCACGCAAGGGCTGATCAGACGAGATCGCGGCCAGCTCAGGTTCGGCCGGGCGGGCGAATTGCAGGAACTCGGTCACGATTCGTTCCAGGCGCAGGATTTCCCGCTGCACCAACGCGGCATCAGCCGCCTCCGGCGAGTCAGAAGCGAACTTTTTTTGTTGGATGAAAACGGCGGCCTTGATCGCCGTCAGTGGATTTCGGATTTCGTGGGCCACGCCGGCCGCCAGCAGGCCCAGCGAAGCGAGCTTTTCGTGGCGCTCCGCCAGCGACTGGATTTCCACGAGCTTAACGCGCAACGGAACGATTAAATCGCGATAAGCCAGGAACGCCAGTGCCGCGCCAAATACAAAGAGAAGCACTACCAGCGCCAGGACCGATTGGCGCAATTCACCCAAGGTCGCGTTGGCCCGCGCCAGAACCTCGTCGCGCGATTCATAGTGCGCCCGGGCCAGCGACTGCCCCAAGTCGAACAAATGCTGGGATTGCGCGCGGTAATTACTGAAATCAGCCAGCGCGTCCGCAGGCGCTCGATTCGTCTGTTCGCGAAGCTGCATTTGCCGGGCTTGGGCCAGATAGTCGCCATAGGCCGTTTTTACTTGACGCAACAAATCCTGCTCGCGGCTGGTATTTAATTTGGGTTGTTGCTGATTCAACCACGTATCCAATTCATGGCTGGTGTCCAGGAATTGCTGCCAGACGGCCGCGTCGTGGTTCATGGTGTAATGCAGCCGGATATTGTTGACTTCGCGCAATGCATCTTTGAAGTGTTCGGAAATGCCGGTGCTTTCGGCATCGACGGTCTTTAATTGGGCGCGCAATTCCCCGGATTGCTTTTGCGAGAGGATGGTGGCCAGTGCGATCAACACCCCCATCAAACCCGCCGCCACACCCAACGCCGCCAACCGAAACTTCGCCGTCAAGATCATGCTGGCGAAGATATACGAAGAAAGCCTCGGTCACAAGGCGCGACGGATGCCGTCACTTTAGGATTCCCGAGACTAAATGCGCAGAAACAGTTTCCGCCGATACATCCAAAAGAGCAGCAGCCAGAAGACCAGCAGGGTCAACGCGCCGAAGAACAGGGGTGCGTACGCTTTGCCGAAAAGATCGTAGAAATGCCGGCCGAGGTTCGTGGTCAGATTGGACCGGATGAAATCTTCGCAAAGGTGGTCGATGCAATAAGCGGCAATGGAATTCATGCCGATCACGACCAAAGGAAAGGCCCATCTCTTGTAGCGGCAAATATCCATCAACGCATAAAAAGTGGCGAGAAAGAGAAAGCACCAACCGCCGCTGAAGAGGACCCAGCTTGGGGTCCAAATGCGTTTGACCACGGGGCAAATTCCCAGCCAGCCCACGGCTGCGCCCGCCAGCAAGCTGCAAATGCCGGCGATCAGCAGCCACTTTGCCTTTTCCCAAGTCTGGCGCTGCTGGCTTTTCAATACGCCGCCGGCAATCAAGCCCAAAACCATTGTTCCCAAAGTGGGAATGAAACTGAGCGTGGAGTATCCGCCATCGTTGAAAAGAAATTTTGATTCGCGCGGAAATAAGTTGAGCCACCAAGTGTCGAAAGCCCAGGCCAGATTGCTGTTTTTGTTCCAATGAGATTGAAAGCCGGTCAGCAAATGGGGCCAATTGCTCGGTACGCTGACCGCCGCGTAATCGAAACTGGAAGGCGCTGCAGGATATAGAGCGAAGGCAGCCCAGTATCCCACCAGGAGAAATCCCAGGGCCGCCCATTGCCAGATCATTGAGCGAAATCCCAAAAGAAAAAGGAAGAAATAACCGAAGCCAATTTGGCTTAATGTATCTTCAAAAGTCCAATAAGTTTGAGGCCGGCCCATCGAGCGCAAAAACACTCCCAGCAGAATCAAAAGCAGTGACCGCCATAACGCATGCCCGGCCATCTTGCCGAAAGTTTGCCCGCGCGCTGCGCGGCTCGCCAACGAAAACGGCATCGCCGCCCCGACCAAAAAGGAAAAGGAGGGCTGGATCATGTCGTGCAGCGTGCAGCCGATCCATTCGGTGTGAGTCTGGTGATGCGCGAGGAAACGCCAGAATCCGCTGTCAGGTAAATTTTGAGAAACCTTCCAAAAATCGAGCACTTCGCCCATCATCAACAACATGACGAAGCCGCGATAGGCGTCCAAGGAATCCAGTCGTTGCGCGGGCAGGGCCTTCTCTTGTTCTTTGGCGAGTGCGGACATTCTTTTCGGGACGTATGAAAGCATAACGACCGAAAAACACAAGTGTTCGCTGTGGTTTTGAATCGCCTTGTGGCGGCTAACTCCAGAGGGTATAAGGAATCGTGAGTCCGATTTTGAAAGAAGCCTTGCAATTCCTGCGTCGGGAAAAGAAATGGTGGCTGATTCCGCTTCTGGTTACCTTCCTCATTCTAACGGCCTTGGTTCTTTTCACCATGGGTTCGGCTCCGCTCTCTCCGTTTATGTATTCGGGGAAGTAAGGCCGGATGCAATGGCTCCTGCAAACACTTCTTCTGGCTTGCGCCCTTTTACTCTCGGTGTGGGTTCACTTACCGGCAATCGCCGTGGCCGGGTTAAGCCTTGCCGCCGCAATCCTGCTTCTCCCCGCGTTTGCCTCGGTGCGCAGCAAGATCGATGGATTGGACGTGCTGGCGCTATGGATCGGCAGCCTGACGGTTTGGATCAGTGTGGCGCTCAGCCATTTTACTTGGGACTTCTATTACACGGTTCTGGCCGGCCTCATGGCAGCAGCCATCTGTTTGACAGCGCGAAAGGTCAGGCCGCGCTTACGCAAAGCTCGATGGAACGCGCTGGTTGTGTCCTGGTTGTGGTGCGGCGCAGGGATGTGGCTCGGCGCGGGATATTTTCAGAATCGCCGGGGTGTCTTTTTCGCCGGACTTGTCGCCACGCTGATCGTGCTGGCTCTGGCTCGATGCTGGTTCCGTTGGGGCGCTCTTGGCGCGCAAACCATCAACACCCTAATGCTGTTGCTGGTGGCTTTGCCGATCGTCGATGTGGCACTCCGACCGCAATCCCGCATCGCCATTCAACCTGGAAAATATCGCCTCTATTATTCCTACGACGCGGCGAAAGGCGATCCTGAAGCCTTTGCCCGCTGGTCGGAATATTACACGTCCCAATTTGACCAACTCTGGCCGGAAGTGTTTACGACCAGCACTAATCCCTGGGCAAGCTTTCGGCTGCGGCCGGGAAGTCATGGCATGATGATGAGCAGCCCGATCTCGATTAACAGCCTCGGCTTTCGCGGGCCGGAAATCTCCGCCGCCAAGGGCGACTTCTACCGCATTGTAGTGCTGGGCGAGTCGTCCACCTTTGGCATGACCGTTGAGGCGGGCGACCAACCGTGGCCCGAGCGCCTGGAGCAAATCATTCGCCAGCGTCTGAAAACCCGGCGGCCTGTACAAGTGATCAACGCGGGGGTTCCGGCTTACACCATCGAAGCCAACATCCGCAGGCTGCCCGCCGAAATTCTCCCACTGCAGCCCGACATGATTATTTCCTATCACGGCGCCAACGGCTTTTCCATGATTGACAGCTCCGTGCTGCCGCCAATGGGCCCCGCCCCGCCCGTTTATCAGGAACGCCCTGTTAAACTAGCCGCCTATGTGGAGCATCGTCTGCGACTATTCACGTTCCGACGACGCTACAGCCACTTCCATGTTTCTGCCCCGCCTCTCCATGTCCGGCCCTTGGAAACAAAGTACGCCGACGCCTATCGCGAACTTATCCAATGCGCGCGCACCAACGGCATTCGTTTGGCGCTGGCCAACTTTTCCATGGCGGTCAATCTCTCCAGCGACCCGAAGGTCATCGATTTTTACCGAGGCGGAGGCAATCGCGCGGCCCTGGGTTTCGCGCGGGCCAACGCTGTTCATTCCCTCATCGTCAGTCAACTCGCGGCGGAGAATCCAGAGGTCATCTTCGTGGACACGCATCCTCATCTTGACGGCGAGCACGAGAAGTTCATTGATCTTATCCATCTCGATGCGGACGGGGAACAGCAACTGGCTGAGAATATGTTCGAGGGCATTCGCAGCACGCTCGAGAAGGATCTCGCCCCCAGGTAACAATGCTCAACCCTCCGCGCCCACGAGCTTTGTCTCCTCCAACTTGGCGGACGCTTGCTCCCAATCCACTGCCAGGACTTTCAGTCGGTCGGCAGTTTCCACGAATTCGCGATTCAACTGTGTGATGGCTCCGGCCTTTTCGTAATTGGCCGGGTTTTCCAATTCCGCCGTCAGCTCTTTCTGGCGGGCTTCCAATTTTTGAATCTCCCCTTCCAGTTTGCTCACGGCGGATTCATGCGTTTTGCGTTCGCGATGCCGCGCCTGGCGCGCCTCAGCCTCGAGGCGCTTTTGCTCCTTGTTCCTGGACTTCATTCCAGGTGGAGGCGCGGCGGGAGCAACTATCGGGACCGCCTGTGAGGCCGTCTTGTCAAGATAATACTGCCAGCCGCCGGGGTAATGCGCCAGGCGCCCGCCTTCGACCCGCACCACATGCGTGCTTAAGGCTTTGATGAAATAGATATCGTGACTAATGAAAATGAGGGTGCCGGAAAATTGCTGCAGCGCGGCGATCAGCGCCTCGATGCTGGCCATGTCCAGGTGAGTGGTCGGCTCGTCCATCAATAATAAATTAGGCGGGTCGAGCAGCAATTTAACCAGCGCGAGCCGGCTTTTTTCCCCTCCGCTCAGCACCGAAACTTTCTTGAAGACATCGTCGCCGCGAAAGAGAAAGCAGCCCAGCACCGTGCGCACGAATTCTTCGGTCACCCGCTCCGGCGTATCCAGCCCTTCTTCCAGAACAGTGCGCTCGGGGTTGAGCATCTCCACCCGATATTGCGAGTAGTAGCCGCTCTTGACGTTGTGCCCCAGGTCGCGCGCGCCGGATTGCACGGGCAGCGCGCCGGCCAGAAGCTTGAGCAGGGTCGATTTGCCCGCGCCGTTGGGACCGACCAGCACGATGCGCTGGTCGCGCTCGGCGACGAAATCGAGGCCCTGGTAAATGACATTGGCGCCATAAGAATGATGAATATTCTTAAGGGTGATCGCCTTCAAACCACTGCGCTGCGGTTGGGGAAATTTGAAATGGATTTTTTTGCCCTCGGCCACCGGCGCTTCGATTTTTTCCATGCGCTCGATTTGTTTGAGCTTGCTCTGGGCCTGGGCCGCCTTGGTGTTTTTGGCGCGAAAACGCTGGACGAATTCCATCATGTGCGCTATTTCGCGCTGCTGATTTTTATAGGCCGACAGTTGTTGCGCCTCGGCCGCCGCGCGTTGTTCGAGGCAGGAGTCGTAATTGCCGCGATAGCGCACCAGTTTGCGCTGGCGGATTTCGATCGTATGGGTCGCCAGCGCATTGAGAAAACTGCGGTCGTGCGAGATCATCAGAATCGCGCCCGTGTACTCCTGCAAATAGGATTGAAACCACTGCAACGACTCCAAATCGAGATGGTTGGTCGGCTCGTCAAGCATTAGAATGTCCGGCTCCTGCACCAGCAGGCGGGCCAGATGGGCCCGCATGACCCAGCCGCCGCTCATCTCGCGCAAAGGCCGGGCGAAATCCTTTTCCCGAAAGCTCAGGCCGGACAGAATTCTTTTGGCTTTGGCCTCCAACTGGTAGCCGTTGGCGTCCTGGTCGTGCGCGTCCATGCCGTCGAGAGCCATTTCCAGCACCGTGCGGTCGCCGGCCGGGGCGCTTTCCTGCGGCAAATGGCCAACCACGACATTCCTCTCGCGCGTCACCGTTCCTTGGTCAGGCTCTTCGGTTCCCAGGATAAGCGAGAACAAAGTCGATTTGCCCGCGCCATTAGGGCCGATCAATCCGACGCGGTCGGTGCGATTGATTTGCAACGACACGTCTTCAAACAAAATTTGCGGCCCGTAGGCCTTACTGACTTCTCCAATCGTAAGCATGAAGCGTTTACTATAAGCTGTGAGGACGTTCCCGGCAAGTAGTCCCAGATTCAGAGTTTGATCTCGATATTTAGATTTTAAGAAAGGCTCGAAATTCCGGATTGAGATCCCTGGACACGAGGGCGACTTTGATAACCTTCATCACCGTATTAGCGGGCACGTCTCCTTGTCGAGGTTTGCGCAGCGCACCGGTTTGCAGACAGGCTTCCAGTTTGGTCGCATCCACAACTGCGCACGAGAGAAGGCTACCGTCGTAGGATAATTTTCTTCAATCCAATTGTATTCAGCGCGGGTGATCGGGCATTCGTCGTCCGGGCATTCCTCATCCAGGCAGGTAAAGTTCACACATAATACAAGCGGATTATGTTGGCCGGTTCGCTGATGTTGAACCAAATGTGCCGGTGAAGGATGAAAGTTGTCCCCTTCGGCAGCACGGGAATTTTAGCTCAAGAGAGCATTGAGTTCTTCGATTTCGTGGGCCTCCTCAATGACCTTCTGAATAGCTCTCTCGCTCTTGCGCGCCGCCCTCATGATGGACTCGACTTTGATGGGCTTTCTTTCCTTCGCCCCGACTTGTTCGTACTCCGGACAGTTTTCATGACACCACTGCACCAACTCTTCCGTTGTTCTTTGAGCGTGCTGTGCCACGACAAGATCAAGAATGCTCAATTCTGATTGTGACAGAACTTCAAATTTTGGCTGTCCATGCAGCCGGATTTCA
>Ga0302326_10031116_pt1 | contig 10665 bp, 15 predicted proteins | sample Palsa_T0_3_FD_202264 | JGI IMG/M metagenome (GOLD analysis project Ga0302326, IMG submission 202264) | Peat permafrost microbial communities from Stordalen Mire near Abisko, Sweden - Palsa_T0_3 | ecosystem: Environmental > Terrestrial > Soil > Palsa > Peat permafrost | place: Sweden: Abisko...
TCCACCGCACCTACGGCACAACGCCGCGGCAATGGCAGCGAGGCACCCCGCCCCAGACCAATCCAGGAGCCCGCCTTCCCTGATCAAGGGAATAGTCTCACGGCCGGACCGGCAGGCCTTTGAACGGCACCTGCTGCCGACGCCAGAACCACATGATCTGAGCGCCCGGAAGACGCTCTGCCTGACCAGGCAGCCGCAATAAGGCGCATATCTTAAGTCCATTTGGGAGAAGCCCTGGTCATGACGGGTTCTTGCGTCTGAGACATGTCGCTGACGTGAGGTTCCGTGCGCGGCTCGCGTACGGTGTGTCGTAGACACCGCTTAAGATAACGCGTCCACCCCGCAGCTCAAAGGCCCGTAGCGCTACATCGGGGACATCCCAAAGCGGACTTTAGATTACTGCGGCGGATATTCGCGGGGAACCTATCGGGGCCTACGTCACGTCGGGTAACCAGTTACCGAACAGTTGCGATCAATGGGTGGCCTCATGCGAGCTACGCATACGATCGGAGTTGCGCAGTGAGCGCCGAGGCGAGCTCTCACTTGCTGACCTGGCCGGACGCCTTGTCCGCATCGCTGGACCCGGTCCGGCCTCCAACATCCAGGCGGACCCCAGCGCGAAATCCGGCGCCGTTGTCACTTGGTTGTCACTTCTACTCGAACAAGTACACGAAAAATGGTGGAGCTAAGGGGATTCGAACCCCTGACCTTCTGCATGCCATGCAGACGCGCTACCAGCTGCGCCATAGCCCCTCATTTACACCGCTGGACAAGCCTCTCATGGATGAGGCGGGACCAGCGCCGCAGACACATACCTTAGCACCCGCATCACTCCGACTTGGCCATGACCTCATAGCGCCAAATTCGTGATGCCGGAGCTGCTTGCCTGAGGCTACCGGACGGCAAGCGAACTCACGGCGCCCCTGAGCCTGCTTCTGGAGCTTGCCGGAGGCGGTTCGGGCCAGGGAGGCGGCGGAGGGGACGCCGACGACGGCTACCTCGGCGATGTCAGGGTGTGCGGTCATGACGCTTTCGACTTCGGCGGGGTACACGTTCTCGCCGCCGGAGACGATCATGTCCTTGAGTCGGTCGTGCAGGTAGAGGAAGCCGTCGAGGTCGAAGGATCCTCCGTCGCCGGTGCGCAACCAGCCACCGGGAGGATGACATCGGCGGTCTGCTCGGGCTTGCGCCAGTAGCCCTTCATGATGCGGGAGCCCGCGACCAGAACCTCCCCCGCGCTGCCCTACCGGGCAGTCGGCGGCCGCGGCCGCGCAGGCGGAGCTGCGGCTGCTTGTGACCATCGGGGCGGACCGCCCGGCGGGCGCGATGGGGTTCGATGAGCTGGTCACCAGGGGCCGTTCCGCTCTGGAAATAAGTCCGCGTACGGGCCGGGACCTGGCCATCGTCGGGTATACCAGCGGGACAACCGGCCTGCCTAAGGGAGCGATGATCAGCCAGCGGGCGCTGACCGACTGCGTGCGGCTGATGCCGTCGATGTTCCGGATCAGCAGCTACGGGAGGTCCGCGTTCACCGGCACCTTGTCCTTCGTCAGCGGCATCTGGGGAGTGATCCTCCCCCACCTGTACACCGGCGGGACCGTCACGTTCTTGCACCCGTACACGCCCGAGTCCTGGGTTCGACGGGTACCTGGGGGACGCGGGCCAGACGGCGGAGAGCTTCGGGCCGTACGGGTTCCGGACCGGGGACCTCGGGCGGCTGGATCCGGCCGGGTACGTGTACGTCACCGGGCGGGTCAAGGACCTGATCATCAGCGGCGGGGCGAACGTGTACCCGGCCGAGGTCGAGGCGGCGCTGGCCGCGCTGGCCGGGGTGGCCGAGTGCGTGGTGCTGGGCATGCCCGACGAGCGGTGGGGGGAGGCGGTGACCGCGGTGATCGTGCAGGCACCGGGGGTGGAGCTGACGGCTGAGAGCGTGATCGCGCACGCGAGGACCCGGATCGCCGGCTACAAACGGCCGCAGCGGGTGTATTTCGTGGCCGGGCTGCTGCGCAACGCGAGCCTGAAGGTGCGCAAGGATCAGCTGCGGGCGGAGCTGGCCCGGCGGCCGGTTGACGGGACGGACGCTTGACGGGGTGGGCAGGCAGGGCTAAGAGTTACTACAACTAAGAAAGCTATGAGCCGACGTGGCTGAAGCTGGGAGCTGTCGTGCCTGAGGCCTTTGTGCTCGAAACGCTCCGGACCGCCCGGACCAAGGCGTCACCCCGCGGCGGCTTCGCGGGCGTCTCACCGGTCGGCCTGCTGGTGCACCTGCAGCGCGAACTGGTCACCCGGACCGGGATGGACCCCGGCCGGATCGAGGACGTGATCATCGGGTGCGCCTCGCAGAACGCCGAGCAGGGCGCGAACATCGCCAGGACCGCCACCATGCTGGCGGGCTGGGTGGTACCGCCGGCCCGGATCGTGGCGTCATGACGGGGGCGCGGAACGGTAGTGCGGGCCAGCCGCTGGCGGGGCGGGTGGCGGTCGTCTCCGGTGGGGGGCGGGGACTGGGAAGGTCGTTCTGCCTGGCGCTGGCGCGGCAGGGCGCGCGGGTCGTGGTGAACAACCGGAACCGGGTAGTCGACGGCGACGGGCGGGGCCCGGCGGATCACGTCGCGGCGGAGATCATCGCGGCGGGCGGGGAGGCGGTGGCCGACTACTCCGACGCGGCGGCGGCCGACAGCGGCGAGGCGATGGTGACGGCCGCGGTCGACCGCTGGGGACGGCTGGACATCTGCGTGGCCAACGCGGCGATCGGCGTGGGCGGGATGTTCCACCGGCAGCCCGCCGGGCAGTTCGACGAGGTCCTCCAGATCAACCTGCACGGGTCCATCCGGCTGGCCCGGGCCGCGATGGCGGTGATGCGCCCGGCGGGCTACGGCCGGATCATCCTGGTGTCCTCCACCGGCGGGCTGCACGGAGACATCGGGCTGTCCGCCTACGCCGCGAGCAAGGGCGGGCTGCTGGCGTTCGGGCGGTCACTGGCGGCCGAAGGCGCCGCGCGCGGCGTGCTGACCAACATGCTGCTTCCGTACGCACTGACCCAGATGACCTACGACGGCATGCCGTCAGCGGCCAAGGCGCAGATGGAGCCGGACCTGGTGGCGCCGGTGCTGACCGCGCTGGCCCGCGAGGACTGCGCGCTGAACGGCGAGTACATCGTCACCGGCGGCGGGCGGCTGCGGCGCGCGTCGGTGGTGGAGTGGGACACGGTGAGGTTGCCGGGCGATGCCGACCTCAGCCCGCGGGAACTGGCCGGGCTGCTGGCGCGGAGCCGTGAGGGTGAGCCCCGGGAGTTCCGGGTGTCGGTGGACGCGTTCACCGACCTGATGGGCGGGACCGACGTGGACCCGCAGGCCGGCGGGGGGCACCGGTGAGCTGGGGGCCGCTGCTGGTCAACCTGGCGGTGTGCGCGGGGACGGTCGCGGTGCTGATGCTGGTGACCTTCGGGTACGCCATGCGCACCCGGGTGCACGCCATCATGGACACGGTCTGGCCGCTGGGGTTCGTCCTGATCGCGGCGGTCTCGTTCGGGCTGTCGGCCGGGCACGGGGCCACGGACCGGCGGGTGCTGGTGCTGGTGCTGACGGCCATCTGGGGACTGCGGCTGGGCGGGCACATCTTCGCCCGGAACTTCGGGCACGGCGAGGACAAGCGGTACGCCTCGCTGCTGCGGCGCAACCGGGGCAGCCTGGCCGCCTTCGTGCTGCGGTACATCTACTGGGCGCAGGGCCGGGTCATGTGGTTCGTGTCCCTGCCGTTGCAGGTAGCCATGTACGAGCGGGCCGCGCTATCCGCGGTGGCCTGGCTCGGCGTGGCGGTGTGGGCGGTGGGGTTCGGCTTCGAGACGATCGGCGATGCGCAGCTGCGGCGGTTCCGCGCCGATCCGGCCAACGCCGGCCGGGTGCTTGACAGCGGGCTGTGGCGCTACACCCGGCACCCGAATTACTTCGGTGACTCCGTCGTGTGGTTCGGGCTGTGGCTGCTGGCCTGCTCGCACTGGCTCGGGGTGCTGACCGTCGTGGCCCCGATTTACATGACGAACATGCTGGTCCGGCACACCGGCAAGAAGCTGCTCGAGAAGCACATGGCGCGGTCGAAGGGCGCCGCGTACGCCGACTACGTCCAGCGGACCAGCGGCTTCATCCCGCGTCCCCCGCGCGGGGCTGGGGCTTCATAATCCCGAAGGCTTTGTACTGGGGGTACAGGCCTTCGCGATCACGGGATGGGCTTAGACGAAGCGGATGAGGGTGTTGCAGAGGTGGCCTTGCTGGCCTGCGACGTGGGTGCGATCGGTGGCCTGGACATCGACGGCGACGATGCCGGTGCGGCCGGCGGTGGCGGGCACGAACCTGATCGTCCGGCTGGTGAAGGCGATCTCAGCGCCGCCGGCGGTCGGGGTGGCAGGCTCGAGGCCGATAATCGAGGCCCAGGTCGCGGCCATGGCGGCCGGGTGCTCGACCGCGACGTCGACGGCGAGGATGTCGTCGGCTTTGGTGCTCCGGCTGACGTGCGCCGCCTTCGCCGCGGGCAGGTCGTCCCAGAACCACCCGCTGCGCGGCAAGAACGCGTCGAGCTCGAGCAGGACGCCGACGTCCAGGGGATGCAGCTGGACGATGTCGTGTCCCATCGCCTGGGTCTGCACCGCGATCCGGACGCCGTGCTCGGCGGCGCGCTCCTGCACTCCGTCCAGCGAGGGTACCTGGGTGGCCAGCACCCAGCCGGACGAGCCGCCGACCCGGCCCAGCCACCGGGCGATGGAGTGGTCCGGCGTCGTCGGGGCGAGCACCTCGACGTAGGTGTCGGGGCCGATCGGGGCGGTGAAGTCGGCGAGGTGCAGGGTGGCCAGCACCGGATCGCCGAAGCCCGGGCCGAGCTCGAGCAGCTCGGTGGCGGTCCGCACGGCGGCGGGATGGTCGAGGGTCGCGAAGCCGACCTGGCGCAGCTCAGCCCACTGGTTCTCGGTCATGCCCGGCGGCGGCCCGCACCGTGGCCAGGTCGGTGACATCAAGCGGCACGACCTCGGCGGGAAGCCCGCCGAACTCGTCGCTGAGGTCGCCGGGGTGACGCGCGCCCGCGTAGATCTTCTTCGCTCCGCGGGCCGCGAGCTCCCGGACAAAGGCCAGGCCGATACCGCGGTTCGCGCCGGTGACAAGCGCCACCGAGCCGGCGGCCTTGCTGGTCCGCGGCATAGCCACCTCCGCAACGTCAGGGCACACAGCCGACACTACAGGCGGCGCAGTACGTGACCGCTGGGGCGGTCATCAACGCGATCCCGGCCGGGGTTGGCGCGAAGACCGGCGTCTTCGAGCCGCCGGTCTTCGTGCCGTTCGTGCGGTCGCGGGTCTAACCCACGGTGTCGGGGAGCTTGCCCTTGGCTCCGAGTTTGTAGGCGATGATGAGCGCCTGGTTCTGCGCGGTCAACGACGGAACGGCCGCTCCAGTGATGACGTAGTCACCGGCGATGGTGACCGGAGCGTTGGTCTGGGCGGACAGCGGCGCTTTCAGCAGGATCGCGCCGGTCGTCGCGTTGAACGCGTACAGGTCACCGCTGTACGTCGTGGTGAACACGACGTTGTTGGTCACCGCGGCGGCGCCATAGGGCGACGAGGGGAGCTTGTCGTCCCATTCGATCTTCCCGGTGTCCTGGTTGACCGCGATCATCTCGCCTGTCGCCTTACCGATAGAGGCTTCGAGTGCCGCAGACTTCCCCGTCACGCCCTTCGCCGACATGGGCACGCCGAGGTTGTTGACTGCGGCGAACGTCGTCGAGCCGTTGGTGGCCAGCTGAGATTCGACGCCGCCGAACAGGCCGGGCTCCAGCTCGAACTTCGCGGGCAGCGGGATGTGCGAGGTCGGCGTGGCGTTCTCGGTGAGCAGCCCGTCGTTGTCGTGGCCGGTGTGCACGCCGACCGGGAGCTTCCACAGCAGCTTGCCGGTTTTCGCGTTGAGCTCGATCATGATGCCGGCCTTGCCGCCGTCGATCACCACCGGCTGCCCGTTCGCGGTCGTGAGGACAGGTGAGTTCTGCAGATCCCAGTCGTACAGGTCGTGCGGGGTGAGCTGGTAATACCACAGCAGCTTGCCCTGCGGGCTCAGCTTGACGACCGAGTCGGTGTACAGGTCCGGGCCCGGTCGGCTGGTCCCCCACGGGTAGCCCTTGGGCCACCCGCTCTGGCCGATCGGGCCGGGGTTCGCGATTCCGATGTAGAGGTTTCCCTGGGCATCGAACGACGGCGGATCCCACAGGCCGCCGCCGGAGTTGAGACCCGGGTTCCCCCACAGGTTCTGCACCTCGTCCCAGCTCCACTTCGGCGCGCCGGTGGCGGCGTTCAGCGCCCACAGGGTCGCCTTGGCGCCCCCCAGGTACTGGCCCTTGTTGGGGTTGACGGGCACGGTCGAGACGTACACTGTGCCGTCGTTGTAGCCGGGGGCCATGTCGATGCCCTCGAGGTCGTTGCCGATCAGGGTCCGGCTCCACAACTGCCGGCCCGTGGCCGCCGACAGGGCGACCGCGGCGCTGTCCGTCGCCGCGTACACGGTTCCGCCGATGACATTAACGCCGTCCGGGCCGCCGTTCAGAGAGTTGTAGGTGTGCGTCCACAGGACCTTCCCGGTGGCGAGCTGGATCGCCATCACGTTCGACTCTTGATCCTGGGTGTACACCACGCCGTTGACCACGACCGGGGTAGTCGCGTAGCCGTTGGCCAGGCCAGCGGCTTTGGTTACGCCCGTCGATTCGACCGGCACGCACCAGGCCACGCCCAGCGTCGAGACGTTTGAGCTGGTGATCGGGCTGGCCACATCGCGGGTGTTGGCCAGGTTGCCGCCCGGTAGCGTCCAGCCTCCCGGGGCGGCCGGGGCGGCCGCGGACTTAGCGGAGCAGGCGGCCGCGGCGCTCGAGTTGCTGCTACTTCCGCAACCGCCGACGGCCAGGCTCGCCGCGACCACCAGGATTACCCGGCCACTACGGGCGGGTTGGCGAAATACCTCAATTGACTCATCTCCTGCCGGGTCGGCCCGCGGTGTCTGCCATGCGCGCCGAGGCGTGGCCCCTGCGCGCGCCGCGGCGCGGCTCCTATTAAAAATAGATATCAATATGATACTCACATGCTATCTAGCGCGTCAAGGAGGAAGACACCCTCCTCCAAGCGCGGAGCCAGGTCGTCGATGGCCAGCGGGACGGTGGTGGCTTCTCTTGATCGCGGGCCGCGGTTATCGTCGTTCCCGTAGCCGTCATGACGAGGACCGGGAGAACCATGGCCCGCAGCGGGAGCCTGTCTGAGTTCGAGCGCCGCCTAGTAGCGCAGCGCAGGGAAGACGATCGGCTGGACCGAGAACAGCGCAAGCAGGACAAGGAGCAGGAAAAGGCTCGCCAGCAGGCGCACCTGGAGTCCCGGCAACTGGAAGCGGACACCATGACCGCCGCTGTGCAGGAGCAGGTCAAGATCCTGGCGGAGGTGCTGACGAGTGTCCTGTCGCGGCCTGCGCTGACCTTCGAACGGCTGATGGCCGCGCCAAGGGTGGCGCCATTCGACCCGGGCGAACTCAGCCAGGTGATAGCCGCGCCCGACTGGAGCCAGTTCGCGCCGGTCCCGCCGCAGGGGCTCAACCGCTTCCTGCGCGCGCGTTATGACCGCCAGCTGACCGAGGCGCAGGGTCGTTTCCAGGCGGCCGAGGCCGAACATCGGCAGCGAGTATCGCAGCGGCGGCAGGCGCTGGCTGTCGCGAAGGCCAAATACGACCGGAAGGTCACGCAAGAGCGCGCGCGAGCGGCGCAGCGGAACGCCTACGTCGCGGATCGCCAATCGGCGTTCGCGGCCGGCGACCCCGGCGCCGTGGAGTGGTTCGCGGGTTGCGTGCTCAAGGCGTCCCGGTACCCGGACGGCTTCCCCCGCGAACACCAGGTCGCCTACCAGCCGGAGAACCGGGGCCTCACGGTGGATGCCGAGCTGCCGCCGGCCAGCGTCGTGCCTGCCGTCCGCGCGTACCGCTACGTCCGGGCGCGCGATGTCATCGAGCCGGTGCCGCGCCAGGAAAGCGAGATCAGCCAGCGTTACGACCGGCTCGTCGCCTGTGTCGCGCTCCGCACGCTGCACGAGATCTTCACCGGTACCCCGGCCGAGGCGGTGGCGGCGGTGACCTTCCGCGGAAGGGTCACTACCATCGACCTGGCCACCGGTAAACCGTCCCGTGCTCACCTGGTCACCGTGTCGGCCGGGCGAGACGTGTTTGACGAGCTGGTCCTGGCCGCGGTCGATCCGGCCGCCTGCCTGGTCCGCCTGAACGCGCTGGTGGCGGCCGACTGATACCTGGGGCTAGTAGTCGGTGTCGCGTTCGGCGGCGTCGAGCAGGTCCATCATCGCCCGGAGGGCCTCCAGGTAGCGGCGGGATTCGTCGCGCAGCGGCGTCCACTTGTGGGTACCGAACTGCCGCGCGATGTCATCTTGCCAGTGCGGCTCGGCCTTGTCCCAGGCGTCATCGAGCAGCCGAAGCTGCTGATCGCCGTCGCGATCCGGCCGGGCGGGCACTGGCGACACGGGATACCTTCCCCCAGGTGGATCAGGAGCCGGGCGGCTGGACGCGGCGGGCGGCGTGCAGGCTCGCGATGATGGCGGCCAGCTGCTCCTCGGCGCGGGGCAGATCGATCTCGAGCAGGTCCTTGAACCGGCTGGCGGTACCACCGAACTCGATCACCTGCTGGTCGATCCGCTGCTGCCAGAGCCGGATGTGCTCGAGCCGCTCGCCAGCCTCGCTGACGGCCCGGGCGTAGCCTGAGCAGTCCACCGGGGCGTCCTGCTCGGCCGCCGCCCGCTCCCGGCAGGCCGCGAAATCGGCCCGGCCCTGCTCCAGCCGGCCTCGCCAAAGGCTGGCCTTGGCCTCCAAACTGGCGCGGGTCGCCTCGATGGCGTCGCCGCCGCGGTCGGCCACCTCCCGCTGGGCGTACCGGAACCGGGTCAGGGCCGCGCGCAACTCCGTCAGCGCGTCGATGTCAGCGTGGATCGCGGTCACGCCGGCTCCCCTGCTGGCCCGCGCCCGACCCGGAGCCGCCCAGGCCCGCCTCCAGGTAACCGCGAAGCTGCTCGATCAGGGCGGCCAGGTGCGCCTCGTGGGCCTGCGTCGCGGACAGGTAATGCGTGATACCCGGCGTGACCTCCTCGAGGGCCTCGCCGAAACGCCCGTACATGTCGTCCCGCCAGACCTCGCCGAGCTCACGCCAATGACCCCGGATGGTCGCGAAGTTTTCCGCCAGGTCATGGTTGAATTGCTTAAGGTGAGCCCTGAACTCAGCCAGCGCCTCAATATCGTTGACTACCCCAGCCATGCCGCTCTCCTAGCACAGTCCTTCGAATTCGGCCGCGATTTCATCGAGGCTTATCGTGACGATATCCGGGTACTTCGCTACTCCGCCGGCCGCGATGTGCTCGACCCGGCTGGTGTAAGGTATTTCGATATCCCGCTGCCGCATAATGGCGTGTATCGAGGCGGCCAGGGGAACTAGCATGCGATTGACCTCCCGGTTCAGGTCTTTCGGGACTTCGAGTAGTACCGCCCGCAGCGCCTTGATAGATTTCTCGATTTCCTCCGGCGGCATTTTATTGCTGATGCCTTTGAGCTGTTCTTGATGCGCCGCCAAGACCGCCTGGGCGAGCTCGGCTAGCAGGCCGGCGGCCGCGCTTTCTTCCCCGGCGGCGGCCAGGCACCCGGCCAGCCGGCGCGCGTCTTCGGTGGCCCCGGCCGCAAGCAGCGCCCGGCCCAGCGCCAGGGAACTGCCGACGACCTTGGCCCACGCCATCCCCGCGTCGGCGTAGGCGTGCAGAAACCGCGCGTGCCGGTCAGGGCCGTGCTCATCGGCCCCGGACTCGGGCCCGGGCTCAGGCGCGAGGATGCGGGCGTGCCCGGCGGCCTTCAGCAGTTCGCGGGTGAGCAGGAGCAGCTCTTCGCATTCGGCGGCCAGCCTTCCCGCCCGTTCGGCGTCCCCGGCCAGTAGCTGGTGGGCGAAGATGGCGGGCCGGACCGCCTGGCGCAGGGAGAGGTACGGCGACGCGGCGGGCTTGGTCATGGTTGGCTCCCGAAGGCGGCCTGGGCGAAAGCGTGCAGGGAAGCGATCGAGTACGGCTTGAACTTCTCGACCTGTTCGGCCGGCCACTCGGTGTCCCGGTACAGAGCACGGTTGTCGTCTAGGCCGGCCGCCGACGAGACGCCGAGCAGCGCGTCGCTTTCCGCGGGCGAGAGCAAGCGCGCCGCCGCGCGCAGGCCGAAGTGGGCCAGGCCGGCGCGCCGCAGCGCGCGCTCGGCGGTGGTGTAGCTGTCGGCCCACGCCACCACGTGGATGCCGACGTCCGGTCCCGCCTCGGCCAGGCGGAACAGGCCGGCGGAGGTCTCGCTGGGCCGGCCGTAGTCGCCTTCGGTCACGAGCTCATGCCAGCGGTGCATCCCGGCGATGAGGAAGAACACCTCCGGCTGGGATGACCCATCGGACCCGTCGGGTTCGGCCAGCCGGCGGTCGAGCTCCGCCAGCAGGTCGTCGAGCGCCGCCCCGGCGGTCTTGCGGTCGGCGATCCGCACCTCGTGGGGCAGCTGCTCGGCCGGCCCGAAGAAGCCGTGGAACGGCGACGACGGCCGGGTGAACTCGGCGATGGTGAACCGGACATCGGCCGGGGA
>Ga0302326_10031120_pt1 | contig 10665 bp, 10 predicted proteins | sample Palsa_T0_3_FD_202264 | JGI IMG/M metagenome (GOLD analysis project Ga0302326, IMG submission 202264) | Peat permafrost microbial communities from Stordalen Mire near Abisko, Sweden - Palsa_T0_3 | ecosystem: Environmental > Terrestrial > Soil > Palsa > Peat permafrost | place: Sweden: Abisko...
CTTGAACTTGTGGTCGTAATTTTGATAAGCCTTCTTAATCACCACCCTAAACGAGACACCACGATCAATATGGCGCTAATATATTCATTGGCGGCCACGTCGGCAGCATAGTACAGGTACTTGCATTTGGACCATCCCCAATTGAATTCAAAACCTGGGCCGGCGATGGGAGCAGCCCGCATCAGTCACTGCACGATCCTCCGTTCGTTCTCGATCTTGGTGAAACAGTTCCGAGTGGTTCCGTTCGATCACCAGTCGCAGGTCGGCGTTCCCGGCGGACATCTTGGCGGTGAGCAACTCCTTAACATCGTTGAGTCGCGAATTGTTGAGCAGCACGCCCACCAGCACGGCCAGAGACGATGTGCCGAGCGCAATCGCAATAGTGAGAATTTGAACATCCGTCACGCCTTTTCTCGCTTGTTGAAGTCTGCCCCACCTCAGAAGCCGGCTGAAAGCCGGCTGCGGGCAGGATTGCCCGCCCTCCAGACCTTACCTTAGAACGTGTAGAGCGGCACGCCCGCCACGGCTTCAGCGGGCTCCGCGCCAACGGCGACCGGTTGCGCCTCGGCATTGACCGGACGGTAGTAGATGCCGGTGTCGCCCAGGTAAACCTCCAGATCGCCGGGGCGGGGCAGATGGCCTTGGATCAGGGCTTCGGAGAGCGGGTCCTCGATGAACTTCTGCAAGGCCCTGCGCAGCGGACGCGCGCCGTAGCTGCGATCCGCGCAGGTCTTCTCCAACAGGTATTTGGCGGCGTCCGGCGTCAGCCGGATCTTGAGCTGCTTGGTCTCCAGATTCAGGTTGATCTGGTCCACCATCAGGTCGATGATCTTGAGCAGATCGTCATCGTTCAGCGAGGTGAACAGGATGATGTCGTCCAGGCGGTTGAGGAATTCGGGATTGAATGCGCGCTTGACTTCGCCGCGCACCATGTCCTCGATCTTCGACGGAATGCCTTCGCCCATGGGCGCGGAGAAGCCCAGGTGGCCCCGCTTCTCCAGAAACCGCGCGCCGAGGTTGGAGGTCATGATGATGATGGTGTTCTTGAAATCCACCTGGTTGCCCAAGCCGTCGGTCAACTGGCCGTCTTCAAAAACCTGGAGCAGGATGTTGTAGATGTCCGGGTGGGCCTTCTCGATCTCATCCAACAGGATGATGGAATAGGGCGAGCGCTTCACACGCTCGGTCAACTGGCCGCCCTCCTCGTATCCCACGTATCCGGGAGGCGAGCCGATCAACTTAGAAACCGAGTGTTTCTCCATGAACTCGGACATATCGAAGCGGATGAGCGATTTTTCGCTGCCGAACAGGAAGGCGGCGAGCGCGCGGGCGACTTCGGTTTTGCCCACGCCGGTGGGTCCCAGGAACAGGAACGAACCGGCCGGACGGGCGCTGGCCTTCAACCCCGCGCGGGAGCGCCGAATGGCGCGGGCCAGGACGGAAATGGCTTTCTCCTGGCTGACAATGCGCTTGTGCAACTCTTCTTCGATGCGCAGCAGCTTGGTGATCTCTTCTTCCTTGATGGAGGTCATGGGCACGCCGGTCCAGCGCGCCACCACGTCCTCGATGTCATCCTTGGTGACGATGCCGGTGGAGGAATCGTCCAGATTGTACTTCTCGCGCAACTGGCGCATGTTCTCGCGCTCTTTGCGCTCCTCGTCGGAGTAGAAGCGGGCCTTCTCGAACTCGTGGTTGGCGATGGCGTTTTCCATGCGGTGCACGATGAACTTGATGCGCTTCTGAATGTCGGCCAGGTCGCTCGGCAGGGTGGTCTGGCGCAGCTTGACGCGCGCGCCGGCTTCATCGATCAGGTCGATGGCTTTGTCGGGCAGGAAGCGGTCCGGAATATAGCGGCTGGAGGTGAATACGGCGGTCTCGATGGCATCGTCGGTGTAGCCAACCGCGTGGAATTTTTCGTAGCGGTCCTTGATGCCGAACAGGATTTTGACGGCATCCGACTCGCTGGGCGGCGGCACCTTGACGGCCTGGAAGCGGCGCTCCAGCGACCGGTCCTTTTCGATGGACTTGCGAAACTCGCTGGGCGTGGTGGCGCCGATGCACTGGATTTCGCCGCGGGAGAGGGCCGGCTTCAGGATATTGGCGGCGTCGAGCGAGCCTTCGGCGGAACCCGCGCCCACCAGGGTATGCAGCTCATCGATGAAGATGATGGCGTTCTGATTCTCCATCAACTCCTTCATGATGGTTTTGAGGCGTTCTTCAAACTGGCCGCGATACTTGGTGCCGGCCACGATGAGGGAAAGATCCAGGGCCAGGATGCGCTTGTCGGCCAGGAAGGACGGCACGTCACCCTCCGCGATGCGTTGCGCGAGGCCTTCCACGATGGCGGTCTTGCCTACGCCCGGCTCGCCGATCAGCACGGGATTATTCTTGGTGCGGCGGCAAAGGATCTGCACTACGCGCTCCAATTCATAATCGCGGCCGATGAGCGGATCGAGCGAGTTGTCCATGGCGGCTTGGGTCAGGTCGCGGCTGAATTCGGCCAGGAGCGAGCTTTCCTTGGGGCGATTGGAGGCCACCTTCTCGGACTGCGAACGGGCCAGCTCCTCGCGAATGGTGGAGAGGCGCAGGCCGCGCTCATGCAGAATTTCGGCGGCGAAGCATTTCTCCTCGCGGAGCAGGCCCAGCAGCAGGTGCTCGGTGCCGATGTGCTTATGATTGAGGCGCTCGGCCTCTTCGGCGCCATAGGCGAGGACGCGCTTGCATTCATGGCTCAGCGGCAGATCCACGGAGGTGGAAACCTTTTCGCGAATGGTGGTGTGGCCTTCGATCTGCTTGCGAATGGATTCGACGGCGGCGTGCGACCGCAGAAAACGGTTGGCGAGGGCTTTGTCCTCGCGCAATAGACCCAACAGCAGATGTTCAGTTTCAATATAAGGACTGCCGAACTGGCTGGCCTCGTAGCGGGCGAAAAAAATTACCCGCCGGGCCTTCTCCGTATAACGTTCAAACATGACCGTGACGCTCCCTATTATTAAAGATACTACCCATCCCCGCGCGGATGCACGTTGCCTGGTCCGGTATCGGTGCCGGTACCTGTAAGGAGGCCTCCGCCTTCCATCATCAGGATTCGATCGCATCTCCTGGCGAATGTGAGATTGTGCGTGACCAAAACCGAAGTGAGCGTATGAGAACGATGCAGGCGTTCCAGAAGATCGAAGATCATTTCACCGGTCCTGAAGTCGAGGTTGCCGGTGGGTTCGTCGGCGAGCAGGATGGTGGGTTCTCCCACCAGAGCGCGAGCCAGCACGACGCGCTGCTGTTCACCCCCGGATAGTTCCCCTGCGCGATGTGTGGCGCGCGCGTGCAGCCCGACTTCATCCAACCTCGCTAGCGAATCCGAAGCCGCCTTCGCATGCGGAACTCCCCGGATCAGCAGTGGCATCATCACGTTTTCGAGCGCCGTAAATTCCGGCAGCAGGTAGTGAATCTGCCAAACAAAACCAATCTCGCGATTCCGGAAATCGGCCAGCTCCGAATCCGCGAGGCGTGAAATGTCTACTGATCCGTAGTATATCGTACCGCTCGTGGGCCTGTCCAGACCGCCGAGCAAATGCAGCAAGGTGGACTTGCCGGCGCCGGACTCGCCGACCAGGGCGAGCATTTCGCCGCGGCGGACTTCAAGGTTGATGGAGTCGAAGATGACCAGGTCGGCGTCGCCGGAGCGGTAGACTTTGGAGAGTTTTTCGGCGCGGAGGGCGATCTCGCTCGGGGCGGACATGGTCTTAGGTTAGCAGGGGTGCCGCTGGGGAGACGCGGCGACGCGGGGACGCGGCGATCCGATCAAAGCCCATGTGGTTGGATTTAAAGCAGGTGGTGGGTGGCGGGTGATGGGTGATGGGATTCGGGCGCTTCGCGCGCTGTGGGACGCGGGGAACAGGTCTAGTTTGGAGGCTGGTGCTGAGAGAGTTTTCGTGTATCCGTTGTGCCTTGGGGTCTGGTTGTCAAAGATCAGGGGGACAGGTCGCTAACGGGTGTCCGGGGTTGCGGGGGCGTAGAAGACTGGGTGCGCCTCTTGGCCCTCCGACATTACATAACTGGGGGGTGGAGCGGGCGCCGGCGCCGGTTTCGCGGTTTGCCCGGGCTGCTCGGACTGCGGCTGGGGCCGGACTTGGCGCTCCTTTTGCAACTGCTGCATATCCGCGATGGCGGTGCGGAAGGAACGCTCCAGTTGCGCGCGTTGCTTGGCGACATACGCCAACATGACGAAGTGTTTTTCGCTTACGCCGATGGTCTCGTAGATTTTCCTCTCGCTTGCGGCGAGGCGCGTGAGCAGCCATTGGGTGGTGACCATGGTTTCCAGGTAGCACCGTTCGGTACGGGTTTGTGGCTGCCAGTCGGCTTCCAGTTCGTCCCAGAGCCGGAAGTAGTCTGCGCAGTCTTCGTTGGGGAGGATGGTGGCGCGAGTGCGCAGGCCGTAGGTGAGGGCGTTGAAGCGGATGGCTTCTTTGCCTTCGGGGGTTTTGGGGCCGGTGGAATGCTGGGCATTCTCCCGGTTGGCTTTTTGCTGCTTTTCGGAAATTAGCATGTGAAATTACCTTTCGATTTGAGGATAGCGGGCGGGTGGTGGGGAGGTGGGACGGTAAGTGGTTTGGCTGGTGGGGTATGCGGGAGGTGGGTTTGTTTTCTCGGCGTGTGATCGGCGGGCGGCGGCGATCACTCCGGGAATTTTGGTTTGCGCAGATTGGCTATCTGCGCGCAGGATGGCATTCTGTCGTCATGACCCTGCGGGTCACCAGATGCGATGAAAACGCTTGGAGGGCGGCCAATTTTGGCCGCAGCCGCCTTTCTAGGCGGCCAGAGCCGGCTGAAAGCCGGCTGCGGGCAGGATTGCCCGCCCTCCAAGAGCCTACTTAGGATCGAGGTTCGCTTTCAGGTCTTCGGGCGTGAGATCGCACTTCGCGCCGGTGGCGGGAATGTCCACTTTGGCGCTCCACAGGATCGCGTTTACTACCAGGCGCCGCTGATCTTCCAGACCCCAGTTGTGGTGAAAGTGGCCGCCGGTGAATCCGAAGCCGCGGCCGCCGTCCGCGCGTTCCACGGCCCAGGCGACGGTCTCCTGCTGGGGCGCGTCCTTGGGCAGCATGGCGGTCAGGATGGGCACCAGCCGCTTGTCGTCCTTGTTATCGCCATGGTTATCGTCCTTGTGGAAGACGATGCGGTAATACCATTCGTCGGTGCTGCGAAAGGTGTCCCAGCCGCGCGAGATGGGGTGGGCCGGCGCGGTCTGGGTCAGTTCCACATCGTTGATCGGGTTTTGCGAATAGGGGCGCCGGTAGAATCCGCCGATCCATTCGAGCAACTCCATGCCGCCATGGTCGCCGGGCACTTCCACCGCGTAGTGCAGGCAGGCCAAGCCGACGCCGCGCTTCATCAGCTTGCCCAGTTTCGCGAGACGATCGTCGGCCAATAGCGGGTGGTGTTCGCCGCCATCCATGTACAGCACGATGGAGCTGGCGGTTTCGAAGAGGAAGTCGTCGGCTGGCCACCCGCCCTTTACGACGGTCGCGTCGACGCCGGGATTCTGGCGCAGACATTTGGCCAAGAGCATGGAACCGGCGTTGAATTCGTGCTCTCCGGGGCCGTGGCTGGGCGTGCCGGCCACCAGAACGATTTTGGCGGGCGGCGCGGCTGGCGCGGGGGAGCATAGGGCTAGCAGGAGGGCTAGTAGGGCGCTCTCTGCACGGCTCAAAAGCCGGCCTGAGAGGCCGGCGGCAGCGCACGGCGCTGCGCCACGTCTTTTGGTCATTTGTGCTCCTTCGTGAGCCACGCGCGTACGCTACTCTTCTTCTTCGCGGGTTTCGCATCGGCGCTGGTTGCGCCTTCGATGGCGGTCAGGGCGATGGGCGCCATTAGCCGGTATCCCTTGGCATTGGGATGCAGACCGTCATCCGAAAGGTCGGCCTGCATGAATCCGGACTTGTCCACCAGGGCCGAGTAGTAATCCACGTACGGGAAATGCCGCTGGTCGCAGAAGCTTTTGAGCCAACCATTCACTTCTGGAATCCGCTGCGGATTCACGTCCTTGTGGTAATCGCTCACCGGCAACAGGGACGCGAACATGGGCTCGATATGGTGCTGCTCCGCCAGGTCCGCGATCATCGACAGATTATTTTCGATGGTACTTACGGCCACGCCCCGCCCGAGATCGTTGATGCCGGCGAGCACCAGCACCAGCCGCGGCTTCAGGTTAGTCACATCGGCCTGCATGCGGCCCAGCATCTCGCCGGTGATCTGGCCGCCGATACCGCGGTTGACGAAATCGCGCTCGCTGCCGTAATACTCGTTGAGCCGCCAGCCGTCGGTAATCGAATCGCCCAGAAATACCACGCGCGGTTTCTGCGCGGAGGGCGGGCCGAGCTTCTCGTTGGCTTCCGCGTAGCGCTTCAGGTTGTCGCGGTCGGGATTGCGCAACTGCGCTTCCTTCAACTCGAGCAGTGCGCGGAAATGCGCGTCGAGGCGATCCACCGCGTCGCGCAGCTCGCCGAATTGCCGCCGCCCTTCTTCGGGAAACGGAAAAGGCTTGGGCACGGTGTCGGAGACGCCCAAGTAGGCGCGCGCGTCGCTCAGAAAAGTGAACGTATGGCCGGCATTTTGGGGAGCGGTTTCCAGGTTGGCCAGCGCCTGCCGGGCATCTTCCAGCGCGGGCGCTCCGGCGCGCGCCAACCCGGGCACGGCCAAGCCGGTGGATTCCATCAGTTGCACGGTGCGGCGTTCCAGCTTCAGCGCATCCTGATCGGAGAGCCATGCGCTGCCGCTCTGGCCCCACGCCATCGCCGCTGCCGCCCAAAAACAGGCGAGCCATCTCATGTTTTTTCTTCCTTTTCGAGTTGTAAGGTAATGGTGCCGATCGTAAATTGCAGGCGCACGCGGATCTGCACGGGCAGCTTGCGGGCGTCGTCCGTCAGCCAGATGTGTAAATGCCCGTAGCGCCGATATAGCACGTCGTTAAACAGGAACGCCTCATAGCGGATGGTCTTGAAGGATCCGGCGGGGGTTTTGAGCTCCTCGCGCTGTTGCGCTTCCACGCGCGCCATCACGCTTTTCTTGCCGTCGCTGACGGCCACCTGGGTGGTCTGTCCGGGCTGCAGGTTGAGCGTGCGCAGGGTATACAGGGCGCCCAAGACGTCGTGTACGCACGCCGGAATGTCGATCTCGTCCGCGTGCACCACGGTCTTCTTGTCCAAATCCTTTTCCAGATATTCGGCCTTGCGGGACTCGCGGTTGAAAGTCACGCTGGTTTCCTTATGCCGCGCGCCTTCTTCCGCTTTCAGGTAGGAGCCTGAAGAACACAAGTCCGATTCCAGATTCGAGACGTAATCGTTGTTCACCTTGAAGAGCTTGGAAACCAGGCCGGTGGATTCGAGGTGCAGATCAGCCTGCCAGCCGGGGTTGGCCGAAGCAGCATGATGCGGTGTGGCGCTCCAGACCAAGTGCGCCTTGCCCGCTGTTACCAGCCGCCATTCGATTGCGTAATCGAGCATTTCGCGCGCTGGGAGCGCGTTGGGTGCGGCCATGACCACGGGACCTACGAGTAGCAGGAGCAGCATCCGGACTGCTGTCATCAGAAGCCAGTGTAACGCGCTTCGTATACTATGTTTTGGACCCGCTCCTGCAAGTTACGGACAACGGACTCTATTGCGCGCACGGCGATTTCTATGTCGATCCGTGGCTGCCGGTGGATCGCGCCATGATCACGCACGCGCATGCCGATCATGCATGTCCGGGGTCGCGCGCGTATCTCGCGGCGCGGCCCGGCGCGGCTTTGCTGCGGGGGCGGGTGGGCGGTGAGGCTGCCATCCAGGCGCTCGACTACGGCGAGCCGATCAGCCTGGGCAGCGTGCAGGTGTCGCTGCACCCCGCCGGTCACATCCTCGGTTCCGCGCAGGTGCGCATCGAATCGGGCGGCGAAGTCTGGGTGGTATCCGGCGATTATAAACTGGAGCCCGATCCGACTTGCGCGGCCTTCGAGCCGGTGGCCTGCGACACGTTCGTCACGGAATCCACTTTCGGATTGCCGATTTATCGCTGGCCGCCCGAGGCTGATGTGTTCGCCGAAATCCGAAACTGGTGGGCCGGCAACCGGCATGCCGACAAAGCCAGTGTGCTGTTCGCCTATAGTTTGGGCAAGGCGCAGCGTGTGTTGGCGGGCCTCGACCCGGCAGACGGTCCCATCTACACGCACGGCGCGGTCGAGAAATTCTGCAAGCTGTATCGCGAGGCGGGCATCGCGCTCGCACCCACGACGCACGTAAGCGCCGCGCCTGCCGGCACTGACTGGAGCCGCGCGCTGATCCTGGCCCCGCCATCGGCAAACGGGACGCCGTGGATGCGCCGGTTCGGCCCGCTCTCGACCGGCTTCGTTTCGGGTTGGATGCGCATCCGCGGGGCGCGACGGCGGCGCTCGCTGGACCGCGGCTTCGTGCTGTCCGATCATGCCGATTGGCTGGGGCTAATGACGGCGATTCGCGAATCGGGCGCATCCCGCATTTGGGTCACGCACGGATATCGTGCACCCGTGGTGGAGTGGCTTAAGCGGCAGGGTCTTGACGCCCAGGCCATCGAGACTCGCTTCGAAGGCGAGCAGGACGAGACCGGCGCAGAGCCTGCCGAGGGCGAGCCATGAAGGCGTTCGCCGAGTTGTACGTGGCCCTTGATGAGACCACCAAGACCAACGAGAAAGTCGAGGCGCTCACGCGCTACTTCTCGCGCGTGCCGCCGGCCGACGCCGCCTGGGCAGCCACGTTCCTGATCGGCCGCCGACCGAAGCGGCTGCTGGAATCGCGCAAGCTGTCGCAGTGGGCCATAGAGGAATCCGGCATCCCCGAGTGGCTGTTCGGCGAGTGCTACCACGCGGTGGGCGACTTCGCGGAAACCATCGCGCTGCTGCTGCCGCCCGCGCGATCTTCGAGCGACCTGCCCTTGCACTACTGGATTGAAGAGCGCCTGCTGCCGTTGCGCGATGCGGATGACGAAGCCAGGCGCGCCTCGCTGGTCGCTGCTTGGCGCGAGATGGACGAGCGCCAACGCTTCGCCTGGAACAAGATCATCACCGGCGAGTTTCGCGTGGGCGTGTCGCAAAGCCTGGTGGTGCGCGCGGTGGCTGCAGTAAGCGGCCTGGACGGCGCGGTGGTCTCGCACCGTCTGATGGGCGACTGGCAACCTACGGCCGCGTTCTGGATGCAATTGGTGGCGACGGATGCCGGCGACGCGGACGTCAGCCGGCCGTATCCTTTCTTTCTGGCGTATCCGGCGGAGGGCGCGATCGAGGAGCTTGGCGACGTTGGCGAATGGCAGGTGGAATGGAAATGGGACGGCATCCGCGCTCAGTTGATCCGGCGAAGCGGGCGCACGTTCGTATGGTCGCGCGGCGAGGAGTTAATGACGGACCGCTTCCCGGAGCTGAAGGCGTTGGGCCCGCAATTGCCGGAAGGCACGGTGGTAGATGGCGAAGTGCTGCCCTGGAAGAACGGCGAGCCGTTGCCCTTCGCGCAGATGCAGCGCCGCATCGGACGCAAGGTGCTGGGGCCGCGCATCCTGAGCGAAGTGCCGGTGGTCATGGTGGCTTACGATCTGCTGGAGTTGCATGGCGAAGATATCCGCGAGCGTCCACTCGAATTCCGGCGCGCGCACCTGGAAGAGATCGCGCCGCCGGATTCCGCGCTGATTGTCTCATCCGTGGTGCGGGCGGAAACCTGGGTGGATCTCACGGCGCGCCGCGAGGAAGCCCGCGCGCGCAAGGTGGAAGGGTTCATGCTGAAGCGCCTGGGCTCGCCCTATCGCGTGGGCCGCCGTCGCGGCGACTGGTGGAAGTGGAAGATACAGCCTTACTCGGTGGACGCAGTGCTGATCTATGCGCAGCCCGGCAACGGCCGCCGCGCCAGCCTCTTCACGGATTACACGTTCGGCGTGTGGGACGGCGACAAGCTGGTGCCGTTTGCGAAGGCTTACTCGGGTCTCACGGACGACGAAATTCGCCAGGTAGACGCTTTCGTGCGCGGCAATACGATCGAGAAGTTTGGGCCGGTGCGCGCGGTGAAGCCGGAGCTGGTTTTCGAGCTGGCGTTCGAAGGCATCCAGCGGTCGCCCCGGCACCGGTCGGGGATTGCCGTGCGTTTCCCGCGCATGGCACGCTGGAGGACCGATAAGAAAGCGGAGGCGGCGGATACCATCGAGACGATACGGGCGCTGTTGCCGCCGGGCGGCGGTTCGGGTGCTATTGGGTAAGCCGTTGCTCGATTATCGCGACGCGTCGGGCCAGTTCATCGATGGCGCGCTGCTGGGCCGCCTGCGTATTGATCAATTCGCCGTCGAGCTTCTCGCCCGCAGCGAGGACTTGCCGATCCCAGCCATTTGAAACTCGAAGACGCTGAAGCGTGAGTCCAACCGGTCGAGGTGGCGCTCGACGAGGTCCAAGCGCTTGCCGAATTCATCGCGCAGATCGGCTATGTTGCGGTCGACGTGCTCTTCAATCGCGCGCATGGCCGCAAAGAGCACTTCATTGTTGGCGCTGATCGCCGAACTGACGATTGCCCGGATCTGTTCGAGGTCTTCCTGCGTCATCGGGACAGCTCTACTCCACTACACACGCTTTGGCCGCCACCCCGAGACCATCTCACTCTTAATTGTCGTAAGGCTTCCCCTCGG
>Ga0302326_10031122_pt1 | contig 10665 bp, 10 predicted proteins | sample Palsa_T0_3_FD_202264 | JGI IMG/M metagenome (GOLD analysis project Ga0302326, IMG submission 202264) | Peat permafrost microbial communities from Stordalen Mire near Abisko, Sweden - Palsa_T0_3 | ecosystem: Environmental > Terrestrial > Soil > Palsa > Peat permafrost | place: Sweden: Abisko...
TCGTTTGAAACAATTCCGGCTCGGTTTCCCCGAGGCCGAGCATGACGCCGCTCTTGGTGACCAGCCTGGGCGAGATCTTCTTGATGCGGCGCAGAACATCCAGCGACAGCCGATATTTCGCCCTCGAACGAACCAGCGGGGTCAAGCGCTCGACCGTTTCGACGTTGTGATTGAAAATATGCGGCGCGGCGTTGGCAACGGCTTGCAAAGACTCGTCCCGGCCATTGAAGTCGGGGACGAGGACCTCGATGATGACTTGAGGATCCATCTCGCGGATCGCCGCTATCGTGCGGGAAAAATGGACGGCCCCGCCATCCTTGAGGTCATCGCGGGCCACGGCGGTGACGACGACGTGCTTCAAGTTCATCCGGCGGACGGCTTCGGCGACGCGTTGCGGTTCATCCTCCTCGAGGGCGAACGGTTTTGCCGTCGCCACGGCGCAGAAGCCGCATGCGCGCGTGCAGCGGTCGCCCGCGATCATAAAAGTAGCCGTCCCCTGGCTCCAGCATTCCCAGCGGTTCGGGCACTGGGCCTCCTCGCAAACCGTATGGAGGCGGAGGTCGGAAATGAGCGCCTTGGTGGAAAAAAAGACGGGGCTTGAAGGGAGCCGGACTTTGATCCATGCCGGCTTTCGCTGCTGGTGGAGCGCCGGATCGATTTTCACGCAGGACATGGGTGGGTTATACGCCGGTTGGGAAGTGAATGCAATTCCGGGCACTCTCAACGGTAACGCGGCCGCCGAACTTGATATTCATCCCTGTTGCGGCGAAACTGAACAGATGGACGCCAAAGCGCTGCCGCTTGACCGCATGACCCTTGGGGAAAAGCTCATGACGATGGAAGCCCTTTGGGACGACCTTTGCCGAGACGAGGAGCAAATCCCGGTGCAGGATTGGCACAAACAGATTCTCGATGAACGGCAGCGCCAGATCGATTCGGGCGACGCCCGATTTGTGGATTGGGAAGAGGCCAAAGCCCGCATTCGCGCCCGGATTTCATGAGGATCGAAATCCTCGACAAGGCTGAAACCGACCTTGTCGAAGGATACCTGTTTATACCTCATTCTAGTTTGGCTTCGCCATCTTCGTTCTGCCGCTTAGGGCCCGGCTTAAGGTCAGTTCGTCGGCGGATTCCAGCCCGGTTCCGGCGGGGAGGCCCTGGGCGATCCTTGTAAGAGTCGCGGGGAACGGTTCCAGCAGTTCGGCGAGGTAGTTCGAGGTGGCTTCTCCTTCCACATCTCCGCCGAGGGCCAGGATGACTTCCTTCGGGGCCTCGATTTTCATGCGCTCGAGCAGGGCTTCGATGCGGAGGTTTTCCGGGCCGATGTGATCCAGCGGCGAGATGCGGCCCCCGAGAGAATGATACGTTCCGCGGAACATGCCGGTGCGTTCGAGAGGCAGAATGTCCGTGGGCTGCTCGACGACGCAGAGCACTTCCGGGGTGCGGCTTTCGTCCCGGCATATTTCGCAGAGGGAGGATTCCTCGGCGAAGAAGCCGCAGCGGGGACAAGCCGAAATGCGCGCGCTCTCGCTGATGGCGGCGGCGATTTCCCCGGGCCGCGCATCGCGGGAGAGGACGAGCCAGAGGGCGATGCGCTCGGCGCTGCGCGGGCCGATGCCGGGCATGCGCTTGAGCTGCGCGATCAACGCCTTGATCGCGGCTGGGTATTCGACTCTTTTCACGCTTTACGTGAATCGGAGAAACCGGGCGCTTTCCCACTCGAGCGCGGGCGTGCCGGTGCGCAGATGTTCGATGCGGCGAATGTAAAAAGCCAGCGGCGCATCGGCTCCGTTGAAAGTGAGCGCCGAATGAAAATGGTCGAGCGCTTCGTTCCAGCGCTGTTCCCGGTAGCAGACGACCCCTTTCCAAAACAAGTCGCGGCGCATAAGCTCTTCCTCGGAGAGGACATTCTTGAGGGCCAGCAGTTCATAAACTTCCTCGCGGCTCCGGTCGCTGCGGCCGCGGATGAGTTCGATGGGACGAACCTCGATGGAGAGGCCGGCAAGCTCGAAAGTGCCGGAACCGAGCAAAATCTTCGATCCGTAAAACACGTTCGCGGCGCAAAGGCGGCGCGCGAACTCGACGCACTCCCCCGCCACGCTGAACGTGCCGAACCGGCGCGAGCCGTACGCGGCGGTGACCATTTCGCCGGAATTGATGCCGATGCGAAAGTCGAATCTTTCATGCCACATCGCCTCGCACTCGCGGTTGACCTCGTCCAGCCGCCGGACGAGCTCGAGCGCCGCCTCGCACGCCTTGGCCGCGTGGTCCTTGTCCAGGACGGGCGTGCCAAAAATAACGCGCAGGCTTTCACCGTCGCATTCATCGAGATAGCCGCCTTTCTCGACGAGGAAATCCGCGCCGCTGCGCAGAAAGGAATTGGTCATCGCGACGTAGTCGGCGACGGGAAGGTTGTCCATCAATTCGTCATGATTGAATATTTCGCAAACGACCACGGTCGCCTCCCGCATCTCGCCTTCAAAATTCAGCGGCGCATCGGAATTGACGAGGGCGTAGAAGGTTTTCGTGGATATCCTCTCGCCGAACATCACCCGGACGACGCGTTTGCGCCTGCCGGCATCGCTGCGCGCGTAAGCAAAGCCGAATCCAAAAGCAAGCATGACCGCGAGACTGCCGGCAAACGGGGAGAAAAAAATGTGGTACAGGTTGAGCACCCACGTGAGGCTGATCAGTTGCGTCAACGTTCCGACGGCGACGACGACCTTCAGGGAACGCCTTGGAATGTCTATGGTCGTCCACGCGATGCCAAAGCTCAGGAGGACAAAGAGAACGTATCCGGGGACGGAACGCTGAAGCGGGGGAGGCCCGGAAGCGCGGCCAAGGAAGTTCCAGAGGGCGAGATCAAGCGGATGGAAGAGGCGCAGTTCGCAGAGGGCCGCCACGACCAGGGCCGCTGCCGCACCGCACATCAATGCAACCTTTAGATATCGCACAACGAGATTCTAGCGCCACCGGTATGCCCAGCGCAAGCCATCCGCGGCCCCTTCACGGCTGCATCCCGCGATACGTTTTTACCAGCCACTCGCTTAGAAATTTGTCGGGATCGTCGATAGCCGCCTCGGTGACAACGAGAACTTCGTCGTGCTCGCGCAGGAGTTTCAGTCCGAACTCGTAATCCTTGAACAGCTTCGCGCAGAGATCCCGCATGTGGATGCGCTCCTTTTCCGCCAGTTCGATAAGACGGGCAACCGCCCCTTCGCTCAATTCGATTCGGACGGCGTTCCTTTCGGCGAACCGCCGGATGAACTCGCGCGCCACGGCGCCCAGGGCTTTCGCCTTTTCCTGGTGGCCCGCGGCCAGCAATGCGTTGAGAGTTTCCACCGGTTGTTCGATCAGAGCCCTGTCGACGGAGAACTGGGTGACGCCCGAGCCGGGCAATTCATATTTGAACTCCCGTAGGATTTTCTCGCAAACGGTGAGCAACCCGCGCGCGCCGGTCCTCTCTTCGGAAGCGAGCCTGGCAATCATGCGAAGGGATTCCTCCTCGAAAAAGACCTCGACGCCAAAGGCGCGAAAGGCGCGCTCGTACTGGCGGATGATGCTTCCCTCCGAGCGATTCATGATGTCGAAGAGATCCCCGGCGGCCAGTTCCTCGCACACCACGCGGACGGGGAGGCGGCCGATGAATTCCGGTTCGAAGCCGTACTCGATGAAATCGCGGGTCGAGGCCTGCTTGAAGAGTTCGCTGTCGATGATCGCGGGCTCGCCGCCGGAGGCGAAACCGATCTGGCTGCTGCGCACACGGCGTTCGATGAGGGGTTTCAATTTTTCAAACGCTCCGCTGACGATGAAAAGGATATGCCTGGTATTGATGGTCTCGCGCCTGGCCTTGTTCCCTTTTTGGAACTCGAGGGCCGCCTGGATCTGCGACTGGATGTCCATCGGGTTGCGCAAGGGGACTTCCGTCTCCTCCATGAGTTTGAGCAGCGTGGTCTGCACCCCCCGCCCGCTGACGTCACGCCCCTGGCCGTTCGAGGAGGAGGCGATCTTATCTATCTCGTCGATGTAAATGATGCCGTACTGCGCCGTCGAGATATCGCCGCCGGCCTTGTGGACGAGGTCGCGCACGAGATCTTCAACGTCGCCGCCCACGTAACCGGTCTCGCTGAATTTCGTCGCGTCGGCTTTGACGAAGGGGACGCCGACGAGCTCGGCGATATGCTTGATGAGGTAGGTCTTGCCGACCCCGGTCGGCCCGATGAGGATGACGTTCTGCTTTGCGTATTCAACCCTGGCGGCCACGTCATCGGCCAGGCCGGCAAAGTATTTGACGTTGTTATAGTGGTCGCAGACGGCGATCGAGAGGACTTTCTTCGCCTCATCCTGTTGGATGACGAAACGGTCGAGGTGCGCCTTGATGTCCCGAGGCAGATAGTCGAACTCGAAAACCCCAGGCTGTTCGGCTGCCGGCGGCGGGGGTTCCGCCTCGGCGGCCTCGGGCTGGATAAAGCTGGTTAACTGAACCTGGTTCCCGAAGTTGGACTTCATGAACTCGGTCAGTTTCTTTTGCAACTCCTCGGGAGTCGGAAATTTAGGATCGCTCATAGTCAATAAACTAGCATCGCACGGCAAGGTGCGAAAGGCATACGGCAAACTTCGGCAAGGCAGGAGAAGCCTCCTCCTCGCGTGGAACCATGGCCGCAAACCAGCCGGCAGCCCTCGACGCGGGAATCAACGAAGCAGAAAAGTGCCGCCCCACGAACCACTCTGGGGAGCTTCCGCGACGGGCGCCAGGCCGCCATCGGGACGTTCCATGGTCTGGCTAAGGGTTTTGGGTGGGACTGGCCCCTGCGCGGCCTTGTTCATGGAGACGCAGCCGGCCAAAAGGCAAAGCGAGCAGAGAACACAAGCAGAAGTCAGGGTCTTTGTTGTTTTTATCATAGCTACCATAGAAGCCATCATAGAAATTTTAATTTTATTGTCAACAGATTCTTGAATATATCGATGCTCCGACGGGAAACGCCCGTATAAATCCCCCAGAAGAGCAATCCAGGATTGCCCCCCGGCGTCGTATCGGGCTTGCCGGTTTTCATTTGCGTCCGCAAGCGCGTTGCGGAACTCTATCGTCCATGAGCGAGGCGACAACCCGGCGAATGGAAAAGATCGTGAGCCTTTGCAAGCGACGGGGCTTCATTTTCCAGTCGAGCGAAATCTATGGCGGTCTGAACGGGTGCTGGGACTACGGGCCGCTCGGCGTGGAATTGAAGCGCAATCTCAAGGACTTCTGGTGGCGCCGGATGACCCGGGAGCGGGATGACGTGCTGGGCATGGACGGCTCGATCCTGATGAACCGCCAGGTGTGGAAGGCGAGCGGCCACGAGGATACATTCAGCGATCCGATGGTCGATTGCCGGGCTTGCAAGGGGCGTTTCCGGGCGGACCAATTGCCTGAAAAGGACGGCGAGAAGTTCTGCCCGAATTGCGGCAGCCGGGACCTGACCGAGCCGCGGGCGTTCAACCTGATGTTCAAGACTTACGTGGGGGCGACCGAGGACGAAACGTCGCTCACCTACCTTCGGCCGGAAACGGCGCAGGCCATCTTCGTGCAGTTCAAGAACGTGCTGGAGATGTCCAGGAAGAAACTGCCTTTCGGCATCGCGCAGATCGGGAAGGCATTCCGGAACGAGATCAATCCGCGCAATTTCACCTTTCGCTCGCGGGAATTCGAGCAAATGGAACTGGAGTACTTTTGCAAGCCGGAGCAAGGGCAGGAACTCTTGAAATATTGGCTCGAGGAGCGCTTGAAGTTTTACGAGGCAATCGGGATACCGCGGGACAAGCTGCACGTGAAGAATATTTCGGAAGCCGACCGCGCGTTCTATTCGAAGGGGACATTCGACATCGAATACGAGTTTCCCTTCGGCATACAGGAACTCGAGGGCGTCGCCTACCGGACGGATTACGACCTGACCCAGCACCAGAACGCGAGCGGCAAGCCGATGGATTATTACGACGAGGAGACCAGGCAGCGCTTCGTGCCGCACGTCATCGAGCCGAGCGCGGGAGTGGATCGCACGGTCCTCGCGTTGATCTGCAATGCGTATGATGAAGAAACGGTGACCGACGAGAAGGGCAAGACGGAAACGCGCGTGGTCCTGCGGTTTCATCCGCGGATGGCGCCGATCAAGTGCGGGGTGTTTCCGCTGCTGAAAAACAACGAGGCGCTGGTCGCAAAGGCGAGAGAGGTCGTGGCCCTTTTAAGGGAGCACCTCTTCGTCTTCTACGACGAGACGGGAGCCATTGGCCGCCGATACCGGCGGCAGGACGAGGCCGGGACGCCCTTCGGAGTGACGGTCGATTTCGACACGCTGGGCGAACGGGGGCCGGAACTGCTGGACACCGTCACTTTGCGGCACCGCGACAGTATGAAACAGGAGCGGCTGCCGATCAAGGAACTGCTCGGGAGATTGTCGCCGGAAGTGCGGTAGCCGCATGGAGGCTAGCGAACTAGAGACCCGCGCCACACACGACAACCTGCTGAGCCGGGAGTTAAGCGTAACGAACTGAAAAACCAATCGCTCTTGAAACCGGCGTTACGCTATAGTCGAGAGAACCAATGATTGTCGACAAATTCAGCATTCAAGACTTTAAGTCGATCGAGTCCGCGGAACTGGATCTCGGAAACGTCAACGTCTTCATCGGTGCGAATGGCAGCGGCAAGAGCAACCTGCTTGAAGCGTTAGGGGTGTTGGCGGCGGCGGCGTTTGGGCATGTGGACAACGAATCGCTCCTCCGTCGCGGGTGCCGTCCAGGTGGTTACTTTAGGCCTCTTTTAAAGGAAAGTCGCACCGACGGACTAACTGTGCTCGACGCTCAAGCAAAGAGCACGGGATACCAAGTAACACTTTCAAGCCCCGAACTAGGCCGACGACCATCTGGCTGGGAGTTTAAGCAAGAGGTCTGGAAGAGTGGGAAGAAAAAGCTTCATGACCGCGCTTCAACGAATGGAAGCAAGGGAGACCCACAATCCGGGCGGGCCGCACTTTTACTCGCGAATATCTCGCCCAAAACTGCCGCGGCGCGGTTCCTAAAAACTCTTGCCGCATACAGCATCTACTCACCAGATACTTCAATGCTTCGCGGATGGACTCCCGACCCTCAAACTCGCGAACCAGTTGGACTCTCTGGAGGACGCCTCGCCGAGGCCGTGGACGAGTTGATGGCGAGCAAGGATGGTGGCGTGAAGCTTCATGAAGAAATGCATGCTGCCGTCGAATGGTTCGAGGGATTTGGAGTCATGAAGATTAAAGCCGAAAACGATCCAATGCCTGCCAAACACGGATTAGCTTTTATTGATCGGTTCTTTCGCGTCGATAAATTACCCGGCACAGACAAAACCCATCAGTACTTTCTGAGTTCCAGCGAGGTGAACGAAGGGATACTTTACTGGCTATTTCTCGGGGTGCTGTGTCTGCACCCTGAAGCTCCCGCATTGTTTGCAATTGATAACGGTGACCATGGCCTTAACCCGCTCTCGGCGAAACGGCTGATTCAGGCAGTCTGTGGCTGGCTCTTGAAAAGCAAGCGTCCAAGGCAAATGCTGATGACTACCCAAAATCCCCTGGTTTTGGACGGGCTCCCTCTACAGGACGACCGCGTCCGGCTGTTTACAGTTGATCGCGATAATCGAGGTGCAACGAACGTTCGGCGTTTCTTGGTTACTGACCAACAGAAAGAAATGGCGGCGAAAGGATGGACGCTTTCGCGCATGTGGGTGAACAAGCTCATCGGCGGGGTCCCGAATGTCTAGCGTTCTGCGGATCGGAATGGTGGCCGAGGGAAAGACGGATCGGATCGTGGTCGAGGCCGCCATTTCGGCGTTGCTCGCAGGCCGGTCGTTCGCGCTCAAGCTGCTTCAGCCCGAAGACCCCGCGGGAAGCGCGCCGTTCGCATCCGCGAGGCCCGTTGGATGGGCTGGTGTATATCGTTGGTGTCGGGAGGCGGTGGATCGCGCGGGTCGTCTGCGTGACGACATAATCTTTGCGGGTTACGACATTTTGGTCCTTCACCTGGACGCGGACGTTGCGGAGTTGGATTACACCAGCGCTCACATCCACGATGCGCCCGACCCGAGCGACCTCCCATGTGCCAGCCCTGCTTGCCCACCGCCAAGCACAACGACCGACCCGCTTCGCATCGTGTTGCTGCGGTGGACTGGCGAAACGGCTACGCCACCAGCGGTTGTGCTTTGCACACCTTCAAAAAGCATCGAGGCGTGGGTCCTCGCCGCCCTTTACCCGCAAGATGCCGCCGTCACAAGCGGAAGCTTGGAGTGTATCGCTTTGCCGGCTAATCGCCTTCAAGCCAAGCCGGTCGCAGAGCGTTTGGTTCGATCTCGTAAGAAAGTTCCGGGACGTTACGAGGCTCGACAACAGGACATGGCAAACGCTTGGTCTCAGGTGCGACAAGTCTGCACAGAAGCAGAACGGTTCTCCTTGGCGTTCCTGAATGAAATACCTACATAAGTGTCAACGAATCTGCCATCTTGCGGCGATCCGCTTCGCGACTGCGAGCCGCGTTTCGGCCAGGTCGCTTCCGGCGCTTAGGGCTGATGCCAGAACTTCTGCCAGCGCGGTTTCGGGTGTGCCGCTGTCGAAGGGCGGCTCCGGCGCATACTGCATATAAAGTTGGATTCCCTGCGCGACCAGGTCGCCCCGTAACAACGACGCCACTCGCAGGGCGCCGTCAATTCCAGCGGAAACCCCGGCCGCGCTGATGAATTTGCCATCCATCACCACCCGCTGATTCACCGGGATGACGCCGAGATGTTCCAACACGTGGAAAGACGCCCAATGGGTCGTGCTCCTGACGCCTCTAAGAAGACCTGCCGCCGCGACTGTCAGCGCTCCGGTGCAGACGGAAAAGATCAACTTCGCGCCCGCGGCCTGCTTGCGGATGAAGGAGAGCACCGCTTCATCCTCCATCAAATCCACCTGGCCCGGGCCTCCCGGCACCAGCAGGACATCGAGTTGCGGAGCTTCCGAAAAAGTTTCCTCGGGCGTCAGGATCAAACCCCTCGCATCCCACACGGGCGAAGTGTCCTTCCAAAGGATATGAAAGGTGGTCTTGGGCAGCCGCGACAGAACTTCAAAGGGACCGGTGAAATCAAACTGATCCATGCGCGGGAAAATGATCGCCCCAAGATCGAGAGGATTGTCATCCGTCAAGTGCTTCATGACTTTTCTGAGATACGTTTAGTGTAATGGAGCCAAATCGAGCCAATGGAAGGTTAGCTAAGCAGCCGAGGGCGCGGGGGGCGTGTCGATATGCCGGTGCTCTCCGAGGCTCCTTGCGCACGCCGCGATCGTATTGGCCACGAGCATCGCGATGGTCATCGGGCCGACCCCGCCGGGGACGGGCGTGATCGCCGCTGTTTTCGGGGCGACGGCGGCAAAATCGACATCTCCCACCAGCCTGTAACCCCGCTCCCGCGTGGGGTCGTCCCGGCGATTTATCCCGACATCGATAACGACCGTGCCTTCGCGCACATGGCAGGCCTTCACGAACTCGGGCCGCCCGATTGCCGCTATCAAAATATCCGCCGACCGCGTGATCTCTTCCAGCCCGCGGCTTCTCGAATGGACGACCGTCACGGTGGCGTCGGCGTCGCGGCCTTTGCGCATGAGGAGCAGCGCCAGCGGTTTGCCGACGATCATGCTCCGTCCCAGGATGACGACGTGCGCGCCGTGGATTTCCACGCCGCTTTCCAGGAGGAGGCGCTGGCAGCCCAGGGGCGTGCAGGGGACGAAGCCGGTGGGATCGCCCGATACCAATTTCGCGACGTTCACGGGGTGAAACCCATCGACGTCCTTGCGCGGGTCGATGCATTCAATGATGGCTCGCTCGTCGATGTGCGCGGGCGGCGGCGATTGGACGAGGATGCCGTGGATCGTCTTGTCCTCGTTCAATCGATGCACGAGAGCCTCCAGTTCCCGTTGTGTCGTCTGCTCGGGCAGTTCGTGTTTCAGCGAATGGAGACCCAGTTCACGGCAGATGCGATCCTTCGAGCGGACATAGGAGCGCGAAGCGGGGTTTTCCCCCACCAGCACCACGGCAAGGCCGGGCGTTATCCCGTTGGCCTGGAACTCCCGGACTCTTTTTTTCGATTCGGCGTGGATCGTGTTCGCGATCGCCTGGCCGTCAATGATCTTCATGGGGGGTCTCCTATTCTGTCCGCGGCTGCATGATTCTTTCGAGTTCTGTTCGTTGTTCCTCGAATGCGTGTTCCGTCTCAGCCTCCCCCACCCAAAACAGTTTTTCCAGGGTAATATCCGCGCGGGCGAAGGGGAAGGGAATCATAAAGCGATCCCAGCTTTTCAGCCGCAGACAGCGGGAATACTCGACGCGAATGGGCATGATAGGACAGGCGGACTTCCGCGCAAGGAAGATAATGCCCTGCCCCAGTTGATAGCGCGGCCCCCTGGGACCGTCGGGCGTGATGATGACGTCGCTGCCGCCGGCGAGGAGTTCGTTCAATTCACGCAACGCCGCGGCGCCCCGGCGGGAACTCGATCCGCGGACGTTGCCGATGCCGAAACGCTTCATGAACTCCGCCAGGAGGGCGCCGTCCTTGCTGGCGCTCGTCAGCACGACCGCGCCTTTGCGGGCGCCGTAGAAGCGTTCGAAGGCTCTGGGCAGGACAAA
>Ga0302326_10031123_pt1 | contig 10665 bp, 11 predicted proteins | sample Palsa_T0_3_FD_202264 | JGI IMG/M metagenome (GOLD analysis project Ga0302326, IMG submission 202264) | Peat permafrost microbial communities from Stordalen Mire near Abisko, Sweden - Palsa_T0_3 | ecosystem: Environmental > Terrestrial > Soil > Palsa > Peat permafrost | place: Sweden: Abisko...
GCGGTATGGAAGCGCTGTCCAAGCATTTTAAGGGCCATTCGTAGATTTGCCCTGTGCAAGGGAGGACTCAAGTTTGCTACTAATACTTTCGTGTCATTCACTTAAAGGTTTATGGAAGCGGTGTAAGTAGCTCATTATAGATAGTTTCATTGCTTAGCGATTTCTTGCGCTCGGCAGTGTGTGAATCAATTAGAAACACATTAGCACCACAAAAGGGTGATCCGTCGTAACTGCTTAATGTGTCACATTCGGAATTCTGGCTGAAGGAATGGATTCGATTGTCTTTCCTCACCAATAGTCGTTTCCGGTCCATGCCCCGGCACCACTCGTGTCGTGTCGGGAAGTATTAGAAGGCGATCACGCAGGGACCGCAAAATCTGCCGCCCGTCGCCCCCAGGTAGATCGGTCCTCCCGATCGACCCCGCAAACAATGTATCGCCGGCAAGCAGCAATTGCTGTTCCGGGAAGAGAAGACAAATGCTGCCCGGGGTGTGACCTGGAGTGTGGATGACTTCGCCTGGCAGGGCGGTCAGGCCAACCGCCAGACCGTCGTCGGCGCTCGCATCGGGCGGCGCGACTTCTGGTGTTGGTACCCCTAACCAGCCAGCCTGCATTTCCATCGCGCTCAGTAGACCGAGATCCCTCTTATTCAAAAACACGGGCGCTCCGGTCAGCTTCTTGAGCAAAGCGGCTCCCCCTACGTGGTCAATGTGCGCGTGAGTGACGACAATCTGGCGCAGGGTCAGGCCATGTTTCTGCAGCCGGGAGAGAATCTCCGGAATGTTTTCTCCGGGGTCGACCACCATGGCTTCGTGTGTGACCTCGTCACCCAGAATGGTGCAATTGCAGCGCAGAGGACCGACGGGAAAACTCTCAAGGATCATTGCTTCATTTTAGGGGATTCATCTCCAGCGGAGGCGATGCTGGTTACAATGCAGGCATGCGCATCTACGCAGCAGTGGGGGCATTGCTGGGCTGGTTTGCGCTGGCGCTGCAACTCTACCTGATGCTCGTCCAATCGCCCCCCTCAGGGGCTGCGAAGTTCGGGGTGGTCATCACCTTCTTCAGTTTCTTTACCATCCTGACCAATCTGCTGGTGGCGGTGGTCTTTACCGCCGTGGCGTTCCGTCCGCAAATGCCCTGGGGGGCATGGCTGTGCAGTCCGTCGGTACAGGGCGGCACGGCGGTTTATATTGCCATTGTCGGCATCGTGTATCAGCTATTGCTGCGCCAGCTCTGGAATCCACAAGGCGCCCAATGGCTGGCCGATGTGCTTCTGCATAGCATTATCCCGGTCGGTTACGTGTTGTATTGGCTGCTGTATGCGCCCCGGGCGGGGCTGACCTGGAAGCATGCCCTCGCGTGGCTGGTGTATCCCGGCGTCTACCTGGTGTACATCCTGGCCCGGGGTGAGGTGAGCCACGTCTATCCTTATCCCTTTGTCGATGTCAACCAGCTCGGCTATAGCGGCGTCCTGGTCCGTGCCGCGATGTTACTGGTGGTATTCCTGGGTATGGGCTTACTGGTAGTGGCAGTGGGCCGCCGGACCCGGCAACGCTCGACCCTCACGGAAGCAGGTTAACCAGGACGGGTCCGCAGAACCGCAGATCCCTCGGCTCCGCTCGGGATGACAAAGGGAAGGGCGAAGCTTCCATAAATAGTCGTTAATGGACAGACAACGTTCGCTAGCAGGGGTATCAATGGAACCGCAATCATCCCTTGTCATACCGAGCGGAGCCGACGACAGACCTGCGAGCAATCTGCTACTTGGCTGGAGCTGGAACTGGGGACTTAGCGGGAGCTGGGGCCGTGTTCGTATGTCCAGCCTTGATGCCCGACAGCACGGAGCGCGAACCGCTGTTTCTTTGGATCAGAACCGTCAGTCCAATGGATGTAAACATGAACACGATGGCAGCATACGTAGTTACCTTGGTCAGCAGGTTGGCTGCTCCCCGGGGGCCGAATGCTGTCTGAGACCCCTGGCCGCCAAAGGCGCCCGCGAGGTCAGCGCTCTTACCCTGCTGGAGAAGAACGACTCCAATCAGGATGAGGCAAACAATAACGTGAATCGTACCCACAAACCAGATCATGAAAACCTCAATCGATGGTGCGGAAGGGGGGACTTGAACCCCCATGCCTCTCGGCGCCACCCCCTCAAGATGGTGTGTCTGCCAATTTCACCACTTCCGCGCTCAGAAGCTAACCCTGCGGACGGCGTTCACCATGAGGATGGGCGCAAAGCCGTCAGTTTGATGTTACCGTGCCCAGCCGCGGACTGCAATCCAGCGCTTGGGTCGCGCCTCAACTCCACGATTACTCGATGGCTTCCAGCGACTTCCCTTTATTCTCCGGCAGGCGCAAGGCCAGGTAGACGAAGCCGAGAGCGCAGATTCCCGCATAGATCCAGAACGTCCCCGATGCACCCAACGTGTAGTTGAGAAAAGGAAAGGTGTAGGTGAAACCAAAGCAAGCTACCAACCGTCTGCTGTCCGGAAAATGGTTCGGATTGCAGCAGGCAACGAAACAAATCCTACGTCTCAACACAATCGCCATGCAACAGCAGGTCCCGTCTTCGAAATGTTCTCCTGCCAGCCTAAGCAATTCAGCGGAGTTATACTCGCCCAGACAGGTTTCCGGTTGGAAGACGGCAAGCAAAGATGGACCCCTTCGATACCCCTAACGATCCCAGACGTGCGAAGTTTCCGGAGCTGGCGTGCTTCCGCGATCTGGGATCCTCCAATCGGGTCGAGAGGGCGATCTCATGGAGCCGGCGCGAGTTCCTTCGTACGGCCACCGGAGCGACGGCCGCGACCGCCTTGTCGGCCTTCTCCCCACTGCGTGCGATGGCCATGCGGACAGGGCAGAAGGCAGTCGTCGTTACCTTTGGAGGAGGAACTCGAGATGAAGAAACGTTCATGCCCGATGGACAGGAAAACATCCGTCATCTCTTGCACGAGTTCATTCCCCAGGGCACGTTCTTCACCCAGGTAGTCAATCGAGGGATCCTGGGTCATTATGTCGCGACCGCAAGCCTGGTGACGGGGGCCTACGAAACCTTCAACAACTTCGCCGCCGTCTCACCGGACAATCCAACGGTCTTCGAATACTTCCGCAAGGATCTGCATCGCCCTGCATCCGATACGTGGGTGGTCGCTCCCAGCAATGGCTTCGGGCTTATCGGCGAGAGTAGCCACTTCTCTCATGGAGCTGGAATGGGTGCCGGCGTGATCCTGCCCAAGCGTCTGCTCGCCGCAGCCATGGCAAATGAGTCTTCCGGTCTTGACCATCTGTTGCGCGACAACTATGAGAGCCCGGTCTATGCGCCGGCTTTGGGGGTAAGTGACGAGCAATTGCAGCAGATGTCGCAGATGCTGAAACTCTCTGTTACGGATTTCACCGCCCACGCTCGCAGTCTGCGTAGTCCGGACGAACTCTCGGTCTACATTGCCAGGCAGCTGATGCATCAGCTCGCGCCCAGCCTGCTCTGGATCACGCTGCACGATATTGATGTTGCGCATGCCGGCACTTACTCGCTCTATGTCGATGCGATCAAGCGCTCCGATCGGCTTTGCGCAGAGATTTGGCAGATGATTCAGAGCGAGCCCGAATATGCCGGTAAGACAACCATGTTCATTCTTCCCGACTTTGGCCGCGATTCGGATACGTCTGCCGGCGGCAATGGTTTTCAGCATCACCGCACCGGTGATGCGTTTTCGAGAACCACATGGATGATGGTGAGAGGCGCAGGGGTGAGAGAAAATGTGCTCGTCGATCGTCCCGTAGAGTCGACCGATCTCGTGCCGACGCTCGGCGCATTCTTCGGCTTTTCACCAAACCTCTCCCGCGGCAAGGCTCTGCCGGAGGTGCTATAGCTCATGCTTGCGCATCCGATTCAAGCCGAACAGTTCCAAAGCTATCCACCTCAGGCGAAGCAAATTGCAACCAGCAATATCTCCTTGCTGCAGCAGCTCCCACTGGCTTTCCTCCCCCTGCTTCTGCGAGAGGTCATCGTCTACGACTGGAAGTTTCCAGCAGAACGAGATGAGATTGACCGGCAATTCCGCTATCTCGGAACGATGACCACCAAGCAGTTGTCGAGAGCCATGAGTTCCTTTGCGAAATTGAGCCTCTCGCCCGAACTCGAAGCAATGGATTGGATCGCCGCTCCTTCTCGCTTCTCCGAGCACCTGTCTGCTTATCTCTGGGCAACACACCAGATCGACGACTTTGGCAGAGCCGCGGAGGACTATGTAAAAGCCTTCAATACCGCAGTTCCCGAAGCGGCCGCTCCCGCACCACGACTCGGCATCGCGGTGATCTCACAAGAGATCAGCCATACCAACTATCCACTCTTTCGCAAACTGCGTCCGCACGGCGTCTACTACACCCATGTCGATCCGGGCAGCAGCTATAAGCTCTTACTGGATACTCTTGCCGCACGCAGCCAGGCGCATCCCTCCCCGTATGCCCACTGGTGCATTGACGGCGGAATGCAAACAACCTTGCCGGGCAACCAGATCGCCTCGGTCGCCTACGGTTCTCTGCAGCCGGTGCGTATGGCGCTCATCCACAAGATGCAGCAAGTCTCCGCGTCCCAAGCCGGAGTGGAAGCCCTGCGCACGCGCCTCGCGGAAACCGACCCGTCCGAAGTGGGAATGAATCGTCACGCAGATGATCCCGTTCTGAGCCGTTTCGCCATCAGCGTACTGACAGAAGGTTCGGGGACGCAGATCTACAGCACCACCTTTGTGCAGTGGACCGCCAGGGAAGCACTCCGCCGTGCGCGCCCGCTCACCATCCTGGCAAAATTCGCGCCACGGCAAACAGAAGAATCCGCCGACGAGGAGCTCTCCGGGATCCAACAGCGAGCAGTTCTCGATCCCGCGGGATCGCTTGTCGATGCCGATATGGGTGCCTATTACACCTGGGTCAACCTGCAAAGGCTCTCCGGTGCTGCCCAGTCGTCCTTCATCGCCTGGTTTGAAGGGCATAGTGAAGCCATCGCGGTTGCGCCGTCGCTTCAGCCCGGCACCGAGGTTCACGACAGCGTGAATCTGGCGGAGATTCTCCACCGAACCCAAAACACAATCTAAGTCGTCAACCCGGATCGAACTTACTCCGTCAGATGACAAGAGGGTAGGCTACGTGGTCTAACTTTGGCATGGGTTCTCTTCGACTCTTTCCACTGCTCTGCCTGATTCTCCTGGCGTCGGCGCTCCAGTCCCAGAACTCGAGCGCCGCTCCGGCTGCCCCGGCACCCGCGGCCCAGAGCCCGGCGCCAGGTACACCCACCACCACCCTCTCCGTCGATGTAAAGGTGGTCACTTTGCCGGTGACTGTCCGCGACAAGAAGGGCAAGATCGTTCGCGACCTGACGAAGGACGATTTTGAGCTGGAAGAAGATGGCAAACCGCAGTCGATCCGCTACTTCAGCCAGGAAACCAACCTGCCCCTGACCGTGGGTCTGCTGGTCGATACCAGCATGAGCGAGCGGGACAACATGGACCGGGAGCGTAGCGCCAGCCGCAGCTTCCTCGACCAGATGATCACCCGGCCGACGGATCGGGCCTTCGTGATCCACTTTGATCGCGAAGTCGAGCTGCTCCAGGACCTGACCTCGGATCACGCCAAGCTGGAGAAAGCCGTGGGGCTGATCGACACCCAGCAGGCGGTCGAGAGCGTCCAGAGCAGCGACCAGGGCTCTGGTTCCCACAGGGCGCATGGTGCCGGCACCCTGCTCTACGACGCGATTTTTCTTGCCTGCGATGAAATCGCCAAGAAGCAGACCGGCCGCAAAGCCATCGTTGTCTTGACCGACGGAGAGGATCGGGGCAGCCAAGAGACACTGAACAGCGCCATCGAGTCTTGCCAGAAGGCCGAAACCGTCGTTTACGGCGTATACATTGGAGGCCACGAGGACCACGATTACGATAACAACCAGATGGGACGCCGCGGTGGCATGGGCGGTGGCTACCCGGGAGGTGGCTATCCCGGGGGACGCTATCCCGGTGGCTACCCCGGCGGTGGTTATCCTGGCGGAGGAAACTACCCCAGGGGTCAGCAGCAGAACCGCCCCAACGGCAAGAAGATCCTTCAGGAAATCGCCCAGCAGACCGGGGGACGCTACTTTGAGGTCAAAAAGAAGGACTCGGTGGACGACGTCTACGCCCAAATCGCTGAAGAATTGCGCACCCAGTTCATGTTGGGCTACACCCCGCCCAAGGACCAGACCAGCGGCTACCACTCCATTCATCTGACCGCTAAGAAGAAGGATTTGCAGGTGCAGACCCGGGAAGGGTACTACTCCGGCCAGTGAAGCCCCGGCCGGGCAAGGCGGCTGGCGCTTGCTAGTATCGGGGGATGACAGAGATTGGCTTTGCGGTCGACCCTTCGCCTGCGCTACGGCCGCAGCCCACGGTGCTTTCCGGAAGGGTGGTCACGCTCCGCCCTTTCGACCTGCCCTCGCAGGCCGCGGCGCTCTACCAGGCCACCCATGGACCAGAACGGGACCACCTGTGGCGTTATATGAACGAGGGACCGTTCCCCAGCCTTGATGTTTTCCAAGCCGCGTTCGAGAAAAAGCAAAGTTCAACCGACCCGCTTTTCTTCGCCATTGTGGAAAACGCCACCGGTCTCCCCGTCGGCCAGGCGGCCTATCTTCGGATTGAACCCGCCCAGCGCGTGGTCGAGGTAGGCAATATCGTCTTCACTCCCGCGTTACAGCGCAGTTGTGGCGCAACCGAGGCCATGTATCTGATGGCGCGCCATGTTTTCGAGGATCTGGGCTATCGCCGTTATGAATGGAAGTGCAATGCTTTGAACCAACCCTCGCGGCGCGCGGCGCTCCGCCTCGGCTTTGCCTTTGAGGGAATCTTTCGCCAACACACCATCGTCAAAGGCCGGAATCGCGACACCGCCTGGTTTTCCATGCTGGATTTGGAATGGCCCCAGCGCCGGGCGAGCTTCGAGCAGTGGCTTGCGCCGTCGAACTTTGACCCGGCCGGCCGGCAAAAGCTTTCCCTTTCCCAACTGAACGGCCTCTGAGTCGCGCCCGGAGTTGGTATGTCACAAAAAGAACCATCTGCGACGTTTCGGTGATTGCGAGCCTTTTCTGCCCCCCATAGAGTTGTTGCAATCGGAGGGCACTACATGATGAACAGTTCGGGGACGGTGATCGGAAAAGGCATTTGCATTCGCGGGGAAGTATCGGGAGAGGAAGACTTCTTCCTCGACGGAGTACTGGAAGGCAACATCACCTTGACGGGCAAACGGCTGACCGTCGGGGCCAACGGTGTGATCCATGCCGACATTGTGGCAGGCGATCTGGTGGTTTTCGGCCGGGTCGAGGGTAGTGTCAAGGCGAGCGGCCGCGCCGAACTGAAGCATTCCGCGGTTTTCGTCGGAGACATCTCTGCAACCCGGTTGTCGATTGAAGATAACGCCACGCTGCAAGGCTACGTCGACCTCACAGAAGCCGTTCAACCAGCGAAAAAAGAACCGGTTGCGCAAAAGCAACCCGAGCCAGAAGAAGCCGCCGAGTATGTCGAGCAGTACAGCGAAGCAGTTTAGCCAGCCAGCATTCGCCTTTTAGTCGTCCCTGGTACGGCCGCCCCATCCTTGCCCAGCAAGGATGGGGCAATCATGTTTACCCGTCCTTTGCCGGTCGTAGCAGTACCAGATAGAGACACGGTTGCCCCTCGATCGCCAAAACGTACGTGGGACGAAAAAGACGGGCGAAGCCCCTCCAGAGTCCTTGCTCGATCGGCTCAGCCTCGATTCGAGCTTTATTAGCGTGCTATCCGATCAAGATCCATATTCAGCAGAAGCACATTCACCCGCTCTTCCCCCAAAAAACCGAACTGCCGTCCCTGCACGTGTTGTTGGATCAGATCGCGTACCGTTGCCAACGGCAAGTGCCGCGCCGTTGCCACCCGGTCCGCCTGAAACAACGCCGCGGCAGGAGAGATGTCGGGATCCAGACCCGATCCCGAGGCGGTTACTAAGTCGATTGGCACCGGCGCACCTTCATTCTCCGCGGCATAGTGAGCCACGTCGCCGTTGATGCGGCTAATCAGCTTCTGGTTCGAGGCGGCGTAGTTCGAGGGGCTGGAAGAAGTGGCATCATAACCGTTGCCGGCGGCCGAGGGACGTCCATGAAAATACTGGTTCCCGGTAAAACTCTGGCCGATGAGTCGTGAGCCGGTGACCTGGCCATTAGCGACGATCAACTCTCCTTCAGCCTGGTGGGGAAGCGCTAAATGCCCGATGGCGGTAACCGCCATCGGATAGAGAATGCCGAGCAACACCGTAGTCAGCAACGTAAACCGAATGGCAATCTTCAATTCATTGCGCAGCATAAGAACTCCAATCAGGACAGGCCCAGTCCGGTTAAACAAATATCAATCAGCTTGATTCCGATAAAGGGGACGATGACCCCGCCCACTCCATAGATCAGCAGGTTCTGACGTAACAGCGTCTGCGCCGATCTTGGCTGATACTTGACCCCGCGCAGGGCCAGCGGAATCAAGGCGACGATGATCAAAGCATTGAAAATTACCGCCGAAAGAATTGCCGAGTGCGGCGTGCTCAGACGCATGATATTCAACTGGTTCAACACCGGAAACACACCGGCAAACATGGCCGGAATAATGGCAAAGTATTTGGCCACGTCGTTGGCGATGGAGAACGTGGTCAGCGCACCGCGCGTCATGAGCAACTGCTTGCCGATCTGGACAATCTCGATCAGCTTGGTTGGGTTCGAATCCAGATCGACCATGTTGCCCGCTTCCTTGGCCGCCTGGGTGCCTGAGTTCATGGCCACTCCCACGTCGGCCTGGGCCAAAGCCGGCGCATCGTTGGTACCGTCACCCGTCATCGCGACCAGTTTGCCCTTGGCCTGTTCACGGCGGATCAGATCCATCTTGTCCTTGGGTTTTGCCTCCGCCAGAAAATCGTCAACCCCTGCCTCGCGCGCGATCACCGCCGCGGTCAGCGGATTGTCTCCCGTGATCATGATGCTCCGGATGCCCATCGCCCGCAGCCTGGCCAGCCTTTCCTTCAACCCGCCCTTGACGATGTCTTTGAGGTAGATCACGCCTAGCGCAGTCGAGTTTTCCGCGACCACCAGGGGCGTGCCCCCCATGCCCGCGATCGCTTCCACGCTCTCGCGTACCTTCTGCGGCAGGTTCGACCCCTGTTCGACCAGAAAGCGGGTGATCGCGTCGACCGAGCCTTTGCGGATCACGTGGCCGGCGAAGTTGACCCCGGACATGCGCGTCTGCGCGCTGAAGGGTACGAACTCCGCATGCAGGGCGTTGAGGTCACGCCCCCGCATGCCAAAGTTTTGCTTCGCCAGCACAACGATCGAACGCCCCTCCGGCGTTTCATCGGAAAACGATGAGAGTTGGGCCGCGTCGGCCAGCCGCTCCGGGCTGATATTCGGCGCGGGAATGAACTCGGTCGCCTGGCGATTGCCCAGCGTGATGGTGCCGGTCTTATCCAGCAACAGTGTATCCACGTCGCCCGCCGCCTCGACCGCGCGGCCAGACATGGCAAGCACGTTGTATTGAACCAGCCGGTCCATGCCCGCGATCCCGATCGCAGAGAGCAACCCCCCGATCGTGGTGGGAATGAGGCAGACCAGCAGCGACACCAGCACAAAGATGGTTTGCGGCGCCTGCGAGTAGACAGCGATGGGCTGCAGCGTAGCCACGGCCAGAAGAAAGATGATCGTGAGCCCTGAGAGCAGGATGCTGAGGGCAATTTCATTCGGCGTCTTCTGCCGTTGAGCGCCTTCTACCAGGGCGATCATCCGGTCGAGAAACGTCTCTCCGGGATTGGAAGTGATCTTGATCATGATCCAGTCGGAAAGCACCTTAGTCCCACCTGTGACCGCCGAGCGATCGCCGCCCGCTTCGCGGATCACCGGCGCCGATTCACCGGTAATGGCCGATTCGTCGACCGAAGCTACGCCTTCGATCACTTCTCCATCCCCGGGAATGTAAGCGCCGGCCTCGACATAGATAATGTCGCCGGAGCGCAGGGAGGCGCTCGAAACCTCTTCCCGCGCCGCGTCTCGGCTCTCGCTCTTCAGGCGAATCGCCATGGTTTCGCCCTTCGCCTTGCGCAGCGTGTCCGCCTGCGCCTTACCCCGGCCTTCCGCCATGGCTTCCGCGAAGTTGGCAAACAGAACGGTGAACCACAGCCACAACGTGATCTGCAGGTTGAAGGCAAAACTGCCCTGGTGGCTGAGGACTCCTTGTATCAGCAGGATGGTCGTCAGCACGCTGCCAATTTCGACCACCAGCATGACGGGGTTCTTCACCATCAGCCGTGGATCAAGCTTGCGAAAGGATCCAAGCGCCGCCTGGCGCAGGATCGCGGGATTCCATAGACTCTGTTTTTCTGCCATTTCGCTTCTCCCTGCCGGAGCTAAAAGGTTTTTCCTGCATGCAGCAGCAGGTGTTCGAGGATGGGGCCCAGGCTGAGTGCGGGAAAGAACGTCAACGCGCCGACGATCAGGATTACGCCCACCAGTAGCCCGGTAAAGAGCATCGTGTTGACGGGGAACGTGCCGGAGGAGGGGGGAACGCTTTTCTTGCGCGCCAGATTGCCCGCCAGGGCCAGCATCGGCACCTTCATCAGAAAGCGTCCGGCCAGCATATT
>Ga0302326_10031124_pt1 | contig 10665 bp, 11 predicted proteins | sample Palsa_T0_3_FD_202264 | JGI IMG/M metagenome (GOLD analysis project Ga0302326, IMG submission 202264) | Peat permafrost microbial communities from Stordalen Mire near Abisko, Sweden - Palsa_T0_3 | ecosystem: Environmental > Terrestrial > Soil > Palsa > Peat permafrost | place: Sweden: Abisko...
CAAGATTCGAGAAATGATGACCGCAGGGGCCGTAACAATTGCGGACTATTACCGAACAGAATACGGCCGGCTGCGGCACGAGGGCCGGCAGATTCAGGAATCGCTACTGGCGTTCTCGGGCACCGGATAATCTGGATAGATTGTCATGGCTCGCCTGGGAATGTTCTGTCTGCCCTGGATTGGGCATCTCAATCCGTTCTCCACCCTGGCCCGGGAACTGATCGGCCGAGGGCACCAGATCACCTTCTTTCAGGTGGCGGACTTCGCCGGACCGGTTCGAAATCGCGGGTTCCATTTCGAAGCTTTCGGCGAGCGCGACTATCCGGCCGGCACGTTCGCCGAGCGTTACCGGGAAATGAGCCAGCTCGACGGAATGCCGGCGATGAAGGCCGGTCTGGATATTCTGATTTCCCAGGCCCAGGCGCTGTTTGCCACGGCTCGGCCGGCGATCGAGAAAGCCAAGCTGGACTTATGGGTGGTGGATCACATGGATTACGCGGCATCGACGCTGGCCGCATGCATGCACGCGCCCTTTGTGTCGGTGATCGTTGGGCTGATGAGGCACATCGAGGACGGCGTCCCTGGATTCAGCGGCGAGCCTTACACCGATGACCCCGTTGTGCTCGAGCGGGACCGCCGTTTTAATGCGGCAATGCTCGCCGCCAGCAAGCCCTTCCGCGATTTCATCGGGGAATACCGGGTGCAGGCAGGAATGGGTCCGTTCAGCTTTAACAGCCTGTGGTCGGCGCTGGCGCAGATCACGCAGCAACCTGCGGAATTCGAGTTTCCGCGTCGAAACCTGCCGGCCTGTTTCCACTTCACGGGACCCTTCGCGCGTCGATCCGATCGTCCGCCAACACCGTTCCCCTGGGATCGTCTGCGCACAGAGCCTCTGATCTACGCCAGCTTCGGCACGACACAGAACCGCAACCGGCACTTGTACGATGCGGTCGCCAAAGTGGCGGCGAACCTGGATGCGCAGGTGGTGCTATCCATGGGCGGCGCGGAGACGGTTGGGCTTTCCGCGGAGGTACCTAAAAACCTGTTGGTTGTGCCCTTCGCCCCGCAAATGGAGATTCTCGAACGGGCTGTTCTCATGATCACCCATGCCGGCATGAACTCGACTCTCGAGAGTCTTGCCGCCGGGGTTCCCATGGTCGCAGTTCCGATTTCGCACGATCAGCACGGAGTGGCAGCCCGCATAGAATGGACCGGCACGGGCGTGCGCATTCCCGCCTCCGAATGTGAACCGGCGCGCCTGCGCAGCGCCATCCAAAGCGTTCTCGGCCAGGCTTCCTTCCGCGAGTCGGCCCGGCGGTTTCAAAGCATCATTGCGGAACGGAAGGGTCTGGACCGCGCCGCCAGGATCATTGAGCGTGTGGCGGCAACGGGCCGGCCAGTGTTGCGCGGAGAGCCGCTTGCAGAGCTATGAGACCTAACAGCGGCAGCAGAGTAACGACCACACAGAGCACCGTAAATCCGATGTGATCCGCCGCCACCCCGATGGCTGGAGAAACCAGCACCTGTGTCGAGGCGGCAACGAAGGCCAGCAGGGAGCTGGTAAATCCGGCCGGTGATGCGCCGAGCATATCCAACGGAATCAAGAACAAGTTGCCCAGGATGCTCTGGCACGCGAGAAAGGTCACGCCGATAGCAGCCGCCGCCAGGGTCGCGCTGGGCAGAAACGGTATGGATGCGCCGACCAGAAGCAGCGGCGCAGTGAACCAGCAGACTCGCATTCTTGCGGCGAGTCCTCCCATGCCTCTTCGAATCAACGCGAACGCCAGCGCGCCGCCCAGAAACCCGCCGAGCACGGCGAAAGCCGGCGGAAACCATGCATATCGCGTGTTGGCTTCGAGCTGGGTGAAATGGCGTTCTTGCACCAGGTAAATGGTTGTCCAGTTGGCCCACAGCATGTAGAGCGAGTAGACCAGGCAATACGCCAGGGCCGCGGCCCATAGCCGTTGATCGCGCAGCAGATGCCAGGCCGGAGTGTACGCTTGGGCCTTTATCCCGACGCGGGGAGAAACGCGTCGAGAGACGAACAGCCACAACGGCACCCACAACAGCCCCAACGAACCGCTCAGAACAAACACAGAGCGCCAGCCGAAGCGGGGGGTCATCGCGGCGACAACCAGGGGCGCGGCGATGCTGCCCAGGCTGATGCTGATCGCCCCGAAGCCGCCGGCCAATCCCATCTCGGCCGGGTCCAGGTACGTGACAGTAGCTTTGCCTAACAAGGGAATGCCGGCCGACTCGCCCAGTCCCAGTCCCATGCGGCAGACCAACAGCCCGAAAAAGCTGCGAGTCAGCGCTGTCGCCGCCCCGGCGAGCGACCAGATCGTGATAGCGATAGCGGCGCCGGCCCGCAGAAACACACGATCGATTAACCACCCGCCCAAGGGGGTTGCGATCGCATAAACGAGGTAGAAGCCCGAGACAAGCTGGCCGTACTCGGTATTGGAGAGATGGAACTCCAATTTCAAAGCCGGCGCGGCCGCCGCCAGTAATTGACGGTCAAGGAAATTGAGTGAGAACGAAAGCCAGAACACACCCATCGCCAGCCACTGCGGTGAAATGTTCAAGTACCTGCGGACCACACATTTGACTATACTGGCACCTTCCCTCAGAGCCCAATTCTCATTGCTAATCGCCAATTCGGTTTCCGCAAATGGGCGGCTCTCGAGCGGAGCTTTGGGAGGCTCTCCCGCTTCGGGGACATTCGGCTATGGCACGAAGCGACAAACACACTGCGCGGCACCCAGAGCGAAAACGGAGGAACCGCGCGGCGTAGGCTACGCCTTGGCCGTGGTCGCCAACAGTTCCGAGCGGACTCCCTGGTGTGCCCTTAGGACCCTTCCCAATTGCCTCTCCACCTGACTGACGAATGCCTCATCGCCAACCGGCCGGCCCGAGAATGTGCCTCGTTGTAGGAGCCGAATCACTGCAAGCTCCTCGGGCGACGCAAGCAGCCCCCTCCACCGCTCGGCACCGCCCACGTTGCGCCAGAAGTCCAGGTCCAGCAGGCCCCTTGGATCTCGTCCGCTCAGGTGAGCCGCCGCACTGGACCAAGGAAACGCCTCTGGACTCTCGGCCAGTCGCGCTCGCAGCGGATTGCGCTCGACATAGCTAAGGGCAGCAAACATATGCTTCGTGTCGAGCGCGCAAGAGAAGAAGCGATTCTGAAAGAGATGTCCGGAACGGTTGCGGCGCGCATTGAGGTAGTGCGCGTAGCGGCCATGCGCGCGGCGCAGGGCCACGGCCAAAGAAGTTGGTTCCTCAGGCACGGCCACCAGGTGCAAGTGGTTCGACATCAGGCAGTAGGCCAGCACACGCAGGCGCGCCGGTATAGCAGAGGTTGCCAGCAGCTCCAGGTAGACGTTCCGATCCGCGTCTGTAAAGAACACGCGCTGTTGGTCCGTGCCTCGTTGTGTGATGTGGTGCGGCAGACCGGCAGCCACCGCCCGTGCTAAACGTGCCATTCTGACGAGTAAGCGGGCCGCCTCGGCGATTCTTCTCTTCGTGCCATAGCCGACTGTCCCGGAGGCTTCCAAACAGTCGGCTAGGTACGAGGAGGTGAATCGTCACCGTGAGCGGCTGAGTAGTGAAGAATGTGAAGAGTGGCGGCGCGCTGACGTGAACCTGCTGTACACCACAATTGATGATGACATTTTCAATAACCGGGAGGAACGAATCTCGGAATGGAGGAAACAGCGCCACATTGTCGAGTTAATGCCAGCCGAACGCTTGGAGAACTATCTTCGCTTTGAGATCTCAAGCACGCTGGCACTCGTGGACGCGATAATTTGCGAAGCCGACACTAAGATCGTCTCATACAACGAAGATATTGGTGATTACGAAGGCAAATATCCACTCGCGAAGGCAGTAAAATTGGCTGAAGCTGTCTCCAGCCTCCCTGAGCACTGTGCAATGCGCGACGGTCGCAAGTGGAAGCGGATCCCATTTGTCATTTTTGCGAACTCACTTGAAGACCATTCGCTAATGCTCTATGGCGAAAGCGCCGCAATCGTTCTTCCCCCTGCCTTCAACCGATATCCATCGGCAGCGTTAGCACGAATCCGCAATTGCGTCGATGAATACTACGACCGCCTGTTTCGAGATTTTCAGAGTATGGGGATGCTGATCCGCTTTGAAAGAGGTCACGCTCAGGTTGGACCCGCCATGAGGAAACGAGACCCAGACCAGGAGAGCGCGTACTACTCCGCTAAAAGGGATTCGCGGAACAACAAGGGCTGGCTTACTGTGAAGCGCGACAACGAGGGAGTAACCGACGACGTAGAAATCCTTCAGCAGCTCCTGGACAAGGACGCCACCGAAAAGCAAATGCAAAGCTTTTTTGAGGAACACCCGGCCCTGTTGATGGAGGCCCTGCTCGGAGTCCCCACTTCCCACCGACCGAACTTCTTGAAACCGAGGAATTATAAGCCCGATTTCGCTCTCTCACCGATTCTAGGCCCGTGGGAGAACGCGACCATCGAGTTGCTGGAATTGAAAGGGCCTGCGGAACAAATTCTGACGGGACGCCTACACCGCGGATTCACCTCGAAGGTCCACAAGGCAATAGATCAAGTCCGTGATTATGATCGTTACTTGCACGACCCGCTAAACATAAGCCGAATTCTTCAGGCTTTTGGCTATATTCCGACAAGATCGAAACTCGCGGTCTTGATAGGCAGAGACCCTGATCGTGCTGATATACAAACGCTCTACCAGCGTCGCAGTGAAGTGGATGTGAAAGTGGTGACATACGACATGATTCTGCAGACACAGGCCGGTCAGATCAGGGGGTCTTGATTGGGCATTTCCGCTTCGGCGACAGCCGGCTATGGCACGAAGCGAAGTACACTGCGCGGCAACCCTTAGGCCGCGTCGCCGATTCTCCTCTTCGTGCCATAGCCGACTGTCCCTGGAGCTCCCAGAGTGCGCTCCAGGCGCCACCTCCGGACGTCGACGCAGGAATCGCAGAGATTGGAGTAGGGACACCCTTAGGACGTCGGTAGTTGCTGACCGCCACACAACGGGCAGAACCGAGCGGTGCCTGCGAAGTACTTGCCGCAATGCGGGCATAGGGCCGCCGGCGCTCCTTGGACCGCGACGACTCCAGGTTGGGATTTAGGCTTCGTGACCAGCGCGATAATTCCCAAGACAACCATTGGAACTGCCCAGATCACCAGCCATATGAACATCCCAATGCCGACGCCAACCGATTCCGCACTGCCGAGCTCATGCCCTTCGGTCTGGTGAGCGACGTTCATCATTCCGGAGCACGATCCGAGGAAGCATAGGATTGTCCAGCCCACCATTCCTATCTTCGCGAGTTTGTTCACAATTCACTCCAAATCAATCGTTGCACTCTTATGCGAGGCAAAGCCGCCCGGAACGCGCAAGACGTACTTGCCCTCGGGAACATCAAAAACGACCGTACCACGGCTCGTGACTCCCGGATTCACGCTCTTCAAGAGGCCGAACGAGCCATCCAATAAAGCACCCTTCGAGCTTTCGCCAAACTCCCGATTCTGAGCGTCAATCAATTTTAATGGTGCCAAGGTGCTGGGGGTTCTGTCGTCATTGCGAATTAGAAGATCTACGAGCAAGAACTTCGCGTCAGGCAGTTCGCGAGTGTAATCGGAACCAATACTACTCACCCATCGCACACGGGTGACTTCGTAAGACCAGACCCCGACCTGGACTGTCTCGTTCATCTTGTGGGAGACAACTGCCGGCGTCTCCTGAGCGGCCACTGCTGGAGCCTCCGGCGCCGAATTCTCTACTTTCGAGGAGCGGCTGGACTGTGTGTCGATCAGCACCCACACGAGGAAGAAGGCGCCCAAAACAAGAACCAAGACCGACCATGTTCCTCGCTTTGCCGGCCTGGGAGAAATGGAATTTGTCGGTCCAGCCTTCGCACCGCAGTTTACGCAAAATGGATCACTGGAATCGATTTGTACGCCACAGTTGCGACAGAACATTTTCACGCTCCCAGAAGTTCCCTTTAATTCTCCCCGAATCGCCGGGAGTTTAGCATAAATAGATCGTCGAGTTAACAGGCAGTGAAATCTGATGACAGAGTGAAACCTGGTGACAGGTTGTCCCCGAGGCCTCCCGAGGCCTCCAAAAGCAAGCGGGTCAAATGGTTTGACCTAGGCGCCTTGACCCCGGCGCTTTAAAATCTCCGCCCGCACCGATCCCGGCCAGAGTCCCGCCAACGGCCGAGGCTGTCAGGATTTCGCCGGCTCGATAGGCCAGGGAAGGCCGGTCAGCCCCCGTGCTACTACTAATCAGAGGCCAACTTCCTGTTATGGGGGTGCCGCAGCGCCATGAACCCTCCAAGTGAACGAGACATAACCGAGCGCTCGCGAGTTTCGCTGGTTTCAGACAGCACGACATCCCACAGAGAAGATTTCCAAAGAAGGCTTACAGACGAATACAAGATCCTTCAAGACAAGATCGACAAGATAGGCGCCTTCAGATTCACCATTAAGGGCTGGTCGGTTACTGCGGTAATCGCCGCCTCAGCGGCCGGGGGAGCCGCCAACAGTTCGAGGACCATGCTTACGATTAGCGTAGGCCTTGCCGCAATGGTAATTTTTTTCTTCCTCCTGGAGTTTGAACAGGTCAAGCTGAGTCGGCTCTTCGGTAGGCGAGCAATGAGGCTGGAGAGCGCATTCGCCCGTGTTGACCGCGGCAGCAAGAATGCCTACACAGCCCGATTCCCAGTCCCACATACGGCCACCGAAATTGCTATGGGCCACCGTAGAGGCCGTACAAGCCTCGTCGAACAGACTTGGCTCCCTGAGAGATGGGCCGACCAGTGCCGGGTGGTGCGTTCGGCACACATTTGGTTTTACGTGGTGCTTCTTTGTCTGGCATTCGCTCCTCTGTGGCTTCATAGCGGAGAAACAGGGAAATCTGGGGAGCAGGCGAGAAAAGAAGCAAATTTACCTAGTGGTAAGGCGCCCATCGGAGCCGCAGTAGGAAAGTAACGCATGAGTAAGCAGCTACGGCTTCGGAGGCCGACCAAGAAGGCCCTTAGGGCTCTTGCACTGGGCCTAGAGGAGATCGAGGAGCACTTCGTTTGGGAAGAATTCTCCAAGGCCGACGATCACGGCTCGGAGAGCGGCAGCCCACAAGCGGACGATGAGGCGTCCGACGACGAAGACGAGCGTGAGGACGAATACCTGCTCCAGACATCCGGTTTTGACCGTGAGGACGTTGAAATAGCAATCGATGCATTCATATCCAGCCTGATCCGAAAGAAGCTCGTACCGAGGGACGAATCTAAACCGGCAACTCTGTCCGACGTGTTCGAGATTTTCTTGGGAGGAGACCACGAGGCCACGAAGACAGCCCGCAGCTTCGAGAGCCACATAAAGGGTTATTTCGGAATAATTGATTACGAGAACATGAGCTCAGCGTATAGTGACCTACTAGAGCTGCAGGATGTCCTCAAGAAAGAGCTCGAGGGGTGCGGCGGTGCTTAAATCACCGGAACACTTGGCACAGATTGCTCTCCGCAGAATTGATAACGCGGGGCGCTCTGCGCGCGAGTTCTTTGACCGGGCCACCGAAATTGTTGTTTTCGGCTCAATGGCCGCAGGTCTAGATGGACCCAAATCCGATATCGATGTCTTGTGCATCGGCAACCGCGAATGCATAGTAAAGACGGACTCGCTCGACCTGATTATAGTGGCCCACGATGCCATGAAGAGCCCTCGATGGCTCCAGAGTGAACTAGCCACACACGTTAGCCAATACGGCGTCTGGATAAGGGGTTCGCCGGAGTGGCTCGTGCGTACACAGGTCGGCCCCCAAGCTGTGGAGGAGAAGCGCCGCCGGGTGGCGGCTTTCATGAAATACCTTCCAGCGTCCTGGCTGGCATTGGAGGAGGGCTTCAGGAGGAAGTACTCCCTCAAAGTCAGGCGAGAGGCACAGCGGCTGCTTCTGCTGGAACGGGGAGTCCCGGTACCGCCCACCCGGCTTCTAGACGCTCACTGGGACCGCTTTTCAGATTCCCCCCATGAGATCTACGAATGCCTGTCCAGCTCTTCTCGTGATCGGCGTAGCCCTTTCCTCAGAGACTTCCTAGCGCGCGTCGATGCGAGCCTCCAATCCACGAATGCCGAGGGGAACTAGATCATGAGTCGCGAACAGAGGCGAGCCGGGACAGGATGCGCGTTCACCGGGTTCCTGTTGGGGCGGGTGCCAGGGGCGCATGCTTCCGAGGCGCAGTCTTTTGGGCTCAGCGGGTCCTCCCAAGAAATCGGGACACGAGTATCCTATCCCCAGAGATCCCACCGTTGAAACACGCCGACGCCAAGAAAATCCGCGAACGCAGGATTCTCGACTTGGTCTATGTCGACCGTCAAATCGATAAAGTCGTCGCAAGCGAGCGCCCCGATTTCAAACTCCGCCATCGCAGCGGTCGATGGTTCGGCGTAGAGATCGCCGAACTTTACCATTCCGAAACCACTGCGCGGCTAGAGCGGATTTCCGGGTACAGAGAGGAACTGCTGAGTGGCCGCGGATTCCGGCACAAAGAGGACGTCGACCGGATCAAAGTCGGCAAGGTTGACATCCTAAACGATCGCCGTGAGATCGTATACAGTCAGGTTGCGGCCATCATTCATGACGCGCCGCCGGTGGCCGAGTGTGCACGAAGTCTCGCGGCCCTGATTTGCGCAAAGACGGGGAAGCTCGAAAATTCACTCGCTACGCTTTCTCACATCAACCTCCTTATCTGCGACCGGACGAACGTGCTGTCCACAATGCCAAAGGAGGAGTTTTTTCGCCTCTATTACGTTGCAGAACTTCGGGCGGCTGTTGCAGCAGCCCCGTTTCGAGAAGTACTCTTCGTGGCGAAGATGAGGGACGCGACGGGGTTCGTTCCCCTAAAGACGCTCCTTTTGATGGCAGAAGTCTATTTCTTCAACGCGATCTACACGGCAATGGAGAGTCGGGGGATTTTTGCGCCGCCGAGGGCGGAATTGGAGGTGTTTGGTTCGTACTTTGCCGGTCGCGTCAAAGGGCCAGTGCTGTTCAGGGAGGCCGCGGACGGTACGGAAGTTATTTACGGAGACTCCGGTTTCTTTGTGGCGCAGGATAGGTCTATCTTTGTGCGCACGTATCAAGACGGTTTCTTTCCTGACGACGCACGAGCGCCTGACGCATCTCTAGCAGGTCGTCTCGGATCGGATTTCATGGGCAGACTCGCGGAACTTCACGCGTCGAATACGTTCGTGACGCCCTTGCTATTCCCGACGAAGAGTGCCCACCCCTGAGAATGGCCTAAGGACCACCGCGTCCGTACGCGCGGTGCGGGCGAGATCGCGGACACCACCGAGCCGCACGGCTTGCCGACTGTTCCGTAATCAATGGGGACGGTCGCACAAAATTGTCCAAGAGCCTCCGGGAAATCCGAGACTGAAAAAGCCGAAAAGCCGGGAAAAGCCGGGGTCAGGAAAAGCCGGGAAAAGCCGGGGTCAGACACCTCTGGCACCGAAAAGCCGGGGTCAGACACCTCTGGCACCGAAAAGCCGGGGTCAGACACCTCTGGCACCGGAGTTGAGCGATGGCGAAGCGTTGGTTTCTGCGCAAAAGTCATTGCCCACTGTGGCCCGCTCGACCGCCGGCATTGAAAAGCCGGGGTCTGAAAAGCCGGGGTCAGACACCTCCGGCACCGGAGTTGAGCGATGGCGAAGCGTTGGCATCCTCGGGGACAGTCGGCTATGGCATCCTCGGGGACAGTCGGCTATGGCACGAAGTTGCAAAATGCGATCCGGCTGCAAAATAGGTGCGCATAATCCGCATCCGGCTTACAGAAGAGCAACCCGCGGCAGCGATTGGCTTTGAACCGCAAAACTCGCCCAAGTCCTTGCAAACGCGCGACCAGCAGCGGCGGCCCGAGTCCGGAGCGTGTTCCTCTCATAATTAGCCACAGACCTCCGCAGCAGTCACAAAAGTTTTAAAAATACTATCTGCCTGCCGCCTGAATGCCTTACGGTGATTTTTCTGCGCCGAAAGTTCGTTTCCGGTCCCGCGAATGCTATTTTCAAATCGCTCTGACCATGCTCACTGAGCACTGATCACTAGCCTCAGGACCCGTACGTCCTCTTGCCGCGCCCTTCCGCCGCGAAGTGCGTCCCGAACCGAACCGAATCCCAAAGGAGCACACCCTCATGTCAGCTCGCAGAATCAAAATCAAGGCCCGTCGCAACGCTCGCAAACAAGCGGCCCCGGCGCACAATTCCCCAATCACCTCTTCCGACATCCTCGGCAGCCCTGCCATCGACCTCGACCACGATGACCTCGAGGATGCCGACGTCGAATTCCCGTTCCCACCGGGGGAGTGTCCCTGGTACGTGCCCACGGACGAGGACGACAACAGGATCATAGAAAAATGGCGTCAGAGCAAAAACAACGCACAGGCCGCTCCTCGGCCGTCGTACGCCAGTAATTTGGACGTTCCACACGCCGCGCCGGCCTCATCTGCCGCATCCGCCGCGACGGCGCCCGCGACAACCCCAATCCAACCCACGCCCGGCCAAAGCACCGGGCCCCGCAGCCCCGAAGGAAAAGCCGGCTCCTCGCTCAACGCCATCAAGCACGGCCTCACCCGGCCCGCCGGCCATATGAGGTTTCTCCATG
>Ga0302326_10031125_pt1 | contig 10665 bp, 9 predicted proteins | sample Palsa_T0_3_FD_202264 | JGI IMG/M metagenome (GOLD analysis project Ga0302326, IMG submission 202264) | Peat permafrost microbial communities from Stordalen Mire near Abisko, Sweden - Palsa_T0_3 | ecosystem: Environmental > Terrestrial > Soil > Palsa > Peat permafrost | place: Sweden: Abisko...
CACCGGGCCGGGTCGCGACGTTCACGATGGTGCCGGAATTGCGCCCATATTCCGCGCTGAAAGTGGAATTATCAACCTTGAATTCGTCAATGGTGTTGATGGTCGGCTGGAACGTAACCTGCTGGTTGTTCGAGTCGTTCATGTTGATGCCGTTTACCATGAAATTCACCGTGTCCTCCCGGCCTCCCGCCGAGTTGAACGAGAAGGTGCCCTGGCCCCGCAGCGGGACCGTCAGATTACCGACCGCCGGCCCGGTCACCGTTCCCACCGTCATCATGGAGAGATCCGTAAAATGGCGGCCGTTCAAAGGAATTTCCTGCACGGATAGTTCGTTGACGACGGCTTCAAGGGAGACGGTGCTGGAGTCGACCAGAGGCGCGGTCGCCTGGATCTCAACCACCTGCGAGGCGCTAGCCACAGCGAGCTTAAAATCTTGGGTCACGGTTGTACCGACGTCGAGGATCAGGCCTTTTGCCTCCGTCGGCGCAAGACCGGGAGACTTCACTTCGACGCTATAGGTTCCCACCGGGAGGGACGGCACATAAAAAATACCGGCTGAATCTGTAGCCTGTGTTCGGGTGACTCCGTGTTCCGGATCGGAAACCGTCACAGTGGCATTAGGAACGACTGCGCCGGACGCGTCCGTGACGGTGCCCTGAATGGCGCCCGTGGACTGTCCAAATGCGCAAATTGAAAAAATCGAATAAAGGCCCGCGGCGAACACAAACTCGAGCAGTCGAAACCCCACTTTAAAGGACATCTAATCCTCCTCAAGTTAGGCTATGAAGACGACTGGGTCAGCAGCCGAAGCGCGTGTTGGTTCGATACTAACATGGTGAGGCGGACTGGTCAATGGCTTTCGGAACGCAGTCCTGGCGACCTCACCCAATCAAATCGCGCGTGAATGTTGTTCCGCGCAATGTTAGAATCCAGTCTAATCTGGACCATATGAAGGTGCCTAAACATGGCAATATCGAAGACACTTGGTTTGATTTGTGCGGGGGCCGCGCTGGCGGACCTGGCGATGGCTGCCTCACCACCATTTACCGTCGTTGACGCTTCGATTCCCGAAATGACCGCGGCCCTGGAGCAGGGACGCATCACTTCCCATGAGCTCGTGACCCAGTATCTGGTCCGGATCGCCCTCTACGAAGACAGATTGCACGCTGCAATCGTCGTGAATTCCAAAGCGCTTGAAGAAGCCGACGTGCTGGATCGCGAGCGCGCGCAACATAAATTGCGTGGGCCACTGCACGGGATTCCCGTCGCAGTCAAAGACAACATTCATACCACCAACATGCCCACCACTGGCGGAGCGCTGGTGTTCGATGGATCGTGCCGCCCTACGAAGCAACGCTGGTGAAGAACCTGCGCGAGGCGGGCGCCATCATTATCGCCAAGACGGGGATGACGGAGCTGGCCAACTGGGTTGCAGGCGCACCTTCGCCGATGCCCGCCAACTACAATGCAATCGCGGGGTACGGAATGAACCCCTATGACCCACGCCGCGATCCGCGCGATGCGACCTTCGACGGCCGTCCCGCGCTCACCACCGGCGGATCGGTTCCGGCATCGGCACAGCCGCAAATTTTTGGGCCGCCAACGTGGGCACAGAAACATCGGGCTCCATCCTAAGCCCTTCCAACCAGAACATGCTGGTGGGCATCAAACCGACCGTCGGCCGGGTCAGCCGCTATGGCGTCATTCCCATCACAGCCGATCAGGACACTCCCGGGCCAATGGCCAAGAGTGTCACCGACGCCGCGATCAGCTGGGAGTGCTCGAAGGCCCTGCTCCAGATCCGAATGCTCCAGCCACATCCTTGTGCACGCGTCCGCCAGGTCAGGACTATACTCGCTATCTCGATCCCAACGCGCTCAAAGGCGCTCGCATTGGCATTCCGCGCGCCTTCTTCTACGACAAGGCGATCCCGCCCGGCGCGAAAGAAGCCCGCGGCGGTCTTACACCCGAGCAGTTGGACGTGATGAACGAGGCCATCGAGGTCCTGAAGCAGCAGGGCGCAATCATCGTCGACCCCGCCGACATCCCCAGCATTGTCACGACCCATCCGAACCGGAATTTCATATTGTGGAACGCCTGCTCCGGTGCGACCGATTCAAAGGACAGGACGCTGGCTGCTCTGTTGTTCTCAAGTACGGTATGAAGCGTGACTTCAACAAGTGGCTGGCTTCGCTGGGACCCGCCGCGCCGGTTGCGAGTCTCACCGCACTGCGCGAGTGGAACATTATGAGCGCGTACGGTCGTTCCTCCGGCGTCGCCACAAGTTGTCATCAAGCGGCTACGTTACCTTCTCAGAGGCGGTTGTGTATGGGAAGCTGGGCGTGCTGCGATTGCGCAATGTGCGACTTGGGCCACTTCCGTGAGCCTGTGGCGAAGTCTGTCGGAAAGCCGGATGCTCTAGTTGGGCACGTCCGGTTTGATGAGCGGGGAAGGGAAACAACCGGCTGCCAGTAGGTCCCGGTCTAGCGCCCTTCCTCGACTCTACCTTTTGCTCGGCTCGTCCTGCGCCGCCTGATCGCGGTTCGGGGAGCTTCGGCGGCGGAGCTGTGGCTTGCGCGTCAGTAACATGGTCTTCTCTCTGTGTTTCATAATCGAGGTTGGTTATGAACACAGGAAAACTAATCGACGTTGGCATCGAGCCCGTTCAGAGGTCCTGCTTCACGCCGGATATGACCTGGACCAAGGACCTTCCTCAAAAGAAGGTGCTCAATTGCATCGCCGTGGCGGACGAAACCTTCATGCAGGCCGACCGCAAGCTTAGCCTTGTCGAGCGGACGGGTCTCGACCGGGACAAGATTCGTGTGGCGGCCTTCCTGCCCCACCTTCCCGGAACCCAGATCGATTCGGGCTGCCGGCGTTATGCGAGCTACATGAGCAAGAGGTTCCGTCATCACGGCCTGGATTTCCGGGTTGAGGAGGCCCCTAGCGCCGATACCCTGGAACTCATGCTGATGGGAGCCCAGGTGAACGATCAGATTTTTGGGACATTCGTGTTCTTTCCTACGCCCTTCGGAAAGACCGAGGATTACTTTTTGCGGCGGGTCCGCCCGGAAAAGGACATCGAAGGACTCACGGTGGAAAACACGGGCCGCATGGCACTGAACATTAAGTCCGTGGGCGAAGGAGAGAAGTACGAAGGTATCGTGCCATGCACGGCGCGAGCCATCCTGACGCTGCTAAACCGGCACGCTTCTATCAAGAACATGTTCCCCCGCGACATGAATCAACACGGACCAACGGTGGTGATCTTCAATAATTCTCCCCGCATCGGAATCCCGCTGCAGAGCATGCTCATGCGGATCGGCGCGACGGTAGCATTGGTACATCGACAGACTTGCCCCGAGGTCAAACGACACTTCCTCGAGACCGGCGATATCGTTGTCACGGCCTTTCCGGCGAGCTGTGAAGGGGACCTCGTCAAGGACGTCAAGCCTGGAGCGGTCGTGATTGACTGCTCAGCGGAAGGCAATCTGCACCCGGATGTGGCTGGGAAGGCTGCCTATATTTCTACCCACGACAATCACCTGGGACAGATCACAACCGCTTTGGCGCTGTACAACACTGCGCTGTGCGCGCTGTGGCAGCGGGGAATGCACGCATAGAACCTTGGCTCATGCGCCATTCAAAGGTGTTAATGGTCGAACCTGTCGTGCCGACCTACCTATACGAATGCCACAACAGTGACCATGGCGGCGTTTGCGGAAGGATCGTCCCCGTTGGTCTGCTGCGCGACTTGATAATTAAAGAACGCCAGATCGCGCCTCTATCCGTTGGCGGATGCGATTGATGTCGGATCGCTTGGCCGCACAATTTCAGGAGCGGCTAGCCGAAGGCATTTCACCAACCGAGCGGAAACTTTGGGCAACAATTTACTTGGCTCACCTATCCTCCGGGTCTAAACTTGAAGTATGGAAAACGACACGATCAATGCTCACAGTGGTTTGATGGCAGCCATAAGGCACTACAGTAACCCTCTGACGTGCATTGAGGAAGTTGCCTCTGTGAAATGGCCGAAGGGTCAAGCGGCCTGCCCACGCTGCGAGAGCAAGCGCAATTCGTTCCTGAAGACGCGCCTGATGTGGAAGTGCCTTGACTGCAAGAAGCAGTTCTCGGTTAAGGTCGGAACGATCTTCGAGGACTCTGCTATCGGTCTCGACAAGTGGCTTTGCGCGATGTGGATGCTGGCGAATTGCAAGAATGGTGTTTCGTCTTACGAAATCGCACGCGCCCTTGAAGTAACGCAGAAGACGGCATGGTTCATGCTCCACCGGATTCGCTATGCCCAGCACATCGGGAGCATCAACAAGATGACCGGCACGGTTGAAGCCGACGAAACCTTCATCGGCGGCAAGGCGCGATTCATGCACGCGGACAAGCGGGCGGAAAAGATCCATGGTCGCGGTCCAGAGGGCAAGGCGATTGTGTTCGGCTTGCTTGAGCGCGAAACGGGCAAAGTCCGAACCTCGGTAGTCGGCACGCGCCGTAAGCATCACCTCCACGCTACGGTGCGCGATAACGTCGCGGCGGGAGCGGCGCTCTACACCGACGCTCTGAAGTCCTACGACGGCCTTGACGAATACACCCACAAGGTCGTGGACCACGCTGAGACCAACGTTGACGGTGTCGTGCATACCAACCGACTTGAGAACTTCTGGAGCTTGCTGAAGCGCTCCATCAAGGGCACATACGTGAGTGTTGAGCCGTTCCATTTATTCAGATACCTTGACGAACAACCGTTCCGCTACAAGCGGCACGCCACGGACCAAGAGCGTTTCCAGAAAGTACTCGGCTCGGTCGCCGGGAAACGCTTGACATGGGATACTCTGACCAGTCAGGAGGTGGGGTGATGTCGGACCCGCAACACAAAGACAAGGTCGAGAGCGTTGCCGCGCAACAACTCCTCGCAGGCACCCGATCGTCGTCGGTACCGCTGGCAATCCGAGCCCTCGCCGCGAATCTTCTCCAGGACGTGGCTTGCCCACCAACGGACCTGGACGCAGTAGCCGGGAAGCTCAGTGCGACCGTGACCGCGGCTGACATTTTTGGCTCCGGTGAACTTCGACGCAGGGCAGACGGCTATGACATCGTTTACGCGAAGGATCTCGCACTCTCTCGCCGGCGATTCACGATCGCGCACGAACTCGCCCACATTGCGATCATCCAGGCCGGCCCCCGCGCGCCAACAAGTGGTAAGGAAGTCGAGCGACTCTGCGATCTGATCGCCGTTGAGATTCTGATGCCCTGGCAGATCTTCGAGTCGGCTATTCCCAGACACCCCAATCTTGGAGACGTCTTTGTACTGGCGAAGCAGTTTCAGACCTCGTTGGTCGCCACATCACAGCGATGCACGGAGATTCGACCTCTCACAGTTCTTGAGGTCGCAAAGGGGAGGATAACCTGGTGCGTCGGTGCGCTGCGCCGTTCAACTGCGTTACAGGACGCCAGTCTTCTAGAACACGTGCGACGCGCGTGCGACGGGCACTCCGGAAGTGCCGCGCTGTACTTAAACGGTAACTCCTCGCTTTTGCCCGCCCGCGTCGAGTACCAATCATTGGGCCGCACGGGCCGGGCGCTCTGCATGCTAAAGCGCATCAGTGCCTCGGAGGCGCGGGCAGCCTTGCACGATTCAGACATCGTGGGGCCGGAAGCCGGCACTCCTCCCCGAACCTGCTAGCATGGAAAGTTGTCAGGCCCCGGGCTTCGTGCAACGGGCGGCCGCGAACCCCGCCAGGTCCGGAAGGAAGCAACGGTAGTGGTTTAACTCGTGTGCCGCGGATCACCCGGGGTCTGGCATAATATCTCCGTTCCCCCTCCTCATGTATCAGGTGATCGCCCGCAAATACCGGCCCCAGACGTTCGCCGAGCTGATCAGCCAGGAACACGTCAAGACCACGCTCGAAAACGCCATCACCCAGCAGCGCATCGCCCACGGCTACATTTTTTCCGGGCAGCGCGGCACCGGCAAGACTACCGTGGCGCGGATCATGGCTCGCTGCCTTAACTGCGAAAAGGGACCCACGCCCCAACCCTGCGGCGTGTGTTCCAGTTGCACCGAGATCGCCTCCGGCTCCTCCATGGACGTGATCGAGATCGACGCCGCCTCCAACCGAGGTATCAACGAAATGCGCGAGCTGCGCGAGAACGTCCGTTTCCGTCCTGCCCGCGACCGTTACAAGGTCTTCATCGTCGACGAAGCGCACCAGATCACCAGCGAAGCCTTCAACGCCCTTCTGAAAACCCTGGAAGAGCCGCCCGAGTGGGTCGTCTTCCTTCTGTGCACCACCGAGTCGCACAAGATCCCTTCGACCATCGCCTCGCGCTGCCAGCAGTTCAGCTTCCGCTCGGTCGATTTCAATGAGCTGGTGGAGCGCATGGAGTACATCGCCAAGCAGGAAGGCATCGAGGCGGACAAGGAAACGCTGGGCGTGCTAGCGCAGGCCGGCGAAGGCAGCGTGCGCGATTCGCTTTCGGCTCTGGATCAGGCCATCGCCTGCTGTGGAACCAAGCTTGGAGCCGCTCAAGTCCGCGCGTTGCTGGGGATGTTCGGGGTCGAGAGTCTGGAGCGAGTCGCCCAAGCGTTGATCGACGGCGACGCGCACAAGATGCTCGAAGTGGTTGCGGAGCTGGAAGCCAACGGCCGCAGCTTGCAGCACTTTGCGCGGGAATTGGCTCGCTATATCCGAAATCTACTAGTGGTGAAAATCGAGGCCGGCCACACGCGCCTGGTAGGCGCGTCGCAGGGCGAGCAGGAACGGATGCTCCAGACGGCTTCGTCGTTTCGCGAAGAGGATTTGACTCGCTACCTGAAGCTGACGCTGGATCTGTTTCGCGATTTGCAGAGCTCGCTCCAGCCGAGGCTGCATTTGGAAATGGGGTTATTGCGGCTGGTGCATGCGGGACGATTGCAGCCGATCGAGGAGGCTCTGGCGGCTTTGGGTCCACTAACGACGGGGCCTCTAACAACGGGCTCTGCCGGCCCTTTTTCGGCGCCGAAGGCATCACCGCCGCGGGCACCTTCCGCGACCAAGGCCCTAGCCGCGATGAAGCCTTCGCTCTCTGCTTCGCTCTCTTCTGGGCCCCCACCTACGCCACTGGCTGCGGGAGGCAGCTTGCGCTCGCGGCTGCACGCGGCGCTGATCGAAGCCAAGCAAGCCAATCTGGCCGATGCGCTAGAGCATGCCGAGCTTGCCGAATCGGAAACCGAGCTGGTATTCACCACGCCCAAGATGTATCAAATGTTCCTGAAGGACGCTGCGTTCGCCGCCGCCGTGAAGGGCGCCATGGGCAAGCCGATTCGAATCACTATTAAGGTGGGGGAACCGACGCGAGTGGCGGAAACGCCTCGGGCGGCTCCTTTAACAACCCAGCCGGCAATCCCGAACGAGGCGGCCGACCGGGCTTTGGGACATCCTGAAGTGCAGCGGTTCCAGGAGCTGTTCCCCGATAGCCAGGTGCGCGCGGTGCGGAATTTGAGGGAGAACGAAGCATGAAGATGCCAGGAAACATGGGAAACATGCAGGCCATGATGCAGAAGGCCCAGCAGATGCAGCAGAAGATGCAGGAGGAGATCGCGCAAATTCGCGTGGAAGCCTCGGCCGGCGGAGGCATGGTCTCCGTCAAGATGGACGGCCACAAGAACGTCACCGCCGTGAAGATCGACCCCGAAGTTGCCGGCGACGTAGAGATGCTGCAAGACCTGGTGCTGGCAGCCTGCAATGAAGCCACCAAGAAAGTCGACGAAGAAACGCAGCGCAAGACCGCGGGCCTGCTGGGCGGGCTGGGTTTGCCGCCGGGACTGCTCTAGTCGGCCATGCCCGATTTCGCGGCCCCGCTCGAACGGCTGATCGCTGAGTTCCGAAGGCTGCCCGGGATCGGGCAGAAATCGGCGCAGAGGCTAGCGTTCTATGTGCTCAGGGCATCGCGTGACGATGCCGCGCGGCTGGCCGATGCACTGCTCGACGTCAAAGATAATCTCGGGATCTGCGCCGAGTGCAACAACATCAGCGATGCGGAATTATGCCCGTATTGCCGTGACCCTCATCGCGAGCGCTCGTCCATCTGTGTGGTGGAAGAGGTTCACAATATTCTGCCGATCGAGACCACGCGCAGCTTTGAGGGACTGTATCATGTATTGCATGGATCGATCTCGCCGCTGCGCGGCATCGGGCCGGAGCAGTTGAAGATCAAGGGATTGCTCGATCGCATCGGCAAGAGCGAGGTGAAAGAAATCATCCTGGCGACAAATCCGACGGTGGAGGGTGAAGCCACGGCTGTGTATTTATCGCGCCTGCTCAAACCCCTGGGGATGAAGGTGACCCGCATCGCCATGGGCATTCCGGTGGGCAGCGATCTGGAATTCGCCGACGAAGTGACCATGATGAAATCGCTGGAGAATCGCCGCGAGATGTAAAATCTGGGTATGCGAACCTTGCTCCTCGGCCTAGTGTTCGTAGGCAGCCTTGCAGCTCAATCTGAAGTGCCGACAGACCAGTGTCTTGGGGGTTGGCTGGTCTCGAACCAGCAGGATTCCGTCACGCTCAAGTTCAACGAGAAGATAATAACGACGCGCCTCGCGCCGGATGCCGAGATCTGGCGGCGCGGAGCGGATGTCGATAGCGTCCACCAGCTTGTTCTGGGCGATGAGATTTACCTGAAATGTACCCGAGACACCGATAGCGCCGTGATCGCCTCGGTTGTCGCCGCCGTGGAAGAGGGCCATGTGGTTGACATGGAGCCGCATCATCTTAAAGACATCACCGTCTGCGGCGGCCACCTGGTCGCGTTCACGAAGGATACTCTCTCGGTGAAGAACGATAAGGGCGTTTGTGTCATCCACCTCACCGCCGATGCGACGATTTGGCGCGGAGAGATCTTTCACGACACCAGCGCTCTCAAGCTTGGCGATGAGGTGATGGCAAGAGTCGTTGTTGGATACCCCGACCGCGAAATGACCGCCGAAGAGGTCGAGGCGAATGTTACGAAGGCCGAGGGTAAGATTGTTTCCTTACGTTCAGGCCGCATCGTCGTTAAGCAGTGTTCGGAGAAGCACACGTCCTGTCCCGGCGGGCAAATGACCGTGCTTCTGGATTCCCGGACCGCGTTGGATCTCGACCAGGGAAAATTGGAAAAGGGCGTCACTGTGATGGCGATAGGCCTCGACCTGGGGCACAATACGTTCCGCGCTACGTCGATTGTCGTCGAGAAGTAAGGTTAGAGCACCCTAAGCATTCCCACTTCGCTCAAGCCCGCTTCGGTCAATCCGCCGATTCGCACATCGACAATTTGATTGGGTTCGCGTGGCGTGGCGAGGGTGATCTTCAAATAATTGCCACTCAACGCGACGCGTCCATCATCGTTGTTTGAAGTGATGGTCACCGCCGAGAGCGTCCGCCCGATCATTGCTAGGCGGAACTCGTGGCTCTTGTGGGCGCTCAGCTCACGCAACACATGAGTTCGACGCTTGCGCACGTCCATCGGCACTTGCGATGCTGCATCGGCCGCGGGCGTCCCCGGCCGTTCCGAATACGTGAACACGTGCAGATAGGTGAACGGCAGGCTCTCGATGAACGCGCGCGATTCCTCGAATTCCTCTTCGGTCTCGCCCGGGAATCCGGTCATGACATCGGCGCCTACGGCGCAATCCGGCATCAGCGCGCGAGCCTTGGCGATCCTGTCGGCGTAATGCCGGGGTCGATACTTGCGATGCATCCGCCGCAGCACCCGGTCGCAGCCGGATTGCAGCGGCGCGTGCACATGATTCGCGATGCGCGGATTCTCCGCCATCAGTGATAGAAGCTCATCGGAGAAATCCATCGGCTCGACCGAGCTGAGCCGCAGCCGCAGGATCGTTGTCTCGTCCAACAGGCGCCGCACCAAATGAACCAGTCGCAATTTGTGGTCGAGATCGCGGCCCCAGCGGCCCAGGTTGATGCCGCTCAGCACCACCTCTTTGTACTTCAAGGCCAGCCGCCGGACCTGCTCGATCACGGAATCCGCGGGAGCACTGCGGCTGCGCCCGCGCACAAATGGAATAATGCAGAAGGAGCAGCGGTTGTTGCAGCCATCCTGAATCTTGAGATTGGGGCGCGTGCGGTCGCCCAAGGCATCTTCCACCGGCGCGCCAAGGAAGTCGTGCTGCGCGAAAATATCGCCGACTTCGACTTGCCCATGATATAGGGCGGCCGTCGAGATCAAATCCGGGATTTGCGTTTTGTGCGAATTGCCAGCCACCAGCCACACTCCGGGCAGCGCGGCAATCTCCTGCGGAGCGCGCTGGGCATAGCAGCCGGTCACCAGAATGCGCGCGTCGGGACTGTCGCGATGAATGCGGCGCACGGTCTGGCGCAGCTCGTCGTCGGCGGTCGCGGTCACCGTGCAGGTGTTGAGCACCACCAGGTCCGCCGAACCAGGCCTTGAAGTCTGCGCCAGACCCTTTGCCGCGAGCGCTGCTTCCAGAGCCGCTCCATCGGCCTGCGAAGCTCTGCAGCCGAAGGTCTTGACGTAGAAACGTTCCAAGTATCCATTGTAACGTCCATGAAAGTACCGCTCCTTCCAGTCGCGGCTCGGTGAGTAGCGCAACCCGCAAGACAGCCATTCCGAGCCGCGACTAAAAGGAGCGGTGACGCGACGGGCGGGGACACCGCG
>Ga0302326_10031131_pt1 | contig 10662 bp, 5 predicted proteins | sample Palsa_T0_3_FD_202264 | JGI IMG/M metagenome (GOLD analysis project Ga0302326, IMG submission 202264) | Peat permafrost microbial communities from Stordalen Mire near Abisko, Sweden - Palsa_T0_3 | ecosystem: Environmental > Terrestrial > Soil > Palsa > Peat permafrost | place: Sweden: Abisko...
TCCGGAAAAGGTTCGCCAGGGTCTTGCCGAGGCGAGAGAAGGCGTAACCTTTTGCCTCAGCCTGCCGCTCGACTATCCCGGCGGCGCGCTGCTGAATCCGCGCCGGCATCCTCCTGCGCTTCGCCCGACGCTCCGCGACGGGCAGCCCAACTTTAATTGCACGCTCGACGATAGCGGCTGCACCGACGTCTTCAACGACGACCTCGCGATCCTGCACCTGCAATATTCTACGCAATGGGACAGCCTCGCCCACGTTGGCGGGTTGTTTGATGCGGATGGCGACGGCGTCGCGGAACGAGTCTACTACAACGGGTTTCGTGCCGGCGCCGAGATCGTCGGCCCGGCCGAGGGGAGCGGCGCCGGGTTGACGGGAACAGAAAGCACTTCCCGCGCGACCGCCCTGGGCATTGAAAACATGGCCGCGCACGGCGTGCAGGGCCGCGCGGTTATGCTTGATCTGCGTGCGCATTTCGGCGACGAGCAGAGGAGCGTCGGTTATGACGATCTGATGGCGGTGATGCAAGCCGATCACGTCGAGGTTGAGCCCGGCGATATGGTTTGCTTTCATACCGGCTTTGCGCAGCGCATCCTGGAGATGCGGCGCGAGCCCGACCCAAAAGTGTTGCACGGCAGTTGCACGGCGCTCGACGGGCGCGATCCAAAACTGTTGAGTTGGATATCGTCGAGCGGCCTTGCGGTTTTGATTGCCGACAACTACGCGGTCGAAGCTTTTCCTGCGACGCCGGGCGTCGACACGTGCTGTTCGATTTTGCCGCTGCATGAACATTGCCTGTTCAAGAACGGCATTCATCTCGGCGAAATCTGGCACCTGACTCCGCTGGCGGACTGGCTGCGCGCGCGACGCCGCTCGCGCTTTCTTCTGACCGCGCCGCCCTTGCGATTGCCCGGCGCGGTCGGTTCTCCCGTCACGCCGATCGCGACGGTGTGAAGGATCGGCGGGTCAAATTTGGTTGGAGGCGGACAATGCGGGTTATGTGCGGTTTTCTTGCAGGGGTGCTTGGCCTGTTGTCGCCGGCTTTGATCGCAATCGCTCCCTCCGCCCATGCGGCGGATAGCGAGGTTCCGCGCTTCGTCGTCGATCCGTTTTGGCCAAAGCCGCTGCCAAACCGGTGGGTGACGGGAGCGGTCGGCGGCGTCTGCGTCGACAAGCAGGATCACGTGATCGGCGTCAATCGAGCCGACCTTACGGCCATGGAGCGTAAGGTCGGCAAACAGCCGGCGCCTATGGTCATTGAGTACGACGGCGACGGCGGAATCGTGAACGCTTGGGGCGATCCGAAGATCATGCCGAGCGGACCGCATGGCTGTTTTGTCGACAATGAAAACAATATTTGGATCGGCGGTAACGGTGACGGCGTGGTGCAAAAATGGACGCATGACGGCAAGACTATGCTGCTGCAGATCGGGCGAAGGGGTGTCTGCGACAATTCTGATGAGAAGTGCGGCGAGCCGGGCTTCAACAAGAGTCCGACGCTGCTCAATGAGCCCGCCGATATCGCCGTCGATCCCGGCAATGGCGATATCTACATCGCCGACGGTTACGGCAATCACCGCGTGGTGGTGTTCGACGCGAAGGGCAAGTTCTTGCGGCAGTGGGGCGAGGCCGGCGCTGACCGTGGCCTGTTCGCACTGATTGGCGGCGGACATCCGCATTGTGCGAAGTTCGATCACGACGGCCTGCTCTATGTCTGCGACCGCGGCAACGACCGCATCGAAGTGTTCGATAAAATGGGCAACCTGAAAAAGGTTATCGATGTGAAGCCGGGCACGGCCTTTTCGCCTGCGCCGGACGGCGCGCCCGGCCGCCAAGCCATAGGCTCGGCGCTCGATGTCGCCTTCTCGCCAGATCCCGAGCAGAAATACATGTACGTGGTTGATACCGGCAACGAGGTGCTGTGGATCCTCGACCATCATACCGGCCAAATTCTCGGCGGCTTCGGCAGTGCGGGGCACGGCGTCGGCGAGTTCACGCTGCTGCATATGATTGCTGTGGACTCGAAGGGCAACCTCTACACCAGCGAAACGGTAGAGGGGCGACGGCTGCAGAAGTTCACGGTGAGTGGAGTTGTCCCGGCGAATGCGCTCGACACGTATATGGGAAGCGCGCACTACCTGGCTTGGCCATAGACCGTTCCGCCTCCGTCATTGCGAGCGAAGCGAAGCAATCCACCTTTAGGCGATGCTTTGTTTGAAGCCGTTCATGCTGAACTCGCGTCGCATAGTTCTGCGCCGTATCTTGCGCCTCGCGCGCTGGATTGCTTCGCTCGCTCGCAATGACGGGTCAACTGACGTGGCCAAGTGACGTCGGCGCCCGCGCGATTTCTTCCAGCCTCGCTCGCCCAGTTCCCGCTCCCTAAGAAATACGCTACGCTCCCCTGGAGAATCGCGTGAAGCGGCGAGGCGGGGATGGCGGATTTCTTCGGCGGCGTGGTCGCCTTCGCGGGCTACTTCGGCGGCGCGATCGTATTCTTTGTCGGCTTCGGCTTTGTCTATCTGCGGCTGACGCCGCATCGCGAGTTCGACCTGATCGTTCGCGAGCACAACGCCTCGGCCGCGATCGCGCTCTCCGGCACGCTGCTCGGCTTCGCTATCGCGCTGGCCGGCGCGATCCACAACACGCGCTCCGTGGCGGAATTCATCGCCTGGGGCGTCATCGCCGCATTGGCGCAACTCGTCGCCTATGGGCTCGCTCGGCTCGCGCATCCGAACCTGTCGCATGCGATCGAGCACAATGCGCTTTCCGCCGCGATCTGGCTCGCTGCCGTTTCGATCGCCGCGGGAATCGTCTGCGACGCGTGCATGACGCCGTGACGTCATGACCCCGCCGCGACCGCCGAATTTCGGCCAGCGTGGGCTAGGGCCCGCACCGCTGACGCACGCGCCCGGCGGCATCCCGGGCGCCGGACCGATCCAACCGCGGCGGCTGCGGTCGAGGATGATCGCCGTCGGCTGCGTTGGCGCGCTGGCCCTCGGCCTCGCCGCGGCGAGCGAATACCGAACGCAAAATTGCGATCCGCAAAATCCTGGGGATCCCAACTCCACGCCGCTGGGATGCCGATCCTCGTCGTCCGGCGGGGGTTATGGCGCGGGGCACGGGTACTACGGCTTCGCCGGTTCGTCGGACTCTGGATCGTCGTCTTCAGCGTCTCGCGCCAGCTTTGGCGGGTTTGGAGGCGCCGGCGGCGGCCACGGGAGCGGAACGTGAAACGAGAGGCCTCTCCCGTTCGTCCCCGCCTCGCGGAAGAGGCCGACGAGATCGGTTTTCGCTGGCGGTTCGACGACGGCGAGACCTACTGGGACGAAAGTGTACGCTACCGTTTCCGGCTGGATCAGATCGAACAGGATCTCGAACGCGCCGCGACGGATTTGCACGCGCTGTGCCTGCGGCTGGTTGACGAGGTCGTGCGCGATAAGAATAGCCTCGCCCGGCTGAAAATCCCCGAACCCGCATGGGACCTGGTCACTGAGAGCTGGCGGCGCGGCGACCCGTCGCTCTATGGCCGCTTCGATTTTGCCTATGACGGCCGCAATCCGCCAAAACTGCTGGAATACAACGCCGACACGCCGACCAGCCTCTACGAGGCGGCCGTCGTGCAATGGCGCTGGTTGGAGCAACTCATCGAAGCCGGTCAACTGCCTGCCGATGCCGACCAGTTCAATTCGGCGCACGAGAAGCTGATCGCGCGCTTCAGTGCGGTAGGGCAGGGCGCGTTCCTGCATCTCGCCTGCATGCAATCGGCGTCCGACGACGCCGGCACGCTCGCCTATCTCGCGGATTGCGCGCGCCAGGCGGGCTTGCAGACCCTCTTGCTGGATATGAGCCAAATCGGGTTGGGGCGCGCCGGTTTCGTTGATCCCCAGGGCCGAGAGATCCGACGCCTGTTCAAGCTCTATCCCTGGGAATGGATGTTCGCCGATGAATTCGGGCGCTCGGCGGCGATGGCGACGACGCGTTTCCTCGAGCCGCCGTGGAAACTGGTTCTCTCCAACAAGGGCGCGCTGGCGCTGCTGTGGGAGATGTCGCCGCACCACCCAAACTTGTTGGAGTGCTATTTCGAGGGCGAGCGCGACGCCGAGCTACTTACGCGCTACGCGCGAAAGCCGCTGTTCTCGCGCGAGGGGGCGGACATCGAGCTGAAGGGCGACGGCGACGTGCTGCGCGGTCCTCAGGATGGCTACGGAGCGGAGGGTTTTGTCCGTCAGCAACTGCGGCCGCTGCCGGAGTTCGACGGCCGTTATCCGGTCATTGGCGCCTGGATCGTCGGCGACGAGCCGGCCGGGATCGGCATTCGCGAGGACGCGACGCCGCTGACGACGGAGCGCGCGCGCTTCGTGCCGCATGTGATCGTTGATTGAAGACTTTGCGGGATTCGCGGTCGGCGGCGCCCTGTAGACGCGGTCGCTGACCGCATTCTTGGGTTCAAGCGCCTGGTTCTGCAAGCGTTTTCCAAGCCGATCCACCGCGGTCAGCGACCACGGCTACATGGGCGCCCGGGAATCTGCCCGGGCTACGCAATCACAGACAAGCCATTGAAGCATTTATTTGGCTCCTTCCCCCCAAACAGACGCAGGGCCGCCGCCCTCACGTATGCCCCACGACCGCCTTCGGCTTATATGGCGCCTCCAACTTTGCGATCGTGTCCGCGTCGAGTTTCAGCGCCAACGCCGCCGCGGCGTCCTCCAAATGGTGCGGCTTCGACGCGCCGATGATCGGCGCCGTGACGAACGGCTTCGACAGCACCCAGGCGAGCGCCACCACCGCCGGCTTCGAGCCCAAATCCCGCGCGACTTCCACGACGCGCAGCCTAATCTCCTCGTCCTGCGGCGAGCCCAGCCCTAGCGCCACGCTGAACGCGTCTGTGCGCCCGCGCGTCGTCGCGGCATTCTGGCCGACGCCCGAGCCCGCGAGATAGCCGCGCGCGATCGGCGACCACGGGATCACCGCGATCCCCTCGTCGGCGCAGAGCGGCATCATCTCGCGCTCCTCCTCGCGATAGATCAGGTTGTAGAAATTCTGCATCGAGACGAATTGGGCGTGCCCTCGCGCGCGCGAAATCGCGATCATCTTGGCGAACTGCCAGGAATACATCGAAGAAGCGCCGACATACAGCGCCTTGCCGGCGCGCACGATGTCGTCGAGCGCCTCCAGCGTCTCCTCCATCGGCGTCGCGGGATCGAAGCGGTGGATCTGATAGAGATCGACATAGTCCGTCCCCAGCCGCTTCAGCGAATGGTCGATCGCCTCCATGATGTGCTTGCGCGAGAGACCGCCGCTGTTGGCGGCTTCGCCCATCTTTCCGTGCACCTTCGTGGCGAGGACGACTTCATGCCGTTTGGCGAACGATTTCAGCGCGCGGCCGGTGATCTCCTCGCTGACCCCGAGGCTGTAGACGTCTGCCGTATCGAAGAAATTGATGCCGCGCTCGATCGCCTCGCGGAAGAACGGCTGCGAGGCCTCTTCCTCCAGCACCCAATCGCGCCATTTCGTCGAGCCATAGGTCATGCAGCCGAGGCACAGCCGCGAGACTTTCATGCCGGTCTTGCCGAAGCGCACGTAGTCCATGATCGTCTCCGTTTGCGCGAGAGGCGCGTGCATTTGTATAGGAGCGCGCAGCATAGTTCGCTCAAGCCCTCGCGCCAAGGCGATGCGGCGGCAAGGAGTTCAAATGGCCGTTAAGGCGAAGCGTTGGGATTTTTGGGTCGATCGCGGCGGCACGTTCACCGACGTGATCGGCAAGGACCCCAAAGGAGGGCTGCACGCGCGAAAGCTGCTGTCGGAAAGCCCCGCGTACAAGGACGCGGCCGTGCAGGCGATCCGCGACCTGCTGCATCTGGCGCCGGCCGCGCCGATCCCCGACGGCGCCGTCGGCTTCGTCAAGATGGGCACGACGGTCGCGACCAACGCGCTGCTGGAGCGCGCCGGCGAGCGCACGCTGCTCGTCACCACGCGCGGCTTCCGCGACGCTCTGGAAATCGGCTACCAGGCGCGGCCGAAGATTTTTGCGCGCCAGATCGTCAAGCCCGAACAGCTCTATGCTGAGGTCATCGAGATCGACGAACGCGTGCTCGCCGACGGAACCGTTGAACAGGCGCCCGACGGACCGCAAGTCCGCGACGCGCTAGCGGCCGCCAAACAACGCGGCTTTGACGCCGTCGCGATCGTGTTCATGCACGCCTGGGCGTATCCCGCGCACGAAAAAACCGTCGCCGGCATCGCCCGCGAAATGTTTCGCCAAGTCTCGGTCAGCCACGAATGCTCCGCGCTGATAAAACTCGTCGGGCGCGGCGACACGACGGTGGTCGACGCCTATCTGTCGCCGATCCTCGCCCGCTATGTCGCGCGCGTCGCCGAGGCGCTCGACGTAGAACGCACCGGCGCCCGATTGATGTTCATGCGGTCGTCGGGCGACCTCACGTCGGCGAACTTGTTTCAAGGCAAGGACGCGATTCTGTCGGGCCCCGCGGGCGGCGTGGTGGCGATGGCGCGCACGGCCGAAAGCGCTGGATTTCAGCGCGTCATCGGCTTCGACATGGGCGGCACGTCCACCGACGTCGCCCATTACGACGGCGCGTTCGAACGCAGCCTGGAGACCGAGGTCGCGGGCGTCAGGATGCGCGCGCCGATGATGAGCATTCACACCGTCGCGGCTGGCGGCGGCTCGATCCTCAGCTTCGACGGCGCGCGCTTTCGCGTCGGACCTGAAAGCGCCGGCGCCGACCCCGGACCCCGCGCCTATCGCCGCGGCGGTCCGCTGACGGTCACCGACGCCAATCTGATGACCGGTAAGTTGATGCCGGAATATTTTCCCAAGATATTTGGAGCCTGGCGCAACCAGCCGCTCGATTCTGACGCGGTGAGCACAGGCTTCCAGGATCTAGCGCGCGCGATCCGCGATGGGCGGGCCCCCGAAGCGATCGCCGACGGTTTTCTCTCCATCGCCAACGCCAAGATGGCGGAGGCAATCAAGAAAATCTCGGTCGCGCGCGGCTACGACGTGACGCGCTACGCGCTCAATTGTTTTGGCGGCGCCGGCGGCCAGCATGCGTGTGATGTCGCCGACGAACTCGCAATCGAAACCGTGCTCATTCATCCGCTCTCGTCGTTGCTGTCGGCGTACGGCATGGGGCTTGCCGAGATCGGCGCGAACCGCGGCCAGGGCGTCGACAGCCCGCTCGACGAGGATAGCGCCGCGCGCTTTCTCGATCTCGCCCGCGGCCTGTCGGAAGCGGCGACCCGGGAGGTGCAAGACCAGGGCGTCGAAGCGGGGGATATTTCGACGACGCTTTCTGCGCGGCTGCGCTACGCAGGATCGGACACCGCGCTGGAGGTCGCCTTCACTGACATCTCGCGCATGCGTCGCGAGTTCGAGCGCGCGCACAAGGCGCGGTTCGGCTTCGTCGATCGCGCCAAACAAATCGTGTTTGAATCCGTGCACGCTGACGCAAGCGGCGGCGGCGCGAAATTCGTTGAACGGGCGGCCGAGGCGGCGGCGTCACCCCTTTCAATCGCCCGGCAGCGCACACGCGTGTTCTCGCACGGCGCCTGGCATGAAGCGAGCGTCTACGTTCGCGAAGACCTCGTCCTAGGGGCCAGCATCGAGGGGCCGGCGCTGATCCTGGAGCCGCATCAGACAATCGTCGTCGAAGAGGGCTGGCGGGCGGAGATCACGGCGAAGAACCATGTCGTGATGCGCCGTGTCCGCCCCACGCGCGCACGGTCGGCGATAGGCACCAAGGTCGATCCGGTTCGCCTCGAAATCTTCAACAACCTCTTCATGTCGATCGCCGAGCAAATGGGCGTGACGCTGCAGAACACCGCCTATTCCGTCAACATCAAGGAGCGGCTCGATTTTTCCTGCGCCGTATTCGACGCGCAAGGCCAGCTCGTGGCCAACGCGCCGCACATGCCGGTGCATCTGGGCTCAATGGACCGCTCGGTAGAGACGATTATCCGGCTCAATCAAGACAAGATACGGCCCGGCGACGTGTTCGCGCTCAATGCGCCCTACAACGGCGGCACGCATCTGCCCGACATCACCGTCTGCACGCCGGTGTTCGACGAGCGCAAGCGCGATGTCCTGTTCTGGGCCGCCTCGCGCGGACATCACGCCGACATCGGCGGCGTCGCGCCGGGATCGATGAGCCCGCGCGCGCGCAACATTCACGAGGAGGGAGTATACATCGACAATTTCCTGCTCGTGGATAAGGGCAAATTCCGCGAGAAGGCGCTCTATGATCTCCTCGGTTCGGGTGAATACCCTGCGCGAAATCCGCTGCAGAACGTCAACGATCTGAAGGCGCAGATCGCGGCCAACGAGAAGGGCGCGCGCGAGCTAAGCCGCATGATCGAGCTGTTCGGGCTTCAAACTGTCGACGCCTATATGGGCCATGTGCAGGACAACGCGGCCGAGAGCGTGCGGCGCGTGCTCGACCGGCTGCCGGACAGCGAGTTCTCGCTGGAGACCGACCAGGGCGCCGTCATCAAAGTGAAGATCAGCGTCGACCGCGAGAAGCGCGAGGCGACCGTCGATTTCACGGGAACCTCGCCGCAGCGCGACGACAATTTCAACGCCCCCGAGCCGGTCGCGCGCGCGGCGGTGCTCTACGTATTCCGCGTGATGGTCGACGACGAGATCCCGATGAACGCCGGCTGTCTGCGGCCGATCCACATCGTCATCCCCGAAGGCTCGATGCTGAGCCCGCGCTATCCCGCGGCGGTCGTCGCCGGCAATGTCGAGGTATCGCAGAATGTGACCGATTGTTTGTTCGGCGCCTTGCACGCGTTGGCCAGCGCGCAGGGCACGATGAACAATCTGACGTTCGGCGACGATCGCTATCAATATTACGAGACGATCTGCTCCGGCGCGCCGGCTGGTCCCGGCTTTTCCGGCGCGAGCGCCGTCCATACGCACATGACCAACTCACGCCTGACCGACCCGGAGGTGCTGGAGAGCCGTTTCCCCGTGGTGCTCGAGGAATTTTGCGTCCGCCGCGGCTCGGGCGGCAAGGGGCGTTGGAGCGCGGGCGACGGGACGCTGCGGCGGCTGCGATTCCGCGAACCGATGGATCTGGCGATCCTCAGCGGGCGCAGGCGCGTCGCGGGCTTTGGCGTCGACGGCGGCGCGACCGGCGAGCTCGGGCGCAACATCGTTCACCGCAAGGACGGCGGCCAGGAGGAGCTGCCAGGCAGCGCGCAGACCTCGCTCGAAGCGGGCGAGGCGATCGAAATTGTCACGCCGACGGGCGGCGGCTGGGGCGCGCCCTCATAGCGGCGCCGAATTAACGACGTGGCTTTCGCTAGGCTAGCGTGGCAGGTTTAGCTCGCTCGGAAGCATCCGGTTGGTCAGTGTCATCCCCGCGAAAGCGGGGATCCAGGGGCCAAGGGCACGTCGTGTTGCCCCTGGATCCCCTCTTTCGCGGGGATGACAGGGGTTGGTTCGCCCTCCGCGCAAACTGTTTTGTGGAAGCGCGGTATGATCAGCGTCTTCGAACTGTTCAAAATCGGCGTCGGGCCTTCGTCGTCGCATACGGTCGGCCCAATGCGCGCGGCCGCCGCGTTCGCGGCGTCGCTGCCCACCGAACGCGTCGCCTCGGTCAGAGCGACCCTGCTCGGTTCGCTCGCCTTCACCGGCAAAGGCCACGCCACCGATCGCGCCGTCACGCTCGGCCTTGCGGGGCAGAGGCCCGACACGCTCGACCTGGCTGAAGCCGACATTATCGTCCGCGCCGCGCGGGAGACGCATGTGCTGCCGCTCGCTGGACGCCGCCGCATCGCTTTCGACCCCGCCCGCGACATCGTTTTCGACTATGTCACCACGCCGAAGAAACATCCGAACACGTTGCTGTTTGCTGCATTCGAGGCCAACGGTTCGACGGTCGCGGAGCAAACATGGCTCTCGGTCGGCGGCGGTTTTGTTGTACGCGAGGGCGAAGCGCTCGGTGAGGAAGGCGCGACGCAAAACTATCCCTTTGCTTTCCGCGACGCAGCCGACCTGCTTCAGATCGCGGCGGCGAACCAGCTGTCGATCGCCGAGCTGATGCGCCGCAATGAGATCGCCCTGCTCGGCGCCGAGCCCGTCGAAGCGCGTCTCGACAAAATTCTCGAGGCGATGTTCGCATGTCTCGATCGCGGCTTGCTCGAAGACGGCGAGTTGCCCGGCGGCTTGAAAGTGAAGCGTCGCGCCAAGGCCGTTTATGATCGGCTCAATGCTCAGGCCGGCCGCAATGCACGGCCCGCGCACGAGATCATGGATTTCGTCTCCGTTTACGCGATGGCGGTCAACGAAGAGAATGCGGCCGGCGGCCGCGTCGTCACCGCTCCAACCAACGGCGCGGCCGGCGTGATCCCGGCGGTGCTGCGCTACTATCGCGATCATTGCGAGGGCGCCTCGCAGGAGGGCTTGCGTGCGTTCCTGCTGACCGCGGGCGCGATCGGCGCCTTGTTCAAGCTCAACGCATCGATCTCGGGCGCGGAGGTCGGCTGTCAAGGGGAAGTCGGCGTTGCCTCCTCGATGGCGGCGGCGGGCCTTTGCGCGGCGCTCGGCGGCAGCAACGCGCAGATCGAGAACGCGGCGGAGATCGCGATGGAGCACCATCTCGGCATGACCTGCGACCCCGTCGGCGGGTTGGTGCAGATCCCCT
>Ga0302326_10031132_pt1 | contig 10662 bp, 9 predicted proteins | sample Palsa_T0_3_FD_202264 | JGI IMG/M metagenome (GOLD analysis project Ga0302326, IMG submission 202264) | Peat permafrost microbial communities from Stordalen Mire near Abisko, Sweden - Palsa_T0_3 | ecosystem: Environmental > Terrestrial > Soil > Palsa > Peat permafrost | place: Sweden: Abisko...
AACGCGTACCGCCCACGCCGCTGGAGCGATTCGACAAGATCAGATATGGATGTGATGGCGTCCACTTGGAGTCGAAGGTATAAAAAGTGGACGAAATATGTCCATATATTTTCTTTTGGTATCCGCGCCCGCGCCCTGTGAGAACATCAACCTTTGTCCGCCCGAAATGGGGCTTGCCGTAGATCGTAATGGACTGGCCACTGCACAACCGTCCGCAGTTTTGGGGGCGTCCAAAGCGCAAGTCGTGATTGACATCCGGTGCGCCAGCGGTCGACTCTTGCCGCGTGGGGCGAAAATTTGGTTTCTCGTTTTCGTGGAAGCGTGCTTTGGGTCTGTCATCGGCAAAGCAGCGTCTTTCCCGTCGCATCGGAATCCTGCTGACACGCTCCCCGGTCGGCAACGGGCGGTTGGCCGCGGTCCTGGGTGCTGTGTTTTACTCGCCAGCCTGGGTCCCTACAGGCAAAGGGGGCAAGACGCGAATAAGGATGGCTCGAAAGAAAGCTTTTAGCGATGACTCCAGACGAAGAACGATTCAATACGCACATGGAACTCGTTAAAGACCGCATCCATGCGGCCGAGATGGGTTTATTAAACGCGCTCATTTCAATCGACGGCTTATTCATCGGAGCCGCCTCGATTGTTGCCGCCATTCGGCCTGAGATTCCCGGTGTTCGGCCCGAGATTCCTAAATCGTTCTTCGCCGCGATTATCGCTTGTTGCTCTATCTCGATTCTGCTGGTTCTCTGGAATTACGTCACCATGCGCCGCGTCTTCCGCAATATGGGATTCACCATAAACAAAGCGATGGCTAGCGAATCCGATTTCAGCGCCAAACTTCCAGAACTTAAAAAACAAGTAGAGTCCGCCAGCAATGCACATGCAAATAACGCATCCAGAGAGAAATTCTGTTACGCGCTTCTTGCGGCGACCATTTTCATTTTCGGGTATGTCCTCTATGCCTACTAGCGCATTCCGAACATCATTGATGGACTTCCGCTTCTTGCCGTTCCGATGCCCTGGATGCGGTTACTCTCTGAAAGCACATGTGGAGAAAGGGCATTGGGTCAAGGACTCGAATGGCCGGAATGACTACCTCTTTCTAAACGACACGGATTCGCCTGTTCACTTGATCGAATGAACTGCGACACGGATGAAAAGGCAGAGGAGAAACTTTGGCACTATATGAGCCTCGAAAAGTGTTTGTGGTTGTTGAAGGACAAACAGCCCTATTTCCGAAATCTTATCGCGCTTCGCAGAGCGGACGAACGTGAAGGGATGATTCCCCCTTGGCTTCAGCGACTGGTTGACTACGCGCGAACACAAAAAGAGTTCGATGAGAGGCCACGAGAGGTGAGCAAACCACTGGAGGCCGAAGCGAACAGATCTTACGTATTCTGTTGGAACAAGGATGAGTGTGAGTCATCCTTAATGTGGGCCGCTTATGGCGACAACGGTAAGGGGGTCTGCCTGCAAACGACCCGAAATAAGATGCTTGGCCTACCGGTGCCTGTCGGACCGCGGTGTCCGTTTTCCATCTATGCATGCGAAGTTGACTATATTGATCACAACGATCAGTCGAGTTCGGAGAAAATATACGAGCGCCTGAAACCGCAGTATTCCCTGGCTCAATTTAAGAGCCGCGAGTTCAAATGGGAGAATGAGTTGCGAATGGTTGCAGTGCTTGCGAGTGAGAACTTTGAAGGCGACCCTGTGAAGCAGACCGAGGGCAAGTGTTTTCCCGTCGGAGGTGCAGAGCAAAAGTTGGACAAGGTGCTTAACAAGTTTGTTTGGGAATTCAAGTTCAATGAGGCACTTGAAAAGCTGATTGCCGGACCAAGAATGGATCCAAAGACGTTCGCTTTTCTGAAAGAACTGGTCGAACGCGAGTTTCCGGTACGGTTCGAGTTCTCAAGTATCGCTCAAGAGACTCAAAAACCGAATGCGACCCCGCTTATTGGGACTCAAACATGACGACCCCGTCCGCGAAGCGAGCAATCAACTGGCGTCCAGAAGGGATGCGTTTTTCAAGAATGGCTCTCGCCAGCGGTTGGGCGACCAATTGCTCGATGGCCCGTTCCATAGGGCGCGCGCCAAATTCGGGACTGTAGCCCGCTTCCATCAGTAGCGCACACACCGACTCTTCAATGGTGAGCCGCAGATTTTGTTCGCTAAGGCGCCGGTTCAAGCGGTCAATGAACTTGTCGATGATCTCCCGGATGTTGTCGCGCCCAAGTGGATTGAAAATCACGACCCGCGAAAGCCGGTTCAGGAGTTCGGGGCGGAGGTGACGCTTTACAGCGTCCATGACCCGCGCCTGTAGAGCGTCGATCTTATTCTCCGCGTCCACTGCGTCTGCCCCGAAACCGAGTCGCTTTTTCTTCTCGGCGGCGCCTCCCAAGTTGCTGGTGAGGATGATGACGGCCTCCCTGAAACTCGCCTTCCGTCCGCGCGAGTCGGTGAGCGTGCCCTCGTCGAAGACCTGGAGAAAGAGATCGAGGACGCGGGGATGCGCCTTCTCCACCTCGTCGAACAAGACGGCGCTGTATGGCTTGGCGCGCACCGCATCGGTGAGCCTGCCGCCTTCATCGTGTCCGATGTAACCGGGCGGAGAGCCGATGAGCTTCGAGACGGAGTGCTCCTCCATGTATTCGCTCATGTCGAAGCGCAGCAGGCTCGATTCGGAGCCGAACAGGAATTCCGCGAGCGCCTTGGCCAGTTCCGTTTTGCCAGTGCCCGTCGGGCCGGCGAAAAGGAGCACCGCCACCGGCTTGTTCGGGTCTTTCATGCCGGAGCGTGCCACCCGGACGGCATCGGCCACCGCGCTGATCGCCTGCGACTGGCCCTTCACTCGGGTCTCCAGCGTCGCCTCGATGCGCATCAGTCTTTCACGCTCATCGCCGGCGAGCTGCGCGACGGGAAGCTTGCAGCGTTCAGCCACAGCCGCGGCGACGTCATCCCTGTCGATGGCCTTCTTCTTCGCATGGGGCTTCGCCGCCGATTTTGAAAACGAACGCAGCATCGCCATCGCGCACGCCTGATCCACGAGGTCGATGGCCTTACCCACCAGCCCCGCATATGGATTCGCTCCGAGTCCGAGTTGCCAATCGGCCGCAATGGTCACGGAATTATCACGTTCGACGGGCACAGCCGATATTTAATCAACGCCGGTTCCGTCGGGCAGCCACGCGATCTCAACGCGGATGCGTGTTACGTGATTTACCGCCCAGCAGAGGACACGGTCGAATTCCGGCGTGTGAAATACGAGATCGCGAAGGCGCGCAAAAAAATTGCACGGGCAAAGTTGCCGCAATTCCTTGGTCAGCGGCTCGCACTCGGACGGTAAGACAATACAGATCCTTTTACCGTGACAGGACTTATTCACAGCCGCCGAGAATGGGCCTCCCACGGCTCGTCGGAGGCGGCTGTCAATAAGTCTGGCAGAATCCTTTCTGCAAGGCCTGTTTGCGCGAATGGCAATCGGCATTCAACGATGCGGTCGCGCAGCGACGGCATCGTCGTTGCAACTGCCAGCACGCGAAGTCTTGCGGCTTGGACGGACGCAACGGACAAGATGCAAGTCTTCGTGCATCGCTGCTGCAACCGATGATCTTTGTCATACATTGCGCGGATCGGCGATGCGCGGACCGCGCTCTCGCGGCGACATAGAATCGCGTTCTTCCTCGCGACGTTGCGCGATCACCTTGTGTATATCCACCTGCGGCGTTTTCGGTGCGATCTTGATGCCTGGCGCCCGTTCCGGTTGGCGAGACGTTTTCCGCGTTTCCGCGCCTTTCCTGGGTGCGCTTTTCTTGCGCGGCTTTGCGGCTAAACTGCTGCGACAAAAACGCGCGACAGAATGATGCGACACCGTCACGCCCGCCGCGCGCAAGATGTCGGCGATCGTCCGGTAAGACGCATGTTTTTCACACAGCGCGGCAATGCTGTCCGCATACGGCGACAGGGGATGCTCACGGACGCGACACCCGCGCACAAAATCGTGCGCGGCTTTTGCGACAAGCCGCTTGCTTTCTTCGAGACTGAGAGGCGTATTCATAGGCGCGACATGGCGTGCATCAAATTCCTAAGCTTTTGCTTAGGGGTCAGGCGTCCGATCTTTAAAATCATGGCTTTTGACATGATCAAACCACCGCGTTTTGCGGTGTGCCTTTTGAACATTTTTCAAAGCAAATGAAGCGGTGGGTGCGAGTTGGGTTTTTCCGGTTCATTTTGTGGTGGAGGAAAATGCCGTTTCGATTTTCGACGGCAATTGAGGCAGCAACGGATAATGACAATGCGTGAAATATCTTTGCGTCACGTTCATCGGGATGAATCTGTTTCTGGCACGGAAAGCTCCCGCGTGTTGATGATGTTTTCTGCGCATCATTCGGTGCGTCCAAGTTTTGATTTGAATTCCTGAAACGCCTGCCTGACCCGTGCGGCTGCTTCTTCGTGCCGTGCATCGTCCTCGGGGGACTGGCGCCGACGCTCCGTTGGCTCAACCGCCGGTCGCCGAAGGACGGGTGGTTTGTCGGGCGTAAACCCCAATGCTGTTTGATGCGCGGCAAGCTCGGCGTACAGGGCTTCAGCGCGTTCCTGGTCATTCCGCTTTACCGCTTTGGGGAGGTCTGCCCTCAATTCGATAATGCGGCGCTCCAGCGAGATCCTCCGCACATCAGAAATCGGGGCGGGGGCAGATGCGCCAGCATCTGCCGTCTCTCCTCTCCTCTTATCTATTCTTATCTGTTCACGGAGCGGCAGGATTTGCTGACTTTCCTCTCTGATGGGTGGTGCAAATTTTGGACTACCCCTTGTCCAGAATTTTTCGACTTTTTCCATTTCCGTGAAAATATTTGCCTGCTCCGCGGCCCAAGCCGGCATGAACCGCCAATAAAGAGTCGGGCGATTCCCGGCAGACTCATCGCACTGCCTCACGACGATAATCAACCCGTATTCAATCAATTCGTCGCGGGCCGCCAGCAGCGTTTGCTTCGACTTGATTGTCTCCGCTGTCAAAGCACGCAACTCGCTGATCGAGGCGTAAAACGCAGGCTGCTCCGGGTTGATGGAATCAAAGACGGTGTCCAGAATGACGGCGCTCTGGCTCAAGCCCATTCGCAATCTCCACAAAAACATTTTCCCGAAAAGCATCCGCTTGCCCGTTCTCGCCGGAATGCGCGGCACCATTCCATCGGGCGGGTTCATGACGAGTTTGGAAGTGAAACAGCTCTGGATGATGGCGCGGCATCACCGGAACGCCGACGTTTTACTTCGCTGGGCAAGAGCGGCGGTTCTTCACCGGCGAGCAAACGGGCATACGCCTCTTCGACGGAAGATGTATCAACCAACAAATCCCGGCCGGGTTGGCCCCAGCGAGCAATGCGCAGCCACGGCTTCTCACAAAGCCCGTGCCTCGTGGCGTAAAGCATCCGCTGCACGAGCTTCACGCTGCCGAGAACGCGAATGGTCAGCTTCTTCGACAGCGCCAGCGGTCGAAGGCCATTCAGCAAAATCGGTTTGAAATCGTGCCGCATACGCAAGGTTGCGGCACAGGATAATGCGGCCAGGCATCAGGCCAGGCGCCACACACGGAGCAACTTTTAAGAATTTGAATCGCCGAAGATTTCGCCCACCGGCTTGCCGAGCTGGCCACCGTATCCGGGCGACACAACCGAACGCGCAAATAATGTCCTGTATACCGAAGCTATCGGCTGTAGGAGACCCGGTGGTCGATGCCGTAAAATGGCCACTGCGATAATGTCGGACGTCCGAGGCCTTCCTGCTCCCAATGTCCGAGGGATTCCGCGCGCAGGATTTCCAGCAAGACCGGGTGAAGATCTGACAAAGCCGAAGCGCCGAGCAAGCGGCGCAGCATGCGGTGGTCGTGGGATGACAGAGGCTGCATCACAGACGAAGGCCGATACGCCATGTGCAGGGCTCGCACCTCGCGCCCGAGGCGTTCGCGGAGGTCACGCAGGATGTCGAAACCCTCTGGGTCGGTGTCGCCAAAGTGCCAGAGTTCGACGGGTGTGGGCAATCGCGCCAGCAGTCCGAGCGTTGCCGAACCGGGATAACTGGTCTGCACCAGCAACTCGCCGGATTGCAGCTTGGCCAGTTCGTAAAACGACGTTTCGTTCTCCACGGTCAGACAGCGCGTGGCGGTCGTGGCTACGATCTCCGCCCGCTGCACGTCGACGCCGGAAAGCCGTATGGGACCATGCAGCTGACCAAAGTCCAGCCCCGCCCCTTCCAACTGCAATTGGAGCGGCCCGTGGACGAGCACGCTTCGCGGGTTTTCAAGAATGCCAAGTCCGTCGAGGGACACGATGTGCCCCCCCGTAATCTCTCCGAGCGCATATGTGGCGCTGCCTGCGAGCTGGGCGAGGCGCTTCGAGTGGCCGCACAGGACGCAACTGGCGAAGCGAATGAGCGATTCCCCGCGCCACCCGAGCAAGCGCGGCAGGAGCGCGAGCACTTCCGCATTTGTCTCCGTATTCTCGCGATGGAACGGACCCAATGCCCCGCCGGTGCGCACCGCGGCGGCCTTGGCCAGGCACCAAGTCCGCCACGCGTCGTGCCACGGCACCGGAACCTCGGTCTGCGCCGCGGCTTCAAATTGTCGCGCGACCGCTTCGCGACGTTCTCTCGGTGTCGTTTCACCGAGCCGCGAAAAGAGCGTCGCTTCACTACTCAATGGCAGCCGGACCAGCGTGGGAAGGCTTGCGTCACGGCGGTGCGTTTCGAGCGTCAACCAGCCTTCGTGCATGGCCTCGCGCAGAGCGTGCTCGGCGGCAGCGCGCTCGTCGCCGTCGTTGCACCCGGCGGCAACCAGCAGGTCCCTGAAATCCACCAGCACATCCCGCACGCCCGTTCCCGTCCGCGCGACCTTTCGGCGACGAAACTCGGTCGCTAGAGCCTGCCAGATCTCACGCATGGCGATCCATCCATTCCCGGCCCTCGGATGAGTCGCGGTCGATGCTCACCGTGACGTTGCGAATCCGCGTGCGTCCGCCGCGCTGCTCCTCGTGCTTCGAGACGATAATGAGCCGCGAGCAGAGGCTGAAAGCATAGGAGATGTTGCCGGTGGACATCGAGAACACGCCTTGCAGGTCGAGCTTGCCGATCGCTTCGATGCAGGCGCGAATGCGCTCGCCGTCCATCTTGGAAAACGCCTCGTCGATAGGCACCAAAGCCAGCGACGGATCACGCCAGCGAGCCTCGTGGCGGTTGTAGGCACGGAGGTAGCTCGCCAGAATGGCGATGAAATAGGGCGATTGGTTTTCACCCCCGCTCATCTTCTTCGCCTGCTCGTCAACATCAATTGGCGCGGGATTGCCGGGAGTGCGGACGAGCAGCTTGTAGTCGTAGTAATTGCGGTAGTCGAGCAGCCGCGCAGCCTCGATGCTGTCTGGCTGATCCACGAGCGTGCGTAGGAACGCTTCAAGCGCCGCGCGCAGTTCGCCGTCCACGGCGTGGAAGAAAAGCTCGTCCTCGCGATGCTGGGTGTTGAATTCAACGAGTTGCCGCAGCGCTCGAAAGTCGGGACTAGGTTTCGCATCGACCTCGTAAGTTTCGTTATCGATCGGGTGCCGCAGGTGCTGATTGAGCAGGAAAATGTCATCACGCACTTTCTTTAGTCCCTGCTCCATCTTCTGGAGCACCTGTGTGCGGAAGAGTCCCTCCCAACGCCGGCGCTCATCTTCCGATTTCTTCGTGTATTCCTCGATGCGTCCGTACTCGATGAGATCGAGACGCTGGTCGTAATCGGCATTCGATTCGTTCTCGGTCACCAAATCTTCAAACTTCCGTCCCCACCGAGGATTCAGCGCCAACACCTTCCGCTCGGCTTTGAGTTGCTCCCAAAATCTCTCGCTATCCTTATCCGACTCTCGCTCAATGACTTCACACCTTTTCGCTTTAACGTCATGCGCCGGGTACTGTGCGAGCTCGGTCCGCACCTCGTCCACGCGACCGAGGTGCTGTGAGATGTCGAATTCCGCGCCGACCGCGCGGAAATTCTCCTGTTTTGCCGTTTCTTCGCCGGCTGCCGCATCGCGGGTCCTGGCAGCCTGCTCGACGCGCAGGTGGGTCTGGTTCTGCAAGAGCCCGCGAAGCTCCTTCTCCCAGCTTCCCAATTCGTCGCTGAGTTGCCGCAACTCGGTCTCACGCTCCTCAAAGGTCGCGCGATCCATCTGGTTCAATTGCGCCATCGCATCCTTCATTTCCGCTTCCTTCCGCGGCAGCTCTTTCGCCCGGGTCAGATCCGCGATGAGAGACGTGCCTTCTGGCACGAGCTGCGCAGCCACGTCGGCGACTCGCCGCACCTCGGTTTCGCGTGGCGCGAGTTGGCGCTCCCGGGCCTCCAGTTCGCCGAGCCGGTTGCGCTTTAGTGCCAGTTGCTGTTCGAGCCCGCGGCGACCGACGAACGGCATTCCGTCGTAGCGACGTTGTCTCTCGACGAATGCGCCCCGCGTCATGAATCCATCGCGCAAAATCGCGTAATCGTGTTCGCGCAATTCGTCCCGGCTTTCGACGCATATCAGGTCGCCGAAAAGTTGAGCCACCACTGCGCGGGCGACGGAATGCTCGGCGCGCAGCTTCTCCGCGAGTGAACCGGGACGCACCGTTTTTGTTGATTTCAGCGCCTTTCGTGGGTCGATCAGCGATTCGCGTCGCGCGTCCTGCTCTTCCCGTCGGCCCTCTTCGCGAAGCTCGTGGTAAATGCGCAACGCCGTCTTGAAGTCCGAATCGCTGTCGGTGTTGAGCGCGATGGCAAACTTTCGGGTGAACACGACCTCGATGGCTTCGCGCCAGTTTTCATCCACGACCTCGATGAGATGACACAACGGCTGCGCCGCCGGTTCGCGTCCGCGTTTCGGCAAACCCTCATTGAGGGCGTTCAGTAAACGCGTCGGGAAAGGAAGCTGGCCGCGTTCCAGCGCCGGGATTTGCTCGCGGAGCTTTCCCATCTCCTCACGAATGTCCCGCAACTCATCCGCCAGTGGTCGGACTGCCCGGAGGAGCGCCGACTTCGTCTGCTCCGCGGCAGCGCGCACGTCCGCCAGGGCGCGCTCACTTTCGGCGGCGGCGCATGATTCCAGCCGGCGGATGGCGTGTTCAAGTTCAGCCGTAGCCACGCGGTCCGGCACGGGAGCGGACTGCGCTTCGCGGAGCCACTGCTGCGCGTTCTTCACGCGCCGGCGCAGCGCATCGTCGAGGCGGGTCCCGATCTCCCGCAAGTCGTTCACCTCGCGATTCAACTTTTGGATTTGCTGCCGGAGGAAAAGATAGAGGTCGCCGCCGGGAAGTTTCCCCAGCGCCACCTCTCGCTCCTTGATCGCGTTCTTCCGTTGCGGGATGTCGGCGTCGAGCTGACCGATGCGCGCTTCGTCTTTGGCAAAGGCCGTGAGCAATTCCGCGAGTTCCGCCTCGCGCGTGGCACGCATCTCCTGAGCGTGGGCCAGCAGGAACTCCGCGCCGAGATAGCGCGCCACGCGGAAGTCACGCGTAGCGTTCCCCCGCCGCTTCCAGCGGTCGCGGATTACGCGCAACTGCTGGAGCTGTTCCCGCAGTTCGCGCAAATCTTCCTCGTAAGCGCGGAAGCTCCGGTAACTCGCGACCACGTCTTCGACCGCAACTTTCCCACCGGGCAAAATGTAACGCCGGCAGAATTCATCGAAGCTCTTGAGATTGGTGAACGACATCGCGGTCGGCAGGAGCGTCGAAAGGACTTCGCGATTGAAATTCATCCGGTAAGCCATCTCCCGAAGATACTGCTCCTGCGTTTCAAAGACTCGCCCGTCGCGGTCCTTCACCAGCGCGCGAAATGCCGGCAACTCCAGTGGCCGGCGCTCGCCGTCGAGAAAGTCCACCTTCTCCATGCGGCCCTCGCAGACGAATGCAGCGACGCGCCCGTGCGACTCCGCGGCACTGCGAAACTCGATCCGCAATCCCCACGTCTCTGCGCGCTGGCCATCCGGCCAGGTGAACTCCAGCGCCACGTAAGTGATCGCGCCTTTATCGCGCACGAAATCACCGCGCTTTGTATCCAACAGGCAATAACCCTTGAGCGTGCGCTCACTCGTCGTGCCGGTGGCCGAGCGATTGAAGAGCGCGCGCTCAGTGCCGGCGAGCACGAGCTGGATGAGATCCATGATGACGGATTTGCCGGAGCCGGTGACGCCGGCGAGCAGGAGATTGCCCGTCACGTCGAGCGTGTCGTTGTAGCCATACCACTGGATGGCATGAATGCGCGTGAGGCTAATCTTGCGCGTCGTCATCAGCGGGAAGGCTTGTGGGCGCGCGGTGCAAGTCGGCAGTGCGTGTCCATTCATCGAGCGTGTTGAAATCGAGCACGCGCGAAAGCGTCGGCAGCACCTCGATGAACGACTGCTCGAAGGGATCGTGTTCCTCGAAACGAACCAGCCGGTAGCGCTGCGCGAGGCGCAGGATTTCGCCGAGTCGCTGTTTCGCTGGCACGCCTTTCAAGTCCGGCAGCAGCTTCTCCTGCAAGAGCCGATTGAGATGTTCGACAGAAAGCCTCGCCTCGTTGTGGCCCTGCTCGCGGAGTTGGGTGTCGTATTCATACCACAGCGCGAGGAAGACCAGGGTCGCATCCTGCCGAAGCCGGAGGAGAAACGCGGGCTCTCGGGGGAGCGCCTGCAC
>Ga0302326_10031134_pt1 | contig 10661 bp, 10 predicted proteins | sample Palsa_T0_3_FD_202264 | JGI IMG/M metagenome (GOLD analysis project Ga0302326, IMG submission 202264) | Peat permafrost microbial communities from Stordalen Mire near Abisko, Sweden - Palsa_T0_3 | ecosystem: Environmental > Terrestrial > Soil > Palsa > Peat permafrost | place: Sweden: Abisko...
CCCGCTCGGCGGCCAGTTCGGTGCCGTCGGCGACGACCACCTGGCCGGCGTGGATCGACTTGCCCATGCCGACCCCGCCGCCGTGGTGGATCGAGACCCAGCTGGCGCCGCAGGCGGTCATCAACATCGCGTTGAGCAACGGCCAGTCGGCGACGGCGTCCGAGCCGTCGAGCATCGACTCGGTCTCGCGCTCAGGCGAGGCGACCGAGCCACAGTCGAGGTGGTCGCGTCCGATCACGATCGGGCCCTTGAGCTCGCCGGAGGCGACCATCTGGTTGAAGCGGGCGCCGGCCTTATCGCGCTCGCCGTACCCGAGCCAGCAGATCCGGGCCGGCAGGCCCTGGAAACGGACCCGCTCGGAAGCGAGCTTGATCCAGCGGGCGATGTGCTCCTGATCGCCGAACAGGTCGAGGATCGCCTGGTCGGTGGCATGGATGTCGGCCGGATCGCCTGACAGCGCGACCCAGCGGAACGGACCCTTGCCCTCGCAGAACAGCGGCCGGATGTAGGCGGGCACGAACCCCGGGTAGGAGAACGCGTCGGTGTCACCGTGCTCGAACGCGAGTCCGCGCAGCGCGTTGCCGTAGTCGAACGCCTCGGCCCCCGCCTGCGCCAGCGCCCGGATCGCGGCGACGTGCGTGACCGCGCTCTCGCCGACTCGCCGCAGGTACTCGTCGGGATCAGCGCGCCGCAGCGCCGCCGCCTGCTCGACCGTGACGCCCACCGGGACGTACCCGTTCAAGGGGTCGTGCGCCGACGTCTGATCGGTGACGATGTCGATCTCGGCACCGCGGCGGACCAGTTCCGGCAGGACCTCGGCAGCGTTGCCGGCCAACCCGATCGACAGGGCTCGGCGCTCGCGCTGGGCAGCGGCGAGCCGCGTCAGCGCATCGTCGAGGTCGGCGGCGCGCTCGTCCAGGTAGCCGGTCTCGATCCGGCGCTCGATCCGTTGCAGGTCGACCTCGATGCAGAGCGCCGCGCCGTCGAGCATCGTGATCGCCAGCGGCTGCGCGCCGCCCATGCCACCGAGCCCGGCCGTCACGACCAGCCGCCCGGCGAGCGTGCCGCCGAAGCGCTGGCGCGCGGCGGCGGCGAACGTTTCGTACGTGCCCTGGAGGATCCCCTGGCTGCCGATGTAGATCCAGGAGCCGGCCGTCATCTGGCCGTACATCATCAGTCCGGCGGCGTCGAGCTCCCGGAACTTCTCCCAGGTCGCCCATTGCGGGACCAGGTTGGAGTTGGCGAGCAGCACCCGCGGGGCGCGCTCGTGCGTCTCGAACACCGCGACCGGCTTACCGGACTGGACGAGCAGCGTCTCGTCGTCGCCGAGACGGCGCAGCTCACGCTCGATCGTGTGATAGCTCGACCAGTTACGCGCCGCCTTGCCGATCCCGCCGTAGACGACCAGCTCGGCCGGGTTCTCGGCGACGTCGGGATGCAGGTTGTTGTGCAGCATCCGCAGCGCGGCCTCCTGGGGCCAGCCGCGGCACTGCAGTCCGGAGGTGACGCTCATGGCGCCGCACGCTAGCTGATGTGAGTCGGCGTCCGGAGCGTCAGTGCGACCGTCGGCTCAGGCGGGGTCCTCACGCACGATCACCGTGTCGGCGATCGGGATGATCTCGTCGACCGGCAGGTCGGCGCGCTGAGCGTGCTCGCGGATCTTCTCCGGACTCGACGCCTCGTAGATGCAGACGGTCCCGACCGCGCCGTCGCCCTCGTCGAGCACATAACTGCGGATCCAGCGGATGTCCTGGGGCATCTCGTCGTCTCCGACCTTGCCCGAGCGGGCGGCGGCCACCTCCAGGTCGCCGCCTGACTTCCAGCCGCTGCGGCGCAGGATTGCGTATTGATTCATCTCACTCCCTCGGTTTCGTTGCACCAAAAAAACACCGGGGACGGTCACAGGACGCGTCCCCGGTGTCAAGAGCGGCCGTTGCCGGCCGACGATCAGACGGTGATCAGCCGACCAGCAGCTCGACTCCGGCCGCGATGATCAGCGCGAAGCCGGCGACCACGCCCGCGAGCGCGCTCGCGTTCATGCCGAAGGCGCCGGTGAACGCGACCCCGCCGTTCGCGGTCGCGACAACGCCGCCACCGGTCCCGACCGCGCCGCTATCGCGACGCTGCTGCACCGCTGCGATCGCGCGCGGCACCACGCGCACAGCAGCGACGCTGATGGCCACGCCGACGCCCGCAAGCAGCGCGCTCGAGACCGTCTGCTCAAGGGCCTGGACCCCGACGTTATTCGACCAAGCGTGGGAGATCAGCCCAAAGGTGATGTTGTCGATGCTCAGCACCCACGGCAGGATCCAGACCCACTTCGAGCCGGTCATGCGCTTACTGACCCGCGCGAGGACGATCCAGTACACGCCCAAGCCGAGGAGTACGCCGGTCTCCACGTAGGTGGCCAGCGCTTCGGGCATCTTGAAGTGCAACCAAACCCCGAGCAGGAACCCGAGACCATCGCCGAGGCCGAACGCCACCGCGTAGGGCAGCCGCACCTTCTTAGTGACAACCGCGCCGGTCGCGATGCACGCGATCAGGCTGTCGACACCTAGCAGTAGAAAGCCCATCTGTCTCCCTCCAATTCCGATGGTTAACAACAAACGACCGCATCGAGACACCGGTCAGTGTCTCGATGCGGCGTTGCCTACCTCATGTCACTCGGGCAGCGCGAAGGCGAACACGGCACTTCCCGCGCGTGCGCTGAGCATCGCGGGCAAGAAGCCCTCGACCCAGCCGCCCCACCCGGTGGGCACGCAGACGAACTGCCGACCGTCGACGCTGTAGGTCGATGGGCTGGAGTGATGACCGCTTCCGCACTGGAACTGCCACACCCCCTCCCCGGTCTTCGCGTTGATCGCGTTGAACCTGCCCGAGGGCTCGCCCGCGAACACGAGGCCGCCGGCCGTGGCCAGCACCGATGCGCACATCGGGTAGTCGTGACGCCAGCGCCACGTCTCCTCGCCGGTCCTCGGGTTGAACGCGCTGATCGATCCGGCGACGTCCTCGCCGTCGACGGCGACGCCCGCGCCCCAGTACGGGATGCTCTCCTTGAACTCCCGTCGGCGCCGCGTGGCCGTCGCGCCGATGTCCTGCACCGGAGCGTAGAGCAGCTCGGTCTGGGGGCTGTAGGCCGCGTGCGTCCACTCCTTGGCGCCAGCCGGCCCCGGCCAGAAGTGGACCGGCTCACCCTCCTTATCGGGGTACACCTTGGCCGTCACCGTGCCGTCGGCGTCGATCGTGCCCCAGTCGATGCGGTCGACGAACGGGACGACCCGGACCAGCGAGCAGTCCGTGCGATCGAGGATGAACAGATACCCGTTCTTGTCGAAGTGCGCGGACAGCTTCTGCCCGTCGAGGTCGAACAGGATGTTCTCCATCGTCGAGTCGTAATCCCACAGGTCGTGCGGGGTGAACTGGTAGTGATGCTTGATCTCGCCGGTGTCGGCGTCCACCGCGACGCAGCTGTCGGTGTACAGGTTGTCGCCCTCGCGGACGCCGCCGTCGAAATCGGGACACGGGTTGCCGGTCCCGTAGTACAGGAGGTTGAGGTCCGGGTCGTACGTGGGCGTGATCCAGCAGTTTGCGCCGCCACGCTGCCACGCCTCGCCGTCGGCGGGCCAGGTGTCCGAGCCCGGCTCGCCCGGCTTGGGCACCATGTAACAGCGCCACACCCGCTCGCCGGTCTCGAGCTTGAAGGCATCGGTGTGACCGCGCACCCCGAACTCCCCGCCGGAGCTTCCGACGATCACCATGTCCTTGACGATCAGCGGCGCCACCGTCCCGCTCTCGCCCGCGCGCACATCGCCGTAGACCTGGTCCCAGATGATGTTGCCGGTCTCGGCGTCGAGTGCCAGCACGTGCGCGTTGAGCGTGGTGACGAACACCTTGCCCTCGGCGACCGCGCAGCCGCGGTTGACATTGCCGCAACACAGCGACACGTCGTACGGCGACGCGTGCTTATAGCGCCACAGCTCCTGACCGGTCGCGGCGTTCAGCGCCCAGACCCAGCCGTCATAACCCGTCAGGTACATGACGCCGTCGACGACGATCGGAGAGGCCTCCATCGAGTACGTTCCCGCGCCCGATTGCATGCCCACCGTTCCGGCCTGGAAGACCCACGCCGGCGTCAGCTTGCTGACGTTGTCGACGTTGATCTGATCGAGCAGGCTGTAGCGCTGCCCGTCGTAGCCGCCGTAGTAGGTGATCCAGTTGTGAGGCTCGTCCTTACGGGCTGTGAGGATCCGCTCGTGGGTGAGGTTCTTTACCGCCGCCGGCGCCTTTCCGACGGTATCGCTGAGCTTCGTGAAGTCACTGGCGTGGCCTGCTTCGACATACGTTGCCATAACAGCTCCTCTCTACGGTTGCGGCTGGGGTGGGCGATCGAGCTTGGCTTCGTCGGGCGTGTCCCCGCTCACGACGATCGACCCGGTCAAGCCCCGGCCCTCGTCGTTGCCCGTCGTCGAGCCGTACCAGTACTGGCCCGGGCCGTCGAGCTCGAGGGTCGCCGTACCGTGTGAATGGTTCACCATCCAGATGAACTGCATGTGACCATTGCTCGGGAAGACCGCGCAATGCGTGTTCTTGTCGTCGTTGTAGACGTCGATGTCGAGTGTGCCCCCGTGGGGCATGATCAAGATCCCGGGGTCGAAGACGAGCTCGTCCTCGTTGATCCGGATCGTGGCGTGCATGCGGCCGTCGGAATCCTCGTCGGCGTGCATGACGTTGCCGCTGCCCAACACGCGACCGATCGTCGTCCCATTCTGCTTGGCCAGACCTGGCTCATCGCCAATGTGCGTCACCTTCTCGGCGGTTCCGCTCACGGGGTGCCTCTCCTCTCATCCGGGAACAAACGGGTAACGCGGCCACCGTAACACTGCGGCGCCGGCGCATGCCGAGCCCCCGCCCATCGATGTAAGGCCCGTTACAGACCGGAAAGCGGATGTGCGGCGCCACACACCCCCAACGCGGGCGAAGTCGCACGTCTGGACCCAGATGTGGCCACGTCACCCCAGAACGATCGCGTCCGCGCCGGCGACCCGGAGATGATCGAGCGCGGTCCCGCCGGCCTGACGCAGCGCCAGCGTCTCGACGAGCGCCTCGCACCGGCCCCCGGCCAGCCCGTCGGCCAGCAGCGCGCCGCCGTGCGCGGCAGTGCTCGCCGCGCCGGCCACCAGGGCCACGACCGGCGCGACGTCGGTCAGCGACGAGGCCAGCGCTGTGACGGCTCCCTCCAGGCGAGCCAGCCGCCCGGCCACGACGATCTCCCGCAGCTGGGGCACGCTCGCCGCCAGCCCCCGCGCGGCCTTGGCCGCGCCCTCCAGCAGCGCCGCCCAGCCCTCGGCATGGGCGGGCGCGCTCCACGACGCCGCCAGGTCGACGGCGCCCGTCCCGGCCGGATCCAGCGCCCCGCCGGAGAACAGCGTCCGCTTGCGCAGCGCCGGGCCCAGCAGATACGCCAGCTCGCCGTCGAGCGCGCCCGCCGCGCGGACCCCGACCGGACCCGAGGATCCACCGGCGCCGTCGACGATCTGCCCGGACGCGATCGCCAGCGCGGCGGTGAACGCGCCGCCGAGCTCGAGCAGCACCAGCGACGTCTGCTCGTAGCCGATCCGCAGGCGCGACGCCTGATCGGCGATCGCGTAGGCGGCCGAGCACACCTTGTCGGCCGTCCCGAGGTCGACCCGGTTGTACTTGCGGTGACGCGGCACCGTCGGCAGATGAATCACCCCCGGGCCGAACACGACCGGCAGACCGCTGCCCGCGAGCGCACGCAGCAGCGTTCGCAGGCCGCCGATCCCCGCCCGGGCGCCAGCCTCGTCGGGGCGGACGAGCACCATCTGCGCCAGCCGGGGCTCGTCGACGTCCCCCGCCATCACCAGCGGCAGCCCGTAACCGCTGGGCCCGTAGACGAGGTCGTAGGGCCCGTGGCGCAGCAGCGCGTCGATCAGCGGCGCCGGGTCGTCGCTCAGCGCGCCGCTGCGGAACACCTGCTGAAGCGTCGGGATCCCGTCGTCGAGCACGCACAGGTCGAACGACACCGTGCCGGGGTCAACCCCGGCTACCCGGGGCATACCATTTGGGTATGAGCGAACAACACACCTACAGCGACGAGGAGATCCCGGCCAAGCTGTCGCAGCTGGGGCTCGACGACTGGTATCTCGAGGGCGAGTGGATCCGCCGCAAGTACAACACCGCCGGCTGGCCGATGACGCTGATGGCCGTCAACGCCGTCGGCTACCTGTGCGAGGCGGCCGGTCATCACGCCGACCTGAACGTGACCTGGGGCAAGCTCTGGGTCAAGCTCGCGACCCACTCGGCCGGCGGGATCACCGACAAGGACTTCACGCTGGCGCGCAAGATCGAGGACACGATCCTGTGGCAACCGGACCCCGACGGCCCGCTGGACGGGCCGATGGGCAAGTTCGTCTTCTCGAAGTGACGCCGGCTCACAAGATCTCGACGGCGACGTCGTAGACGCCGTCGAGATCCATCACCGTCCCCTTGGTCTCGAACATCCGCTGCACGCAGCGCTTTTGCAGCTTCATCTTCGGCGTGCCGACCGCCAGCGCGCCGAGCTTCTTGATCCCATCCTCGTCGGCGAGCGCGTCGTCGCGGCCGACGCCCTCGACGCCGACCGGATCGGCGGCCGAGTAGTCGACCACGACCTGCAGCCCGTCGACCCCCTGCCAGCCGCGGCGGCGCAGCACCTGGATCCCCGCCGGACCGGCCGCGAACACCGCGACGTGGCCGGGCAGAGCCGCGTCGAGCTCGTCTGAGGAGTCCGGCTCGGTCACCTCAAATCCTGCCTCCTGCGCCGGTTTGATGCCCGACGCGCGCCGGAACTTCCCGTCGAACACGTCGGGCGGGAACGTCAACACCGTCACCTCGGCGCCTTCGCCACGCAGCAGCTCGGCGGTCCGCAGCCCGACCGGGCCGACGCCGATCACCGCCGCCCGGCTGCCGTCGAGCGAGACCTCGTCGCGAACCATCGCCAGCCCGGCGGCCGCGGTCGTGTTGGATCCATCGGAGTCGAGCATGATCGACGGCTTGAACGGATCGAAGAACAGCTTGCACGCGGCCGAAAACACTGCCTCGCCGTCTCCGACGTTCGAGCCCCCGACCCAGAACGCGGTCTGCGCCAGCCCCTCGGGCCCACGCGGGAACATCGCGCCCTGGACGACATCGGCCAGGTTCTCCGGGGTGATCTCACCGAAGCCGAGCACGACGTCGACGCCGGCGTCGTAGGCGGCGATCGCGTCGAACGGGCTGGGATGGGGATCGGTGTCCAGCTGGATCAGGATCTGCTTCATCGTGGGTCCTCCCGTCGGGGTTCGGGAAAGCTCATCAGCCCCCAGTCGAGGGGCCCCTCCTGCCGATAGCTCTTACCCAGGCCGCGCGCGATCGTCGCCTTCATGAGCTCCTTGCCGAGGTAGAAGGCGTGCGCTGCGTCATCGACCTGCAACTGCTCGAACACGCGATACATGTTCGTCTCACGAATGAATCGCTCGCCGTTGAGCGCGTACAGCCAGTCGGCGTCGGCGAACAGCCGCCAGTTGGCATCCTTGACCTGCTCCTGCATCTCCCGCAGCTCCCGTTCGGAGGGCGCGCGCATCGACTCGTCACGGCTGGTCACGAGGCCTGGATCGATGTGCTTGGGAGGCCGGGCCTGACGCTGGGCAAGGTGCATGATCTCGGCGGCGCGCACCGTCTCGGCGACGGCACCTCGGGCCCAGCCGATCACCTCGGTGGTCAGCACGGCGCCGATCCGCAGCTCCTGGCAGAAGCCGACCAGCAGGGCGGTCACGCCGGTGCTGTCGGCCTCGGTCAACTCGGTGAGGTTGCCGATTCCCATCAGCATCTCCGCGTCGGGATGACGACGGCGGACCTCGTTATAGCGCGCCAGCGACGCGGCGAAACCGGAGTTGATCGGGGCCAGGATCGAGTCCAGCAGATACGGGCGGCCGAGCCGCTCCATGAACGCGGCCAGCTCCCCCAGCCCGTCGAGATCGTCGGGGTCGTCGGTGATCAGCACCGGCGTCGCGCGTAGCTCACGCGCCAGCTCGATCGTGTCAGGGGTCAGCGACAGCACGTAGTCGACGCCGGCCTCATCGGCCATCCGGATGTGCCCTGGGTCAAGCGTGTCGATGCTGACCGACAGCCCCCGCTCGCGCAGTGCCGAAATCACCGGCGGACCGTCCGACAGCCACGAGCGGTCAAGCGAGAGCCCGAGGTCGATCACGTCCGCCCCCGCCGACCGGTAACCGTCGGCGCGGTCGATCACCTGCTCCGGAGTCAGCGACTGGACGCCGTTGATCTCGGCGAACACGCGCACGTCACGCGGGCCGAGCTGCGCGCGGATCGCCTCGCGCCCGTACCACTCCGGCAGCGCGCGGACGTCCGCCGGACCCTTGCGGACCGGCAGCCCCGTCGCCTGCGCGAGCGTCTCGACCTCGCCCTCGCACAGCCCCGGGATCACGATGTTGTCGACCCCGGTCGGCGGCTTGAGCCGCCGCGCGATCCAGCGGGTCGTCATCAGCGCGGCGACGGAGATGTTCATCACCGCGATCTGATGGTCGATCCCGAGCTCCGAGACGACCCCGCGCAAGGCCGGCTCCGCCAGCCGGCCGGTGACGAACAGCGTGTCAGCCAAGCGTGCCGCCGTTGACGTTGATCGCCTGACCGGTGACGAACGCCGCCCCTGAGGACGCCAGCCACACCGCGGCGCCGGCCACGTCCGCCGGTCGGCCCCAGCGCCGCAGCGGCGTCGCGCGTGCCACCTGGTCGTGGAACGCACGGTCGGCGCCCTGTCCGAACGCCGTCTCGATCCAGCCGGGGCACAGCACGTTGACGCGGACGTCGGGCGCGACCGCCCGCGCGAACGATTTCGAGAAACCGAGCACGCCGGCCTTGACGGCCGCGTGCAGCTCGGGATCGTCGCCGGCCAGTCCGTCGGCGGTCGCGTGGTCCCAGCCGAGGTTGATGATCGCGCCGCCCCGCCGGAGCCTCGGTGCGACCAGCCGCGAGCAGCGGATCGTCGCCTTGAGATCGAGCTCCAGCAGAGCATCGAGCTTGCTCTCCTGCGGCCAGGTCGCCGCTTCGCCGGTGAGTATGTCGGCGCCGGCATTGTTGACCCAGACGTCGATCTGGCCGAGCGCCGCGAACGCATCGGCGACGATCGACGCGCACCCGGCGAGCGTGCTCAGATCCGCGCGCAGCAGCGGGTTGCCGGGCCCGAGCCCGGTAGCCAGTCGCTCAGCGGCGTCTGGAGAGCGCCAGTAGCCGATGCCGACGGTCGCGCCGGCGCCGGCGAACGCCTCGGCGATCGCGCGTCCGATCCCGCTGCTGGCGCCCGTGACGACCGTGCGCAAGCCGGCGAGCGGGGGCTCCCCGGCCTGCGCCGTCAACGGTTGGTCAGTCCTCGACGCCGCCGGCGAACGGGTGGCGCGCGGCCGGCGTATCGGCCAGCACCTTGTCGATGCTCGGTTCGCTGCCGAGCGCGCGGGCGATCGCCAGCTTGGTCGCCTCGTGGTTGAAGTCGTAGATCTTCTTGTCGTCGGCGGCATCCCAGTGGATGAACACGCCGACGATCAGCGCCAGGTCGTCGACCTGGTCCTTGGGGATCACGCCCTCCTCCACCGAAGCCACCACGGCGCGCGCGACGGCCGCCTGCGCGGGACCGAACAGCTGCACCGCCTGCTTGGCGCCCTTGATCGTGACCTTGTTGGTCATCAGCGTGTCGGGCTTGGCCGGGAGGTTCGCGGTCACCACGGCGAGCAGATTGGTGTGACCGTCGGACTCCGATACCAACGCGTTGGCGAACGCCTGACCGACCGGACCGCTCTTTGACCCGATCAACAAATCGATGTGCGCGACCTCGTCGCCTTCGCCGACGAGCGCCTCGCCAGTTGCCAGTGTGATAGCCATTCTTCGCTCCCTCTCCTATCGTGTTGCCGGTGAGCGGAACCCTAGCTCACTCGCCAGTGCACGGGAATGAATGAACTTCAACTGCAGGTGCAACTGGCGTGCGTGCTCGAGGCGTCGGCGACAAAGCCGGGAAATGTCACTCCGCTGCACGAGTTCTCGGACATGTCCTTTGCGGACCTCATGCGCTCGGCGCTGGCGCTGGGCCCCGTGTTCGACTCCGAGCGGGTGCGCGCCGCTGGCGTCGGTGAGCTGATCCTTGATGGCGTGCGCGCGACGGCGGCCGTGGCCGAGGCCAACACGAACCTCGGGATCGTGCTGCTGTTCGCGCCGTTGGCCCGCGCGGCCGTGACGCGCCGCGGCGGCGAGCCGCTGCGGGCGGCGCTGGAGCGGGTATTGCGCGCGACCGACGTCGACGACGCCGCCGCCGCGTTTCAGGCGATCGTCGCCGCGCGGCCCGGTGGGCTCGGGGATGCGGACGACCATGACGTGCGAGCGCCGGCGCGCGTCGGTCTGCGAACGGCGATGGCGGCGGCCGCCGATCGCGACAGCGTCGCCTCGGAGTACGCCACCAGCTACGCGATCGTGTTCGAGTCCGGGTTGCCGCTGCTGACCGACGCGCTCGGCGAGGGGGCGGCGACGCTGGACGCGATCGTGTCGCTGCACGTCGGGCTGCTCGCCGAGCATCCCGACACGCTGATCGCGCGCAAGGCGGGCACCGACGCGGCACGGGC
>Ga0302326_10031135_pt1 | contig 10661 bp, 9 predicted proteins | sample Palsa_T0_3_FD_202264 | JGI IMG/M metagenome (GOLD analysis project Ga0302326, IMG submission 202264) | Peat permafrost microbial communities from Stordalen Mire near Abisko, Sweden - Palsa_T0_3 | ecosystem: Environmental > Terrestrial > Soil > Palsa > Peat permafrost | place: Sweden: Abisko...
GAGGGGCAGGCCCTCGGCCTGCGGCGGCCTCTCAGGCCGCCATCTATTTCTTCGTAAGTGCCCGCTCTCCGGGCAAGCAGCGGGTCCAAGGGACCCGCGCAGGCCAAGGGCCTGCCCCACAATTATATCCTCTAGTTGTTGGCGGTTATGGTGCCAAACAATCCATGCAGGTAGTTGTCGATGCCCGCCGTGAAATACATTGAGCTGGTGGGGCCCGAATTGGTGTTGCCCGCGCCGAAGTAGAGCGCCCAGACTCCGGGAATCTCAATCGTGGTGCCGCTGGAGTTCTTCAGGAAGCCCATGAACGCTCCCGTGCTGGCGTTATACGCTCCAATTTTCCCATTTCCCACATTGCCCACCATAATCGCGTTCTGGAAAAGTCCAAAGCCCGTGGGCGCCAGCGCGATTCCCCAGGGCTCGTCGAAATGTCCCTGTGCTAGACCCAACAGCTTGGTGCCCGCGCCATTGAAGGCGTCCACATAACCGCCGGCACCCGGTCCCGCCGACCAAGTCACGTAAATCTTCGAACCGACGGACTGGATGCCATAGGGCGTGTAGCCCGCTGGAATGCTCGGGTCGGTGAACGCCCCGGCCGGCAGGGTGAAACGCGTGAAGGTGGTGGTATATGCTTCAATACCGCCCGCACTGTTGGCCGCGTAAATCAGGGGTGTGGTGCCGTCCTTGCCTGTAGTGACGCCCGTGTAAACCGCGCCGGCGTTTCTCACTTTGACGACCGCCGTGGTGCCCGAAGTCCACTGTTGAATGGTTCCGTCCAGGGTGACGAAGACGAATGACGAGCCTACCGCGACCGTTCCTGTTGGAGTGCCGGCCCCCGTGCCGCTGGTAGGCGGAATCGTTACCACCAGCGACTGGATATCTCCGGCGCCGTTATATAGAGTCGAAAAACCAGTGCCATCGTCGGAGGCCCACCAGAAAGACCCCGAAGTGCGGGAAAGGCCCCAGGGATTCACCAGATGCGAATCTGTAAACGTCGCCTTGCCCGGTATATCCGAAACCAGATTGGTCTGCGTATAGCTATTTGTGGCTGTGTCCTGCGCACTCGCGGCTATCGACAACAGCAGCGGAATCATCAATTTGTAAACGTTTTTCACTGTGACCTCCAGGTCCCTAGTTTCGGAGTATACGTGTCGCCGCGATTCGAGTCAACGAAAACGGGCCGCGCGCGGCGAATTTAACAGGTTTTCAAGGTCGCGGCTTATAATCGGAAACACGTGCGAACAAGTTGTAACAGGTTTGCGGCATATCTTCTGGCGGTGATCCTTGCGGCGGCGCCACAGGGCTTCTCGCCCACGCCGGATGTACATCGCGCCTTGGCCTCCATATCGGGCGATTCCCTGCGAGGCAACCTCTCCTTCCTCGCTTCGAGCCTTTTGGAGGGCCGCGACACTCCGTCCCGAGGATTGGATATTGCGGCCGAGTATATCGCGGCGCAGTTCCGGCGCGCGGGCCTGGAGCCCGCCGGCGACGACGGTTACTTCCAGACGGCCCATATGCTGCGCGCCACACCTGCGCCGGAGGGGTTCGAACTGCGCCTGTCGGTCGGCTCGCGGACGGTACCTGTTTCGAAGGATCAGGTGACCGTGGTGAGCGGCCGGCCGCTGGCACTTTCCGGCGTGCCAGTTGTGAGGATTGACGACGCGGCAAAGCTGCGGGACGTCAGTGTGACAGGCAAGGCCGTGGTGTTGGATGCGGGCCGCGAGGGCGCGGAATCGCCGGCGAAAACGGCGGCCCTTCCGCCGGCTGTATTTCTCCAGACGGAGGACGAACTGAACCGGCCGGTGGTACGCCGCCTGATCGATCCGGACGAAGAGCGGGCACGCTATGGCGGCGTTCCCCGGCTGATCGTACGCGACCCGGACGCCGTGAAGATATTGCAGGATGCCAAGGCCGGCGACACCGGTATCGCGGTTTCGATCAAGCTGCCCGCCGCCAACACGGCATCCGTCACGGTGCGCAACGTGGCCGGGTTGATGCGTGGGTCGGACCCCGCCTTGCGCGATCAATACATCCTGCTGACGGCGCATTACGATCACCTGGGGCGGCAGGACGGTGGCGCGGTCTACCCCGGCGCGAACGACGACGGCAGCGGAAGCGTATCGGTGATCGAGATTGGGCAGGCATTGGCCGCCCTGCCCGTCCATCCCAAGCGGAGCATTCTCTTCATGACTTTTTTTGGCGAGGAGGAGGGCAGCCTGGGAGCGCGCTATTACACAGACCATCCGCTGGTGCCGTTGTCGAAGACCGTGGCCGACCTGAATCTGGAGCAGTTGGGGCGCACCGATTCCAAGGCGGGGACGGAAATATCGAATGCCACGCTGACGGGATTCCAATACTCCAGCGTGGCGCACACGCTGCAAGAGGCCGGCGCGCTGACCGGCGTCAAGGTGTATGAGACGCCCGGCGGCGACGACTACTTCAACCGCAGCGATAACCTGCCTTTCGCGGAGTGCGGCATTCCCGCGCACACCCTGGTAGTGGCCTTTGAGTTCTCCGACTACCACGAAACCGGCGACGTATGGCAGAAGATCGACTACGGAAACATGGCCAAAGTGGACCGCATGATCGCGCTGGGCCTCGTCATGCTGGCGGACAGTCCCGCGGCGCCGCAGTGGAATAAGGATAATCCGAATGTGGCGCCGTACTTGAGGGCGAGGTAGTGGGGCAGGCCCTTGGCCTGCGGCGGCCTCTCAGGCCGCCATCGCTAAGCAAGAAGCCCTAAAATTGAGCTCTGCAGAAGACAAGATGGCGGCCTGAGAGGCCGCCGCAGGCCGAGGGCCTGCCCCACTATTTGTGCAGAATGTTATCTTTGCGAAAACTAGGTGACCTTGGGCGGTTTCACTTGCCGCGGCCCATGCCGCTAATTCGGAACGTCGAGAATTACCGTAGTCGACCACGTCTTTCCGCCGCCATTGCCAGTTACCGTGATCGTACGTTTTCCCGGCTCCGCCGACTGACTTACCTCGACTGTCATGATGGCAGTCCCCGTTCCCGGCGCGGGAATGGAGCCGGGGCTAAAGGTCACAGCTATGGCGCCTCCCGCTCCCGAAGCCGACAAGGCGATGGGCGCATCGAAACCGCCCGCAACCGTTGTGATAATCGTGTAAGTTCCCGAACTGCCCCTATCGACGATAAGCGATCGGGGCGATGCCACGATGTCGAAGTAAGACTGTTCTCCGGTAAGTCCCTCGATCAGGCCGCTGTCGTTCGGACTGCCCCATCCAGTCGCCAAATCGTAACCGAGAGTTGCCGCATAGCCATTGCCGCCGCCGGTGATGTCGTGGAAATCGGTGAGATAGTAAGGCCCCAAGCCAATTGAATAAAAGATCGGATTAACGAAGCCCAGCGTCTTGCCCTTGTTAGCAAATTCCTGTTCGTTGGCGAGAGCCAGGTAACCGGCCCACATGGGCGCCGCAAAACTGGTTCCACCATACAAGTTGGAAGTGCAGCCCGCCTGGTCGGCGCAGACGTAAAAACTAAAAGCCGCATTGGCCGCCACGTCCGGAGCGTTGCGATACGTTTTAGAACAACTGGAGCAGCCTGCGGCCGTGGCCCTCTGCCAGATGGGAATCGCAAACTCATCCGGCGAAATACCTCCGCCGCCATCGACCCACGCGGTTTCCGAAGCCCAAGGGCCGCCGGGCCCGTCCGTCGTTAAAACGGTCCCGCCCACCGATGTAACATACGGATCGTCGGCCGGATAAATATCGGAACGCGAACTCCACGCACCGGCGTCACCGCCCGCTTGAAAGAAATTCTGGCCCTGCGCCGCGAACTCCTCGAAATACGGATTGTCCGTGCTGGGGTCCGCCGGTTTCCAGGTCCACGAGGAGCTCAATTGCGCACATAGCGGACTGCCTGTAGCCATGGCGTTGAGAATTGCGGCATCGGTAGATCCGATGTACACGATCAGGTGGGCCAGGCCCGGAGCCATGCCCAGCGACTGAGTCATGTCCAGGGTCTGTTCGGTGTCGTCACACCCCTCGGATGCGACGCAGCTCGTACTGGTCCCATCTGTCGATAACAGAGTTATCGGTACGCTGTTCGTCTGACCGGCGTTCTTGTAGTATGTATTCAGGTCGGCAAGATCGGTGCCGAAAAACTCCAACAATCCGAGAGACTGGCCGGCGCCGGTGAGAGCTGTTGCCTCGTAGTATGCAGCCCGCATGTCACTGCCGCAAAAGGCTGTCTCAGGGCAGGAGCCAGTAGTGGCGTTGGGCGTCACACCGGCAGGTCTGCGAACCAGAGCCGGTTGCGGGATCGAATAGTTGTCCAGGCCCGCGATGTGCCACAGCGCCACCGGCAGATCCGCCGTGGGTTCGCGGTCCGGGGAGTAGAAGGTATGGTTTTCGGTGGGATGCTGGTAGACGCCCATAGTCACATGGAAGGCTCCCTCCACATTCGCCACCGAGCCTGCGACATCCACGTTCATGCGATTGCGAGCAGTTCCCACCACCGAAAAGCCGTGTGTCTTCGCGAAGCTCGCCACGGCGTCATAATCCTGCTGGCTGGGACCAAACCTGCCGGTGAACTCGTCCACTGTGAGGAACTGGCGGTAAGACGGACTGGAAGGATCATAAAGCGATTGCAAGAAGCTATCGAGTGCTTCCTGGTTGCGGTGCGGCAAAACCAGGACAAGGCGCATCGGCTGTGTAGCGGGAAGGCGAGCGATGAACTTCGCCTGCCCATTAAGGACTACATCATGCACGTGACGTGTCAACGGGGTCAGTGACTGCGCTTGGCAAAGACCGGCTATCGTTAACAAAGATGAACATAATCTGCGAATCATCCTTTGGACCTCTGACTGGCCAGTATATACCCTCTATCGTGAATGCACGAGAGATCTATTGGACTGAAGAGTACGCTCAGCGGGGCGCTTCCGCCAATTCCTCGAACATGCCCGTCCTGCGGTTCTTTCGCACCCGATCCCACGGAAAATAGCGCCCGTTCATGGCCACATACACCCCCGCCGGCAGCGTTTGCGCGAACGCCAGCGCGCTGCCCAGATTGAATAATCCATCGGAGCTGCCGAATTTGTACGGAATCATGGCGCCCGTCAGCACTACGGTTTTATCGGCGATACCGCGCGCCAGCACCGCGGCGGTCTCCACCATGGTGTCGGTCCCGTGCGTGATCACGATGCGGCTTTCGGGCACGTTGCGGCACTGTTGCAGGATGATCTGCCGGTCGTCATCGGTCATCTGCAGGCTGTCGATCATCATCAAGGTGCGGACCTCCACCTGCAAGTTGCAGCGGCCCAGCTTCAGCATTTCCGGCAGGTGCGAGTCTTTGAAAAAAAGCTCACCCGTCAATTCGTTGTAAGCTTTATCGAATGTGCCGCCAGTGACAAAGATGCGAATGGGATGCATTATCCGCGGACTCTTTTGTAGCCGCTTTCCAAGTTAGGCAGAAACACTGTCAGGACTCCGATGGCCGGCAGAAACGAGCACACCCGGTACACGAAGGCGATGCTGGTGGCATCCGCCAGCCAGCCCATGACCGCCGCTCCGATGCCGGCCATGCCGAAGGCCAACCCGAAGAACAGCCCGGAGATGGCGCCGATCCTGCCCGGCACCAGGTCGTGCGCAAACACGATGATGGCCGAAAATGCAGATGCCAACACCAGCCCGATCACCACGCTCAGCACCGTGGTCCAGAACAGATTGGCATAGGGGAGCGCCAGCGTGAAAGGCAGGATGCCGAGAATGGAACACCAGATCACATACTTGCGGCCGATGCGGTCGCCCACCGGTCCGCCGATGAAGGTCCCCGCGGCCACCGCACCCAGGAATATGAACAGGTGAATTTGCGCGGACCGCACCGGCAGGTGGAACCGGCTCATCAGGAAGAATGTGTAGTAACTGGTCAGGCTCGCCAGATAGAAGTACTTCGAAAAGACCAGCGCCATCAGCACCGCCAGCGCCACCCCGACCTTGCGCCGCGACAATTGCGTGGGGCGGCTGTCGAGGGCCGCGGCCGCCGCCTTGGCTCTCACCGCGCCGTGCCCTTTATACCATGCGCCCACGCGCGTCAGCACCACGATGGCCACCAGCGCCGCCACCGAGAACCACGCGATGGTTCGTTGTCCGCCGGGAAGCACCACCAAGGCGGCCAATAGCGGGCCGAGCGACGATCCGGCATTGCCTCCGACTTGAAAGAGCGACTGGGCCAGCCCATGCTGCCCTCCGGACGCCAGCCGCGCCACCCGCGACGATTCCGGATGGAACACGCTCGATCCCACGCCCACCAGCGCCACCGCCAGCAGAATCATGCCAAAGCTGGGTGCGGTCGAAAGAAACAGCAGGCCCGCCAGAGTGAATCCCATACCCACCGGCAGAGAGTACGGCGTGGGCCGATGATCGGTGTAGATGCCCACAAAGGGTTGCAGCAGCGACGCGGTGAGTTGCACGGTCAGGGTGATCAGCCCGATCTGCCTGAAATTCAGTCGATACGTCTCTTTCAGGATCGGATACACGGCCGGAATGACCGATTGCATCATGTCGTTCAACAGGTGGCAGAAACTGATGGCCGCCAACACCTGGAACGCCGTCGTGGTTGCTCTGCTTGCGGAAGGGGCCCGCGTGGCCGTCTGAATGGACACTGTTGGTAGTGTAGCAAGGTAGGGCAGGCGGTTTCGCCGACGTGGCCAGGCACCCTGCCGGCACCCGCCTGCCGCGCTTGAAAACCGGGTAACCTTGCAGACTATTATGGAATCATCCGCCAATGCGACTGATTCAACTCACTGGACCGCAGGGACGCCGGCTGGGCGCCGTGGAAGACGAGCGCATCCGGCTGTTCGGCTCTTACCACTCCGTGCACGCGCTGGCCACCGCGGCCCTGGAGACCGGCCGCGCGCCAGCCTCGCAAGCGGAACAGGATCTTACCGCCGAATTGCTGGATTACAGCGAACTCTATCTGGGCCGGTCCGACTGGCGCACGCTGCCGGCCGCGGACCATCCCGGCGAGCCCGCCCGTTGCCTGGTCAGCGGAACGGGGCTGACCCACATCCGCAGCGCAGCCAACCGGCAGGCTATGCACGCCGCCGGCGAGCGGGTCACCGACAGCATGCGTATGTACGAGGCCGGTCTCGAAGGCGGCAGGCCCGCACCCGGCGCGGTAGGAGTCGCGCCGGAATGGTTTTACAAGGGTACCGGTGCCATCTTGCGCGCGCACAACCAGCCACTGGACGTGCCCGCCTACGCGGATGACGGCGGCGAGGAACCCGAGATTGCCGGCGTCTACATCGTCGATCCCGCAGGCGAACCGCGCCGCATCGGCATGGCGGCGGGCAATGAATTCTCCGACCACCAACTGGAAAAGAAAAATTACCTGTATCTGGCCGCGTCGAAGCTGCGCACCTGTGCCATCGGGCCGGAGCTGGTAACCGATCCGGACTTCGACAAAGTCACTGGTGAAGTTACCATTCTGCGCGCCGGCAAGCGCTTGTGGTCTAAGACTCTGCAAACAGGCGAATCGGCCATGTGCCACGGCCTCGCGAACATCGAGCACCACCATTTCAAATTCGCGGCCCATCGGCGGCCCGGCGATGTGCACATTCACTTTTTCGGGGCCGACGCCTTCAGCTTCGGCGAAGGCGTGCGGCTGGCCGATGGCGATGTGATGGAAGTGCGCTTCGAAGGCTTCGGAAGACCTTTGCGGAACACCGTGCACGTGGAACGGCCGGCGGAATCCCTGGTCACCGTTCGCCCAGTTTGATGGTCCGGTGGCGAACTCAGTGGGAAGGCGGGTTCCCGTTCGCGCCACGCCGTAGCGAGTCGATGAAAGCCTGCAGCTTTTCTTCTGTGATTAACTGCGCCGCGGCGAGCTGAGTTATTTTCTCGTCCAGCGCGGCGCTGCGCCGCCGCTCGTTGCGCGCTTCCTGCACGCCCAGGGCAAACGCCCGGCGTAAATCGGACCGCATCGCACGTGCCTCACGGCGGATCTCCAGCATTTCAAGGTCATGCCGTTCTTCGGCCGCAATCAGCCGTTCTTCAGCCGCGATCCGCCGTTCTTCGGCGGCAATTTGCCGCTCCTCCACCGCACTCAGCCGCTCTTCGGCCGCAATTTGTCGCTCCTTCGCCGCACTCAGCCGTTCTTCGGCCGCAATTTGTCGCTCCTTCGCCGCACTCACCCGTTCTTCGACCGCAATTTGTCGCTCCTCCACCACACTCAGCCGCGCATCGGCGTCTACGTGTTGGTGCGCGAGTAATTCCACGCTTTGAACTAGTGCTTCCAGCCGTTCATCGAGCGTCATACAACTTCAGCTTGACACATCCGCGCCAATCTGTCACGGCGCCTCTGTCTTACAGCTCCCAACCCTGGCGATACTCCCGGTACAGGTATTTGTTGGCTTCCGGAACGTTCGTAATCTTCATGCTGGCGGCGTCGTACTCCAGCTTCCGCCCCGCGCGCAGGGATACCGCCGCCAGGTTGAACGCCTCCGAAATCGCTCCCGCTTGCAGGAACTCGCCCGACGACGGCTTCACCCCGCGGCAAGCCGCCACCCACTCATTCACGCCATGCAGCGGGTCCTTTTGCGGGCGCTCGGCGGGCGGTTTCGGCCCCAGGTACTCGCGCATCTTCTTCTCCGGTATCAGACGCGGATCTTCCAGCGAAAAGCCGGTCAGTATCTTGCCTTTGTCGCCCACAAACATCATCCCCTCGGCTTCCAGTTCCTTGTTGTCGGCTTCCAACTCCTCGGGCGTGCGCGGGCGCATGCCGCCGTCATACCAAAACAGCTCGATGGGCCCCCGGCCTTCGCGCGCCGCGAACTTGAAGCGCATGGTGGATGCCAGCGGGAACGAGTAATCGTTGCGGATCTTCCGGCTGACGTGATCGGCGATCTCGCAGGCGCCGCTGCCCCGCGCTTCCACGCTCACCGGCGCATCGAGTTGCAGTGCGCGGAACACCGCCCACAGGCTGTAATGGCCCATGTCCGCGATGGAACCGCCGCCGAAATCGTACCAGCCGCGAAACACGGCGTGCGTGTAGGTCGGATGATACGGCCGGTCCAGCGCCGGGCCCAGCCACAGGTCCCAATCGAAGCCCGCGGGCACCGGCGGCCGGTCGGCCGGCAAGGTCGGGTACTGCGGCCAAACGGGCCGGTTCGACCAATTGTGCACTTCGCGTAGCGTGCCGATAGCCCCGTCCTTGACCCAGGCCATGATCGGGTCCATCGATCCGTTGGAGTCCCACGGAATGAAGTGCGTGGCCACCTTGGTCTCGCGGGCCGTCTCGATGACTTTGCGGGCTTCGTACAGCCGGTTCGCGATGGGTTTGTGCATCATCACGTGCTTGCCCTTTTTCATGGCGGCGATCGAGATGGTGGCGTGCTGATGGTCGGGAGTCATAATCTTGACCCCGTTCAGTTCTTTCTGCTTGTCCAGCAACTCGCGGAAGTCGGCGTAAGTCGCGCAGCCTTTGTAACTGCCCGACGGACTCTTGGCCGCATAGTACGATTCCACGATCTCGCGGCCCACATCGCGGCCGCCTGGAATCCCATCGGCGCCTTCCCGCCAGTTGGGCTTGCCGATGAATTTGCGGATGTTGGTGCGCAGCCAGTTCTTCGACCAGTCCACGTAATCGTTGCTGTCCGTGTTCGGATCGCACACGGCCACCACCTGGACGTCGGGACTGGGCAGCAGTTCCATTAGTTCGCGAATCCCCTGCGTGCCCACGCCGATGTAGGCCATGGCGATTTTGTCGCTGGGGGCCACGAATTGCGGCCCGCCCAGCACGTGACGGGGAACGATGGTGAACGCGGTGGCGGTGGCGGCAGCCTTGGCCAGGAATCCTCGGCGATTGATTTCGGATGTCGACATGGAACACCTCCTTCGTACACACATCACCATAACTCGCGGCGCGCGGGTTGATGTTCCGGCATTTTGTGTTGATTGACAGGCAGGCAGGACCAAAATAGAAAACCGGCGGTACCGGAGTGCCAATTCTTTGGAACGGCACCCGGCCCGCCGGTTCGCGCCACTTCAACTGCTATTGTTATTGCAAGACGCGTGCCAGTCTCGAAGTCAAGGAATTAAAACGGCTTAACTGGCCGGTCCCCACAACTCCGGTACGCTTTACACGCCTGTTCGGCAGAATTTACGCATCCTTAGGCATCCTTCACTTCGGCGGCATGATGCCGGACATCCACGCCCTTTACCAAGAAGACCACATCCTCGGCGATGTTGGTGGCGTGATCGGCGATGCGTTCCAGGTTGCGAGCCACGAAAATCAGATCCACCGCGGCAGGCACCGTGGAGGGGTCCCGCTGCATATAGGCCACCAGTTCCTGGTAAACGGAGTCGCGCAGCGCGTCCACTTCGTCGTCGGCCATCGGCACACTGGTGGCGATGTCGGCGTCGCTCTTCACGAACGCGTCGCGCGTGCGCAGCAGCATGGATTCCACAAGCTGTGCTATCCGCGGGGATATCGATCGGCGGTTTGACCACCGGGGAAAGCGCCCGCGATGTACACGGCCAGGCAAGCGGTCCACACGCTTCACTCAGGCTATCGTTTATAATCGCTTACTATCGCTCGGGAGGGATGCTTGGATACACATACGAAAAACTGGGGACCGAAAAACACCCGGCACATGCCACTTCGCCTTTTCCTGGCGGCATCCAGTCTGCTACTGGTGACCGCTT
>Ga0302326_10031138_pt1 | contig 10660 bp, 7 predicted proteins | sample Palsa_T0_3_FD_202264 | JGI IMG/M metagenome (GOLD analysis project Ga0302326, IMG submission 202264) | Peat permafrost microbial communities from Stordalen Mire near Abisko, Sweden - Palsa_T0_3 | ecosystem: Environmental > Terrestrial > Soil > Palsa > Peat permafrost | place: Sweden: Abisko...
GAGCCCCGATTGCCGGCGCTGAAGAACCAGCGCTGGCGCGGCAAACCATCTCGTCACCCTGGGCCAGAGCGAGGGCCGTTCCAGTTGCACCGGTAATGTACTGCGCGCGTTCCACCAATAACTGGAGGGCGGAGCCCAGTTCCGCTTCTTCCAACACGCGGTTTCCGGTGGAAGTATCGCTTCCTGCGCCAACTGCAGAGGACAAATTCGCCCCAGCCGTCGTGTCCGCGGCATCCGTTGCCGGAAATCGATCGTCGGGTTGGGCGGATCCGCGCATGAAATTGCAGCGAGCCACTTTCGGCAATCAAAACCACACAAGATTACACAACAGGGGCTGAACCGAGTCTCGCCTCGGAAGCTTCGACTGTCAAGGGGTGGGGCATCGGGTAGTGGCTCAGTCTGGTCGTCATCCGAACCAAATAAAAAATTGTCATCCCGCGCTAAATAACAAATTGTCATCCTGACCCTGAGCCTGCCGAAGGGGAAAGACCTGCTGTTTGCCGCCCACAATCAGTTCTCAGCAACCGCCTGACGTTTTTCACTGACAGCTGATGGCTGAAAGCTGCTTTTCAGTTGTGCTCCGTCTCCAGGCGAGCATGGTAGCCGTTGCGAGCCCGAACCTGCAGACGTTTGCCGTCCTTCTTGGCGATAACATTGATCGTGCGATAGTTTCCGTTCGGCTGGAAATCGGCGGGCTTATAGGCAATGAAGTAGCGGCTGCGGATCACGTCGCGCAGCTTATCAAAAGACTTGCCCAGCGTCTGCATATCGCCCGGAAACATCGCCTCGCCTCCGCTGCGTTCCGCCAGTAGCTCTAACACCTTGTCGGCATCGGTCTTGTCGCCACGGTCCTCTCTCGTGCTGACAGTGTAGATCGTCACACCTGTCTTTTCCGCAGCTTGGATGCTTTGCTTCAGGCTGCTGTGGCTGGAATTATCTTCGCCATCGCTCAATACCACCAGAACTCTCGCAACCCGCTCGCGCTCCGGATACGCCGCCAGCTTCCAGCAAGCGAATGACACCGCGTCAAAGAGCGCTGTTCCTCCGCCGTTCTTCAGCTTCTCGATCCCTTTTCCCAGTTCATCCGGATCCGAACTGAAATCCTGCATCACCGTAGGTTCGCCGGCAAAACCTGCTATGAACCCGAGATCGGAGGTGCTGCTTAGCACCTTCTGAACAAATTGAGCCGCAGCGTGCTTTTCAAACAGGAACCGATCGTGCACCGAACCGCTGCTATCGACTAACAGGCCCAGTAGCAACGGAAGCTTCGACTGTGGCGTAAACTGCAGCACCTGTTCTGGAGGCTTACTGTCATCCCGGATCTCGATGTCGGACTGCTTCAGATCGCTCACCACGCGTCCATGGCTGCTGGCAGCAAAAAACAGCGCCACCTGGTCCACATTCTTGCGAATTGTCCATGCTGCCCCGGCAGGGATTGAAAGACCTGGGGATACGTCTGAAACTGCGTCGCTGCCACTGCCCATTGAGGTTGTGTCCGCCTCGGCTAGCGTGTCGCAGCCGCCGCAACTTCCGCCATCGGCTTGATCGCCCGATGCATTCAGCTCCGCCTTCAACCTCTCATTGTTCGGAAAAGTCTGTAACGCCTGCGGAGCCGATGTTTTTTTTGCCTGAGGCGGACGGTTGTCCTCCTCTGCCCGCACGGCCTTGTTATGCGTAAGAGCAGCCAGATTCTGCCGTGCGACTGGAGCGAACGCATTGGTGGGGTCCTCGCTCACAAAGAAGTTCAGTTCGCGCTCCATAACGTCAAAATTGTTGAGCGCCATGGCTGCGGCCGCAGCTACGTAGTGCACATTCGCCATACCTTTATGTTCGAGGGCATGTACCCGCTGGGCAGTTTTCAGGGCTTGCGGGTACTCATGGGCTCCATTTTGCGCGTACGCCAGAGCGGAAAGGATTTTGGCGTTGGGACTAAGGCTGGAGGCTTTTTCCAGCTGTGATTGCGCAGTCGAAAAGTCGTTCTGCGACAATGCCAGCAGACCAAGATTCAGGAACCCTCCTGGGAACTTGTCGTCCAGCTTTGCAGCCGCGTCGAATTCGCCCTTGGCCCGAGCGGTGTCATCCAGGTCGGCATAGGCGAGCCCGAGGCCAATGTGGGCGGAAACGAACTTGGGATACTCCTCGATCGCCTTTTGCAAATGCTTCACCGCTTCTTTCGAGTTCTGCTCTTTTAGAAGGGACGTGGCCCGGTTGAACTCCACCACGGCATTATTAGGGGCAGTCAGATCGAGTGCCGATACAACACCGGAATCAATCAGTTCTTTATCCTGCGCACGCTGCGACTCGGTTTTCCTCGCCGCCTGGTTCATCTGGTCGAGATAAATGGTTGAGAAGTCGATTTGCGAAAACGCGGAATCCCCGGCGCCCGTATTCATATAGGGTAGCTGTGCGCGCGCGGAAATCCCGCCACACACCGACAAGGCGATGACAAGGGCGAGCAGATGTTTAATGGACTTTGACGATGGAAGCTGACCCGACTGCACGAAACCCACCCCGGACTCGGCCCACAGCAATTGAAACCCGACCTCTGGAATCGCCGATCCTACAACCTTCGTACTTTTTCGGCAAGCTGTAGGGGCGATGGGTACTGTCCTAATTTGATAGGACACTACCGGGCAATGGGCAGGAAGGGATTACGGCGCCGGAATTACCGCGACTTTTCGTCCTTGTGCTTCAGCCATTCGATAAACATCTGTTCTTTCGGTTTGTCATAGGCCATGAGCAGGTGGCGAATGCTCCGTCCGCTGACAAAGTGGCAAACTTCCTCCGCCAGGTTCTTGGCATGGTCGCCGGAGCGTTCGAGAGATTGCGTCATGAAGATAACCTGCAGGCTGGCATGGCGCGCTACATTCTCAGGATTCTCTATGTGGCGCAGAAAGATGAGATTGCGCAGCCGATCCATCTCCGCGTCGGCGCGCAGCACGTCGATTGCTTTCTTTACGTCACGCTGGGAAAACGAATGGCCGACATCGGCCAGCATTTTTTCGAGAACGGTGGCCATCTGCGTCAAATCGCGAACATCCTGCGGATCGAGCCTGCCTCCCGCCGCCTGAGCGCTGGTGGCGAAACTCAAGAGCAGGTCCCCGATGCGTTCCAATCCAATCATGACTTTCATGCACGCCAGCAATTGCCCGGTTTCGGCTTCCGGAACGTGCGTGATGGTCGAGGTCACGCCGGAGTCCACTTCCCTGTCTATGGCATCGAGATTTTTTTCGCACTGTCGGATGGCGTCCAAGCGGGACATGGAACCGGTGGCAATACCTTCAGCCGCAATGGCAGCGGCTTCGCGGGCAAGTTCGCAAGCCTCCACTGTCCGTTGCACCAGGCCAGTATGCGAAGGCTCAGGCCAAGGTGTTTTTACGCTGGCTGTGCTCATAAGGAAACCGCCTGCTCGATTAAATGCCTGTTCCGCTCCGCTGGACACGGTCGGTATCCACTCACAGTTTGGCACACAATCCCAACAAAAGCATAATTCCCTAAGAAGGTTACAACCCGGTGAATTTCGTGTCACCAAATGAAAAAGTCAGAGAATTGTCGCCAATTCTCAGCGGAGAACGGTTACTGAGAGCTGAGAGCTGAAAGCTGCTTCATGCGTCCGTCTCCGAAGCGGTCAGGATGAACAAAAACGTCGAGCCGTGGTTGAGTTCGCTCTCGGCGCGAATTGTTCCCCGATGTGCCAGAACGATATGCTTGGCAATAGCCAGTCCAAGTCCCGTTCCTCCTGATTCGCGTGAGCGGGCCTTATCGACACGGTAGAAACGTTCAAACAGACGCGGCAGATGCTCGGAGGAAATGCCGGGCCCGAAGTCTCTGACGAAGAACTCGACGCCGCTCGCCACCTGACGGGCTCCGAGAATAACTTTTTTCCCTGAGGCTGCATATTTTAATGCGTTCTCGATCAGATTGGAAAAAATCTGGTGGATGGCTTCGCGATCCGCATTCACATGGCCCCCGGGAAGCGCGTTCTCAATCACCAGTTCGACGCCAAGCTCCACTCCATAGGACCGTGCCACTTCGCGGAAGCTCTCCAGGGCATCCTGCAGCAGTTCTTCCGCGCTGACCCGCTGCATGTCGAACCTCTGCTCGCCCGATTCCACGCGGGCCAGGGTGAGCAGGTCTTCCGTGAGCCGGGACATGCGGGCCGCGTTTTTGCGGATGATTTCCAGAAAGTCGCGCACGTGATTGTCTTCGAGCGGACTGTCGAGCAGCGTCTCGGTGTAGCCTTGAATAGAAGTCAGCGGAGTGCGCAACTCGTGGGAAACATTTGCGATGAAATCGCGGCGGCTCTTTTCCATGCGCTCGGTCTCGGTGAGGTCGCGGAGCACTGCGACTGCGCCACCTCCCGGCATGGGAGCAGCGGTGACATCGAACGTGCGCCCGGAAGCGATGGTGTTCGAGCGCGCCGAAGTCACCACCTGGTCGCGCGCCGCTTCCTGAATCGCGGCCAGAAAATCCGGATCCCGGACGCTGTCGATCAACGGCGCGTTCAGCCGGGGAGCTCGCAGCAGCAAACGGTCCATGCCGCGATTCGCCCACTGCACCCGACCCTCAAGATCGACCGCAATCACCGCGTCCTGCATACTGTTGAGAAGAGTCTCCAGCTCGCGCTGGCTGGTTTGCAGGCGTGCGTAACTTTCTTCGACGCCGCGGGTCGTTTTGTCGAGCGCCGCTGCCACCTTCCCGATCTCATCGGTCGAAGTAGACGCGATTCTCGCCGTCAGATCACCGCTGGCTACGCGCTCGGCAAAATTCACGATGCGCTGCAGACGGCGGCCAACATATTGCGCCGCCACCGCCGCCACCAGCACCGCGAAAACCAAAGCCGCCAACGATCCCCAGAACAATGCCACCGCCAGCGGGCGATCCGTAATCTCCATCTCGGGCAACGGATACGCCAGGCGCACGGCTCCTCCAGTAACCGGCGCAGCCACATATAAAAAAGGAATGCCCAGATCCTGACTGTGGCGTTCATCCACGCCGACTTTGCCGGCGAGAGCACTGACAAACTCGGGCCGCTGACCGTGATTCTCTTCCGTGCTGGCATCGGCTTCAGAATCGGCCAGCACCTTGCCGGTTGGGTCAATGACGGTGGCGCGCGCTCCCGCCGCTTGTCCCTCCTGCGCGGTAATGTCGGCGAGAGAGTGCTGCCGATCCGCCTCCACGCGATAAGCGAACATCAAGGTTTTCTGTTTGAGATTGCGCTCGATCTGTTCGCGCAACGTGCGTTCCCAGACTTTATGCACGGTCACCTGCAACGTGATCGCGGTCACGCCAATCACCAGCAGAAACACAAACATCAATTTAACGAAGATGCGACTTCTCAACGCGCAACCTCAAACCGGTAGCCGGCCCCGCGAACCGTCTTCAGGTAGCGGGGGTTCTCCGGATCGGGCTCGATCTTTTCCCGGATGCGTCGCACATAAACGTCCACCGAGCGCGGAGTCACATACGCCGTATCGCGCCACACCGAATCGAGCAACTGGTCGCGAGTGAAAACGCGTCCCGCATGCCGCATGAAGTAGTCGAGCAGCCGGAATTCGGTGGCCGTCGTCGGCACCTGTTTGCCGCGGACCGTCAATGTCATCGCCCCGGGATCGATATGAACTTCGTCAATCTTCGTCGGAAGCGGCGGCAACGGCCGCTCAAAACGGCGCAGCACCGCTTTGACGCGCGCTACCAGTTCGCGTGGGCTGAAAGGCTTCGGGATGTAGTCGTCCGCGCCCAACTCCAGCCCGAGAACCCGATCCGCTTCGCCGCTCTTGGCGGTCAGAAAAATTACCGGAACCGGCGCCAGCGACACCGATTGCCGTATCTGGCGGCAAAGTTCCAGACCATCTTTTCCCGGAACCATGATGTCGAGCAGAAACAGCGCCGGCCGCTGCCGTTCGGCATCGACCACAACCTGGTTGCCAGTCGAATACAGCCGCACATTGAAGCTCGCGCCTTCCAGATGATGGCGAACCAGCCGGGAAATATCCGGGTCATCCTCCACAACATAGATCGTAGGTTTCACGCGACCCATTGTAGCCGGAATATGTTTCGATTCCATAAATGAGAGCGTAGCTCGCGGCCCGCTCAGCGCAGGGACATCCCCGCCTCAGCCGACAAATCCATACCGACAAAGTCCTCGCGCAGAAATTTCGGGAAGGCCGCAGCCGCGATCATGGCCGCATTGTCCGTAGAAAGCGCGCGAGACGGAAAGAACACGGCAAGCCCCTGCATCCCGCCTTCGCGCTCAAAAGTGGTCCGCAATTCCTGATTGGCGGCCACGCCGCCGCTTACAAAAAGAGTTCGAACATCGTATTCGCGCGCCGCCGTCAGCGTCTTCGTAACCAGATCGTGGACCATCGTGCGCTGGAAAGAAGCCACCAGATTCAAAGTTTGCCGGTCGCAGACCGCGAGCACATCTTCGAGCGTCGGCTTGGCGATGCCGGCGAGCGCCACGCGACGAGCCTCAATCGCAGGTTTCAAGTTCTGCGTCTCCACGTAGCGCAAAACCGCCGTCTTGATTCCGCTGTAGGAAAAGTCAAAATGCGGTCCGTCATCCTGCGCCGAAAGTTGTCTCCGTTCGCCCTGCTTGGCATCGCGCCGGTCTCGATGCTTGATCTGCGAAGTCTGGAACTTCACCGCATTCGGATCGCCATGCCCCGCGAGCTGGTCGATGATCGGCCCTCCCGGATAGCCGAGTCCCAGAAGCTTCGCGACTTTATCGAACGCCTCTCCCGCGGCATCGTCGCGAGTGTGTCCGATATTCCGATAGGTCCAGAGATTCTCCCTCACCTCGGCAAGATAGAGATGCGTGTGTCCTCCCGAAACCACCAGCGCCAGCACCGGGAAGCGTAAATCGCCATCGCCGTTTTGCCGGTGCTCGAGCAGCACGGCATGGATGTGTCCCTCCAGATGATTCACCGCAATCAGCGGCTTCTCCAGCGCGAACGCCAGCGCTTTGGCGTAGCTGATGCCGACCAGCAAAGCTCCGGCAAGTCCTGGCCCTTGCGTCACCGCGATGGCATCGACGGACTGATACGTCTGTCCGGCTTCGGCTAACGCCTGGCGCACCACCGGCACGATCGCGCGCAAATGCTCGCGCGAGGCGAGTTCCGGAACCACTCCTCCATAAGGCTGGTGAGTGGCGATCTGCGACGCGACCACGTTCGATAGAATCTGAAGCCCCGAGCGCACCACGGCTGCGCCTGTCTCATCGCAGGAGGTCTCGATCCCAAGTATGTGCGAGTCAGGCATAATTAGCAGTCAGCTTTCAGCCATCAGCTATCAGTTCCTAGTTTAGACGACCTGCGGTTGGCGTTGCTTTAGCTGATGGCTGAATGCTGACTGCCAAACAACACGCTGCCGAAATCGTTCGTACTCTGCGCGATCACGGACACCAGGCCTACTTCGCCGGTGGATGCGTCCGCGACCTGCTACTTGGCCGCGAGCCTGCTGACTACGACGTTGCCACCGACGCAACTCCGCAACAGGTCATGCAAATCCTCCCGCAGACTTACGCTGTGGGCGAGCAATTCGGAGTTGTGCTCGTGCCGTTCAAACCTGATACCACAAGGGACACGAAGGAACACGAAGGCGACCAACCTGCGCGAACTGACTCGTTCAGGGATCGTGTCGTGCCGGGCGCGATGGGCGAATCGGGGAAACAGAGCTACCTGTTCTTGCCGCCATTTCTGCGGAAGTCTGTCGAGGTCGCGACATTCCGTTCCGATCTCGGCTACTCCGATGGCCGTCATCCCGACGAAGTGCGGTTCACCAAAGATCCCCGCGAAGACGCGCAGCGCCGCGATTTCACCATCAACGGCATGATGCTCGATCCGGCCACAAACGAAGTTCTGGATTTCGTCGGTGGACGCGACGACCTGCAAGCCGGAATCGTGCGCGCCATCGGCGAGCCCGAACTCCGTTTTGCGGAAGACAAACTGCGCATGCTCCGAGCCGTGCGTTTCGCTGCGCGCTTCGATTTCAAGATCGATCCGGCAACATTTGCAGCGATCAAAAAGGCAGCAGCGCAAATTCACCAGGTCTCCAGTGAGCGCGTGCGCGAGGAACTGACAAAGATGCTTACCGAAGGCCACGCTCGCCGCGCTGTTGAATTGCTGGATACGAGCGGCCTCTTGCAGCAAGTTCTGCCGGAAATCGCCGCCATGAAGGGGGTCAAGCAATCCCCTGAGTATCATCCCGAAGGCGACGTGTTCGTGCACACGCTGCTGCTTCTGGACAAGCTGCGACCCGATCCGTCGGGTTCCATTTCCCCGTCTTCCATCTCCAGGACGCTGGCATGGGGAGCGCTGCTGCACGACGTTGGCAAACCGCCAACCTTCCGCGTAGCTCCCGAACGCATTCGCTTCGACGGACATGTCGATGTCGGCATCAAGATGGCTGCTGAAATCTTGCGTCGTCTCCACTTTTCGAACCACGACACTGATCAGATTCTGGCGCTGGTCGATAATCACATGCGCTTCGGGGACGTGATGCGCATGAAGCAATCCACGCTGAAAAAGTTTCTACGCATGCCGGCTTTCGACGAGCACCTCGAGCTGCATCGCCTCGATTGCCTTTCCAGCCACGGCAATCTCGACGCGTATGACTTTTCCCGCGACCAGTTGCATTCGATCCCGCCCGAAGCGATTCGCCCGACCCCGCTGATTACCGGACGCGATCTGATCGAAGCGGGTTATGAGCCTGGTCCGCGCTTCACAGAGATACTGACAGCGGTCGAGGACGCGCAACTCGAAGGCCGACTCACGTCACGCGAGGCGGCGATGGAGTATGTTCGGCGCGAGTTTCCGGTGTAGCGCCAAGCTGCCGAGCTGTGCTCGGCTGGACGGGCGAGACGCCCGTCGCCACACTTTCCGTCCCCACACTTTGTGGGAGTTAGACTACATATTGTCTTTTTCTCCGTTGGTCTTGGCGATTGCGCGTTTGTGGTCCGGGGCGGTAGCAGGCCTGGATTGAGCCGGGCGGTAGGTCCTCGTCGCGGCGTTCGATTTCGTCGGGACTTTTTTCTCGACTTTCTTGGGAACTCTTTTCTGAACTTTGTTCTGAACTCTTTTCTGAACTTTTTTCTGAACTCGCCTGTGCATTTGCCGGGCGACTTTCGCGGGCGGTTTCGTCTTCCATACGGACAGCGATGGCAGGGATATATTTCGATTCCTGGTCGATATCGACCACAACCTGCTCTGGTTGCGGCTTTTCAAGTTCCATCCGCTTGAGATTTGAAGACGCGATCTGGAGCGCGTAGAGCAGGATGCTGGCGGTTTGCTTCTCAAGTCTTTTTTGCATGACCATCTGCATGACCGTGCGAATGACGGTCTGAATCGAGTGCGCATCTTCAAAATAGGGCAAAGTGATTTCACCGGTTGAGTACTTATCCAGTTCGTAACATTCGATCATCTCGGGACGATCCGGGTGATGATAGAAACAGAAATCTTTTTTGCGGAGAGCGGGCGAGCCGCATTGGATTCCGCTGATTTTGATGTGTCGGCAACGATCTGCTGTTAGAGATGACATATTGACTCCTTTGTAAGTGGGACGTTATTAGCTGCTACTTTCTCACTGGCCTGTGTTATCGGGGGTACCCCCCGTTTGTCCGGTATATTAGAATCATCGACTTAGCGGCGCGTCGGCGGCAAAGTCTTCAAACGAAAATAGTTAGAGGTAAAGTCTTGATTCTGCATGGGTTGATGGAACGGCGTCCTTATCTGCCGGAGTAAGTCACGGCGGGCGCGGAGTTATCGGCGGATAAGCCGCGCGGGGGTCGATTGTCTTCGATTATTTTGGGCTCTTACTTTTATTATAAGGCTGGTTGTCAAGGGTTATTTGCGGCGGAAGAGTTATAGGGGCCGCCTGACGGATGGGAGATATCGACGAGAGCCCACGGGAGCGACGGTGGTGGAATCCCACCCTAACGTCGAAAGGCACGACGTTAGGATGGGGCACCCGGCCTTGATACCGCAGTGGTGGGTAGGGGTCCTTCGACTCCGCAGAGACTTCACTTCGTGAAGTCCCTGCTCCGCTCAGGATGACAAGTTTTATTCTGTCAGGACGTTTGGTCGGGACGCGCTATTCTTCGTTCTGCTTCCGAACGTCGAAAGGCACGACGTTAGGATGGGGCACCCGGCCTTGATGCTGCAAGTGGGTGGGTAGGGGTCCTTCGACTCCGCAGAGACTTCACTTCGTGAAGTCCCCGCTCCGCTCAGGATGACAAGGTTTATTCTGCCAGTATGACAAGTTTTATTCTGTCAGGACGGTTGGTTCGGGACGCGCTATTCTTCGTTCTGGTCCCGAACGTCGAAAGGCACGACCTTAGGATGGGGACCCGGCCTTGATACTGCAGTGGGTGGGTAGGGGTCCTTCGACTCCGCAGGGGCTTCACTTCGTGAAGTCCCTGCTCCGCTCAGGATGACAAGTTTTATTCTGTCAGGATGACAGGTTTTATTCTGTCAGGACGGTTGGTTCGGGACGCGCTATTCTTCGTTCTGGTCCCGAACGTCGAAAGGCACGACCTTAGGATGGGGACCCGGCCTTGATACTGCAGTGGGTGGGTAGGGGTCCTTCGACTCCGCAGGGGCTTCACTTCGTGAAGCCCCTGCTCCGCTCAGGATGACAGGTTTTATTCTGTCCAGGATGACAA
>Ga0302326_10031139_pt1 | contig 10660 bp, 9 predicted proteins | sample Palsa_T0_3_FD_202264 | JGI IMG/M metagenome (GOLD analysis project Ga0302326, IMG submission 202264) | Peat permafrost microbial communities from Stordalen Mire near Abisko, Sweden - Palsa_T0_3 | ecosystem: Environmental > Terrestrial > Soil > Palsa > Peat permafrost | place: Sweden: Abisko...
AGGAAAGGCCAGAGAGAGCGAAGGATGACGAGGAGCGGCCGGACGCCGCGAGCTAACCCAAGTGGCGCCAGAGGGATGGGGCTGCGCCAAGGCCGCTCGGGATTCCAAGCCCACAGGCATTGCCTCGCGCCATCCAATTGCACTGGGGGAAAAGTTGCCCGCTCTTAACATAGGCGGCTTGGCCGTCCCCCGACGGGCAGGCTTTATGCTTGGCCGAGAACACCATGCCCAAAGCCATTGTCATTTCGCTCGTGAATATGAAAGGCGGCGTCGGCAAGACGACCGTGGCCGTCAATCTAGCCGCCTATCTGGCCCGCGAGCACCAGAAGAAAGTGCTCCTGATTGACCTGGACCCCCAGACGAACACATCGCTGAGCCTCCTCACGGAGAAGGCGTGGTCCGACTGGGCTGAGAGGCATGGCACCATGGCCGACGTTTTCGAGCTCACCACGAAGAGAAAGCGCGAGAAGCCCGCGAAGCTCGAGGACTGCATCGTGCGCGACGTCGTGCCGGGGATTCCCGGCCTTGACCTCGTACCGAGCCACCTGCAGCTGACGTTTCTTGACCTCGATCTCGCCGCACGCCCGGGCCGCGAGCGCATTCTGACGCGCAAGCTTGCCAAGATCGTCGACGACTACGACATCGTTCTCTGCGACTGCCCGCCCAACCTCCAGACGGCCACCCAGAACGCGCTCTACGCCAGCCATTGGTTCCTCGTGCCGATGCAGCCGGACTTCCTTTCCTCGGTGGGCCTTGGCCTGCTGCTCGACCGGCTCGCCTACCTGAGGCGGGAGCTCGAATTCAAAATAAAATGCCTCGGGGTCGTCTTTTCCCGCGTGCGCCGGCATGTGGCCTCCCACCAGGAGACCATCGAGAGGCTGCCCACGGAGAAGCCCTTTCAAAAGCTCCATTTCTTCGAGACCGTGATCCCCGAGAACATTGCCTTGAGCGAGGCGCCGATGCACGCCCAGCCGATCGCGATCTACGACGGATCCGCACCGGGTGCGGTGGCGTTTCGAGATTTGGCGCGCGAGGTGTTGGCGCGCCTGTTAAGCGGATGAAAAACCGCACGTTTGCAGAGCGGTATAGCGAGCAGCACGGCGTGGCCCCGGAAGGATTTCAGGAGGCCGTCTTCAGGCGCTCGCTTTACCCGATGGCGCGGCTGCTTCGCCCCGTGCTGGATTTGAATCCCAGGTATTTTGCGACAGACCGGGCCCTGGTCGCGGCGTTGGGACTGATAACGCAAATGCGCAGCTTTGATGCGGAATCGTTCGTTTACGTTAACGATCCGGACAATCGCGGATTCGTGCGCCGGGTGCTCCGGCTTCGCATTTCGGTGGGCCGGCTGTACCTCCTTGCGAAGGGCGCGCTTCACGAAAGGTCCCAAGCCTCGCCGAGACCCGGAAATGAGGAGGGATGAACCGTTGGGGCTGGCCCGCTTTCCATCAGACAAACACCCCGTCCCTCATGGGGCGCGTATGGTCGCACCGGGATGCGATGTCGGGATTGTGGGTGACGAGGACGACCGCCTGCCCATTGTCCTTTGCGAGCCGGGTCAGAAGGTCAAAGACGAGCGTGGCGTTCTTGACGTCCAGGTTACCCGTCGGCTCGTCGGCCAGGATGATCGTCGGCTGGTTTGCGAGGGCCCGGGCCACGGCCACCCTTTGCTGCTCGCCTCCCGACAGGTGGGACCCGAGCCTGTGGACCTTGTCGCCCAGCCCCACCGAGGCCAAAAGGTGCGCCGCGCGCTCCTCCATCTCGTGCGGCGCCAGGCGGCCCAGCTTGCGCATGGGCATCATGACATTCTCAAGGGCGGTGAACTCGAGCATGAGGAAATGGAACTGGAAGACAAAGCCGACATGCATGCCGCGGGCGGCCGTCCGGACCGAGTCCTCGCTGTTCGACATCAGCTGGCCGTTGATCCAGATCTCCCCGGAATCGGGCTGGTCGAGGAGGCCGAGGAGGTAAAGCAGGGTGGACTTCCCGCAACCCGAGGGCCCCACGATCGCGTAGACGGATCCCGCCCTCGCCTCGAAGGAGACGCCCTTGAGGACATGCACCCTGCCCTCGTCCCTCCCCAGGAAGCGGTGCAGGTTGTCGCAGCGCAGGGCGGTCTTTGCTTCCTCGGCCATGGGGGCTATTGAGCGGTGCCCCTGATGATGTCGCCTGGCTCGAGGCGGGCCGCGCGACGGGACGGGATCAGGCTGGCCATCATGACCACGATGACGGCCGTGCTCACCGCCTCGACGTAGTGCCAGCGCGACCATTGCACCAGGAACCTGTGCGTCGTGAAAATGCCCGTGATCGGCATCGGGTATTGGGCGACGGCGTAGGTGATGCCAGCGCCGACCGCGCAGCCCAGCGCGGTCCCGATCGCGAGCACGATGGCCGCCTGCCAGAGGAAAATGCGGGAGATGTCCTCGCGGGTGTAGCCCATGGAGCGCAGGATCGCGATCTCCTTTGTCTTCTCCATCACGATCATTGCCAAGGTGTTGAACATCGCCAGGCCCGCGATGAGCGTGAAGACGGAAACCGTGATGCCCGTCGCGACCCGGAAGGCCTTGAAAACACCGAGCCACGACTTCTCGCGGTCCTGCCAGGCGTCCGCGTTGTGCCGCAGGGAATTCGACATCTCGGCGGCATCCTCCTGGGCGCGGTTCCGGTCGAAGAGGCTCACCTGAAGGTAGGAGGCGCCGGTCGGCTTCCTGAAGAGCGCCCTGGCCTCGTCCATCTTCAGGTACACCCGGACGCCGTCGATGTCGCTCACGCCGGTCTGGTAGATCGCGCTCACCTTGTAGTGGTGGACCTCGCCGTTGCTCTCGATCTCGAAGTTTTCTCCGGGATCGAGCTGGAGCTTGTCCGCGATCACGCGCCCGACGAGGGCACCGCCTTCCTGGACCTGGAAATCGCTGAGCGACCCCTCCACGATCTGCGACGCCAGGTCGGACACGCGAAGGTGGTCCGCAAGGACGATGCCGTACGCCTGCCCGGACAGCTCGCGGAACGAGCTCCGGATCGTGACGGTCCCGCGCAGGACCGCCGAGACTCCCGAGACATTCTTGAACGACCGGACGGCATCGGCCAGCAGGCCGGGATACTCGATGCCCTCGACGTACTTCTGGCCCTCCTTCTGCCGGATCACGATGCTCGAACCGTAGCCGCCGGCGACCAAGCTCCTCATGGTCGCCTGGATCTTGTCCTGGATCAGGATGGCGCCGTTCGTCCCCAGGATCGTCTTGATGAAGAACTCCTGGAACCCGCTCGTCGCGGCCTGGGTCACGATGAAGAGCCCGACGCCCAGCACGATGCAGGACAGGCTCATCACCATGGCCCGCTTCTTCGCCGTCAGGAACCGGAGCGCGATGCGAAAGTTCTGGGACATCCGGGGCGCCTATTTCGTCGCAGCGAAGGCGTCGGACGGCAGTTCCTCGGTCCGCACCCGGTCGCCGTCCCGGAATGTATCGAGGTCGTCCACGATGACCTGCTCGCCGGGCTTCAGGCCCGCCAGGATCTCGGCGCCGGTCAGCCAGACATACCCCTTCCTGACCCTGCGCAGCTCGACCCTGCCGTCGGAGACCACATAGACGCTATCGTTGATGAGGGCCCGTCGGGGAATGATCGCCTCCGCGTGCCGGCTCCCGACGACGACCGAGACCTCCCCGGTGATGCCCGGGATCAGCTTAGCCGGGGCGATGTCCGTGAGCTTCAGGTCGATCAAGTGGCGCTGGGTCTCGGGGTCGGCGGTCGGAAGGATCTTCGATACCGTCCCATTGTACACCCATTCGCCGTAGGGCAGGAAAATGACCGAAACGGGCTGGCCTATCGCTATGTCGGCAAAATCCTCCTCGCTTATCTTTGCCTCCACCACGCGGCTCGTCGTGATCAGCGAGACAACCGGGGACCCGGCATCGATCAGGTCGCCCGGGTGCGCGAACACAGCGGAGACCTCGCCCTCGAAGGGCGCCGTCAGGGTCATCTTCTCCAATTCGCGCTTCTTGACCTTGAGCGAATTCTCCTCAGTCGCCAGTTCCGCCTCGTCCCGGATCTTTTCAAGCAGCATCTGCTGCTTGATCGTCTCCACCGCCCGGCGGGACTTCTGGTAGTCGCTGTCCGATATCCGCCCCAATTTCAGGAGGTTCCCGAAATTGGCGAGGTCCGAGTCCGCCGACTCGAGCTGGAAGCTCGCGGGCGACCCGGCGGCGATGCGCTGCTTCGTGGAATCGTACTCATTCTGGATCTGCTCGATCTCGAGCTCGATGTCGCCTGGGTCCAGGTGGACGAGGACGTCGCCCTTCATCACGTGCATCCCGGTATCGAGATTGAAATCCTTGCTCAGCACCCGCCCGCCGATCTGGCTCTTGATCTGCATGGAGTACTCCTCGCGGACCGTGACGCTGCCCGGCTTGGCGTCCTTCGCCTCGCCGCTGACGACCGTGACGACCTTGGCCACCGGACGAAGAATGAGGACGACCACCGCACCCAGCGCCACAAGCACCGCGGCTGAGAGGAGCACCTTGAGTATCGTGGGGGCCTTTGAAGGCTTAGCGGACATAGCGGGGTGAAAGGTTGCTGATAGCCGGGTCGATGCCGGCCTGCGAAATGAATTCGACCCAGCGATTTAGGAAGTCTGATCGGGCATTCACCATCTGGTAGTCGGTAACATAGAGGCCCTGGACTCCCGCGTCGATCGAAGCCTGCGAGACGAAGCCGAGGCCACTGTCGTCCTTCAGGCGCTTGACTTCGCCGGCGGCCGCGTCGTCATCTGCCTCGGCGAACGCCATGGAGCGCGAGGAGAAGTCTATTTGGTGCCGCAGATTGGTGATCGTGTCGATCGTCGTGTCGACGTAGTTCTTTTTGACCCGCTCGAAATAGCGCTTGTTCTCGAGCGCGGTCAGCTTGGCCCCCCGGGTCGCAAAGCCGTCGAATATCGTCCAGGCCGCGGTCAATCCGACTGTTTCCTGCTGCAGGCCGACCTGCTGGACATTCCCAACCGACGCCTGGACAAGGGGCTGGTAGCTGAAGTTCGCCGAGGCGCTGATCCTAGGAAGGAGCCGGACCTTCGCGATGGCGTAGTCCAGGTCCTTTTGCTTGATGGTCATGTTGTAGACCTCGCTCTGAAACGTGCTCTCGATCCCCTCCCCGACAAATCCCGCGAGGATCGCATCCGCAGTCGGCGCTGAATACGCCGGATGGGGCACCATAAGCGGAATGGATTCATCCGAAAGAACCTCGATGCCCACAAGGCGGGTGAACATGCGCTTGGCGTAGGCCAAGTCCGAGGACGAGCGATCGACGTCGAGCTGACTGAGGTCAACGGCCCTCTTGAAGGAGGAGAGCACGCCCGCCGAGGTTGCGCCGGAGTCGAACTTCGACTGCTCGGCGGCCAACGCCGCCTGGGCCTGCTTTTGGCCGAACAGCGCGTTTCGCAGCACCACCCTCCGTGCGATCAGCCCGAGGTACTGCTCCCGGATCGTCGTCGCCAGAATTCGGTAGGCCTCCGCATACTGGCGCTGCGCGATCTTCACGCCGAGGTCCCCCACCCGCGCGTTGTTCTCAAGGGCGCCCCATTGGTAGATCGGCTGGTTGACTCCGGCATTGTAGTAAAGGCCGGCGGTCGTGCTGCTGGAGGACCTGCCGGTTGCCGAGGTGGTCGACAGGTATTGCGTGGTCAGGTTGATCGAGGGATAGAGGCCGGAGTGGGCGGTGATCATTCCGGCCTCCTGCTGGGCCACGGCGATGCTCGCTGAAATGGTGTCCGGCGAGCGCTCGACCGCAGCCTGGAGGAGGGGCCTGAGTTCGGGGATATAGTCCTCGGGCAGCGTGCCTTGGATCGACGGTGCCTCGGCGCGGAGCGACGCCACCGCAACCAGCGCAATCGACAGGAATTCAGGCAGTTTCGTTCTCAAGAGCGGAAGTTTAGCGCGCAGGAAGTTGGAATCGAAGGCAACCACAATTCCGGGCTCCGGCTTGGAGTTATCTTGAGCCCCAAGGGACATCTAAGGCACTCTTGCCGTTCCCTTTAATTGAACTCATGAATCCCGGCGAGTCGCTGCCGGTCGAGCAGCACGACATCGAAATCCAGGCCAATCGGCTGGCCTGGCAGCGCAAGCCGCGGCTGAGATCGGTCTACCGGGGGTTTCATGAGAGGATCGCATCCCGGCTCGACCGTTCCGTCCCAGGACGGATCGTCGAGCTCGGGTCGGGCATGGGCTCGATCAAGGAGGTCATTCCCGACTGCGTGACAACCGATCTCTTCCCCAATCCATGGCTGGACCGCCAGGAGAACGCCTATTGCCTCAGTTTTCCCGACGGCAGTCTCTCCAACTTGATTCTTTTCGACGTCTGGCACCACCTCCGGTATCCGGCAACGGCGCTTGCCGAGTTCCGGAGGGTTCTTGCCCCCTCGGGCAGGGTGATCGTCTTCGACCCCGCGATCAGCTGGTCAAGCCGCTTGATCTACGGCCTCTTCCATCACGAACCCATCGGGATGGGTCTCCCGATCACTTGGGATGCGCCTGAGGGCTTCAAGCCGGGCGATTCGGACTACTTTGCGGCGCAGGGAGCCGCAACCCGCGTGTTCTGGCGCCGGGAAGCTCCCGCGCGTCTTTCCGGCTGGGATCTCGTGGAGGCGACTCCCCTGCCCTCCTTCGAGTACTTTGCCACCGGGGGATTCTCAGGCCCCCAGATCGGCGGAACCGGCCTCTGGAGGCGCCTGGATGGGGCGCTGGCCCGTTTCCCGAATCTCTTTGCGGCGCGCCTCCTTGTAGTTCTCAAAAGGACACCGTGATGCCGCGGCCCGACTCCGACCTCAACGCCGCGCACCTCGACCGGGTGCGCGAATGGTACAACGGAGCCCCAAAGACGCTCAAATGGGCCTCCCTGGGCTACCGCGTGATGCTGGCCCATTACTACAGCCTCCTGATCCCGGCCGAATCAACGGTGCTGGAGATCGGATGCGGGACCGGCGAGCTGCTGAGAAGGCTCCCGGCCAGGCGCAAGGTCGGAATAGACCTCTCAGAGGGGCAGATCGAAGCCGCGAGGCAAAAGGCCCCCGACTGCGAGTTCCACGTCCAGGCTGCCGAGTCCCTCGATCTCCACGAACGCTTCGACTGCATCATCGTGTCCGACACCCTGAACTTTGCCGCCGACGTGCAGAGGGTCTTCGAGCGCCTTCACGCAGTCTCACACCCCGGCACGCGCGTGATCGTCAACTACCCCTCGGCGCTTTGGCGGCCGCTTTTTGCCCTGGCCCGTAGCCTCGGCCTCAAGGCCTCTGCGCCCCAAAGTAACTGGCTTACGACTGCCGACGTCCATGGCCTCATGGAGCTCGCCGACTGGAGGGCGCTCACGACGCAGGCTCGCATTCTGAGCCCAGTCCGTGCCCTGGGAGCCGGGGACCTTGCCAATCGATGGATCGCACCGCTGCTTCCGTTTTTTTGCGTCACGGTCTTCTCGGTCGCCCGATCCGTTCGCGCAAGGGAGACCGGACCCCTCGCCGTCTCCGTGGTGATCCCGGCCCGGAACGAGGCCGGGAACATCGAGGCCGCGGTCCTTCGGACCCCCGACATGGGCGCCGGCACGGAGCTCATCTTCGTCGAAGGCCATTCGAGCGACAACACGTGGGAGGAAATCGAGCGGGTGGCCGCAAAATACCCGGACCGAAGGATAAAGATTCTAAGGCAAACCGGGACCGGAAAAGGGGATGCCGTCAGGGCGGGATTTGCGGCCGCGGAGGGCGACCTCTTCATGATCCTCGACGCGGATCTCACGGTGCCCCCGGAGGAGATGCCCAAGTTCTATGATGCCGTCGCGTCGGGGCGGGCGGAATTTGCAAACGGCTCCCGGCTTGTCTACCCCATGGAGAAGGCGGCCATGCGGTTCCTGAACATGTGCGCCAACAAGGCATTTGGGATCCTGTTTTCCAGGATCCTTGGGCAGTCCCTGAAGGACACGCTTTGCGGCACCAAGGTTCTGCGGCGAAGCGACTACGACCGGATCGCGGCAAACCGCGCGTATTTTGGGGATTTCGATCCATTCGGCGACTTTGACCTCCTTTTCGGGGCGGCCCGCCTCAATCTCAAGATCGTGGACGTGCCCGTGCGGTACCGGGACCGCACCTACGGCTCCACGAACATCCATCGGTGGCGCCACGGTTGGCTGCTCCTTAGGATGGTGCTCTTTGCCGCCAGAAAGCTGAAGTTCGTTTAGCCTGTGGCGGGTCCGCCCGCCTGTTTCGTCCGAGGCGACTCGAGGAGGCTGAAGAACTCAAGGCAGGCCGCCAGGGTCGTCGCCGAAACCACCTTCAAGGCATCCGGTGAAACAACGGTTGCAGCGGCGATTCCGGCTGCGATCGCCTCGGCGCTTGTGAGGCTTGCGCATTCGGAAAGTCCCAGCTGGTTCATCAAGCCGCGCAACTTCTTGCTTCTCGCGTACGCGCTCACGGCGATTCCCATCCAAGCGCCCGCCAAGGCGCTATGATAGCGGGTCGACAGAAGCGTCGACAGGCCATCATAAGGCAGAAGGAAGGAATCGATGCTGCCTCCATGGTAGTCAGGCACCGCGAGGTCGATCCTCTCACGGATTGTCGTGTCGAACCGCTCCCACAGGCAGACCTCCGATATGGAGAGGTTTCTGACCTCCTGGGCGATCCATCGGATCCCTCTCGGCTCAGGCCCCGAGAGGAATCGTGCGAGCTCGGGGATATCCAGTTGCTCGGGGCGTTCCAGATTGATCACCAGGCCCACCGCGGCGCCTCTATGGCGACCTCGCGCCCCCAAGCCCTCAAAGTATAGGTTCGCGACATCGGCTCCGGGCGCGACTCGTTTCGGATCGCCTGCCACGGCACGGATCCATTCATCTGAAAGCTCATCGCGGCTCCAAATGCGGCAGGCCCGGCGGATGATCCTGGTCGCACGGGGAGAGTGGACGGCGTCCCTGGACTCGGCTCCAACGCCGAGGAAAAAGACCCGCGTATCGCAGCGCTCGCACATATCCATCTCCTCCTCCAGGTGGTCCAGCAGCCAGTTGCCGGTGTCCGATTGAAATGGCGTGTCGCCCAGACCCAACCAAGCGTCGGCCTGGGAAATCAGATGCGCCCTAATTCCGCGCTCGTATTCCAGCCATTCGATCCGCGGAAACCGCAGGCGCATGGCTTCCCGGTCATGGGGTATGCAGCAGGTCAGGCGCACATCGATCCCCGCTGAATCCACCGAGCTCAGGAACCCGGCAAGCATCCAGTCATCGCCGACGTTGCCGCTGCCAAAGTAATGGTGGCCTATGTGTATGTGGGGCATCGCGGGGTGTTTCGCTCAGTCGGAAAAGGTCATGGATGGCCGGCAGCCACGGGTCTTCGAGGAATTGAAGGACCGGCGCGGCGCATGTCCCATTCCGCCTCCTGAATCTCGGCGCGATCGAAGCCATCGCAAGGCCGGACGGGAAAGGTCCCGCGCTGCAGGCGCCTATCCATGGACGTTCATTACCAAGGGAAGCCTCGCTTGCCCGTAGAACGGCCATACCCCGTTTGGCCCGGGAGCCGGAAGGACATAAATGGGACCCAGGCCCTCGACGCGGTGTTGAACGTACCCGTGGTTGGGGCCCTCCTCCGACGCCTGCGAGCATCCCACCGAGAACGTGTACTCCCCGGGCTGAACATTCAGGTCGAGTTGAAATTCCAGGATCCTGCTCTCATCGGGACCAAAATCGGCCAGCGGAACCTGCAGCTGCCGGGAGCCAGCCGCAAAAACCAGGTTGTTCATGCGGTCGTACAGGTGCAGACCGGCACTCGGGTCGCTGATCGCTTTCCTTGAACGGAGCCGAATCAATAGGTGCATCCTCTCGCCGACGCGGAATTCCCTCGCGGGCGATTGCCCGGCGTCGACAACCGCGACGTTCTCGATGTAAAATTCCTGGGGGCCGTGCACCGAGCGGGCCTCCTTCTTCATGTCGTACCGGTCCAACAGGTCGCCCACCTGGCCCCGCTGCCCCGTTGGCTCGTGGACGACCGAACTTGCGGCCGGGCCCTCGAGCTTGGGTTTCGAAAACGCGTAATAGCGGCTCACCGCCTCCTCCGGCGGGCCGATGAAACGCTGCTCGCCGCGAACCAGAAGCAGGGCCTGTGCGCAGAGATTCTGAACCGCCGCCGTGTCGTGGGAGACGAGCAGCAGGCTCACCCCCCGTTCCAGCATCTCATGAACCCTCGCGAAGCACTTCTGCTGGAAGAAGATGTCCCCCACGCTGAGCGCCTCGTCGACGATGAGAATCTCCGGCTCAACCGAGAAGGCCACGGCAAAGGCCAGGCGGACCATCATGCCGCTGGAATAGGTCTTAACCGGCTCATCGATGTATTCGCCTATGTCTGCGAAGCTCTCAATCGACTCGAACCGGGACTCGACGTCCGCATGGGACAGGCCGAGCACCGCGCCGTTCAGGTAAACGTTCTCCCTACCCGTAAACTCCGGGTTGAAGCCGCTGCCGAGCTCAAGCAGGGCCGCCACCCGCCCGTTGACCTCCACCGATCCGGACGTGGTTTGAAGCGTTCCGGTCACCAGTTGAAGCAGGGTGCTCTTGCCCGACCCATTGCGGCCGATGATGCCCATGCTCTCACCTTTCCGTAATTCGAAGGATATGTCCCTCAGCGCCCAGAAATTTCGGCAGCCTTTTG
>Ga0302326_10031140_pt1 | contig 10659 bp, 7 predicted proteins | sample Palsa_T0_3_FD_202264 | JGI IMG/M metagenome (GOLD analysis project Ga0302326, IMG submission 202264) | Peat permafrost microbial communities from Stordalen Mire near Abisko, Sweden - Palsa_T0_3 | ecosystem: Environmental > Terrestrial > Soil > Palsa > Peat permafrost | place: Sweden: Abisko...
GCTGGGCGTGAAATATCTGTTGAGCCACGAACCGCACGATTCGGAGACCGAGCCGATGTTTCGCGGGCAATCCGGCGTGAATATTTACAGGAAGCCGGAAGCCTTCCCTCGCGCATGGACCGTGCATGCCGCCGACCCGGTTGCCAATGAAGAAGAAGCGCGCCGCCACATGAATGTCCCGTTGGAACAACTCGGCACGAGAACGTTTCTGATTGGCCAGGCGCCGAGTCTCAACGTTTGTTCAGGAAAGGACGCGGTTCAGATCACCGAATCGCGCAAAATGCAGTTCTTCGTCGAGGCCGATATGGCGTGCAAAGGGATGGTGATCGTCGGGAACACGTTCTATCCGGGCTGGCGCGCGGAAGTGGACGGGCATTCGGCGAAGGTTTACGAAGCCTATCATTTCCTGCAAGGCATAGTGGTGCCGGCCGGTCACCATCGGGTGCGGGTCTGGTACCGGCCAGTGACGTTTTATTGGGGTGTCGCGATGGCGGCTTTAGCGCTGGCAGGATTAGCGCTATTGCGTCACTCGACGGTCACGGGCGCTTTCTGATCGCGATACACGATGCGGCCTCGAAACAAGGTCAGCTCGCATTGCGCGTCTTTGATGGCATCCGGCGCGACGGTGTAAAAGTCGCGATCCCAAACCGCGATGTCCGCGTCTTTGCCCGGTTCGAGCGACCCGATCTGCTTTTCCAAAAATAGCTGATGCGCCGCCCACAATGTGTACGACCGCAACGCCGTGTGAACATCCACCGCTTCCTTGGTTCCGAACGGTTGCTCGCCGTAGGTTCCCTTCAGCGCCTTGCGAACCACGGAAGCCCAGATGCCGTAGCGGGCGGGAAACGGTGTCACCGGATAATCCGAACCCCCCGCCCACACGATCCCGTGTGTTTGAAAAGTCCGCAGCGGGGCCAGCCGCAGCGAGCGAGCCGGTCCGAAGTTGCCCGCGTAGGTGTCGCCGATCCACCAGGTGAATCCCGGTTGGACTTCCGGATAGCCTGCGTCGTACTGCTTCTCAAGCGCGGCCATCGTGGCGATGGCGTGATCGGTGGGAATGTTGGCGTGAATGACGCCGTGACGCAAGCCGATGGTTGGATTATCCTTCAACGCCTCGGCGTAGCTATCCACTACCCAATCAATCGCACGATCTCCGATGGCGTGCGTACTGACGTGAATGCCGGCATTGTGAATCAGGTGGACCTGTGCGCGGTAGACTTCGGGCTCGGTGGTGGGATAGCCGTGATTGCCGGCGTCGGTGTCGTTGCGGTTCTTGTTCCAGTCGTCGTACATCCACGCGGTACGCGCGCCGCCGCTGCCGTCCATGAAGAGCTTGACGCCGCCGGAGATCAGCACGTCGTCGGCCAGGCGAGAGGTCGGCTTCGGCAGCGCCTGGATTTGTTCGATCGCCGCGCGAGTAGACGCCAGCGTTCGTCCCCCCGTCCATAGGGCGAACAAGTGGACGGTGATCTTGTCCTGATCCCGCAGCTCGCGATACAACGCCCAATCCGCGGGTCCCATGCCCGGATTTTTTGCCGCCGTCATGCCCTCGCGATTACAGTCGGCGATCATCTTCAACAGACCTTCGCGCATCTGATCGTGCGAATAGGGCGGAATCAGGCGAGTGACCAGCGTCGTCGCGGCTTCTTCCTTGAGAACTCCGGTAGGCCGGCCCGAGGCGTCGTGGTCGATGGTTCCGGCGGGCGGATCTTTGGTCGTGGCGTCGATGTGAGCCAGCTTGAGCGCAGCGCTATTTCCAACGCCGTAATGTCCGGTGGTGTGCTCCAGCCAGACGGGATTGTTGGGCGCGACTGAATCGAGATCGGAAGCGTAGATGTAGCGGCGTTCCGCCAGTTTGCCTTCGTCCCAGCCGCTGCCCGATATCCATTCGCCGGGCTTTGCTTTCGCCACGCGCTCGCGAACCTTCTGAACCACTTCGGCGACGTTGCGCACCCCGCTTAGCTCGATCGCGTAGATAGTGTCCACTTCCTGGAAGTGAAGGTGAGTATCGATCAGGCCCGGAGTGGCGGTGCGCCCATGCAGATCGATAACATGGGTGGCCGAACCGCGGGTGCGTGAGACCGCGGCCTTCGTGCCGACGGTCAGGATCTTGCCGGCTTTGATGGCGACGGCTTCGGCAATGGAATCGCTCGCGTCGGCGGTGATGATTTTTCCGTTTACCAGTATTGTGTCGGCGGCGTTCGGAGGCTGAGTCTGCGCGAACGCAAGGGCAGCCGAAAGGAAGCAGAACCATCGCATTCCGAAACTTTATCACGCCGCCCCTACCGGTCGCGATCCGCTGCGTCTATTGTCCCGTCTTGGAAGGCCCGATGGGTGTTCCTATAATGTCACCCGAAACCACCAGTTCCACTCGGCGGTTCTTCTGACGGCCGGCGGCGGTGTCGTTGGGCGCCACAGGATTATCCTTGCCGAATCCCATCGCGGTCAGGCCCTCGCCGGGGAGTCCCTGACCGGTAAGGTAATCGCGCACCGAATCGGCGCGTTGCTCGGAGAGCTTCTGGTTATATGCGTCGCCCCCAACGCTGTCGGTGTATCCATCCACTTCGAGGCGCAGGCCTGGATGCGAGAGAATAATCCCGGAGATTTTCGCCAGCTTCTCGCGGGCGGCCGGGCGGAGCGTGTATTTGTTGAAGTCGAACAATACATCCGACATATTCACGATGAGCCCGCGCGCGGTGTCCCGAGTTTCGAGGATCAAATTGAACTGCTGCAGCAATTGCTGGCGCAATTGAAGCTGGGCCTGTTCGGCTTGAGAACGCAGACGGTCCGCTTCCTGCGCCTTTAGCTCGGCCTGTTGCTGCATCAGGCGCGCTTGTTCGGCCTGGCGCTGCTGGTCCAGGGCGGCGGCTTGCGCTTGCTGGGCTTGCAAACGTTCGGCCTCTTCTGCGGCGCGAGCCGTCTCGGCAGCCGCTTTCGCCTCGGCTGCGCGGCGAGCTTCCGCCTCGGCCTGGCGCGCGGATTCGGCTGCCTGCAGGTCCGCCATCGCCTTCTGGCGGGCGCTTTCATCGGCCTGAGCCCGCGCCGCCGCTTCGCGATCGGCCGCTTGTTGTTTTTCGCGCGCGATGCGCTCGTCATCCTGGCGCTTGATGGCCAGCAAACGCGACGTCTCCGCTGCTTGGACCGCCTCGCGGGACGTCATGATGACGGGCTTCGATCCCACGTTCTTGCGCTCCTGATAAGCTTCGGCCTGGCGTAGCAGGTCCGATGCATTATTGAACGTATCGGACGCATACTTATCCGCGTTGACAAGCTGCGCGATCTCGACCGCATTCTCAGCCTCGAGCAACTGCAACGGGACTTTCTTGTCCGTCTTTACCGCGTGGAACCTGCCGGGGGGAGCGACCATCACGTAGGCGCCACGCTTCAGCAGGTCGTACTTGACGCTCATTTGTTCAACTTTTCCGACGGTGTCTTCGCGGATGATGTTTTCCATCACCACCACGTCGCTGGGCTGAGAGACTCCGAAGTAAGGCTCGGCGGTCACGATCAAGGCAAAGGCCTGCAAATCGGTGGTGACGTCGAGATGCGAATTGCCGTCGTCTAGCACAACTTCGCCGAGATTCTTAGCGCGCCCTTCTGGAGTGATGGCCCATAAGACATAAGTCAGAAATTCCGGCCCATATTGAGACGCTGGGAGAAGCTTATGCATCTCGGTCTTCACTTCGATGTAGCCGGGCCGGCTATTAACGTCGGCATGTCCGGATGCATCCGGCGCGAGCGGGGTGCCACGCAAATCTACCTTGGTCCAACCGCTGCGATGGCGATAGCTGACCGCGTTGGAAGTGCGCTCGACTACCGTGACGCGGAAGATGGGTTGGGCGTCACCTACCGGTGGCACTTCTTGCGATCTTGGAACTTGGGCGGTCACCACTTGGGCTATCGAGGCGGCAGCCAGGAGCAATATCAGGCCCACTTTGTGCATGATGCTAATTCCCCTCGAAAGCCCGATCATGCAACTGAGATTCCATTCGCCAAACGCTTTGTTTTGTTGTGGTGCGGATTTCGAGCCCCGTTGTTCAATGGAATTTTTACAGAGGGTACTCGGAGGAGCTGGAGCAATTGCCATATACTCAAACCGAAGGTAGGAAAGAACCTCTCTGACACGACGAGAAATGCTGGTCCGAGCAGCCGCGGCCGGAAGCCTGTTGCCGATTCGGCGGGCGTACGCGAAGGCATCCCAGCCCGTGACCGCCGTGAATTTCGACGTTCCAGCGAATGCCTGCGATTGTCACACGCACATCTTCGGCGACGCGGCGAAGTTTCCCTTGTTCTCCGGCCGCGTCTATACGCCGGAACCCGCGTTGCCGAACGAGATGGCGGCGCTGCATCAAGCGCTCCATATCGACCGAGTCGTCATCGTAACGCCGAGCGTTTACGGGGCCGACAACTCCGCTACTCTTTACGGCATGCAGGCTCGCGGCGCGTCGGCCCGCGGCGTGGCGGTCATCGACGATCGAACGTCGGAGAACGATCTGGATGCGATGGGACGGGCCGGCATGCGTGGCATTCGACTTAATCTCGCCACCGCCGGCCAGAACGATCCCGCACTCGCGCGCCGGCGTCTTGAGGACGCGTTTAACCGCCTGAGGAAGCGAAACTGGCACATCCAGATGTACACTAACCTTGCGATCATTTCCAGCATCAAGGATATGGTGGAGGCTGCGCCGATGCCGGTGGTATTCGATCATTTCGGCGGCGCCGAAGCGGCTTTGGGCGTGGGCCAGCCGGGCTTCGCGGACCTGGTGGAGCTGATCCGGTCGGGCAAGGCTTACGTCAAACTTTCGGGCGCCTATCGGGCATCGACACGCGGGCCGGATTATCCGGATGCGGCGCCACTGGCGAGAGCACTGATTTCGGCGAACCCGGATCGCGTCATTTGGGGTAGCGACTGGCCGCACCCCGGCACTGCGCCGCCGAGCGGCCGCGCGAAAACCGAGGTCACTCCTCTGTTGCAGATCGACGATGGTCGGCTGCTGAACCTGTTGGCGGTGTGGGCTCCGGATTGGCCGGTGCGGAGGAAAATCCTGGTGGACAATCCGGCGCGGCTCTACGGATTCTAAAGACGAGTCAACAAGGCTTGTCTGCGATAATAAGGTTGACCCGCGCCCGTCATGTCTCAGGCTGTCGATACGTTCGTTGAGCGGAACCAATCCCGCTTGCTCGAAGAGCTGAAGGAGTTTCTGCGGATTCCGAGCGTCAGCACGCTGCCCGAGCACAAGCCCGACATCGCGAGAGCCGCGGACTTGGTGGCCGAGAGCCTGCGGCGCGCGGGCATCGAAAACGTCGAGATCATTCCGACCGACGGCAATCCGCTGATCTACGGTGATTGGTTACACGCGCCCGGCAAGCCGACCGTGCTGTGCTACGGACATTACGACGTCCAGCCTCCCGACCCGCTGGACGAATGGCGCAACCCTCCGTTCGAGCCCACCGTAAGCGACGGCAACATTTACGCGCGCGGATCGGCCGACGACAAGGGGCAGATGTACATGCACATTAAGGCCGTCGAGGCTCTGCGCGCGGTCCACGGCACCCTGCCGGTGAATCTGAAATTCCTGATGGAGGGGGAAGAAGAAATCGGCGGCGCGTCCATCGCGAAATATGTCGCGGCGAATTGTGTCAAGCTAAAATCCGACATCGCGCTGGTCTCCGATACGGCGCTTTACGCGGACGGCTTGCCCACCCTGTGCATCGGACTGCGCGGCATGGTCTACATGGAAATCGAGGCGATCGGCCCGGCCCGCGACTTGCATTCCGGTTTGTACGGAGGCGCATCGCCGAATCCCATCTTCGGCTTGATCGAGCTGCTGGCGAAGTGCAAAGACCCCAACGGCCGCATTCTTGTTCGCGGCGTTTATGACGACGTCGCGCCGCCCGCGCCCGCCGAAAAAGAGAGCTGGGCGAAGCTTCCGTTCGACGAAGCGGAGTTCTTGAGGAACGAAGTTGGATCGAGCAGGCTCACGGGAGAATCCGGCTTCTCGGTGCAGGAACGGACTTGGGCGCGACCGACTTTCGAAGTCCACGGCATCGCTGGCGGATTCACGGGCGCGGGCGCGAAGACCGTGATTCCATCGCGCGCCACTGCGAAAGTGAGTTTCCGCTTGGTGCCGAATCAGGACCCGCAAAAGATTCTGGCGCTGTTCCGCGCATTCGTCGTCCGCGAGGCTCCGGCGGGTGTTCGGATGGACGTCCGGTTGTTGAGCATGACTCCGGCGGTTAACGTTAATCCGGACCATCCGTTGATCCAGGCGGCAGCGCGGGCGTTTAGCGATAAGCTCGCGAAGCCCACGGTGTTCACTCGCACGGGTTTAACCATCCCGGTGGTGACGGACTTCGCCGCGCACCTCGGTATTCCGACCGTGTTAATGGGATTCGGTCTGCCGGACGATGGATTACATTCGCCCAACGAAAAATATCGGCTCCAGAATTACTATCTGGGCATTATGACAATCGCCCATTTTTTCGAAGAGCTGGACGCGAAGTAGGCGGTACTTGGCAACTAAGGCTCAGCAACCGGTTCAAGCCGAGAGCGTGGTTCGGTCCGCCGGGATTGTCTCGTTGGCGGTCGCGATGTCCCGCGTCACGGGACTGGTTCGGGAAATCGTCATGGCGCGCCTGTTCGGCGCCGGCTTTGTCTACGATGCGTTCCTGCTCGGTTTCCGAATTCCCAACCTGACGCGCGATCTGTTCGCCGAAGGCGCTCTCTCTTCCGCCTTCGTTCCGATCTTCACCCAAACGCTGGCGCAGAAGGGACGCAAAGAGGCGGCGATACTTTCGAACCTGGTTGCCACCGCGCTCATCGTCATCGTGGGAGCGTTCTGTGTGCTGGGCGTGATCTTCAGCCCGGCGTTGGTGGATTTGCTGGCCGAGGGATTCCACCACGTACCGGGCAAGTTCGATCTGGCGGTCAAGATGACGCGAATCATGTTCCCATTCCTGTTGCTGGTGGCTTTGGCCGCGCAGGCGATGGGCGTGCTCAACGCGTGCAATCGGTTCGCCGTGCCCGCGCTGGCGTCCACATTCTTCAATATAGGATCGGTGACCTTCGGCCTGCTCTTAGGCTATTTGCTCGCGCCCTGGCTTGGCATCCAACCCATCACTGGAATGGCCATCGGCGTGGTGCTGGGCGGAGCGCTGCAACTGTTGTGGCAAATGCCTTCGCTCCGCAATGAGGGATTCAGCTTTCGTCCCAGCTTCGACTGGAATCATCCCGGTCTTCGCAAGATCATTACGCTGATGGGCCCCGCGATTTTGGGTAACGCCGCGGTGCAGATCAATGTTATGGTCAACACGAACTTCGCCTCGCGCATTCCGGGCAACGGTCCCGTGAGCTGGCTCGGGTACGCGTTTCGCTTCATGCAGCTTCCGCTGGGGCTGTTTGGCGTGGCGATCGCTTCGGCCACCTTGCCGTCCATCTCGCGCAGCGCCGGAGCCGGCGATTTCGAGGAATTCCGGCGGACGTTATCGAAGTCGCTCGGCATGGTATTTCTTCTGACCGTGCCTTCTTCGATCGGGTTGATTGTTCTGGGAACGCCGATGATCGGCGCGATTTACCAAGGCGGAAAATTTCACGCTTTCGACACTCAGCAAACCGCGCTCGCGCTGTCCTGTTACGCCGTGGGGCTGGCCGGATACTCCGCGCTCAAGGTGTTGAATCCGGCCTTCTACGCTCTGCACGACGCGCGGACCCCGATGATCATCAGCCTGATCTCGATCGGCGTGAATTATTTCACCGCGACTTTGTTGCTGCGATCGAGCGGGCTGGGGCACGCGGGCCTAGCGCTCTCGACCTCCGCGGTTGCGATCTTCGGCTCAATAGCGCTGTTCATCATCTTGAAGAATCGCATCGGCGGAATTTACGGGCGTAGCCTGGCCGGCAGCGTGTTGAAGATCACGGCTGCTTCGGCGGTGATGGGCGCCGCAGTCTGGTTGTCGAGCCATGCAGCGCAGCTTTGGTTCGGCATTGGGCGCTGGGCAAGGCTGGCGGATCTGTCGTTTTCGATTCCGTTCGGACTACTGGTCTTCTATGGCGCTTGCCGCCTGCTGCGAGTGAGCGAACTCGACCTTGCGACGCGCGCCTTGGCCGGACCGATCCTTCGCCGCTGGCATCGCCTCACGCGCTAGGAGCTAGCAGCTGATGATGGCAATACCGCTCCTAATCCTGTTCACCAAGAGTTTGGGCGTACGTTTTGCCGTAAGGGTAGAAGAGCTCCTTACGGCCTTGCTGCCAGGCCGCTTTGAGTTCGGGCGTTGTGATGTCCCAATCCGGCCGGCATTTCTTGGTAACGGCACGTAGGTCCTGGCGGAGATCTTCCAGGGTGGGTCGGCCGAAGAACCAGTAGCCGTTGTAGATCTTATAAATGACAAGACCGGGCTCGAGGACAATCACGTGAGGAATCATGGGATTGTTGCCTGGATCAGTGTATTCGGCGATGTCTAGGTCCTTTTGGACGACACGCCCCGCGTCGGAGAGGAAAGGCCAGTGGGCGCCGACTCCGCTGCGATATTCATTCGTCAGAGTGATATTGTCGGTGCTGATCGTGACAAGCCGGCAATAGGCAACCTCGAGCTCACGATGGAGTTCGACAAGCCCTTCCGCCTGCCGGCGGTCCTTGGGACAGAAACCTCCGCGGCTGAGGACGAGAATCATCGGATGCTGTCCTTGCAGTTGGGAGAGCTTCCGGCGTTTGGCGGTGTGGTCGGAAAGCTCATAGTTGGGGAAGGCAGCCCCCGGAACAATGTCAGATCGCATAGAAAACCTCAAGACTTGGATGCGCTTCGCCGGGTTAGGTCTCAATGGACCGTGCCAAGAGCGTTATTGACCTATATGTATATCATATGATATACATATAGCTGATGACTGATACCGATCTTCAGCGTTTTCTGCCGCTCAAGACGCAATGGTTCCACATATTGCTTTCGTTGGCGGGCGGGGAGCAGCACGGTTACGGAATCATGCAGGAGGTCCTGGAACGCACCGGCGGGAAGGTGCGGCTGTGGCCCGCGACGCTGTATGGATCGCTCAAGCGGTTAATCGAAACGGAGCTGATCCAGGAATCCGCCGAACGTCCGGCGCCGGAATTGGACGACGCGCGACGCCGTTATTACCGGCTCACGGCTCTCGGGCGGCGAGTGCTCGACGCGGAATGCGAGCGCTTGCAGGATTTGGTCCGCGCTATTCGAGTGAAACAAGCGATGGTGACGGAATGAATTTCGCATTGCGGATCTACCGTCGGCTGGCGGAGGCTTTTCCGCACGAATTCAAACTGGTTTATGGGGCGGACGTTGTGCAACTCGGCGAGGATGTCGTGGTAGAGATTGCCAAGCAGCATGGAGTGGGAGGGCTGATCCGGCTGATCGCGGACATCGCGATACGCGTGGTGGTGGAATACCTGAGCGAGATGCGCCGCGACTTACGGTATGCGGTGCGAGCGCTGATCAAGTCGCCCGGATTCGCGCTGGTCGGCATCATTTCATTGGGACTCGGCATGGGCGTAACCACGTCCGTGTTCAGCAGGCTCTGGGCGCAGCTTTTTCGCGATCTGCCGGGCGTGGCGAATGCCCAAGAGCTGGTGATGTCGCAGAACCCAGTGTCCTATTACTACAGCGAGCGGTATCGCGAGCAGAAGAGCCTGTTCGCTGGCGTTGCCGCGTTTCAGAACGGAGTTCCGTTCAACGTGGCGCTCCGAGGCAATGCGAAACCGGAACGCGTCTTCGGACAGCTTGTATCGCCCGATTACTTTTCGGTGCTCGGCGTCAAGCCGCAGCGCGGGCGAGTGCTCGATCCGGACATCGACAGGCCCGGCGATGCGCCGGTGGTTGTTATCACCGATCGCTTCTGGCGCAATCGGCTTAACTCATCACCCGATGCGTTGGGAAAAACGCTGCGGCTGAACGGGCAAACCGCGACCATCGTGGGAATCACGCCGAAGGATTTTAGAGGAGCGTTGCCCTTCGTGACCGCCGAGCTATTCGTGCCCGTCACCGCGCCGGCGGCGCTCGCGCCGGAGCTGGCGAACGATATTCTGCATAAGCGCGACGCGAAAGTGTTCCAGGCGATGATGCGCCTGGCGCCCGGCGTTGCGATCGACTCCGCCGAAGCCGGTCTCGACACCATCACGCGGCGTCTTGACGATCAGGATACTTCGAAGCCAGTGCGCGGCGACAAGGGCAGACGCGTGACTTTGCTCGCGGGCCGCGCCGTGCTGCCGATTCCCCGCGCGTTGAAGCCCGTGGTGGTGGGATTCGTCGCGGTGCTGATCGGCTTGGTTCTCGGCATTGCCTGTATGAATTTGGCGAACATGCTGCTGGCCCGTGGTGCGGCTCGCAGCAAGGAGCTGGCAATTCGCCTGGCGGTGGGGGCCAGCCGTTTCCGGCTGATGCGCCAGATGCTGACCGAAGGTATTTTGATCGCACTGCTGGGCGGCTTGGCGGGATTCGGGCTTGCGTACTGGCTTTCGATGCTATCCTCGCAACTCAAGCTACCATCGGCTGTGCCGCAAGACTTCGATCCTAATTTGGATTGGCGCGCGCTCGTGTTCACGTTCGCCCTCGCGATCGTGTGCGGCGTCGGATTCAGTCTTGTGCCCGCTCTCCAGGCCACGAAAGCCGACGTCGCCCCGACGCTGAAAGAGGGCG
>Ga0302326_10031141_pt1 | contig 10659 bp, 10 predicted proteins | sample Palsa_T0_3_FD_202264 | JGI IMG/M metagenome (GOLD analysis project Ga0302326, IMG submission 202264) | Peat permafrost microbial communities from Stordalen Mire near Abisko, Sweden - Palsa_T0_3 | ecosystem: Environmental > Terrestrial > Soil > Palsa > Peat permafrost | place: Sweden: Abisko...
AACAGTCACTCCAACACGTCCCGACGGCTCCGACGGCTCCGGGTATCTTACCGAGTCCAATGGCGTCGATACCCCTGGCTACGACCCAAGCTACACAATGGGTCAGCTTGATACAGCGGCGGAACTATACGTCCTCACGCGAGAACGCCGATACTTGCTCCTCATGAACCTCTTCTTCAATCAGCTTCGCCCACGTATCGGCGCCAACTACTACCTCAATGCGACCGGAGGCACCCGGCGGAACGACATGGTTCCCTTCCTGAGCGCCGGTCCCGAGGTGCTCGTCTCGTCCGGTGAGCGTCGAGATTTGACTGGATTCTGGCTCGCGCAGCTTGGGGCGATCCACTATCAATATGGAGCCGCGATGAAGTACGGCGGGGTCAACTTTTACAAAGGCACGAGCGGCTGGCTGTCCGTTCCAGTGCTCGCCGCCGAGTGGCCGCACGGAATGCTGAGTGCGCCGTGCACGCCGCGAAGATCGGCGGTCTGCGCTCGACTTTTCTGACGTGACGGCGTCGCACCTTGGCTCACGTCGTAGACCATCGAGTACCGTCGCATGCCGCAACCGATGGTTTCCGCCGGGCGAGAGGAGTGGCCGCATGGGTTCCGTGTACCGCTGTTTGGAGTTCGGGCCACGCCGCCCGAGAAAGCGCGCCGATCGGCACCATCTCGGCGCCTTGCGCGGCACTTAGGTGCTCGCCGCCCTCGTCCACCTTGCGGCCTATTGCGATCCCGCGCAGACGTGCTGGCGCAACGTAGCAAGGCCCCGTGCCGGTCGGATACTTCACGTTCTGGGGTATTTCCCAGCCCCACCCTTTGACGCTCATCCCGAGATGCTAGCGGGATCATTCCGTAGTGACGACCCAGCGCGGCGGTCGGGGGTTCTGCTCGCCTACATGTGACCAGACCGCCGGGCTGATGCATAGTCTCCACGACCGGCGAGGCGCCAGTCAGCTCCACGGCCCGCGTCGCCAGCGCTGCGATGTTACACTTCTCCCGTATGCGGGCTCGGCGCATTCCGGCGTATCTTGCGTCGCTCATCAAGACGGATCGCATGCTCCGTGCGCGAGGAGCGCAAGCTCACATGCTCGGATGCGAGCCAATAGTCCCATTCTCTACGCACGCGCCATGGACTGACGACCGCGACTGGCAACAGATGTGGTCGGAGTTCTCCAAGGACACGCTCGTTGACCATATGCGCTGCTACGAGCTGTGGCAGCTCATACCACAGGTGGTCGCGCTCGATGGCTGCCTTATTGAGGTCGGCGTCTGGCGCGGTGGCACTGGCGCCCTCATTGCGTACCAAGCGCGTCGTGCGCGCATCGCCTCACCAGTCTATTTATGCGACACGTTTACTGGCATAGTCAAAGCCAGTGATCGCGACCCGCACTATTCCGGCGGAGAGCACGCTGACGCGTCGCGCGAGCACGTCCAGCGGCTATTGACTCGCCACGATCTCACAAATGCCGTCTTGCTTGAGGGGATCTTTCCCGACGATACTGCATCGCAGATTCCCGAGGAGCGCGTGCGCTTTTGCCACATTGACGTCGATGTGTATCAATCGGCACGTGATGTGCTCGAATGGGTGTGGCCGCGGCTTGTACCCGGTGGGGCTATTGTTTTCGACGACTACGGCTTCGCCACGACACCGGGAGTGACGCGCCTAGTCGACGAACAGCGGCCCGTCGATGACCGATTCGTGGTCCACAACCTCAATGGCCACGGAATCATCGTGAAGATGCCCACAGCCTGAACGTCCGTAGTGGCTACCATGAATGACTCTTCCCGCGCATGCCCATATTCACGCGGCCACTCGCCCGTGGCTGCCGTCCGCACCTTCGGTTCGCATGCCGGAGACCCTCCCAAAGGTCGCGGACCGCGCTCCCCGACGGTCGAGCTCACCGTGCATCCGCGAGACATCTGCGCGATTCCCCGGTACGGGGGCTTCGCGCAATGACGCCAGCGCTTCACACTGACGTGCTCGCGTCTCCCGGACGCCACTTCCGCCAGTGGCGAGCAGCATGGCCACTGAACTCCTCTGGCCACCCACCCATCAGCGACAGTACCATAACGTAAGCCACCGCCGACGCGGGGAGCCCGATTGCTGGGACACCCGACAACGCCAATCCAACTGCAGCGAGGGCGCCGCAGGCCATTAGCGGCTTGCCCAGCGTCCTCAGGATCAGCCGAAACGCGATCTTCTTTCGCAGAATGAAAGCAATCATGCTGCCGGCAACCGCGTCCGTGGCTAACGTTAACCAAGCCGAAGCAGTCACACCTGCCAAGGGCACCAGTAAGACGTTCCCAGCCACGTTGAATGTCAACGCAACCACACTCGCGATCATCTGCTGCCGGTTGAGGGCGAGAGCTACAGTAGCCATTCCGAGCGGGTTCAGGAGGCAGCCGAGCGCGCCCGCGCCGGCCAAGATGCGCAGCAATGGCACGGCTCCAGAATAGCTCCCGCCAAACGCGATCCGAACTGCCGTACCCGCGAAAACACACAATCCAATGTTCAGTGGTAGGGCGGTCACTGCGAGCCAATGTGTCAGTCGTGCCGTAAGAGTCGACCGATCCTGGTGGTTCGTCATCACGATTGACCAAGCCGGCAGCGCTGCACTCAACAGGATTCCCGGCAAGGTCACCATGATCGACAGGAATTTACATGCTGCGGCATAGTCACCGAGCTGATGAGGACCGACTAAAAACTGGAGCAAGACGAGGTCGATCGTGAAATAGGCGCTTGTGACGATACTGTTGACCCCGAACGGAAAGGCGCGACGGGCTAGCGGCCACACGTCGCGTCGTGAAGCTCGACTTTGGTCAAGCCGATGGTTCCCAACCCACGCGACCACAAGTGCGGCGGTAATCGTGCCAGCGCTGTATGCCACGGCGATTGATACGGCAGTGCGGCTGAGCACCGCCACCCCGATCATGGTGCCCTGAATCACGACGTTCGCTACAACGTCAACCCTCGCCAAAAAGCCGACATCGAACGTAACAATGAAGATGAGGCGGTAGACGCCAAGGGCGCTAAGCGCCACCACCGGCGTCATCGCTAGGAGTACCTCCCCCCGGATGGTCGTCACGCCAATGCCGATAGCAATCACCACTATCGCAACCGTGACCGCAGCCGCGACCACCGTCTGTGCGCGGACAGCTGCTCGGAGAAGTCGTCCCTTCTCGTCCACGCTTGCCGCCAACTCGCGGCCAAGGACGGAACTGAATCCGAGGTCACACAACACCAATAGCATCGTGACGGTGCCCAGCGCCGCGGCATACTGGCCAAACTGGCCAACACCTAGGACGCGCGCGACCGTGGCTGTCGCGATCGCGTTGACGCCAGCCACGACAACCTGCCGGCTGGTCAGGAGAAATCCAACTCGACCAACGCGGCGGGCGAGTCCGCCAACTCGGTCTCCGTCGGAACCGATGGGCAGGTCACTGATCCGTGACGGTCCGATGCCCGGCGTGGGAGCCGGCCCATCGCTCGTCATTGCGATGACTCCACGTCACATGGCCGTTGCCCTACGTCCGTCAACAGCCGCGCCGCGCGACCGGACACCTCAACGCACACCTTGCTCATCAATCAGGGGGCTTCTTGGGCAGAGCCGCTACGACCGGCCACCATCCCAAACAGGACACCCATGAGCACCGCCACTCCTGAGTACCGGATCGTCACGTCGGTAAGCCAGACAAGCAGCATCGCAGCGCAAGCTCCCGCGAGGGCCGCTCCCCAGATTCGATCTGCACGGATCACGCGGACGAGGTCACGTCGGAGTGCCAGCAGCACTACGATGAGGCCACACAGGGCCGGGACTCCACCCTCCGCCAGCAACTGAAGGTACACGGATTGAGCATTCCCTCCTTGCGCACTAGTACCTCCGAGTTGGAACTTTTCCGCCGTGAGGTTTGCGACATTCTGGAGCCCAACGCCGGTAAGAAGATGCTGCCCTGCTATCGACAGCGCACTCCGCCAGGCAGCTACCCGGATGACATCGCCATTGCCGGTACCGGTCTCGTTCAACGGATGAGTAATGGAATCCAGCCGCTCAATCGTGGTCGACTGGCCTCCAAAAACTCCGATGCCCACGAGAGCAATCGCGATGATAGCGAGCAGCGGCAGAACACGCCTGCCTACCTGAGGGACGAGCGCGAGTATCACGATCAGGCCGACGGTTGCGCCTATCCAACTCATGCGGGAAAGGGTGATCTCCAGCGCAATCACTACGAATGTCAGGCCGACGCCAGCTATTACGACTTCGCGCCACCGCCGGCGCGTCACGTAATGGATCAGCAGCCCGACGCCGAGGGGCAACGCGATCGCAAGCACGTTCCCAAGCGAATCTGGATCATAGAACGCCCCGGGAGGTCTCACCCTGGCGTTCCCGTAGTTAAAGAAGTAGCCCGGCCCAAAGGTCTGGCTGCCCGCGGTTCCGTACAGATTGAGACGATGGCCCGTCTTGCTCTCCCACACAGTTATTGCCGCCTGGATTACGGCGGACGCGAGAAATGCCCATGCCAGGGTCACAAGCCCGCCCTCAGTGCGCGCGAGTCGAGACGCGAAGTAGGCCGCAGCGAGGAGACTCGTCAGAGTTGCCACTACGTCGGTCACGGCCGGACTTTCGACGACGCCGACAATCAACAGGAGGAGGAAGAGGACGGAGGCCGAGAAGAGGGCGGAGCGGTGCGTTAGCCGACCTTTTGAGAATCCGGCCGCAATTCCTGCACAGAGGATGATCGGCGCAAGCAGGGGAACGTGTTCCCCCTGCAGGGTCATGGCAAATCCGGCAAAGGGCGCAGCCACGATGAGTACTGTCGTCAACAGAGCAAGTGGACTGCCTACCAGCAGCAGAGCCACGAGAACCAACGGGCCGACGATGGTCACCGCGTATTTCAGTGTGGAAGCCTGATGGAATACATGCGCCTCCGTGATGCCGGCGGCGCCCATCACGGCGACCACGCCCAGAATGGCGATCAGGCCGCGGCGAAGGTTGCACTCCAGCGTCGTCATTCCGCGACTGCCCGAAGCGCGTTAGACGGGACGAGACCGACGGCGACGGTCGGTGACGACGAATATCTGCGAAGCGATAAATGCTGCTACTAACGCGCCTACGATCGCGTACAACGTGGGCCGAGGAGCAGTCTGAGTGCCTAAGCCCGCGGACTGCACCTTGGTGATCGTCGGTACACCAGACGCCGTGAGGTCAGCGCTTTGGGTGCTCAAGACTTGGCTCTGCGTCAAGGTGGACCCATACTCGCTTTGCAGCAACGCGGCCTGACTTCCAGTGGCAGTCCGCAACTGAGCGGAGATTCGTGTGAGCTGCGCATCCAACGAATCAATACGTTTCGACAGGACTGCCGACGAAGACGCCACTAGCGATTGCGCGTCACTTGTCTCAGACGAGACAAAGTCTTGCGTCACTGTAACTGCTATTTGCTGCGCCCTCGCGGCTGACGACGCTTCGCCGCTGATCTGGAGCAAGTTCTGCTGCGCAACGGCGCCTACGGATATCACGCTCCTCAGCGCGGATGTCGAGAGGCCAAGTTTGGCTGCGGGCGCCGACAGAATCTTGTTGGTTGGCACGAGTTGCACGAGCTGAGCTGTGAGATCGTTCGAGGCTTCAAGAGAATCTGTTCCGAGCCCACTAGTCCCGCCGACGACGACCTGCACTTCCGCCGAGGAACTGTACGTAGGGGTCACGCTGCTTGACACGAGGTAGGTTAGAATTCCGGCGAAAATCGCGATCGCGACGACGATCACAACGCGTCTGACGAGATCGCCCCAGCGAGACACCGGCTCAACGCGTTTGGGGTCTGATGACACCGACATAATCAATTGCGCTAAGCGCGCGGACGGCGTCTGACCTCCAGGTGACTTGACCGGCATGTGCTGTCTCTATTCTAGTGGATCGTCCGACACTGTAGTTACGTCAGGTCCGCGCGACGTCGGCCTGCGGGGAAATGTACGTCATGGTCGTTGGGCTTCTGAGAAGCCATCGCGAAAACCGCTGTCGACCAGGCGGGCCAGCGCGCGATCCATGTGCGCTCGGCCGCCCAACGACGGCGCTGGGCGGCGAAAGTGGTCGGCTCGATGGCCGCGGCAAGGATCGCTGCAGCGAAATCCTCAGCGGATTCGGCCAGCGCTAGATGCGGAGGGCCGTCGGAGATCAGCGTGTCGCACCATCGAGTGCTGACGATCGGACGCCCCCGCGCAGCGTAGTCGTAGAGCTTCATCGAGTCCTGGCCAAGCGAATGCTCCCTGCGGTTTGGAACAATCGCGACGGCAGCTCGATCCAAGGAGGCGGTAAGCTGCTCGCGCGCCAGCGGGCCGTGCCAGGCCACCCTGGGAGCGAGGTCGAGCAGCCGCCGCAGCTCGCTGCTCGGCGCGCCGCCCAACCCCGGGTATCTGCATTCGCCGACGAGCTCCAGCCGCCAGTCCGGCAGGATCTCCAGCACCCGCTGCAGGAGCGGAGCATCAAAGCGCGGTGTCAGCGTTCCCGTGTAGATCAGCGTACGCGCCGAGACGGCTTCGCTCGGTGCGTCGAGCATCCTCTGGGTCACCCCGTTGCGGATCACCAGTGGCTCACGGCCTGGAAAGCGCTCGGCGAGGTCCGGATTGACCACGATTACCTCGTCCGCCTCAGCCGCGATGCGCCGGTAAAGTCTTGCGAACCTCGCTCGGCGCCCGGGCATCAGCTCTCCCCAGTCGTCAGTCATGTCGAAGATTCGACGCCGGGCCGGCGCCGCGGCCACCGCGGGCCAGTCCCATGGCCAGTGGCACACCACCGACGCAGTGGCCAGGACCGAGGTCGACCGAACGAGAGCGCGGCGCAGCAGCTGCGAGTCGACACGAGCGGCTAGCGCGTTGCGGTGACCTGGAACGAACGTGCTGCGTTGCTTGACCACAAGCATGCTCGAAATCGTCTCTTCCTGTCCGCCGCCGAGACCTTCGAACCAAGTGCGAGCTCGCCCGTGCTGCAGCTCACGGGCGTCAAGCGGAGCCGCCAGGAAGACGACGGGGTGTCCGAGCTCGGCGGCAATCGTGGCCCAGGCATGCTCGCGGCGTACAGGCGGGTGCCATGCACTTTTTGAGCACACGACGAGAGGCGAGGGAGCGCTACTCATGCCACATGCGCTCATAGATCTCGAGGTGTCGGTCAGCGATCGCGGGCCAGGTCATCGACGGCACAACGCGGTTGCGGACGTCGCGTGCCAAGCTAGCCAACAGCCCTTCTGGCATGGTCAGGGCGAGGATCCCGGCGGCTAGATCTCGTGGAGCGGTGCCTGGGGCGAGCAGCCGCGAATCAATTGCGTCGAGGATCTCGGGGGTGCCGCCGACAGGAGTACCGACCGCTGGGGTACCGCAAGCGAGGGCCTCGATCGTCGAGAGCCCGAATCCCTCGAGCTCTTGCGTGGGAAGCACGAATAGAGACGCCGCCCGATACCAGCCGACAAGATCCTCTTCAGACACACGTCCAAGCAGAAAAACACTGTCAACCAGGGACAGTCTGGCGATCATGGAACGAATCTCCCCCACCAGCGGCCCGTCGCCGGCGATGGCCAGTCGCGCGTGGGGTAGTTCCGCGAGAACATATGGCATAGCCTGCACGAGCTCGGACACTCCGGTGCGCGGCACGAACCGACGCGCCGTAAATAGCAGCGGATATCCATTCCGCGCTATTGGATGATCGATTCCCGGGCCCGGGCAAAAGCGCTCGGCATGGAGGCCCCCAGGAATCACCTCGGCGCGGCGCGCCGCGCTGGGTGACAACTCGGCTAGCTGGTCGCGCATGTAGCGCGTTAGAACGATGGTGGCGCTTGCGCGTCGTGCCACGAGCCGTTCACCTTCACGCACAGCCGCCACAGCCGACCCGCGCAGGGCAGTTGGAAGGGCATACCGGTCCTGGTGCTCTGGGAGAAGCTCGCGGTACACCGGAGCCTGGAAGGTTTGCACATAAGGCGCGCCGACGAGGGCCGGCGCCGCGCCTTGGAGTGCGAAGTGCACATGGATGATGCGGCTCGTGGAGAACATCGCACGTGCCACGGCGCCCAGCGACGCCACGGGATACAGCGCGGCGTACAGGGGATGCCCGCGCGCAGCTACGTCGAACCGCCGGATCTCGACCCCATCCTGAGCACACTCGTGTCGGGCGAATTCGGGAGAAACGCGCCTAACCAACACTGTCACAGGGACCCCACGAGCAACGATCGCGCCGGCCAGCTCGCGGACGTAGCGCTGCAGACCGCCCAGCACATCCGGCATAACGCCGTTTGCCACCATCAGGACGCCGCGGTCACGACCGAAGCGGTGGCGGCCGGTCATCGGTTCGGGCTCGAGATCGCTCCGCGGTGAGCGGCTACGATGTCGAAGTCAGACCGCGGTGTCACACGGCGGCACCCGAGAATGAACCTCCCGGACGCCGCGTCAAGTCCGACGGGTCGGCCACGAAGCAGGGCATCCAGCCAGCGCGACCGCAAGGTCGTGACCGTTGTGAGCATGCCGAAACCACGTCGCAATGGCGAGTCGCCGGCGAGCGCGAGCACGAAGTGGCGGAGCGACCAAGCCAACTCCTCGCCCGGCCCGCTAACCGCCCCGGCATCGATCTTGTCGAAGCATCGAAGCAACCGGCGATGACCGATCATCGTCCAGCGCGTAAAGTCATACGCCCGTTCGTGTACTTGCTGCGCGAAGGGGAGTTCGGAGTACACCAGCCCAGCTCGATCGAGCACCCGATGAAGCTCCTGTGCAGCCCGGTTCGGGTCGGCGACGTGCTCAAGCACGGCTTGGCATACCACGGCTGCAAACGCGTCGTCCTTGACCGGGAGGGCATGCCCGTCGCAGACGATCTGTGCACATGGACCAATGTAGACGTCCGTCTCGAGCAGATCGATCCACGGCGCATGCAGGAGTGCTCTGAGCAAAAGCCCAGGATTCCACCGCCGACGATCAAGAATCGGCGCGGCGCGGCGCCCTCTTGCCAACCCTCCCGCAGAAGCTGCCCCAAGCGCTCCAGGTTCTTCTGCGAAACTGGGCTCGCAGTGAGCGTTCTCCGGAGAGCCTCCCGTGTATGGCCAGCCCATGACGTGCGCGAGGGGAGCAATGTCATCACGTCCGAACAGGCTCACGCCAGGTACGAGCAGCACCGGGACGCCGTCCGTGAGCTCGATAGCTGTATGCGCCGTTGATAGTCACCAGCGAGCCCTCCGCGATCTCGAGGCGCTGAGCAGTCGTCGGGCACTGAAGGATCTCAACGAGACCGTCGATGGACTCTGAGCGGGGGCCGCTCATTCCGGAGCTCTCGCGACTCGCCCTTGCCGAATCGCGCCGGCGCACAGAAGCCGAACGGGTCGGGCACACGAACCCACCCCGACGGAGACGAACGAGCGTCTTGCGATGAGCCGGCTCCCGCTTCACGCCAGAAGGCTCTCCGGCAACATCATCTCCCTGCTTGGCGTTTCAGGCAGCAGAAGCGCAGCCGCCGTATGGAAGTGATGTGTACAGCTCAAGCCACCGTCTTGCCATTCGGTCGGCTCCATACCACCTGCGCCTTTGACGCTGCTCAGCCAGTAGGCGCTCCCGGAGTGCGCTATCGGCGAGGATAGCCCGCATTAGACGAATCGCGTCGTCCTCACTGCGACACACCTGATCCGGACCTAACACTTCGCGATTGGCTCCGATGTCGCTAGCGACGACAATCACGTCGTTTGCCATCGCTTCGAGAATTGACAGCGGAAGCCCGTCCCATGCTGTCCAGTGCAAGTATAAGGTGCTCTCGGACAGCAAGCGCAATGTCGCTGTCCGAGGCAGCCAGCCGGTCACCGGCACCCCAGCTTCACGCATCGCCCGCTGCCCTGGGCCCTCGGCCCCGCCACCGATCCAGCGTACCGCGGCCTGGTCAGACAAGGCAGCCAGCATTCGCGCGCAAGCCACGGGCTGCCGCTGCGTTGATAGTCGCCCCATCCCGACGACCGTGGGTCGCTCGCGAATCTGCGCGACCGCAGGTGACCACACGTCCGCGCTCAGCTCGGAGATGCCGTTTGGCACGACCGCGACGGTCGTGCTGCCGGGAAGCAAGCGTGCCTGCTCGCCTTCGCTGAGCGAGCATGCACCGATGACATTTACGCGGCTCGCCACAAAGCTCTCGAGCAGCATGTATGACCAGCGCTTAAACATCGACTCCGACGACATCGTGAACGAGTAGCCCGAGGGTGTGTACACGGTTGGAGCGCCGCCGAGCCCGACTGCGCCGTGCAGTCCTGCAAACGAGGACATCAGGTGCACCACATCGGGTCGCCAGACGCGACAGACGCGTCTCAGCGCGAACAGCGCGCGAACCTGCGCAGCGGCGGTGCGCTCTGTCCACGGAATGCCGATAAGTGTGACTGAGGGATGAACACGCTCGCGGACGTTCGCGGGAGTTTCGGGCCGCACGCCGTAGGCGATCGCGGTGCGATGACCCATGCTGGCCAGCTGCTCGGCCATCATCCGCGTGATCTCGAAGAGCCCGCCACCGAACGCCTCCGCGACGTATAGGACACTGAGCGCATCTCCTGAATCAAGCTGCTGGCGATGAGCACTGCTGCGCTGGCGACCGGTACCGCGACGCGAACGAAGCATTCTGTTTCGCCCTGGACTGTAGTCGCTAGTCGGTGCGTGTC
>Ga0302326_10031143_pt1 | contig 10659 bp, 8 predicted proteins | sample Palsa_T0_3_FD_202264 | JGI IMG/M metagenome (GOLD analysis project Ga0302326, IMG submission 202264) | Peat permafrost microbial communities from Stordalen Mire near Abisko, Sweden - Palsa_T0_3 | ecosystem: Environmental > Terrestrial > Soil > Palsa > Peat permafrost | place: Sweden: Abisko...
CGTGACGCCAAACGTCGACGAGGCCCTCAAGGAAGCGCAGCGGTCCCAAGAGCTCCTCGTGTCGCTTCCGCCGGCCCGCGCCCGCGCTCTTGCCGCGCTCGCGCTCATCCACCTCGCGCGCGGAGAGGTCGACGCGGCTCTCACGGCGTCGGCGGAAGCCCTAGGGATAGCCGAAGCGGGTGGCGTCGATACCGGGGAGTCGATCGTCTACCACGCGCGTGCCGAGGCGCTTGCCGCGAGCGGATCGGCCGAGGCTTTGGTCGTGCGCGCGCGGGGTCGTGAGAGGCTCGCCGCGCGCGCTGCCGCGATCGCGAGCCCCACGTCGCGGGAGGCGTTCTTGAGAGTCCCCGAAAACGCGATGCTCGGCGTTGGGAGCGCTTGACGGGCGCGCGCTCCTTACATAAATGGGTTTGCCATGCAGACCGCTGCCGTTGCGCGTTCGAGCGTCCTCTCGTTGCGTGACGTCGTGACGCTGGTCAAGCCGCGCATCACGCTGATGGTGCTCCTCACGGCGGCCGGCGGCATCTGGCTCTCGCCGGCGCACGTCACGCGCACGAGCGCCCTCTTGGCGCTGCTCGGCACCGCGCTCGTCGTGGGAGGCGCGAACGCGCTCAACATGTACATCGAGCGCGACACCGACGGCCTCATGAAGCGGACGAAAGACCGTCCGCTGCCCGCAGGGCGCATGCCGCCGCGTTTCGCGCTCGTTTTCGGCGTCGTGCTGTCGGTCGTTGCGATTCCAATCCTCGCGTTTGGCGTCAACGCGACGACAGCGCTGCTCGCGCTGCTCGCGAACCTCCTTTATGTGCTCGCCTACACGCCCCTCAAGGCGCGCTCACACTGGGCGCTCCAAGTCGGTGCAGTCCCTGGAGCCATCCCTCCGCTCCTCGGGTGGACAGCGGCGACCGGTCGCGTCGATTTGGGTGGTTTGGTGCTCTTCGCGATCCTGTTCTTCTGGCAGATCGCGCACTTTCACGCGATCGCGCTCTTTCGGAAGCTCGAATACGGGCGTGCGCGCTTGGTCGTCCTCCCCAACGTCGCTGGCGACGTGGTGACGCGCCATAGCATCGCGCGTCACGCGAGCGCGCTCGCCTTCGCGAGCCTGCTCCTTTATCCCCTCCACATCGCCCACGGGATTTACTTGGTCTCCGCGTTGGTGCTCGGAGCGTCGTTCGTGGGGGTATCGCTTCTCGGCCTCCGCAAGCACGTGAGCCCACGCTGGTCCCGCAGCGTGTTCGGAGCTTCGTTGGTCTATCTCACGAGCCTCTTCATCGTCATCGCCATCGACGCATTGGCGACGTCTGTCGGATGAAAAGCGCGAAACGTTTTCGCACTCTTGATTGGTGTTGTATGGCAAGGCCCCCGTCCCCTATAAGACCAGCGCGAACGAGCGTTTGGACCGTGCGCGGTCCATCGGGCACCGTCATTCGTCGAGGCGGCGTGCTCGAGTAGGGCACGCTCGTAGCGAGATCACTCGATGCAAATCTTCCCCCGCGCTCTGAACAAGCTGCCTCTCTACGGCGCCGTTGGCAGCCTCGTGGGGCTCATGGGGGCGATCGCCGTCCCTTGGTATTACTTCTCCCCGAAGAACCTCCAGGTCGGTTACGAGCCAAAGCAGCCCGTCCCGTACAGCCATCGCCTTCACGCGGGGCAGATGGGCATGGATTGCCGCTATTGCCATGCGCAGGTCGAGCGCGCGGCTCACGCGATGGTCCCTCCGACGCAAACCTGCATGGGTTGCCATACCCTCGTGAAGACCGACAGCGCCATGCTCGCCCCCATTCGCGAAAGCTGGGAGACGGGCAGCCCTGTCGAGTGGGTGAAGGTGCACAAGCTCCCCGAGCACACCTACTTCAATCACAGCGTGCACGTTGCCGTCGGCGTCGGCTGCGTGACGTGCCACGGCCGAATCGATCAGATGGACGTCGTACGCCTCGACCAACCCATCGCCATGCAATGGTGCCTCGAGTGCCACCGCAACGCGGCGCCCAATCTTCGGCCGAAAGACCAGATCACGAACATGGCGTGGACACCTGACCAAGCACCTCCAGGGTGGAAGGCGCCCGAGGTTCATCCCCCCACGAACTGCAGCGGGTGCCACCGATGAAACGCGCACCGTATCCGACGGAAGCTCCGCGCGAGGGGCAGAAGGCCGTTTGGAAGAGCCTCGGCGACAAACGCAATCCGGACGCGGCGAAGGAAGCCGCCAAGAGCGAGCTCCTCACACCCATCACGCTCTCGCGCCGCGGGTTGCTCGGGCTCGGCGCAGCCACGGCAGCTCTCGCGACGGAAGGGTGCATTCGGCGCCCCGTCGAGCACATCTACCCGTACACGAAGGCACCCGAGTACGTGATCCCTGGTGTGGCCGATCACTACGCGACCATCCTCTCCCGCCGCGGTGAGCTGGTTGGGGCGCTCATCGAGAGCCATGAAGGTCGGCCGACGAAGGTCGAAGGCAACGAGGAGCACCCGACGAGCCTCGGCTCTGCGGACTTGCTGATGCAAGCGGCGACGATGGACCTCTACGACGCCGACCGGTCCACGTCCGTTCGCGAGAAGGGCAAGAGGAGCGATTGGGGCGCGTTCGACAGGGCGCTCGCGGCCATCCTGAAGACTTCACAAGCCGACGGCGGGGCGCGTGTTCGTGTGCTCGTGCGGCCATCGAGCTCGCCGACGTTGCTGCGCCTGAGGACGCTGGCGGCTGACAAGTTCCCGCACACGCGCGTGCACTCGTACACGCCGATCGCGGAGAGCAATTCGCGGGAGGGAGCTCGCATCGCGTTTGGCCAGGCGGTCGTCCCGCGCCACAACTTCGCCTTCGCGAAGACGATCGTAGCGCTCGACTCGGACTTCCTCCACGGAGAGCAGGGCGCCCTTCACGCGACGAAGGGTTTCGTGCACGGTCGAAAGCTCGATCGCCCGTCGGACCCAATGAGCCGGCTCTACGTGGTCGAGCCATCGCTCACCGTGACGGGGTCTAACGCCGACGAGCGCTTGCGTCTTCCTGCGAGCGAGGTCGATGCGTTCGCGCGGGCCCTCGCCGCGGAGGTCGCCAAGCACGCCATCGAGCTCGGCAGCGTGAAGGACGCTGTCGCGGACGCCAAAGCTCCCGAAGGCACCGAGCGGTTCTTGACGGCGGCAGCCGAGGAGCTTGCCGCGAACAAGGGCAAGTGCGCCGTCGTCGCAGGTCGTCGCCAGCCCGCCCACGTCCATGCGCTCGTTCACGCCCTCAACACGGCGCTCGAGAACGTGGGCCACACGACGAGCTACGCCCCCGTCGTCGACGTCACCGAGCCCGCCGACCTCGGCGCGGACCTCAAGGCCCTCGCTGACGACATCGACCAGAACAAGGTCGACATCCTCCTCATCCTGGGTGGAAACCCGGTCTTCGACGCACCGTCGGACGTGAAGCTCGCCGAGCAGATCGACAAGGTGCCGACGTCGATTCATCTCTCGTCGCACTTCGACGAAACGAGCGAGCACTGCACGTGGCATTTGCCGATGACCCACGAGCTCGAGGCATGGGGCGACGGTCGCGCTTTCGACGGTACCTTTTCGATTCAGCAACCGCTCATCGCGCCGCTCCACGATGGTCGGTCGGTGATCGAGCTCATGGCGCACCTCACCGACGAGGCGCCCCGAGGCCACGAGCTCGTGCGCGCCACGTTCAGGGAACGCGCCGCGACCCCCGCGCGGTTCGAGGGCGCGTGGAAGACTGCGCTGCGTCTCGGTCTCGACGCAGGCTCGAACTCGGTTCGCTTCGAAGCCCACGCCACGCTCGACGAGGTCGCGGCGGCCATCAAGAAAGCGCCACTCGCGAAGTCTATCGGCCCAAGCAACCTCGAGGTCGCCTTCGCACCGTGCAACAAGATCCATGACGGCGCCTCGGGCAATAACCCGTGGCTCTACGAGGTCCCGGACCCGATCACGAAGATCGTGTGGGACAACGCAGCGCTCGTCTCCCCGGCGACGGCGAAGGCGCTCGGCATCGAGAGCGAAGACGTCATCAGCATCGCCCGTGACGGCTCGAAGACCATCGAGGTCGCCGCGTGGGTGCAGCCAGGCCAAGCCGACAACTCGATCACGCTCACGCTCGGTTGGGGCCGCGAGAACGTCGGGCGCTACGGCAATGGCCGCGGCTTCAACGTCTCGCCGCTCCGCACGACCAAGGCGATGGACATGATGGACGGCGTCCACGTCTCGAAGACGGGCAAGACGTACAAGCTCGTCCAGACGCAAGACCACGATCGCATGGAGGGCCGCCCCATCGCGATCGACGCGACGCTCGACGAGTACAAGACGAACCCGCAGTTCGTGCTCTTCCCGAACGAAGAAGAGAAGCGCTCCGGCTCCCCCACGCCCCGCACGTTGCCGCTCTGGGATCGCGCGAAGTACGAGGGCCACAAATGGGGAATGACGATCGACTTGAACGCATGCACCGGCTGCAACGCGTGCGTCGTCGCGTGCATCGCCGAGAACAACGTCGCGTTCGTCGGCAAGGAGCAGGTCTATCGCGGCCGCGAGATGCACTGGCTCCGCATCGACCGCTACTTCATCGGCGAGAGCGAAGACGAGCCCGAGGTTGCGTTCCAGCCCGTCGCGTGCGTGCAGTGCGAAGAAGCCCCGTGCGAGAACGTCTGCCCGGTCAACGCGACGATCCACAGCGAGGAGGGCCTCAATGACATGGCCTACAACCGCTGCATCGGTACGCGCTACTGCGCCAATAACTGCCCCTACAAGGTGCGCCGCTTCAACTTCCTAGAGTGGCGTGGCCCCGAAGGCGCGCAGCAGCGCGTCCAGGATACGTACCAAGAGATCCCCGAGACGGAGAAGATGGCGTTCAACCCGAACGTCACCGTGCGCATGCGCGGCGTCATGGAGAAGTGCACGTACTGCGTTCAGCGCATCGAAGAGGCGAAGATCGGTTCGCGCCGCGAAGGTCGAGCGATCGGCGCAAACGAGATCAAGACCGCCTGCCAGCAGACGTGCCCCGCTGACGCCATCGTGTTCGGCGATCTCAACAACGCCAAAGCCGAAGTTGCGCGTCTTGCGCGCAGCGACCGCGGCTACGCGCTCCTCGCCATCCTCGGCACGCACCCGCGGACGACCCACCTCGGCAAGATCCGAAATCCGAGCCCCGCCCTCCACCATCATCGCGAAGCGCCGGAGCCCACCAAGCCTGCTCTCGGCAAGCCTCCCGAACACCGCACCCCCGTGGAGACCCCGAAATGAGCGCCAACGAGAAGGCCCCCATCAAGGCGATCGGCGAGGTCTACCTCACGAAGGAAGGGATGACCTTCCACGAGGTGAGCGAGGTCGTCTGCAAGGTGACGGAGAACAAGGCGCCGCGCAATTGGTGGATCGCCTTCTTCATCGCGTCGTCGTTCACCGGCGTCCTCGGCGCGGCAATCGGTTACTTGTTCTGGCAAGGCGTCGGCGTGTGGGGCAACAACGCTCCCGTCTACTGGGCGTGGGACATCACGAACTTCGTCTGGTGGATTGGCATCGGTCACGCGGGCACCCTCATCAGCGCCGTCCTCTTCATTTTCCGCCAGAAGTGGCGCACGGGCATCAACCGCGCAGCCGAGGCGATGACGATCTTCGCCGTCATCTGCGCGCTCATGTTCCCCGGGATCCACGTGGGTCGCGTGTGGTTTGCCTACTACATGTTCCCGTTCCCGAACCAGATGGCGCTCTGGCCGAACTTCAAGAGCCCGCTGATTTGGGACCTCTTCGCGGTGAGCACGTACTTCACCGTGTCGCTCCTCTTCTGGTACTCCGGCCTCATCCCCGACCTGGCGCTCCTACGCGATCGTGCGATGGGGATGCTCGGGCGAGTCGGCAAGATTCGCCGCACCGTGTACGGCGCGCTCGCGCTCGGCTGGCGTGGGAGCAACCGTCACTGGCAGAACTACGAGCGCATGTACCTCATCCTGGCGGCGCTCTCGACGCCGCTGGTCCTCTCGGTGCACAGCGTCGTCTCGTTCGACTTCGCCACGTCGGTCCTGCCGGGCTGGCACACGACGATCTTCCCGCCCTACTTCGTCGCAGGCGCCATCTTCAGCGGCTTCGCGATGGTGATGACGCTCACGGTCATCACGCGCGCCGTCTACGGGATGAAGTCGGTCATCACGATTCGCCACCTCGAGCTGATGAACAAGATCATGCTCTTGACGGGGTCGCTCGTCGGCTACGCGTACGCGATGGAGTTCTTCATCGCGGCGTACTCGGGCAACCCGTACGAGAAGTACGTCTTCATGAACCGCGCGTTCGGCCCATACAAATGGGCTTACTGGACGATGATCACGTGCAACGTCATCTCGCCGCAGCTCTTCTGGTTCAAGAGGCTGCGAACGAGCATTCCCGTGATGTTCGCCGTGTCGATCGTCATCAACATCGGCATGTGGTTCGAGCGCTTCGTCATCATCGTAACGTCGCTCCACCGTGACTTTCTCCCCTCGTCGTGGGGCTACTACCGGCCGACGCTCGTCGACGTCGCGATCTACAGCGGCACGCTCGGCTTCTTCTTCACCTGCTTTCTGCTCTTCATCCGCTGGGTGCCGATGGTCGCCATCGCCGAGGTGAAGGGCGTCCTGCCCGAAGCCGATCCCCACGCTGCCGAAGAGACGCACGACGCCAAACTCGAAGACGGAGCGGCGCTCGCGCCGGGCGAATGATGACGAAGAAGCGCACCGCTCTTCTCCTCGCCAAGTACGACACGCCGGGGCAGGTCCTTCACGCCGCCGAGAAGGTTCGCAAGGCGGGCTACACCAAGTACGACGTGCACTCGCCGTTCCCGATCCACGGCATGGACGCGGCGATGGGCCTTCCTGACAGCCGCGTCGGTTGGATCGTCTTCTTCAGCGGTCTCACAGGCGTGTCGGGCGCGTACCTCATGATGTGGTGGATGGGCGGCGTCGACTATCCGCTCGTCGTCGGAGGCAAGCCGGGTTTCACGCTGCCATCCAGCGTCCCCATCATGTTCGAGCTCATGGTGCTTCTCTCGGCCTTCGGTGCGCTCTTTGGGATGCTTCACCTCAATCGCTTGCCGCGCCACCACCACCCCGTCTTCGAGTCGGAGACGTTCCGCTCGGCGACGGACGACAAGTTCTTCGTCTCCATCGAAGCCGAGGATCCGAAGTTCGACGTCGCCGAGACGAAAGCCCTCCTCGAAGGCACGCACGCTGTGGTCGTCGAGCTCGTGGAGGAACCGGTAGAAGAGGAACACGCCCAAGAGCACGGGGCGGACGAGGGCTACCACCTATGAAGCGCATCCTCTTCGTGGCGCTCACGCTCGGTGCTCTCGCGGCTTGCCGTGGGCAAACATCGGAGGATGCCCCGATCGTTCCGATTCGCAACATGTACTCGCAGCCGAAGTACCTGATGCAGCAGCGCGGTGAGTTCTTCGAGGACGATCGCGCCATGCGCCCACCCGTCGAAGGCACGATCTCGCGTGAAACCGAGATCGAGCCGCGCATCGCCCACGGCCGCCTCGATGACGACACGGGTTACGTGCTCACGCTTCCACAAGAAGCCATCGACCATTACGGGGGCATGGATCGCACGCTCGCGCGCGGTCAGGAGCGGTTCGGGATCTATTGCGCGCCGTGCCACGGGCTCGACGGCGCCGGGCAGGGGATGGTCGTCAAGCACGGCCTCATCCAACCGCCGACTTACCACCAGGATCGACTCCGCCACATTCCGGACGGTCAGATCTTCGCCACGATCGAGAACGGCATCCGCAACATGCCCGCCTACGGGCCGCAGATCCCGACGTTCGACCGCTGGGCCATCGTTTCGTACGTGCGCGCTCTCCAAATCAGCCAGCAAGGCGTCCCTGCCCAGGCTTCCCCCACTGAAACCCCGACGGAGAAGAAGCCGTGACGGACGAAAAAGATCCGAAGAAGGTCGACGACGACGAGGAAGCCGAGTCCGGGGGGACAGGGGGGGCGAAGCCCCCCGTTGAAGGGCGAGCCAAAGGTGAGCCCTCGAGGGGTGAGGAGGAGCAACGCTCCGACGAGGGGGCGAGTAGCCCCCGATCAGAAGAGAAGAAAGACAAGCCGAAGAAGAAGAAGGAAAAGGATCTCGCGGCTGCCTATCGGTTGGCATCGAACCACCCCGTCGCGAACGCGTGGAAGACGTTTGCAGGCATGGGCCTAATCGGGATCGTGGGCGCCGGCATTGGCTACATGCAGGACCCGACGCGCTTTGCGTACTCGTGGCTCTTCGGCTTCATCTGCGCGCTCACGCTCGCGGTGGGCGCGATGATGTTCGTGATGATGCACCACCTGACGAACGGCAACTGGGGCATCGTCGTCCGCCGCGTTGCCGAGATCTTTGGCGCCACGTCGTGGGTGCTCATCATTCTCGTCATCCCGGTGATGCTGACGCGCCAGACGCTCTTCGGCGAGTGGCTCAAGCCGGGCGGCACGCCCGCGGCGACACACGCAGCGCTCGAGCCTGCGGATCAGGACCCGTACGAGCTCGAGCTCGCGGTCAATGACTTGCAGCCACGCGGGCCCAATCCGAACCCGCACATGCCAAACCCGCGGATGCAGAACCCGCACGGGCCGAACCCACAAGGCGGGGGCGGCTTCCGCCTTCCACCGACGAGCCCGGGTGGTGCGCGCCCGCCGCAGCAAGTCCCCGGCGCGCACGCGCCCGTCATCACTCACAGCGCCGACGAGCGGGCTGAGCACGTCGAGCACGAAGAGGTGATGAAGAGCAAGAGCTGGTACCTGAACCCCACGTTCTTCATGGGGCGGCTCATCGCCTACTTCATCATCTGGTACCTGATCGGCTGGACGCTCCTCAAGTGGTCCACCGATCAAGACAAGACGAAGGATCTCGCGCTGACGGTGAGGCTCAATCGGTTCTCCGCACCAGGGATCGTCCTTCTTGTCCTCACGTTCACGTTCGCGGCCTTCGACTGGATCATGACACTCGACCCGACGTGGTACTCGACCATCTTCGGCGTGACCTTCTTCGCGGGGTCGATGGTGTGCGTCTTCGCCGCGCTCATCCTCACCTTCCTCGGGATGCGCAACGCGGGCGTGCTCGTCAAGGAAGTGACGGTCGAGCACTACCACGACCTCGGCAAGCTGCTCTTCGGGTTCATGTGCTTCTGGGCATACGTCTGCTTCTCGCAGTTCATGCTCATCTGGTACGCGGGCATCCCCGAAGAGCTGACCTTCTATCACCACCGCTGGGACGTCGGGATTTGGAAGAACGTGAGCCTCGCGCTCGTGCTCCTGCACTTCATCGTGCCGTTCGTCTTCATCATGTCGCGAAACGTGAAGCGCAACCTCGGCCTCTTGCGCATCGGGGCTTGGGTGCTCCTCAGCATGCACGTCATCGACATCTACTGGCTCGTCTTGCCGAACGTGCCGCACCAATCGGGCTTCGCGCCGAGTTGGATTGACGTGTTCGGATTCATGGGGCCCGTCGGCGTGTTCCTCGCCGTCGCCTTCCGCCGCCTCAACGAATATCCGATCGTTCCGGTGGGCGACCCACGCCTGCAGCGCTCGCTCCACTTCATCAATGCGTAGGTACTGATGGCCTCCGACGACTCACGCCCCAAAATCAGGATGCTCCTCACGATTGGCATCGTGGCGGTCTGCCTGTTGCTCGGCATCAAGTTCGTGCTCGACTCCTACTACCTCGACATGACCGAGGGTTACGAGAAGGCGCTCCTGCCCAAGACGGAGCTGCTCGACAAGACACGCGCGGAGGAGCGGGCTTCGATCGACAACGGGCAGGGTGGTGCGATTCCGGTCAGCGTCGCCATGCAGACCCTCGCATCGAAAGGGCGCGACAACGCGTCAACGGCCATCACGCCACAGCCGTCCGATGACATCGATCCGCTCAAGGGCTGGTCCAAGCTGCAACACGAAGTGCACCTCCCTCCCCAGGTCCTGACCGCCGCCCCGCTCCCACCACCGATGATGATGATGGATGCTGGCGTGATGGCGATGTCCGACGCGGGCGCTCCATCGAGGGACGGCGGTGCCCACGCGGCACCGACTGCAAGGGACGGCGGCAAGTGATGTTCTTTCGCGCGCTCGCGATCACGCTCTGTGCGCTGGCCATCACGCTGTCAGCTCGCGCGGATGTTCCCGGCGCGCAACCGAGCGACCCGAACGTCGCCGGTGATCTCTTCGACGTGGGCGTGGACGAGCACCTCGACGCGCAGGTCCCGCTCGACACCGTGTTCAAAGACGAGTCGGGCAAGATGGTGCGCTTCGGTGACTACATCGACGGCAAGCGCCCCGTGCTGCTCGTCCTGGCGTACCACTCGTGCACGACGCTCTGCCCATTCGTGCAGAACGGTGCGCTCGAGTCGATGAAGGGCATCCAGTGGACGATCGGTCGCGAGTTCGACGTGATCACGCTGAGCATCGACCCACGCGACAGCCCCGCGATGGCTGCCGACAAGAAGAAGTCGATGGTGGCATCGTACGATCGCGATGGCGCAGCGAAGGGTTGGCACTTCCTCGTCGGTGATGATCAAAACGCGCACCGCGTGGCAGATGCGGTCGGGTGGAAATACCACCGTGATGGGCAGGGCGAGTTTGCCCACCCGAGCGCCGTGGTGCTCCTCAAGCCCAACGGTCGCGTCGCGCGTTACCTCTACGGCATCGACTTCCCTGCCACCGACCT
>Ga0302326_10031148_pt1 | contig 10657 bp, 10 predicted proteins | sample Palsa_T0_3_FD_202264 | JGI IMG/M metagenome (GOLD analysis project Ga0302326, IMG submission 202264) | Peat permafrost microbial communities from Stordalen Mire near Abisko, Sweden - Palsa_T0_3 | ecosystem: Environmental > Terrestrial > Soil > Palsa > Peat permafrost | place: Sweden: Abisko...
CGCCGCGGCCAGGACCGGGTGGCCGGCCAGCCGGTTCTTCCACCCGACCTTGACGGCGGCGGACCGGGCCGTGGACTGGGTCTGCCACGACAGCCACACCCGCGCCGACCGGTGCCCGTCCCCGCTCAGGCCCCCGCCCGGCACGCAGAACGCCGCCAGCACCCGCGCATGCACCGCCGCCTGCCGGGACTCCGCCACCGCCAGCGCCCGCAGGCAATCGGCCTGCAGCCCCGCCGGCCACTCGCCGGCGTCCGCGCCAGCCAGGAACTCCAGCGCCGCCGACAAGGACGCAAGCGCCTCGGCCGCAGTCGCCGGCGCGGTGGTGGTGGTGGCCGAGTCGGAAGACGAGGAGGACGCGGAGCCAGGCGCAGACGACGCGGACGCGGACTCCGACCAGGTGAACTCAGGGGCGGTGGAGTCAGGGGCGGTGGAGTCAGGGGCGGCGGAGTCAGGGCAGGCGGAGTCAGGGCAGGCGGAGTCAGGGGCCGCGGAGGCGGATGAGCCGCTCCGGGGTGAATCGCCGGGACGGCGGCCGGCGCTGGCAGTCCGCGCGAACGCACCCGCCGACGGGCCGCCCAGTACCGACACGCTAGCCAGCCGCCGGGCCTTCCGCGGCCGCTTCCCGCCGTGAGCAGCGGACTCCGCGGAGCTACCTGCAGCAGCCCGTGAGCCGGCAGCGGAAGCCGCGCCGTCAGCGCACGCACCCGCAGCGGCCCCGGTACCCGCGCGGTCAACCCCGGGAATGTCCCAGCCAGGATCGCTCACAGCCGGCCTCCCTCCGCCACCGGACAACAGCCCGTTACCTCACTCGATCACATGTTCGATAATATCGGCCGGCACTGACGATCCACGAACCATTACGCGAGCCTGTGGATAGCGCGCAACGGACCCGAGACAGCACTTTCGGGAGGCTCTGATCAGCCGCAGTTGGCGCGGCCGTGTCAACCAGAACCACGGCCTCGCCGCGCCTGGACGGTGTAGTCGCATGGGGGGTGGCACCATGGAACCGGGGAAAGGCCAGCCCGGCTACTGGCTCATGCGGCTGGCGCCCTGTCGTGCCGGTCGGGGTGGTCGTCGCCGGTGCCGGCCGGGGTGGTCGTCGCAGGCGTGGCGCGATGGCCGGGTATCTGGGGGTGAAGTCTGGCTACATTCGTTCTGGTCCATGGCGCAATGCACGGCGGCTGGTGCTGGCGCGAGGTGCGCCGCCAGCTGTGCGCGAACGGGCACGAGGTCTACACGCCGACGCTGACCGGCCAGGGTGACCGCCGGCAGGGCCTGACGCCATCGGTCGGAATCGCGACTCACGTCACGGACCTCGCCGAGCTGATGTGGTTCGAGGACCTCAGCGACGTTCACCTGGTCCTGCACAGCTACTCGGGCGTACTCGCCGGGCCTATCGCGCAGCAGGCACCCGGGCGGCTGGCCTCGGTGATCTTCCTGGCAGCCTTCATCGCGGAGCCAGGTCAGTGCGTGCTGGACGTCGAGCCGCCCGAAGTCGCGCGGCGTTATCGTGAGCTGGCCGCATCGGCTGGCGACGGATGGCGCGTGCCGGCGTCGCCGTCGTTTCTCGATCAGTGGGGCATCTCTGACCAGGGCCTCCGGGAAAGGGTGGGCACCCGGCTGACGGATTTCCCGCTGCGCTGCCTGACGGACCGCATTGACTACGCGCCTGACGCCCTGGACCAGGTCCGCAAGGTCTACGTCGACCATACCGAGCCACCGCTGCTGAGCCTGCGCGCGTCTTTCGAACTCGCCGCCGCCGCCGGATGGGAGACCCACCATCTGCCGTTCGGGCACGACCTGATGCTGGCTGCACCCGGCGAGACGTCAGCGCTTCTTCAGGAGATAGCGAGCAAGCCACGCTGACGGGCGGTCAGCACCAGCAGGCTCACCCGCGGCGGGCTCGCCGCCGGGGATAATCCGGTGTGCTCTGCGCCGGCGGTGTGTTTCGATAACCCGCATGCCCCACGACCTTGTCCACCCCCCAAGGCGCGTCCGGGCGACCGCATCGCGGTGCTGTCACCGTCGTTCGCGGCGCCGGGCGCCTTCCCGCCAGTGCACGAGCAGGCGGTGCGGCGGCTCCGGGAGGTGACAGGGCTGATCCCGGTCGAGTACCCGACGACACGCCAGGTTGGGGCGAGCCCGCAGGCCCGCGCTGCGGACATCAACGCTGCCTTCGCGGATCCGGCGATCCGCGGCATTCTCGCGACCATCGGCGGCGACGATCAGATCACCGTCATCCCGTTTCTGGACGCCACCCTGGCCCGGCACGATCCGAAGCCGTTCCTCGGTACCAGCGATAACACCAACCTGCACCACTGGCTCTGGGCGAACGGCATCGCGAGCTTCTACGGCGGATCTTCTCAGGTGCACCTTGGTCCTGGCCCCAGCGTCGATGACATTCACGCGCGCTCGCTACGGGCCGCCCTGACGACAGGCGAAACGCTCGAGATTACCGATCCGGGCGAGTCGGAGGATGTTGGCATCGACTGGGGCGACCCCCGCGCACTGACCACTTTCGGCGAACGTGAGCCGACCGAGCCATGGAGCTGGCACGGCCCGGAACGGTCAGTGACCGGCCGCACCTGGGGCGGGTGCATTGAGATCATCGAGTGGGTTCCTCACCGCTGGGCGATTCCCGTTCGGCGCTTCGGTTCTTGACGGCAGCGTGCTCATCATCGCAACCTCAGAGGAACTACTCCCGGCGCGCGCAACGTCGGCTGGATCGTCCGCTCACTTGGCGAGCGGGGCATCCTCGCCGCGGCGGACGCGGTCCTCGTAGCGCGGCCGCCCACGTCCGACCACACCCGCCGTCCGTCCGCTGAGGAACGCGCCAGGCTGCGCGCTGAGCAGCGAGACGTCATGGTCGATCTTGTCGGCCGGTACAACCCGGACGCCGTTGTGTGCGTAGGCATTCCGTTTGGTCATACGCGTCCGCAGTGGATCATTCCGCACGGCGGCCTCATCACCGTCGACGGCGCCGGGCACCGGATTACTGCCGACTACTCGTAGCCGGCGGACGAACCACCTGGCTGCACGGAGCGCTACTCCGAGTCCCAGTGCGGCGGGCGATCACGGTAGAACCTGTCGTCCTCGTCTGCGTCAGGCCGCTCGCCCCAGGCAATGTCGGTGTCTTCCCTGCTCTGCACGGGCAGCACCGGATGCTTCTCGGGATCCGGCGGGCGGGCAGCGGGTGCCTGCTCTGGCGCCTCATCTGGCGACATAACTCTCATTCCTCCCGCCTTCTTGTCCCCGGGCGCCACTGCCCTCGCAGCTTTGCCGAGGACGGCGTAACACTAGGGGTGTGGAGTGAAAGTACCGGCTCTTCGGACATCGCGGCCATGCTGAGGAAGAGAGCCCAACATGACAGAACCAGGCACGCCGGCAGTTTTCGTTCATGGTCTCTGGCTGCACGCCAGCTCGTGGGAGCCATGGCTCGAGTTGTTCCAGGATGCAGGTTACGCGCCGATAGCGCCCGGCTGGCCAGGCGAGCCGGACACCGTGGAGGAGAGTCGACGGAATCCGGCCCTGGTGGCAGACACCGGCATCGACGCGGTCGTCGACCACTATGCCGGGATCATCCGAGGGCTCGGGGCCAGGCCAGTCGTCATCGGCCACTCCTTCGGCGGCCTCATCGCCCAGCGGCTGCTCGGGCAGGACCTGGCCGCGGCCGCCGTGGCGATCGACGCGGCGCCCATCAAGGGCGTGCTCAACCTGCCCTTGTCAGCGCTTAAAGTGGCCTCCATCGCGCTCCGTAAGCCAGCGAACCGCAAGCTGTCGATCTCGCTCACACCCGACCAGTTCCGCTACGGCTTCGGAAACGCACTGCCCGCGCAGGAGTCTGCGGAGCTCTACGACCGCTGGACAGTGCCATCGCCTGCCCGGCCGCTATTCGAAGCGGCGCTGGCGAACTTCGTCCCGCAGTCGCCGGCCAAGGTGAACACCGCCAGCAAGACCCGCGGGCCGCTACTGCTGACCGCCGGAGGTAAGGATCACACCGTTCCGGCGGCCATCACGACGTCGACCCGCAGGCTGTACCACAAGTCGCCGGCCATCACCGATTTCCTGGAGTTCCCCGATCGTGGTCATTCGCTGACGATCGACCACGGGTGGCGCGAGGTCGCTCAGTCCGCTCTGGACTGGCTCGGGCGACGGTCAGCCTGACGCTCACGGGCAGAACCCGACAGCCAGGACCGCGGCCGGCGCTGAACACCCGACGGCACCGCGACCGGGCTCAGGCGCGGATGAGGATCTCGCCGTGCACCAGACTGAACCAGCCGTCTGGCTCGGCTGCCCAGCGCTGCCAGGCCGCGGCGATCTGCCGTAGCTCATCCGCGCTGGACAGCCCGGAACTCAGCAGCTGGCGGGCGATGTCGGAGCTGACGATCCGGTCGGCCCACATCCCGCCCCATTCTGCGCGGCTGGCCGGATCCGCGTAGCACCACGTCGACGATGAGACCCGAACGTCGCGGCAGCCCGCCGCCCTGGCCCACGCCAGCAGGCGCCGCCCGGCGTCGGGCTCGCCGCCGTTCGCTCGCGCGGCCGCGTGGTACAGCTCGTTCCAGCGATCGAGCCCCGGGTTCTGCGGATACCAGATGAACCCGCCGTAGTCGCCGTCCCTCGCCGCGACCAGTCCGCCGGGCCGGCCGACCCGGACCATCTCGCGCAGAGCAGCGACCGGGTCCGCGAGATGCTGCAGCACCTGGTGCGCGTGCACGACGTCAAACGAGGCCGCCGGAAAATCGAGTGCCAGCACGTCGCCGACGACGAAGTCCACGGTGCTGCAGCCACGCCTGCCGACCTCATCCCTGGTGTGCTGGAGCACCGCGTCAGAGGTCTCCAGGGCAGTCACGCGCCCTGGCGCCACCCGCTCCGCCAGGTCGGCGGTGATCGTGCCCGGCCCGCTGCCCACGTCGAGCAGCGACAGCCCCGGCCGCAGCTCAGGCAGCAGGTAGGCGGCGGAGTTCTCGGCGGTCCTGGTGCGGTGCGACCGCAGGACGCTCTCGGCGTGCCCGTGCGTGTACCGGGGAGAGGACACCATGGCATCCGACCCTAGCCGAGCGCCTGCCGGCGCCCGGACGGCCTGCCTGGACCGCCAGACACGTACCGCCAGACACGGACCGCCAGACACGGACCGCCAGCCCGGACCGCGGGCCTGGTCAACGTATTCAGGTAACGCGCCCCGATAACGGACGCAGATCGTCCGGGATGGCGCGTAGCGTGCCTGACATGGCTATCGCACGCTACCCAAGTATCGTCATCGACTGTCCCGACGCGGCCGCTCTCGCGACCTTCTACGGCGCGATGCTGGACTGGAAAGTCACTAGCTCCGCCGACTGGGGTGAGGTCCGCGCCGACTACGGCCAGTGCATCTGCTTCCAGCAGGTGGAGTCCTACTCGCCGCCACAATGGCCGGCCCAGGAGATGCCACAGCAGATGCACCTTGACGTCATCGTCGACGACCTCGACTCAGGCGAGGCAGCGGTGCTCGAACTCGGGGCGACGAAGCACGCGCATCAGCCCAGCTCGAGGTTCCGGGTGATGCTCGACCCGGCCGGCCATCCCTTCTGCCTGTGCGTGGACTGACTCCGGCGGCAGCGTGAGGTGACCAGGGCTCGGCTCGACCTCTCGAGGTCGCAGATCCTGGCGTTCCGGCGGCGCGCCGGCTCGCTTGACGAGCGGCTCCCCCGCGGGCGGCGCTCGCTTCGGCGTGCCGCCTGGGCAGGGCTGCAGGACAGCATGCCGCGAGCCGCGCTCCTGTCGATCCATGCGCGCGTCGCGGAGACCGGGCCGTCTGCCTGGGAGGATCCGTCGCTCGTCCAGCTCTGGGGACCGCGGTTCAATGTCTTCCTCGTCCCCGCGGGCGATCTGGCGGTCTTCTCACTCGGCACGCTGCCCGACCATGCCCGAGGGCGGCAGCGCGCGCGGGACCTCGCCGCCGCGCTCCACACCCTGCTCGATGGCAGCCGGATGGGCTACGCAGAGGCCGGCCGCGCGCTTGGCCTGCACAACCCCAACCTGCTCCGGTATGCGGCAGCCACCGGCACCGTCGCGATCCGCTGGGAGGGCGCGCGCGAGTCGACAATCTGGACCGTGCCGCCGCCCGAGATGAGCCCTCGCGATGCCCGGCTCGAACTTGCGCGCCGGTACCTGCACATCTACGGTCCGGCGACGTCGCAGGCCTTCGGCGAGTGGGCCGGAATCGGGCCGCGGCCCGGCAGCGCTGCGTTCGAGGCACTCGGCACATCGCTGACCCCGGTTCAGACCCCGGTCGGCGACGCCTGGATCCTGACACGGGACGAGGCAGCCGCCCGCGCCGCGCTAGCGGCGGCGGCGGCACTCGCCCGGCTGCTCCCCAGCGGCGACCCCTACTTCCTCCTGCAGGGTAGCGATCGCGACCTCCTGGTTCCCGATGCCGGCCAGCGCCAGGCCCTGTGGACCCCGCGCGTCTGGCCCGGCGCGCTTCTCCTCGCAGGTGAGATAGCCGGGACCTGGCGCCGCGCGGACGCCGTGCTGACGGTGCAGCCCTGGCGGAAGCTGTCGCCGGCGGAACGTGACGCAGTCGCGGCGGAGGCTGCAGCACTGCCGCTACCGGGCACCCGCGGATCCATCGTCGTCCGCTGGGACGACTGAGCAGCCAGCGCCTCAGAGCCCGGCACGGCCCGCCGCGTGCGCCCAGCTAACCCGGCGGCCGGCGACCGCCGGCTAGTCCAGCACATCTCGGCGGAGCTGCGGGAAGACTCGCGAGACCTTCCCGAGCAGGTAGTCGCCGTAAGTTCCGGTGAAGGCCCGGAGGTCCTGCCCATCCCACCGCCGGGTGCCGTCATCCGCAGCCGCGGCCACATCAGGCAGCGGCGGCACCTCGGCCGCGAATCCCGGATCCAGGAAGAACGGGAACGACAGCCGTCCGTGACCGGCGAGGTTGCGCACGCGGTGCGGTGTCGATCGGTACCAGCCCCCCGTCAGGCGATCCAGCATGTCGCCGATGTTGCAGACCAGCGTGCCGGGGATAGGCGGAGCATCGATCCAGCCTTCCGGCGCTGCGATCTGCAGGCCGCCGCTGTCGTCCTGGGCAAGCAAGGTGAGCAGCCCGTAGTCGGTGTGCTCGCCCACACCCCAGCCGGAGGCCTGCGGCGTTGACGGCGGGTAATGGAAGATCCGGAACAGGATCGTCGGATCGGCGGTGTAGCCAGTGGCGAAATACCCGCTGTCCAGGCCCAGGCTCAGGGCGACGCCGGTCAGCACGGCCTGGCCCGCGCTGGTCAGCGCATCAAGATGAGCCAGCACGAGCGGACGCAGCCGGGGTACCTGCCGTGGGAACAGGTTGGGGCCGTGCAGCGGCAGCCCTGCCAGCACGCGCGGATCATCGCCGGGCACCTCCGCGCCGAAGTAGAGCCCTTCCTTGAGATCTGGCTGCCCTGAAGTGAGCTCGGCGCCCACCGGGAAGAAACCCCGCCAGGCCCGGCCGCCACGCTCCATGGCGATCTCCAGCTTGTCCGCCGCGGGCAGCCCGAAGAACTCAGCACTCGCGTCGGCGAGGTCATCGAGCAGCCCGGCCGGCACGCCGTGGCCGGTCACGTAGAAGAAGCCGCGCTCACGGCAGGCCGCCTGGATCTGCCCGGCGACCACAGCCGAGTCCGCGCCCGAAGCGCCGCGGATCAGCGGGCCGACATCGATAACCGGCAGCTCGGCCGAACTGCTCGGACCTGCCATGCAGCCATTCTCCCCGATGACGCGGAGCCTAGGACACGAGCGTGCGGCGCTGCAGGTGATGCCCGGCTGCTCGCGCGCTGAGAATCGCGTCGCGAACGGCGAGCACCTTCGTCGGCGACATCCGCCCCTGCGAGGGCTTGTGCAGCGCCCAGCCTCCGCCAAGAGTCAGGGCTGCGTGCTGGACAGCGCCTGCGGCGTCGCGCCACACCAGGACCGTTCCGGCCTGCTGATCCCGCCGCCCGGACGGGTCATCGCTGCCAGCCACTCCTCGAAGGGCTCGCGCTGCATCCACGTTCCTGCCGCGCCGCTCACGCCCGCGGCGCCCATCACCGTTCCGAGGCAGTTCGGCCCGCTGCCCGGCGGAAAGGTTCCGGCAAGCTCCCGCGCGGCCGGCAGGAGGGGCGCCGCCTTGCGCCACGTCCCTCGTCCACGTCGGCCTGGCGACTCCGGCGGCGGCCTTCCTCAACGAATCTCACGGTCCTGGCGATATCACGCGTGCGATCGGCTGACGGCCAGCGATGCGGGGCGGACTGATCGAGCAACCCGGCGTCGACCTTAATGCCGAGGACCGTTGCGCCCGCACTGACCACGCCCGGACCCTACCTCCCGCGGGCGGCTGCCGACCGGGTCAGACCGCGTTCCCGTCGGGCTCCGACCGATCGAAAAACTCCCTGATCAGCTCACGCTGGCGATCACTGACCCGGTCGAAGTGCTGGTCGAGCGCATCCGGGCCGATCGCCTCGGCGGTGAGGTACAGGTCCTTGATCTGGTCGAGCTTCGCGGCGGCAGCCTCCGGCATCTCCCGCGGCGGCGCCGGCACGGCAATCTCCGCGGGCGGCGGATCGACCGATCCGGTGACACTCACCGGCCTGCCGGGCGGGCGGGCCGGCTCGAAGAAACCGCGCGGCGCCTCGACCGGCGCGGGCCGCGGCACCGACGTCGCGCCCGGCAGGATCACCGGGAGCGGACGGGTCAGCGTGTCGTCGTCGTCGCGGTCAGCAGGCAGGGGCTCAGGCCGCCTGCGCGCATTATCAGGGCCGGGAACGCGGTCAGCTTCATTCTCGGCATACCGCGACGACCCGGTCTCCGGGGAGACTGACGGCAAGAGCGCGCCAGTACGCGAGCGCGCGGAGTCGACCGGGCCGCCCTGGCGGTCTCGCGGATCCGGCTGCCAGGTCCGCGGTGCACGCCCTTGCTCCGGTGCCGACCATGGCGACTCCGCCCGCGGGGATTCCTGCCGACGGGGCTCGGGGCGCAGTTGATCGGGGCGCGGCGCTTCCGGGCGCAGCTGTTCCGGGCGCAGCTGTTCCGGGCGCAGCTGTTCCGGGCGCAGCTGTTCCGGGCGCAGGGGCTCCGCACTTGGCAGCTCCGGGCGTGGCGGGCGCGCGAAGTCAGGGCCGGGCGCAGCCGGAAACCGCGCACCGTGCTGGTGCGAAGCCGGCGGCGGCAGGTAGCGGCCAGCGGGGTTCTCGGCCTGCTGCTGTGGCCAGCCTGGCTGCAGTCGCGGCTGTCCGCCGTTGCCCGGTGCGGGCTGACCAACCTGAGCGCCGCCCGCGCCGGGATCGGGAACGTTGTCCTGCCCCGGGCCGGAGCCGCGGGGCGCAGGGCGAGTGCCGTTTGGCCGGACTCCGGGCGGCTGCTCGCGCCCGGCCGCGGCCGGGGGCGGGCGCCCGTCGAACGGGCGGGGCGCGAAAGAATCACGCGGCTGAGGCCGGAATCCGTCACCAGGGCCAGCGCCGGGACCGCCGTCGAACCGGGAGCGGGAACCGTCACCGCGGCCCGACCCGGGCAAGCCGTCCAACCGCGGCGAGCCGTCGGCCTGCGGCCGGAATCCGTCGCCTGCCTGCAGGCGGAATCCGTCGCCTGCCTGCGGCCGCCCAGAGAACCGGGACCGTGTACCGTCGGGCCGCCGCGCCCCGAATTCGCCTTCGGCCGGAGGGCGCCGGCTGTTAGCCGACGGCTGATAACCAGAGCCGAGCGGAGGTGCGGGCGCTATCGGGGCCGGCCTGAAGCTGTCCGCGAGGCTGTCACCCGGCCGTGCGTAACCGCCGCCCGGCCTGTCGGGGCCAGGCGGCAGGCTGTCATTCTGGCGCGGGCTGACGGCATAGCCGCCGCGTTCGCCGGGATAGCCGGCAGCAGGGGCCTCCTGATGGCCCTCGCGACTGCGGAGGTAGGCATCCCTCGTCCGCCGGTAGTCGGCGCGCACCCGCGGCCCGCCATCGCGGTCTGGCGGATGGTCGCCGCGAGGTTCCTGGTAGGAGCCGTCGTCGGTCCGGCGCGCGTTCGGCGGGAGTATCCGGCCGGCCAGGTACTCGTCCTCATGCCCTTGCTGCTGATAGGCGTCAGTCTGCTGAGCCGGGCGGTAGCCGGATGCCGCGAAGTCGGCGCCCTGACTGAAGTCGTCCTGCCGCACAGGACCGCCCGCCGGCGGCCGGACCTGCGGCCGGGCCTGCCGGTCAGGCGCGAACTGCGCACCGCCGGCAAACTGGCCGTCCCAAGCGACCCGCCCGCCGCCCGTAGCGAACCGCACATCCGGCGGGAAGCGCGCATCCCGCGGGAACTGACCGTCCGGAGCCCGCTGCGCACCGGGGGGAGCCGTTGGTATCGGGCGAAGTTCACGGTCAGGCTGCGGAGCGCCCGGCGGCATCGGCCGGGAGTCACGGCCCGGCTGCGGCGCGCCCGGCGGCAGCGCACCCGGCGGCAGCGCACCCGATGGCAGCTGCCGCGAGTCCCGGTCCTGGTGCCTCGGGCCGCCGTCGCCGCGGCCCTGTGCTGCCCGATCGCCTCGTGCTGGCCGACCGCCTTGTGCTGGCCGATCGCCTTGTGCTGCCTGATCGCGCTGTGAAGCCTGATCGCGGCCTGGCTCAGCGTTCTCGAACTCGGGCGGCAGCTGCATGCCGCGGCTGCCCTGAGGCTTCCCGGTCGGCCGGACCACGTCGCGGTC
>Ga0302326_10031150_pt1 | contig 10656 bp, 9 predicted proteins | sample Palsa_T0_3_FD_202264 | JGI IMG/M metagenome (GOLD analysis project Ga0302326, IMG submission 202264) | Peat permafrost microbial communities from Stordalen Mire near Abisko, Sweden - Palsa_T0_3 | ecosystem: Environmental > Terrestrial > Soil > Palsa > Peat permafrost | place: Sweden: Abisko...
GCGAGCGCGTGTACAACGTTCCTCCGCTGGCGGTTCCTCCCGGCGGCGCGGCGCTTGCGGCGTCCGAGGCATCGACCTACGATGCGGTGGCGCTCTTCGTCGAACGCGTGACCGCGTCCGACGCACGGTTTCGTCTGACCGATGAGAACGCACCGCTCGTGGCAGATATCTGCCGGCAGCTCGACGGGCTGCCCCTCGCGATCGAACTCGCGGCGGCACGCGTACGAGCGCTCGGGCTGCGCACTGTGCTGGAGCGCCTCACGGAGCGGCTGACGATCCTTACCGGAGGAGCGCGCGTCGCTCAACCTCGCCAGCAGACGATGCATGCGCTGATCGACTGGAGCCACGAGCTGCTGGCCGAACGCGAGCGCGTCGTGTTCCGCCGGCTCGCGGTGTTCGTCGGAAGTTGGTCGCTCGACGCGGCGTGCGCCGTGTGTGCCGACGAGCGCCTCGGGGCGGGCGACATCCTCGACCTGCTGACCGCGCTCGTCGGCAAGTCGCTGGTCGTCGCCGAGGACGTCGCCGGCGCGCAGCGCTATCGCTTCTTCGAGTCGACGCGAGCCTTTGCGCTCGCGCAACTCGAGGCTGCCGGCGATCGACACGACGTGGCGGCACGGCATCTCGCGTTCTTCACCCAACTCGCCGCGCAGTTCGATGCCGGCTGGCTCAGCCTGCCCGACGACGCCTGCTTCGCGCTCATCAACCCGGATCTCGACAACGTCCGCAGCGCGCTGACTTGGGGGGTGACGGACGGCAACGACATCGTGCAGGGCGCGACGCTCGCCGCGCATTGCGAGCGCCTCTGGACGATCGCACTGTTTCTCGAGGGCAGGCGCTGGCTGACGGCTTGTTTGAGCGCGCTGGACGCGCGGAAGCATCCGCAGCTCGCCGCGCACGTGCTCGGCGTCCTGTTCCAGGTGCTTCCGGACGGATCGGAACGGCTCGACGTCGGCGAGCGGGCAATCGCGGCGCTGCGCTCGTCGCAGAGCGACGTGTGCCTCGCCAGAGTCTTGGGCGCGTATGGTCACCTGATCGGACAGCTCGGCCGCACCGAGGACGCCGTCGCAGCGATCGAAGAGGCCGTCGCGATCGCGCGACGCCGCGGAGACCGGAGGGATCTCGGCAACGCCCTAGCGTTGCTTGCCGTGCAGCGTCAGCGCCAGGGCGACCTCTCGGAGGCGCACGCGCTCCTGTCCGCGGCGCTCGCGCTCAACGAGGCCGTCGGCTCTCGCTCGGGCCAGGGATACCTGCTCCACTTGCTCGCCGAGTTGGAATTCTCGCGCGGCGACGTGAGCGGAGCGCTTGCCACCGCCGCGCAGGCGCGGGAACTGCTGCGGCAGTTGAAATCCGAAGTGCGCGTGCTCGGCGTCAACTGCAGTAACATGGCTGCGTACGCGATCGCCGCCGGCGAACTCGACGACGCCGTCGCGTACGCACGGGAAGCGCTCGTGCACCTGCGGGACATGGAGGACCTCGGCGCGTTCCCGCTCGAGCACATCGCGGTCGTCGACGGGCTGCAAGGTCGCGTCGCTCGGGCGGCTCGCGTCCTCGGGTACACCGACCAGGTGATGCGGCGACTCGGAATCCAACGCGGGCCGACCGAGAGCGCGGGCTTCGAGCGGCTCCAGGCGGTCCTCGCAGCGAAAACCGACGACGGCGAACTGCACCGGCGCCTCGTCCTCGGCGCCCAGATGACGCGCCAAGAGGCAATCGACCTCGCGTTGCGCGGCGACGGTGCTCCGGGCGTTCCCGAGCCACGGGCCTCCACCGGTTAGCCAGGCTTGCCGTGGCGAGGACTCTCGCTCCGCGGCGCGGGCCGCGCCACGCCAGGGCTCCGGGTTTCGTGAACGAAAAGGATCGATCGTATGCTAAAGACGGCGAGAGTGTCCCTTTTGCCGGCGCTTCTGAGCCTCGCGCTCGGCGCCGCCGGCAGCTCCGCGACAAGCGCGGCGGTCGCGGCCACCGCGAACGCGACCGGTCTCGGCGGCCCGCACGCTTCGACGCGGATTCCACAGGTCGAAAAGGCCGGTTCGAAGGGCTTTGTCTACGCGTGCGCTCCGACACCGAACACGTGCAACGTGTACGAAACGACCGGTGCGCTGATCAGGACGCTCACGATCTCGAACGGCTTGTCCGAACCAGCCGGGACGATGGCGACGCCGATGGGTCTTTGGTATATCGCAAACGCCGGTGCATCGAATATCCTCGTTTATTCGAAGGGCGGCGCGACGCTCATCGACACGCTGAGCGATCCCGGCGAGATTCCCGGCGATGTCGCGATCTTCAAGAAGACCGTCGCCGCCTCCAACGAGTACTCGACCGGATCCGCAGCGGGGAGCGTCTCCGTGTACAAGAAGGGCGCGACGAGCCCGTCGTACATGCTGACCGCCTCCGGCGCCGTGCAGGGCATCGGCGTCGCGTTCGACGCGAAGGGCAACTGCTTCTGGAGCTACAACACGAGCGCGAGTTCCGCCGGACGCATCGTCGAATTCGCCGGCTGCAAAGCCCACGCGTCGCCGATCGACATCGGCGTGAGCCTGACGCAGGCCGGCGGCATGGCCTTCGATAGCGCCGACAATCTGTGGTTCACCGATCCCGGCGCGGGGCTCTACCAGTGCACCGGGATCAGCTCGTGCACGCTGGTGGCGAGCGGCTTCGGGTTTCCCCTCGGAATCAATTTCAACAAGGCATCGACCACGCTATACCTCGCCGACGTGGACTTCGGCGTGTACGAGATCACGGGAATCGACGACCTCCGTCGCCTTCGCATCCAACCGGACTACATCGTGACGCCGTTCGCGACGTATCCGGGCGCGTACGGAGCCGCCGCCGGCCCCGGCTTGTAGCCATCAAGGGCGATGGCCGCCGTGGCCATCAATTCCACGGCGGCCGACGCGCATGATGGTGCAACCGAGCACGGCAACGGTCAGGGCGCCTCGCCTGCAGAACGCTCCGAGCATGCCGGTCGTGTGTCTCTGCGCGTGACGCTCGTCTCGCGGTCGCTCCTGACGCTGCTCCTCGCGGGCGTCGTTGCGCTCGGCGTCGCCACTGCGGCGCCGACCCCCGCGCCTAGCGTCGCGACTGTGGCGCCGAATGCCGCGCCGAACCCCGGGGGGAGTGCCGGAGCCGACGTGCTCATTCAGGCCGGCCACGAGGGGCGGCCCGATTGCAACGTCGAGCCCGCGAGCCTGTGTCACAACACCGGCGCGGCAGCCGCGCCCGGAGAGATCACGTGGACGCCCGTCGTCGCGGACGAGGCAACGCGGATCCTGCGCGCGGCGGGAGTGAGCGTCCTGCGCGAACGGGCGTACTTGCACGGCTCCTATGCCGTGCGCGCGGCGGTCTTCATCCATTTCGACGGCAGCCTGCCGCCGTGCAGCTCGCGCGCGTCGGTCGGATACCCGCCGGGAGCGGCGTCGAAGAAGCTCGCGGATGCATGGAAAGCGCTCTACCGCGAGTATTGGCCCTACGGATTCGAGGCGGACAACTTCACGTCGAATCTCACCGGATACTATGCCTATCACCACGTGCGCGCGCCGGGGGGCATGTTCGTCCTCGAAGGCGGCGACATGAGTTGCCCGCCGCAGAACGCATGGCTCGCAAGAAACCTGAAGTGGCAGGGTGCGCTGTTGGCGCACGTCCTCAGCGCAGCGATCGGAAAGGGAAACGTCCCGCTCCCATCTGCGCCCGCAAAGTAGGAGGTTCCCGTGACCGAACTCGCGTGTTCGCACCTCGATCACATTCATGCAGTCGCACCGCGCTCGAAGGGTTGCGAGGAGTGCTTGAAGATCGGCGCGTCGTGGGTCCACCTGCGCGAGTGCCTCGAGTGCGGCCACGTCGGCTGCTGCGACTCCTCGCCCGGTCACCACGCCACCAAGCACTTTCACGCGGTGCATCACCCCGTGATGCGCTCGATCGAGCCGGGCGAGCGCTGGAAATACTGCTACATCGACGACGTGATGTGGGAGTGAGCGGTCGTCAGATCTCGCTCGCCTCGATGACGGCGTCGTCTTCCGTCCACCCGCGCCCGTAGTCCATCAGCCGTTCGAGCTCGGCAGCGGGAAGCGCGGCGCGCAGGGCATCGAGGACGCGCTCGTACTCCTGTTGCTCGGTGTATTCGCGCACTGCGTCGAGCGCCACGACGCCGGCGTCCACGAAGCCGAGCAGGCGCGCCGCCCGCTCGCGGTCGCGCGACTCGCGCACGACGGACTCACGTTGGCGCAGCGCCGCGATCGCGACGACGTGCTGCAGCGTCCACACGACGAACACGCGCGCCTGCAGGTCGCGCGCAAGAGCGAGCGACTCGGCGGCGAAGCGCCGCGCGTCGTCGAAGCGCTCGAGCGCGACGTAGTAGGCCGCCATGTTGCACAGGTCGTTCGCCTCGCCGCGCCGGTTGCGCAGCGCGCGGTGCCCCGCGAGCGCTTCCTCGGCCAGCTCGAGTGCCGCCTCGGCGTCGCCCTCCGCGAACTGCACCTCCGCCATGTGGCCGGCAAGCGACGCGGCCTGGCGGACGATGCCGATGGCGCGAAAGCCCGCGAGGGCCTCGGCGTAATATGCACGCGCACCGGACACATCGCGCCGACGCGATCGCGCAGTGCCGAGATCCCGCAGCAACATCGCGACGAGGCGCCGGTTTCCGGTCGTGCGCGCCGCCGCGAGCGCGTGCTGGAGCAACGGCTCGCCCTCGGTGTCGGCATCGCCGCCCAGCACCGTGAGGGCGTTGCCAGCACTCTGGCGCGCGCGGATCGCCAGGATGGGATCGTCGATCTCGCGCAGGCGCGCGAGCGCACGCTCGGCCGCGGGAAGCGACGCTTTGTACTGCCCGAACGCCGCATACAGCTCCGCCTCGGTGACGTCGAGCTGCGCGAGTACGCTCGCCGGCGTACCGTCGAGCGGCGCTTCGAGCGCGACGTGCACCCAGCGCAGACCTTCGGCTGCGGCGAGCGAGTACCACACGCGCGAGAGCGCGCCGGCGAGCCGCCGGCCGACCGCGGCGTCGCCGCGCGGCCCGAGCGACCACTCGAGCGCGGCGCGCCAGTTGTCGAGCTCTGCTTCGGCCTGCGCGAACCACACGCGTTCGGACGCCGTGTACCAGCCGCGCTCGAGGTCTTCCGCGAGATCCGTATACGCGCTTGCGTGACGGCGCGCGAGCGCGGCGCGCTCGCCGACGATGTCGAGCCGCTCGCCCGCATATTGCCGCGTCGCCTCGAGGAGTCGATAGCGTGCGTCGTCGCCGACGACCTCCGATACCACCAGCGACTTGTCGACGAGCGACGCGATCAGGTCGAGCACGTCGCCCGCGCCGATTCCGTCGCCGGTGCACACCATCGAGAGCGCCTCGAGGCCGAAGCCGCCGACGAAGATCGCCAGCCGGTCGAAGAGCAGCCGTTCGCGCTCCGAGAGCAGATCGTAGCTCCAGTCGATCAGGGCCCGCATCGTCTGCTGGCGCGGGAGCGCCGTGCGATCGCCGGTCGTCAGGAGGCTGAAGCGCTCGTCGAGCTTCTCGGCAAGCTGGTGCGGTGAGAGGACGCGGATGCGCGCCGCGGCCAGCTCGATCGCGAGCGGTATCCCGTCGAGCCGGCGGCACACCTCGCCGACAGCCTGCGCGTTCTCGTCCGTCAGGGCAAACGAGCCGTCCACCGCGAGCGCGCGGTCGGCGAAGAGCGCGACGGAACCGTAGGTACCGGCCTGCTCGGCGCTCGTCGCGGAGCTCGGCGGAACCGCAAGCGTCGGCAGACGATAGAACCGCTCGCCCGCGATGCGGAGCGGCTCGCGGCTCGTGCACAGCACGCGGACGCCGGGGCACGCCCCGAGGATCGCGGCGACGACCGCCCGAGCCTCGTCGATCACGTGCTCGCAGTTGTCCAGGAGTAGGAGGAGCCGCTTCTTCTCGAGGTACTGGAGGATCGAGGCGAGCAGCGGGCGGCTGGGCGATTCCTGCACGCCGAGCGCCGCGGCGACCGCGCTGGGGACGAGCATCGGGTCGCCCACTGGGGCGAACTCCACGAACCAAACCCCGTCGCGCCAGCGCCCGAGTTCGTGCTCGCCCACCTGCATGGCGGCGCGGGTCTTTCCGACGCCGCCCGTGCCCACGACGGTAACGAGCGGCGATGCCGAGACCAGCGAGGCGATCTCTGCGACTACCTCGTCCCGGCCCACGAACGACGTCAGGCGGCGCGGCAGGTTGTTCGGCGGCAGGTCCTCGAGCGAGAGCTGATCGCCGGCCTCGCCGCTGCTCGAGCGGGCGCGCTCGGCCGCGGCCTCGAGGTCGGCACGCTCGTCGGGTGATAGTTCCAGCGCCGCCGCGAGCCGCTCCACGGTGTCGCGGTACGGGGCACGCCGCAGGCCGCGCTCCAGCGAGCTCACCGCCTGCAGGCTGATCAGCGCGCGGGCCGCCAGGGTTCCCTGCGAGAGGCCGGCAGCGGTCCGGTAGCGCCGCAGGACGCTGCCGAAATCCGACCCGTGCGCGGCGTTGAGGCTCACGATCGACCGCCGGTCACGGAAGCACGGCTTGCAAGAGGTCCCAACTGAGTGGCAATAGCGAGCCTTCCGGAGCACATCGGCGCGGGCCGGCCACGCCGCTACCGCGGCACCGGGAAACGCTCGACGGCGCACCGGCCACGGCGCCTCGGCCTTCGAGTTGCGCCGTGGGGTTCCATCCAACGCCCTCGATTCCACCAATTGCCTTCCACACTTGTCTGGCTCACATAGGCTAGCGCACGGCGAATCGCGACGCACTGTCGCCGGCCGAGTACGGCAGGCTTCAACTGTGTGGGTGTACTGTACGCACTGTGTGTATCGCCGGTGCCCGCGATGCGAGAAAATGAGACCGTCGGATAACCTGCGCCGACGTCGGGGGGACGAGCGGCGGGCGAGCGACTTGGGGGGATCTCGCCCGCCGCACCCGGTACGTCACAGCGCCATGGCCGAACGCCGCCTCGCCGCCTCAGCGATCACCAAGCGCAAAGGCGCGCCGTTTCCGGTCGTCACCGCGTACGATACGCCGTTCGCCGGTTTCGCCGAAACCGCCGGCATCGACGTTCTCTTGGTCGGCGACTCGCTCGGAAACAACGTCCTCGGGCACCCGGGCACGACGCCCGTCGATCTCATCGACATGGAGCGGCACGGCGCCGCGGTCGTGCGCGGGACGCACCGTGCGCACGTGATCGTCGACATGCCGTTCGGCGCCTACGAGGCCTCGAACGAGCATGCGGTGCATTCGGCCGTGCGCCTCATCAAGCATACGGGTGGGTCGAGTGTCAAGCTCGAGGGCGGCCTCTCGTCGGCGCCGCGGATCGCCGCGATCGTTGGGGCGCGCATCCCGGTTTGCGGGCACATCGGCGTCCTTCCGCAGACCGCCGGGCTCACGAGCGGCTTTGGCATGAAGCGACGGCGGGAAGCCCTCATGGAAGACGCCCGCGCACTCGAGGCTGCGGGCGCGTTCGCGATCGTCTTGGAGATGGTCGATCGCGACGTGGCCGCCGAGATCACGGCCGCGCTCTCGATCCCGACGATCGGCATTGGCAGCGGTCCCATGTGCGACGCCCAAGTCCTCGTACTCCACGACGTGCTGGGCATGTACGCGAACCCACCGTCGTTCGTGCGGCGCTTCGCGGACCTCGCGACGGTGGCGACCGACGGTCTGCGGGCATATGCCGAAGCGGTGCGCGGTCAGGAGTTCCCTCCGCGCGATTGACGGCGGGAGTCTCTTCGAGACCCTCGCACGTGCGACGCGCGTCACGTTCGCAGGAGCGCGGACTGCGCCCCTGCAGACGCGCCCGCCGCATGCCGAGCATCGGACTATGCCGACTCTCCGCGGGCACGCTGCCGTCTGGGCGCTCGCGCTCGCCTTTGCGTCGCTCCTATCGGGGGCGCCCGCGCGTGCCCAAGTCGAGGTGATCCTCGGTGGCGCCTCGCCGACGCCTGCGCCGTCGTCCACGAAGGCCGTTCATCCGAAGCACAAGGCGGCCGCGCCGCAGCATCGTCGCGCCGCCGTCCGTCAAGGTCCCTCGCGCATGTCGCTCGCGATCGTCGGCTATGCGCTGCATTTTCTCGGCACGCCCTACGTGTGGGGCGGCGCGTCGCCGTCCGGGTTCGACTGCTCGGGCTACACGTGGTACGTCTACCGCATGCTCGGCTTCGCGATCCCGCGGACCGCCGACGTGCAGTTCGCCGAGGGATACCCCGTGGCGGATCCCATGCCCGGCGACCTCGTGTTCTTCCAAACCTACGACTATGGCGCGTCGCACGTCGGCATCTACATCGGCGGCGGCCGCTTCGTGAGCGCGATCGCGGGCAGCGTGCAAATCGGCTCGTTCGGTTCCACCTACTTCGGCTCGCGCTACATCGGCGCGCGCCGCTTCGCACCGCTCGGCTAAGCCCCGCGGCGCGCGGCCGGGGAACGTGCCGCCCGCGGCGTACGTTCGCCCGTATGGCTGTTCGGACGATCATCGCGAGCGGCGGCGCGTCGCTCGTGCCCGACGTGGGAAGCCGTGCTCTCGCGCGATATACGCTGGGCGCCGCTTCCCGCACGAAGCCGCGCGTGCTGTTCGTCGGCACGGCGAGCGGCGACGATGCGGGCTTGGTCGCGCGGTTCTACGAGACGTACGGTCAACTCGACTGCCGCCCGTCCCATCTCCCGTTCTTCCGGCGCACGCCTGCCGATCTCCGGGCGCTGGTGCTCGCGCAGGATGTCGTGCACGTGGGAGGCGGCAACACGCGCAGCATGCTCGCCGTGTGGCGCGAGTGGGGCTTCGGCGACGCGCTGCGCGAGGCGTGGACGCGCGGCGTCGTGCTCTGCGGCTCGAGCGCCGGATCGATCTGCTGGTTCGCCGAGGGCGTCACCGACTCGACCGAAGGCGATCTCCTGCCGATCGACTGCCTCGGATTCCTGCGTGGAAGCAATTGCCCGCACTACGATGGCGAGGCGGCTCGGCGCCCCACCTATCAGCGCCTGGTCGCATCGGGCGCGCTGCAGGCGGGATACGCCGCCGACGACGGCGTTGGGTTGCACTACCGCGACGACGAACTCCACGGCGTCGTGAGCTCGCGCCCCGGCTCCACCGCCTACCGTGTCGAGCCGGACGGAAGCGGCGGCATGCGCGAAACGCCGCTCGTCGCGACCGTTCTCCCGGCGGAGACTACGACAGCGGACGAATGAACGTGGGCGTGGAGGTCGGCGCCTTGCTGCCGCCCTTCGGCTCGACGCTGACGGCGACCGCCGCGAGGCCGCCCGCGTCGACCGGCAGACGCACGATCGCCGAACCTGCCCCGCTCGGGACGAACGTGATGCTCGGCGCCACCGCCTTCGCGCCCTTCGCGAGCGTCCAGGCCTGGAACACCTTGCCGGCCGGGAGCGCCGGAAGCGAACGAAGCGCGATGTAGACGTGACCGCCGTGCGTGATCACCTCGCCGCCCTTGACGGCGTAGTGCTTGCCGTCCGGCGCGAAGAGATCGGCGAGTTGAGACGTCGCCTCGTGCGCGGCGCTCGTCTGCGCCGCGACCTGTTGCTGGAGGTCCGCGGCGCGATGCTGCTCGGCGGTGAGGTCGCTGCGTAGCGACACGTTGTTCGCGAACGAGAGGACGGCGGCGACCGCGGCGACGGCGGCAACTGCGTACGCCGGCCAGACGAACCCGGCCCGCGCGAGCTGGCGTTGTTGCGGCGTCGCCACGTCGGCGCGCACGGCCTTCATCAGCTTGCTCTTGATCCGAGCGCTCGAGAGCTCGTCGAGCGGCTCGCGTTCGGCGGCGTAACCGACGAGGTCGGCCGTGGAACGCAGCGCCTGATACTCGGCGTAGAGTTCGTCGTCGAGGCCGATCTGGTAGCGCAGCTTGTCCGCCTCCGCCGGCGGAAGTATGCCGAGGGCGAGTGCAGCCACCTGTTCCAAGAGCATCTCCCTCTCCGTCATGGAGCGACTCCTGGATCGAGCGCTGTGCGCAGTTTGCGTAGCCCCGCGCGGATGCGCGTCTTGACCGTGCCGAGTGGAGTCGAAGTCCGCCGGGCGATTTCTTCGTGCGTCACGCCGGCGAAAAAACCCAACTCGATGAGCGAACGCTGCTCGTCCGGCAGGGCCGCCAGGGCCGCACGAACGCGATCCCCGTCGAGCCTGGCGAACACGACGTCGTCGATGGACCCGTCGAGCGCCACGTCGGCCGGCAATTCCGCCTCGGAACGAACGGCCCGGCTGCGAAGGACGTCGAGCGCACGGTTTCGTGTCACCCGGGAGAGCCACGCTCCAAGGTTGCCGGAGATGAACGACTCCGGTGCACTCCACACCTTGAGGAACACGGCCTGTGTCAAATCTTCGGCCCCGGCGCTTTCGCCGAGCATCCGCAGGGCGATGCCGTACACGAGACGGTGGTATGCGTCGTAGATGGCTTCGAAAGCCGCGACATCGCGGTCGCGGACACGAGCCATGAGACGCCCGGCATCCTCCACGGACGCTCAGTTCGCTTCATCGAAATTGGTGACCTCGCAGAGAAGAACGCCCTTCCCTCCCGAGTGGATTGGAGCCGAATGGAAGGAAGGACGTAGGTCACACCATCGCCGTACTTTTGGTTCATGTCCAGCTGCAGCTGGTTCTTTTGTCGCAGCAAACCGGCGGCCGGAGCACCCGTCGGTCACGCGCCGCCGAGGTGAGGGAGCTACGCGACCGG
>Ga0302326_10031152_pt1 | contig 10656 bp, 10 predicted proteins | sample Palsa_T0_3_FD_202264 | JGI IMG/M metagenome (GOLD analysis project Ga0302326, IMG submission 202264) | Peat permafrost microbial communities from Stordalen Mire near Abisko, Sweden - Palsa_T0_3 | ecosystem: Environmental > Terrestrial > Soil > Palsa > Peat permafrost | place: Sweden: Abisko...
TGGGCGCGGCCTGGTTGGGCAGGCGGCCATCTTTTGCAAACGGCCTCCATACTTCGGAGCCATCGCCGTCTGCGACGTAAGTGGCCATGTACGTCACCTCCGCGCCGTCGCCGGGCGCCGTGGCAAGGGCAAACTGGCCGTCCCACTCTTCGGTGACGGGACCCGAGCGAATGCGATCGAACACGATGCCGCTGGCCTGGCCCGCCGCCGTCTTCTCCGTCTTGTAGCTGTTGAAGTTTTGCTGATTCAGAGCGCCGTCAAACGAATGAAGCTGATCGCGAAACCAACCCACCATGTTGGCCCACGAAAAGAGAATCGACACTGTGACCGGCTTGTTCGAGGGGTTCTCAGCGGTCCAGCGATACACCGCGACCGGGTAGCTGGTCTCTTTGTAATTGTTGGGCAGAATGGGCGAAAACTGCTCTACCGTAAGCTTCACCGGCAGTGCCTTGGTGCCGTAGGCAAACCAGCTCTTCGGGTAGAGCGACGCATACTCTCCATCGCCGGCCGGGTAGCTCCAGTTCCAGCTTGCCAGCGCGCCGCTGTTGGGTTTGGCGGTCGAGAGAGCCATGGCCACCGGTGAGCCGCCGTCGGACTGCGCAAATACGGCGAACTGATCGGCGGGCACGTTCTCATATTTGTGGTTGCCCGTCTTCATGTGCCAGCGCTCAAAGTTGCCGCGGTAGCTGCGCGAAAAAGTGCCTGCGCCGATACCGCCCACGGGCGCACCCTGCCAGAAGCCGTCGTCGATGATCTGGCCGGTCAGCTCGGGCCGATGGCCGCCGGGATTGGGCACCGGCGTGCCGATGGGAATGCGCCAAGCGGCGGCAGGTATCTGGCTTTGGGCAGGGGAAACGCAGGCGCCGGCGCACACCAGCGCCGCAATCGGAATAAATCGCTTGACTAGCACGTTTTCATCTCCGCGAATGAGGCAGAATCATCATACACGGCGCTCCGCTATGATGAGCACGAATGGAATGCACTGCCAGGCCGGCATCCGTCGCGGAGATCGCTCCCATGCGCGATCTCTATCGCAAGGAGATGAACTGCCAGATTGTGCACGACTCCATGCACAATCATCAAGGCTGGACGCGGCCGTTCGCGCTCGACATCGGCGGGTCACAGGCAGGCTACGGCTCCATCCTCATCGGCGGGCCCTGGACCGGCACGCGCACCATCTTCGAGTTCTACGTGCTCCCCGAGCAGCGTTGGCGCGCCTTCGATCTTTTCAGCGCCTTTGTTGCCGCCAGCGAAGCGACCGCCATGCGATCGCAGACCAACGACCGCCTGCTCACCGTGATGCTGCACCTCTGGGCGCGCGACATCAAGAGCGAAAGAATCCTGTTTGAAGACGGCCTCTCCACATCGCTCTCCATGGGCGGCGTCACGCTGCGTTATCGCGGCGCGCAGCAGAACGACTGGGTGCTGGAGGCCGATGGCGCGATCGCAGCAACCGGCGGCGTGCTCTACCACTACAACCGGCCATTCGGCGACATCTACATGGAAGTCGCCGAGCCATTCCGCCGGAGCGGATTCGGCAGCTACCTGGTGCAGGAGCTGAAGCGCATCTGCTATGAGCACGGCAGCCTGCCCTGCGCGCGCTGCAACCCGGACAACGAGGCGTCAAGAAAGACGCTGCAAAAGGCAGGCTTCGTGCCGTGCGGGCACATCCTCTCGGGCTCGCTCGCTGCCGCGGATCTTCGTTGACGCAATGCGTGCAACCTTCGACAATAAGCACTATGACTCATGAGGAGCAGACCGCGAATCGGTGGGATCGAAGCGCTGTTGCCTGTGGACTGATCCTCGCGCTCTACGCGTCCTCGCGCATCCTCGAGGTCGCGCCCACCCCGCTTCCGCACCTGGCCATCGTCGCGCTCGACGTGTTCTCCGCCATGGCATTCGCGCTTGTCCACGGCACGCGCCGCTACGGCCTCCGCGGCATTCTCGTCTTCACCGCAATCTGCATCGTGGTGGGCAATGCGCTGGAAAACCTGAGCATTGGCACTGGCTTCCCCTTTGGCCACTATTATTTCGTCGACCTCATGGGACCCAAGCTCTTCCACGTGCCGGTGCTGCTGGGGCTGGCTTACATCGGCATGGCTTACGTCTCGTGGACGTTGGCGCGGCTGATCGTGGGCCGGCCATCGGTGCCGCTTACCGGCACACGCGTCATCGCGCTGCCCCTCACTGCCAGCTTCATCATGGTGGCCTGGGACCTGGCGCAGGACCCGGTCTGGGGCACGGTGCTCCACGGCTGGGTGTGGCGCGACGGAGGCCCGTGGTTCGGCGTGCCGATTTCAAATTATCTGGGCTGGTATTTCACCGTCTTTATCATCTACCAGTTCTTCGCGCTCTATCTGCGCCGCCGTCCCGCGATAACTGCCGCGTCGCCTCGCGAGCACTGGCAGTCGCCGCTCGCCTTCTATGGCCTCTGCGCCGCGGGCAATGTGCTGCAGATCATTCCAAAGCCCAACTCGGCAATCGTGCAAGATCCCACGGGACACGCATGGCGCGTCGCCGACATTGCCGGCGCGTCTGCCCTGGTGTCAATCTTTGTGATGGGAGCTTTCGTGGCAATTGCATGGGCGCGGCTCGTAGAGGAGCGCCTCAGCCCCTGACCTCTCGATTCCGCACGAAAAATGGGTGCCCCAGGTTCGGCGCGTACTTGTTTTTGCGCCTAACCTGGGATACCGCGAACGCCAATTGCTGCACAGAATCGGGAGATTTACAGGTTGAAAAGCTCCCGCAGCCGCCGCGTCTGCGCACGGCTCACCGGAATCTCCGACTGGCGCTTGTCGTCCATGCGCAGCTGATAGCTGGACTTGAACCACGGCACCACTTCGCGAATGTGGTTGAGATTGACCACAAAGCCGCGATGCGCGCGCCAGAAGATGGCCGGGTCGAGCAGCTCCAGCAGCTCCTCCAGCGTCCGGCACTTCGACTGCCCCTCGAAGTTCTGCGTGGCCACGCGAATCACGCCTTCGTCGATGGCCGCATAGCAGATGTCGGCCTGGTCCACCAGCAGCAGACGGCTCTGCGCCTGCACAATCAGCTTGGCCGGCTGCGCCCCGCGCGCCGCGCCATGCGGATGGCCCTGCGAATGTCCAAGCGGATGCCCAAGCGGATGATTGAGCAGCCGCAGCAGCGCCTCTACTTGCGACTCGATCGCCGTCTCCGGCGAGCTCGCGCCTCCATTGTGCGTGGTTCCAGCCAGCCGCCCGCGCACCCGCTCCAGCGCCTGCTGCAGGCGTTTTGCGTCAAACGGCTTGAGCAGATAGTCGACGGCGTTCACATCGAACGCGCGCACCGCATACTGGTCGTACGCAGTCGCAAAGACGATCTGCGGCATGGGCTCGGCGTCCAAGGCCGCGCTACGCTCGATGAGCCGCTTGATCACGGCAAACCCGTCCTGGCCCGGCATCTGTACATCGAGAAAAACCAGGTCGGGCCGGTGCTCCTCGATCAGCTCCACGGCCTCGATCCCGTTGGTCCCCTGCGCCACCACTTCCACGCCGCCGGCCGAGTCGAGCAGGAACTTCAGCTCCTCGCGGGCCAGTTGCTCGTCGTCGACAATGATGGCGGAGAGGGTCATGCGGATCGGCAGGCTTGATTGTAGGAACCCAGGCCGACCCGGTCAATGGCCGATGAACTTGCAACCACGGAGTGCGTCTTCATTCGAATGTCACGCGCAACATTCCGTTCTGTGTGAAATGGGGCTGCGAGTAGGAAAGGAAAACCGTCTGGCCGTTGCAGGCGTCGAACTGAGGATGATAAAAGCAGAGCGCGACGAAGCGGCTCTCGGGGTTGTGAGGCACCACGCCCGCGGAAACCGGCTCTGACCACGGGCCCGCCGGCGATGCGGCGGTGCGCAGGTTGAGCACCTTGCTCAGGGAGTCGACCCAGGCCATCAGGTAGCAGCCGAGATAGCGATTGAACGCGACCGAGTAATCGGCGGCGGCGCGGGCAATGGGCCTGGCCTCCAGCAGCTGCCGAGTCCATGCGCCATCTGCGGAGAATTCATAGGCGTCGGGGTCTTCGAGATCGGCGTCGTTGACGCGGGCGAGGAACGCATCGTCGCCGATGCTGGCGAAGACGTAAACCAGCGGCGGCTCGTGGATGAGCTGTACGCCGCAGTGACTCAGCATGGGCAGCGCGGGCCACAGCCGCCAGTCGCCATCGCGCAGCACGCGCCGGCACGCGCCGCTCTCAGGGTCGAAGACGGCGATGCCAACGCCCTCTTCCTGGAAGGTCCAGGTGCCCATCTCCTGCTGGTGAATGCCGATGTAGAAGACCACCACTTCGCCGCCGCGCAGCACGCCGTGCGCAGGCCAGAAGCGCAGACCGGCCATGCGCTCGATCATATTTGGCTCGATGATCTCGCGTGGGCGCCCTGCGCAATCTGTGAAGTAGGTGAGCGCGGCCATGGCCGCCGGCAGCGTAGCGGTGGGCGCACCGATGGCTGCGCAGTTGCCGAGAAACCAGCCGGTGCGTCCGTGCTGCGGGCGAGGGCCGCCATCGACCGGCGCGAGCAGCGTGTCGGAGAAGAGGAACAGCGAACGGCCGTCGCCGAGCGCAATGGATTGGCCGCCGTCCTGCCCTGCCATGCGCCAGCCGGATGCGGCGGTCTGCGCGGCGTAGCCGAGAAACTGCACGGAGCGGACGGCGGGCCGGGATGGGGTGCGCGATTGCGTCAAGGAATATGCGAGATACGCTTTGATTCTAACTGGATTTTCCCCGCAGGAAAGGGTGTAGTCTGGTCACTGTCATGCACTGGCGGCTGTTAGAGGAGATCTTGGCGCTCACGCCGGGGAAGAGCGCGCTGGCGACGGCGCGCACCGACTTTCCCGAGGAGATCTTTGCCGATCATTTTCCGGGAATTCCGGTGACGCCCGGCGTGCTGCTCATTGAGATGTGCGCGCAGCTTGCGGGGCGGCTGGTGGGCATCACCGCATCGCAGCGCGCGCAGCAACTGCGCCTCCCGTTTCTCACCATGGTGATCGAGGCCAAGCTGCGCCGCTTCGTCGGACCCGGCGAGCAGGTACAGATCGAGGTGGAACTCGAGGAGCTGGAAGAGCTGAGCGCCGTGTGCCGCGCGCGCGTGTTGCGCGACGAGGAGCGTGTGGCCACGCTGCGGCTGATGTTCGGCTTTTTGCCCGAAGAAGAAGCAGCCAGGCGCAGAAATCCGCTGCTTGAGGCCTTTGAGCGTGGCGAGTTCAAGCGGCTGGGGCTGGTGGGCTTTCCGCCGGGCGAGGTCACGGTGCGCAGGAGCCGGCCCACGTGAGCAGCCCGCGTGTGTGCGTGATTGGAGCAGGTCCGTCCGGGCTGGCCATGACGCGGCGCCTGCTGGAGCAGGGCATCGGCGACGTGACGGTGTTTGAGCGGCAGTCGCGCATCGGCGGCAACTGGGTGTGGGAGAGCGATCGGGACCACGCCAGCATCTATGAGAACACGCGATCAATCAGCTCGGCGCGGCTCACCGCGTTTGAGGGCTTTCCTTTCCCCGCCGGCACGAGCGTCTATCCCGACCGCGAAGAGCTGTTGCAATATCTGGAGTTCTTCGCGCGCGCGTTTGCGCTCGAACCACACATCCGGCTCGGGACCGCGGTGCTTTCGGTGCGGGCGGACGACGTCGGCGGATGGCTGGTGCGGACTTCCGCGGCGGGAGAAGCGGCCGCGAAGGAGCATCGCTTCGATCATGTCTGCGTGTGCAACGGGCACCACTCCGTGCCGCTCATGCCGGAGCTGCCGGGCGAGTTTTCGGGCAGGCTGGTGCACTCGCACGCGGTGCGCAGCACGCGGCCGTTTGCAGGCGATCGCGTGCTGGTGCTGGGCTGCGGCAACTCGGGCGCGGACCTGGCGGTGGATCTGGCGCGGCGCTCGGCGGAAGTCACTATCGGCATGAGGCGCGGGTACCACGTGGTGCCGCGCTACCTGCTGGGCATGGCCAGCGACGAGATGTACGAATGGATGAGGAGATGGCTGCCGGGAAGCGTGGGCAGGCCGCTGGCCTCGCTGCTGCTTGCAACGTACACATGGCGGCCGGGCGGCGCGAAGCTGCCTCGGCCCGAACACCCGCTCTTCGCGAGCCATCCGCTGGTCAACGGCGACCTGGCGCGCTTTGTGCGCAAGGGCCGCATCGCCGTACGCGGCGCGGTGACGGCGGTCGAGGGCAAACGCGTGACGTTTGCCGATGGGCAGGCGCATGAATTTGACACCATTCTCGCGTGCACCGGCTACAGGGTCTCTATGCCTTTTCTCGATCCGGAGCTCGCTGCTGCGTGCGGAGAACAGGGCGTGCCGGACCTTGCGCTGCGCATTTTTCCGCGGCGCCAGAGTGAGCGCGGCCTGGCTTTCATTGGGCTGATCCAGCCGTCGGGGTCGATATGGCCGCTGGCGGACTTGCAAGCGCACTTTGTGGCGCTGAACATTGCCTGGGGGCTGCCCACGAGGCTGATCGAGCAGGCGGACCGGCGTTGGGCTGCGCGTCGGCGGGCGTACGTCGACACGCCCCGGCACGCGCTTGAGGTGGATCTGCACGACTACCGGCGGCTGATGCGGCGGCTAATCCTGAGCGCGCATTTGGAGCCGGAGCGGTGAGGCGCATCCTGATCACCGGCTCGTCGGGCTACATCGGTGAGCAACTGGTGCGAAGCCTGGCTGCGCGCGACGACGTCGAGCGCATTGTCGGCGTCGATCGCACGCCGGCGGCGTTCGCGCTGGCGAAGTTTGTGCCGCTCGCGCAGGATGTGGCCGTGCCGCTCGATGCGGCGCTTCAGCAAAACGCGATCGACACCATTGTGCATGCCGCGTATCCGGTGCGGCCTGCGCACGGCGAGTTGGCCGCACACCGAGCGCTGCTCCAGGCCACCAAGCAGCTATATGAAAGCGCCGCGCATCACGGGGTGGCGCAGGTTGTTTATCTCAGCTCGGCCACGGTCTATGGATTTGCCGCGGCCGGCGCACAGCACCACCCTTTCACTGAAGACGCCCCGCTGTGCGAGAACGCGCGCCTGGCGTACGTGCGCTACAAGGTGCTGGCCGAGCACGCGCTTGATGCCGCGCAGTCTTCCGGCGCAATGCCCACACTTACCGTGCTGCGGCCGTCGTTTGTGGTGGGGCGCGGCAGCCGCAATCCGCTGTTTGAATACCTGGCGCGGCGTTGGGTGCTGCTGGCGCGCCAGCTTGCCCCGCTGCAGTTGACGCATGTGGACGACGTGGCCGCTGCGGTTGGCGAGCTGATCGCGCGGCGGATGGGCGGCGTGTTCAACCTTGGTTCCGCGGGAGGCGTGGACGCGGGCCAGATCGCATGCCGGATGGGAGCGAAGACAATCGCGATTGCGCCGGCGTTGCTGCATCCGCTCAACACGCTGGCTTGGCAGTTGCGGCTGCTGGCGCTGACGCCCGCTCCCACGGCGGCGCTGGAGCTGCTGGAGCGGCCCTGGCAGGTCGACAGCGGTCGTATCGCATCGCGCCTCGGCTTCCATTTCCGCCACACCGGCGAGCAAGCCCTGGAGTGCATGGCGCGGGAACGCATGGAAGCGCGATACCGCGCGCGATTCAACAGCTCGCCTGACTAGTGCCGTGACTTTGTGGGTTCGTAATCTCAACCACGAGATTGGGTGCCCCAGGTCTCGATTTTGAGACCTGGGAGACCACCAATTCACGCGGTCACGGCACTAGTACGGTGTAATTCGGGCGTAAGCCGGAATACTGGGTGCCCCAGGTCCCGTGTTTGGAACCTGGGATACCGCAAATCCAGATGCTCGCTAATGTGCTGTCCCCGAGGTCAATTGAACAACAAATCTGTCATCCTGAGCGGAGTTTGGCCGTCTTTTTGGCCAAACGTAGTCGAAGGATCCGCGTTTGCGGGGCGTCAATTATGCCGCGAACTTCGGAGTCACGACACTAATTCGGCTTCGCCTGCGCCGCAGCCGGCGCCTCCGCGTCATCGCCCGCATCCTCCACCAGCACCGCCGACCCAGGCACGATATCGAAGCCGACCGGCTCTCTTCCCGCAGGATGGAACGTGATGCGCAAGGGTTGCCGCTGCCAGTCCGGTGGCCCGCAAGTCTCGGCCCCGCGGCTGGCTGCGTCGAAGGCCGACAGCTTCCGAGCCAGCACCGGCTTGCGCGCCGCCACCTGCGCTACGACTGCGTACAGGCTCTTGCCGCTCGCCGTAAGGCCGCAGTAGGCCGCATAGTCCCGAAACCAGCTTGCCTGGCTCACGCCGGGATCGTAATCGGGCAGCTTGAGCGCAATCACGTGGCCGGTCACGCGGTCCACAAGCAGCCACGGCCCGCGCTGCCACACCCAGTGGCTCTGACCGCCCGTCAGCGCGTGTTTACCTGCAGAGGAGTCCTGCGCCGGCGATTCGCCCGGCCCCACTTTTTCACCAGGCAATGTGTCGTTGAGCTTGATCGCCCTCCGCACCACAAAACTGCGGTCGGTCAAATCGTGCGCGTCGCCGGTCGTCCACTCCTTCACGGCGCCGTCCACCACGAGCGCGCGAATTCTCAGGCTGTCTTCGCCGGGCGCAGCGCCGGCCGGGTCGCCGGCCGTGGAGTAGGGCACACCGCGCGCGGCGCCCAGCACCACCACGTGCGCCTTGCGCGGCGCAGCCTGAATGGAAAAGGGAAAGGCGGCCAGCGCCGCCAGGATTGTGATCGGAAAGCTTCTCATGCCGCCGCCCTCATGGAGAGTTGGCGCAGATCGATGAGAAAAATGCGCGAGCCTGAACCCGCGAAAAGACTTTCAAGAGAATTGCACAGGGCAGGCTGTAACAACCCCTGCTCGCTATCAACCGGAAAAGCAAGACTACAGCAAATCGAGAAAATCATCCACCGTCAAGCCGGCTGCGCGAATCAACTTCCGCAAAGTGCCCACAGACAACTCTTTGTGGTGCGGAATGGAAAGATTTGCGTAGATGCCCGGCTTGTTCATCATGGTGTGACTGCCAACCTGACCCCTGACGAACCATCCAGCACGCTCAAATGCTTTGACCGCAGTCTTGCCTGCGATGTTGCCAAGTTGTCCCATTCCAGCTCCATAAGAGCGAACTTCGCAGCAGCGTGAAGCAGACTTGTCAGACAGCAACAACAATGGGAGTTTGTTCAGGAGGTAAGGAGCCGACGGCTTTCTGATCCTCGGCCCACATCCATCCCGTGATAGCCTCCCGAATATTCCTGAGAGCCTCTTCTTCGTCGCGGCCCTGAGAAACGCATCCCGGCAATGCGGGACATTCAACCACGATCCAGCCGTCTTCCGCCGACTCCAATGTCACATGAAACATCATGCGGGTGCTCCTCTGCATCGATTCTATGCCAACGACTATGCTGCCGCTCTAAATCCCAGCTGCCTCCACCGCCCGCGCCACGCGAAACGCCGTGGCCTCATCGAAATGCCGGGCCAGCACCTGCATGCCCACCGGCAGCCCCGCCGCAGTTGCGCCGCACGGCACTGTCACGCCGCAGATGCCCGCCAGGCTCGCTGTCACCGTGTAGATGTCGGCCAGGTACATGGCCAGCGGGTCGCCCGTCTTCTCGCCCAGCTTGAATGCCGCCGTGGGCGCGGTGGGCGTCACGATCGCATCCACCTCCGCAAAAGCGCGCAGAAACTCCTCGGCCAGCAGCCGCCGTACCTGCTGGGCCTTCAAATAATAGGCATCGTAGTAGCCCGCCGACAACGCATACGTGCCCAGCAGAATGCGCCGCTTGACCTCGGCTCCAAAGCCCTCGTCGCGCGAGTGGCTGTACATCGCGGAGAGCGTGGCCGAATTAGCAGACCGATGCCCGTAGCGCACGCCGTCAAAGCGCGCCAGGTTGGCGCTGGCCTCCGCCGGCGCCACCAGGTAATAGCTTGGAATGGCGTAGCGAGTGTGCGGCAGCGAGACCGGCTTGATCTCGCAGCCGGCCGCGCGCAACGCGTCAATGCCCTTTTCGATGGCCTCGCGTACCCCGAGGTCGAGCCCCTCGGCAAAATACTCCGCCGGCACGCCGATGCGCAGCCCCGCCTTTCCTATTTCAGTTACAGATTTGTCGCTTTCGGCCGCGTAGTCCGGCACCGCAGCCGGCGAGCTGGTGGCGTCCTTCGCATCGTGCCCTGCAATCACGCTCAGGACGGTGGCCGCATCGCGCACGTTCGCGGCCAGGGGGCCGATGCGGTCCAGCGACGAGGCGAACGCGATCAGCCCGTAGCGCGACACGCGCCCATAAGTCGGCAGCACGCCCACCACGCCGCAGAAGCTGGCAGGCTGCCGGATCGACCCGCCCGTATCGGTGCCCAGTGTGGCCACGGCCAGGTTGGCAGCCACCGCTGCCGCCGAGCCGCCGCTCGACCCGCCCGGAACCCGCTCCGGATCGACCGGATTGCGCACCGGCCCATATGCGGAGTTTTCATTCGACGAGCCCATGGCAAACTCGTCGCAGTTCAGCTTGCCCAGCAGCACCGCACCCGCCGCTTCCAGGCGCTCGACCACGGTGGCGTCGTAGGGCGGCCGGTAGCCCTCCAGGATCTTCGACCCAGCCGTAGCCGGCGCGCCCTGCATCACCAGCACGTCCTTGATGCCGACCGGGATACCGGCCAGTGGAGGCAGCGGATCGCCCTTGGCCGCAAGCGCGTCCACGCCCGCGGCCTGCTCCATTGCGCGCTCTTTGGTCA
>Ga0302326_10031153_pt1 | contig 10656 bp, 10 predicted proteins | sample Palsa_T0_3_FD_202264 | JGI IMG/M metagenome (GOLD analysis project Ga0302326, IMG submission 202264) | Peat permafrost microbial communities from Stordalen Mire near Abisko, Sweden - Palsa_T0_3 | ecosystem: Environmental > Terrestrial > Soil > Palsa > Peat permafrost | place: Sweden: Abisko...
GGACGGCATCGGCGGCAAGGACATCCCGCTCGGCGCGCGCGTGCTCGCGATCTGCGACACCTACGCCGACTTGACGAGCAACCCGCGCAACCCCTTCCGCAAGACGCTGGCGCCGCCCGAGGCGTGCGTTCAGCTGGCGAAGCACAAGGAGACGATCTTCGATCCGAACCTCGTCGATCTGTTCCGCAACATGGTGCTCGGCGAAGAGCTCACCGCGCGCCTGCTTGCCAATCGATCGCAAGCGCTGCTCGTCGACGTGGATCCCGAGGAGACGACGGTGCTCGAGCTTCGCATGATCGAGCAAGGCTTCATCGTGAAGATTGCTCGCAGCGTGGAGCAGGCGTTGAAGATCCTGGCCGAGGGCGCCACGGACCTCGTCGTCAGCGAGATCGAGCTCGGCGCGGGCGATGGATTGAACCTGCTCGCCGAGGCGCGCAAGCAGTCGTGGGGCAAGGACGTCGCGTGGGTCATCTACTCGCGTCGCCAAGAGCGCGCGGTGGCGCAAAAGGCGTTCGAGCTCGGCGTCTTGGACTACGTGGGCAAGCCCGCCTCGGCAGACGTGCTCGTCGCCAAGCTGAAGACGATGCTCGAGAAGGCGAGCGCCAGCCCCGCGCGATCGACGCGCGGCGTGAGCGGATCGCTCCGCGAGATGGGCCTGCCCGACATGGTCCAGGTCCTCTTCCACGGCCGCAAGAGCGGCCGCCTGCAGATTCGTGCCCCGAACGGGGGCGGTGAAATCCACTTCGCCGAGGGCAGCGTCTTCGACGCCATCTGGGCCGACCTGCGCGGCGAGACGGCCTTCTACGCGATGCTCAAGCTCACCGACGGCGACTTCGCCCTCGACCCTTCGTTCAAAGCCACCAACCGCACGATCAACCAATCCGCCGAGGCCCTCCTCCTCGAAGGCATGCGCCGCCTCGACGAGGGGATCTAGCTGGCGAACCTGCGCGCACCTTTCAGTCGGCACCGGCCGATTGAGGGGGATGGATCGCCAGGACGCCAAGGCGCCAAGGCGCCAAGGATTGAGCTGGAAAGCACGGGATCAAGGGAGTGGTGCTCACCCTCTGCTGGCGTCTTGGCGTCTTGGCGATCGCCTCTCCGAGCCAGACTGCCCGCAGTAGTGCTAGGCCGCGGTACGCGTGGCTTCGCGGCGGGGGCGGCGCGACGTGACGACGATGGGGAGGCCCTCGGACGGGGCGAGGGTGACGCCGCGACGTTTCACGCGGACGTCGGGGGTCGCGAGGTGGGCATCGACGCGGGCGAGGACCGCCGCGAGGACCATCTTCATCTCGTAGAGCGCGAAGGCGGCCCCGATGCAGCGGCGAAGGCCACCCCCGAAGGGCAGCCACTCCCACGGCGCCGGCTTGAACGTGAGGAACCGCGACGGGACGAACCGCTCGGGGTCCGGGTAGAGCGATGGCCGGCGGCTGACGAGGTGCACCGACGGCGCCACCACCGATCCTCTCGGCAGATCCAGGTCGCGGAAGACGAACCGCTCCTCGAGCACGCGCGCGACCAGCGGGATGATCGGTTGCAGGCGCAGCGACTCTTTTACCGTCGCGTCGAGCAGCTCGAGCTTTCCGAGGGCCTGCGGATCGTCGCCCGCGCCCGCGATCTCTTCGCGTAGCCGCCGCACGAGGTCGGCGTCGGGCAGGATCCAGCGCAGCGCCCAGGCGAGCGACGTGGCCGTCGTCTCGTGCCCGGCGATGAGCAGCGTGATGAGCTCATCGTGAATCTCGTCTTCGCTGAGCGGTCGGCCGCCCTCGTCGCGCGCTTCGAGCATCATCGCGAGGACGTCGGTACGTCCGGACGTGCCCTTGTCGCGCGCGGACCGGATCTCGGCGCGAAGGATCGCGCTCGCGCGGCCGGCGAAGCGCTTGTAGCGCCCCCATGGGCTGAGCGGCCCCAGGTCGCGCTGCATGAACGCGAAGAGGAGGCCGGGCCAAGCGGCCACGCGCAGCGTGCGAGTCAGCACGTCGGCCAGCTCGGCGAAGCGCGGCCCTTCGCCGATCCCGAACACCGTGCGGATGATGACCTGGAGCGTCACGCGCTGCATCGGCGCATGAACGGGGAACCTGCGTCCGATCGGCCAGCCATCGATCGACTGGTGGGCCAGCTCGATCATGCTGCGCCCATAGGCGTGCATTCTCTCACCATGGAACGCGGGCATCATCATCTTGCGCTGGCGCAGGTGTTCAGCGCCATCGAGGAGCAGAAGCGAGTGGACGCCCAGGAATGGCTTGAGAACGAGGTTTGCTTTACCCGCGTGCGCCTGATCGGGGCCGAGGGCGAAGACCTCTTTGATGACCTCCGGGTGCGATATCACCACCAAGGGTTCGGGGATGCCAGCCAACCGCAGCGAGAACGTGTCACCGAAGCGTCGATGCGCCTCTTCCATGACGGGCAGCGGGTTCTTCACCCACCGCATCATCTGGAGTACAGGGTGTGCATCGGGGCCGGGAGGAAGAGGCATCGTGCCTCAGGGTAGGGGCAGCCTGGCGGCGCGGGAAGGGTGCGGCGCAGCATGACCGCAGTGCATCAAAAGGGGGGGGCCATGGGGGACAAGACACCGGACGCGCGTCCGGCGGGTGGCCCGCGCACCGGCAGCGGGACGATGCGCAAGTTCGAGCACGCGTTCGCGGACGAATCGCCGTCGACGGCCTTGCGCTGCGTGCGCGCGGTGATCGCCAATGCACCTGTGGTGTTTTGTGCGTTCGACCGCCTCGGAACGATCACGCTGAGCGAGGGCCGCTGCCGTTCGCCGCTCGGCTTCGTGCCGGGCGAGGTCGTGGGTCGGTCGGCGTTCGACGTCTTCGAGTCGCTCCACACCGTGGGCGTCGACGGCCGCGCCACACCGCTGCCCGAGGCGATCCGCCTGGCGCTCGGCGGGCAAGAGGTGACGGGCCTCTGCGCCTCCGCCGATCTGGTCTTCGACCTGCGCATCGTGCCGCAGCTCGACGAGGGCACCGGCACGCCCGACGGCGCGGTCGCCGTGTGGACCGACATCACCGAGCGCGATCAGGCGCGCGCGCGCATCCTGCAGGCCGACCGCCTCGCGGCCCTCGGCACACTCGCGGCGGGTACGGCGCACGAGATCAACAATCCTCTCACGTACGCGGTTCTCAACTGCGAGCACGTGCTGCGCGAGCTGCGGGTCGTCGGCGCCGGGCATTCGCCGCTCACGCCCGAGCAGGCGCAGGAGATGATCGCGTCGCTCTCGCGCTCGGTCGAAGGTGCGATGCAGGTGCGGCAGATCGTGCGGCAGCTCACGCTCTTCGCGTGCGTGGCGTCGTCGAGTCGGCGATTCAGATGGCCTTGCACCAGATCGTGTTCCGCGCGCGCCTGGTGCGCAGCCTCGCTCAGGTGCCGCCGGTCTTCGCCAACGAGGCGAGTCTCGGCCAGGTGTTCCTCAACCTGCTCGTCAACGCCGCGCAGTCGATCCCCGAGGGCCGGCCAGACGAACACGAGGTCCGCGTCACGACGATGGTCGATGGAAGCGGTCAGATCGTCGTCGAGGTCGCGGACACGGGGCGCGGCATCGAGCCCGCGCTCTTGCCGCGCGTCTTCGACCCGTTCTTCACGATGAACGTCGGCGGCACGTCCACGGGCCTCGGCCTGTCGCTCGCGCACGGCGCGGTCGCGGCCATCGGGGGCCAGATCACGGTCGCAAGCACGCCGGGCGTGGGCAGTACATTTCGCGTCATCCTGCCGCCTCGCAGCGCCGCGGTGTCCCCCGGCGACGAAGGCGGCGCGGCAACCCGGGGCCAGCACCGTGCGCGCATGCTGGTCGTCGACGACGAGCCGCAGGTGCGTGAAGCGCTCGGCCGGGCCCTCGGGCGCGACTTCATCGTGACGCTCGCCGGCTCCGGCCGCGAAGCCCTCGGCATGCTCTTGGACCCCGCCCGCGGCCCCTACGACGTCATCCTCTGCGACGTGATGATGCCGGATGTCTCGGGCATGGACCTCTACGCCGAGACGCTGCGGCGGACCCCGGCGGCCGGCGGCCGATTCGTCTTCATGACCGGCGGCGCCTTCAGCCCCAAGGCGCGCGCGTTTCTCGAGAACGTGGATCGGCCATGCCTCGAGAAGCCGCTCGACCTGCCCAAGCTGCGCGAGATCGTGCGGGGCTGGCACCCGGCCGGGGCGTAGAGGGCTACGGCGTCTTCGTCGGCGCGAACGCGAGGAACGTGCGTCGAAGGCCCTCGCGCACGTCGATCGCCGGCTCGTACCCGAGGAGCGCCCGCGCGGCCGACACGTCGGCCAGCGAGTCGCGAATGTCGCCGGCGCGCGCGGGCCGATGCTCCGCCGCGACGCGTGTCCCGGCGAGATCGCCGATGTAGGCGAGCAGCTGGTTGAGCGACGTCTTCTGCCCGCACGCGACGTTCACGACCTCGCCGCGCAGCTTGCGCGACGTCGTGGCCGCCAGCAGATTGGCTTTCACCGCGTTGTCGACGAAGCAGAAGTCGCGCGTCTGCTCGCCGTCGCCGAAGACGACGGGACGGTCGCCCCGGATGACCGCCGTGATGAAGCGCGGCACCACCGCCGCGTACTCGCTCTTCGGATCCTGGCGCGGGCCGAAGATGTTGAAGTACCGCAAGCTCACCGTCTCGATGCCGTAGAGCTCGGCGAAGATGCGCATCAAGTGCTCGCCCGCGAGCTTGCTGGCCGCGTAGGGCGACAGCGGCTGCGGCGGCATCGTCTCCACTTTGGGCGACAGGGGCCCATCGCCGTAGGCCGCGGAGCTCGCGGCGAAGACGACGCGCCTGACGCCAGCCCTCCGCGCCTCGTCGAGCACCACGGTGGTGCCCTGGGCGCCCGCGAGCATGGCGCTCTGCGGGTCCTCGACCGATCGCGCGACGCTGGGGATCGCCGCCTCGTGGAACACGATCTCGACGCCCCTCATCGCGCGAGCGACCGTGGCCGCATCGACGACGGTGCCTTCGATGACGTCGAGCTGGCCCGTGCCAGCCCGCAGCCCTGCGACGTTCTCGCGCCGACCGCTGGAGAAGTCGTCGAGGATGCGGACGCGCTCTCCTTGTTCGAGGAGCGTCGCTGCGATGGACGAGCCGATGAAGCCGGCCCCGCCCGTGATCAAGTGAAGGGCCATGCGTCTCTCCGAGCAGAGCTTTTGCCCTGCCCGCGTCGCGAGCGCAAATGCTGTGCGCTCGGCCCTAGCCGGCCAGGCGTCGGTCGCCGGCGCGGCGATCTCCGCTGAAGGCTGCGGTCAGGGCCGCGCCGAGCTCGTCGCCCTCGCTGCGCCGGTCGCGCCGGTCGCGCCGGTCGCCCAGCATCTCGCGGAGCTGCGCGCTCGAGCGGGCCTGCGTCGGAGAGCGTCGGTGCATCAGGGCGTGCGAGCCGCACAGCGTGGCTCTCGCCCCGCCGATCAGCACGACGTCCACGAGCGAGCGGGCGTCCGCGATGCCGCACACGCAACAAGAGGAGCCGGAAACCTCGTCCGTGATGGGATGGGGCATGGGACGGCGACTCTGACGCCGGCGCGGCCGGGGGGCCAAGTTTTCGCGCCGGTGCTATCGCGAGGCCGTGGGAGCCCCGGGCCAACGCGCCTCGCGACCGCCGTCGTCCCCGCCGAGACACCGGTGGAATCGGTATGGGACGGTCGCGTGCGCCGGTGCCGCGTCGCTCGTCGCGGTCATCGCGTGGCGCCTCCACCCCTCGTACGGCGCGGACATCGAGACGATGTGCGACGCCGAAGTGCTCTCGGGCGTCCCTCTGCGACGCGATATGGCGGCCGTCGCCGACTGGACCCGGGCTCGCCTCGGCACCCATGACGGCAACGCGTTCTATGCGACGCTCGAGGACCTGCCCGTCGTCGAGCGGTCGGCGCGGCTCGCCGGCGCGGCGTCGGCGGTCGGCATACGCTCGTGTGCTCTCGCGGCGGCCTACGACCGCCTCGTCGACGACGGGCGTGTCCGCGCGGACATGCAGCATCTCTGCTCGCGCGTCACGCTTCCCGATCTGCTCGACCTTGCGGGTGACGAGCGCGCGGCGGCGATCGAGCGCTGGATCGACGCCGAAGCGGCCACGGCTCAGGTCCGCGCGCTCAGTCCTCCGATCCGCGCGGCCGCCACGCCCCAGGACCGCGCCCGCATCTTGAACGAGGCTGCCCGGGTGATCGACGTCCTCACGTGCGACGTCGCCAAAGACCTGCTCGCGCCCGATCCCGCCGACGCCGCCCCGGAGTGAAGTGCCCCCTCGCCCTTCGATCAATGGGGCGGTGCGGGTGTGCGGAGCTTCGCGAGCGGCCCCGCGAGCAGCTTCTCGGCGTTGCCGAAGTACACCTTCTCCAGGACGTCGGCCGGCAGGTGGATCGCGCTGATCGTCCAGTCGCCCTGGATCGGGGTCATGTGCGCGAAGTCCTTGTCGGCCGTCTCGAAGAATCGCCAGTGTCCGTGGAAGAAGGCGACCGCGTCGGCCTCCGTAGGGGGCGCGCCGTTGCCACCCGAGCCGAGGATCATCCGGTCGTACACCTGGAAGTCGGTGCCAAAGAGAATGCGGTCCTGGTTCTTGATGAAGAAGGCCCGCACCTGCTCGGGGTCGTGACGGCCGAACTCGGGCACGCGCGCGGCGATGTCGACCATCATGTTCGGGTGCTTCTCGAGCTGCGCGTCGACCCACGCCAGGTCTTCGGCGTTGTTGCCGAGGTGCACGCAGACGAAGGTCGTCTCCGGGTGGCGGGTGATGACCCGCTCGAGGGCCGCGAGCAGCGCTTCGCGCGGAGGGTACTGCGCGGGGTCCCCGAACCACCAGCGCGGATGGTCCTTCAGCTCGGTCCAGCGTTCGTTGGTGGAGTCGTAGGTTCCCCAGAACGCCTTCGGATCGGCGACGTGGATGGAGACCGGCATCCCGAGACGGCCGAGCGCGGACCACGCGAGATCGAGGCGCGGGTCGTCGATCTTGAGCAAGTGGCGCGCGCCGTCGCGCTGAAAGAGCCCGAGCCGCTTGAATTCTTTGAGCCCCGCGGCGCCCTGCTTCGCGCCCTCTTCGACCTGCGCGGCGGCTCGCCTGGCAAAGTCGGGCTTGTCCCAGTCCGTGTAGTCGAAGTTCATGTACTCGAGGAACCGACCGGGAAAGTGCTCGTCGGCGAAGCGCTTGGTCTGCTCGAAGTCGGACGCCTCGCCCTTCTTGTGCGTGACCTTGCCGCCGCTCAGCTGGATCCCCACGCCGATCCCCACGTCGTCCATGATCCGGACCGCGGCGCCCATATGCTCGACGGTCGGGTCGATGTGCATGTGCATGTCGATGAGACGGTGTTGCTCACGCCACTCGGACGCGAGCGCGTGAACGGCGGCGGTGGGATCGGGCGGGGTCGGGGTCGCGTTCGAGGTCGGGGTCGGGGTCGCGGGCGCGGGGCTGGCGCCGCAGGCGGCGAGGGTCAGCGTGAGGGCGAGGAGGGGGAGGCGCACGGGGGGAGAGTAGATCAGGGGCGGGAGGGGATTCGTGAGAACCCGGCGGCCTCGACCACAGCGCGCACGTATGCGCCGGGAAGGGCGGAGTGCGGGAGCGGGACGCGCTTGAAGACGACCGGGCGCCCGAGCATCGCCGGCAAGAGGTCGGTTTCGCTATCGTCGTCGAAGACCGCGTGAGGCATCGCCGCCCGCGCGAGCGTGTCGCGGGTTCGTCGCGCGAGGGTGCGGGAGGCGTCGGCCGTGCCGCCGCAGCAGGTGTAGAGGTCGATGAAGTGCAGGGCGTCGCTTGCGCTGGGGTCGAAGAGACGCGACCGGTGCTCGATCCATTCCGCGAAGGCGTCGTCGGCGCCGTAGAGGGCGTCGAGCAAGACGACCTCGGACACGTGCGGCAGATCGCCGAGCGTCAGCAGGCCGGCGGAGCCCTGGTAGCCGCCCGAATGAGCTACGATCGCGATGCGATCGATCGCGTCGAGCGCGAGCGGGCAGCCGAGCGGGCCGGCGAGATGCTCCGAGAGCAGCTCGCGGATCAAATCGCGGCCGCCGCCCGGCATGGCGAGCTGGCCGGGCTCTCCGGATGCCGTGAAGAAGCGGGTCTCGATGGCGATGAACAGCGCGTTCACCCCCGCGTCGTCGATTTGCGACGCGAGGTCCACGCCCACGCCTCCTGCGTCGTCGCAGGGTCCCTCGTCCGAAGTGAAGGCCGCGGCCGCGCAGCCTCGCCAGCCGTGCAGGTACAAGACGAGCCCGGGCCTCTCCGTCGCGTCGAATCCTGGCGGAACGTGAACCGCCGCATCGGGATGGCCCGTCCCCGGGAAGGCGCCGGAGCGCAGCTCGAAGAAGAGCGCGTGCGGCAGGGCGGGTCGCTCGGCATCGCACGCGGTTGCCGTGGTGGGCGCGGCCCTGCCGCGAGCGCCGCCCACGGTCGCCGGCGAATCGAGCGACAAGATGACTCCCGACGCAAGTGCGGCAACGAGGGCAGAGGACGCGAGCGGCGACGACATCGTGGAAATCGGATCTTATTCGCGCTCGCCACGAAACCGAGAGCCCCGTGGTCCGTAAGCCTCGTCCATCGCGCCCGGGAAACGTGCATGGCGGATCGCAGCACGTCGCGGGGGCGTCTGCTCTTTTTCTCGGAGGCTTCGCAAAACCATGAAGATGTGGATCCTGGGCGTGACCGCCCTGACCTCGTTGGGCATCGCGGCGTGCAGCTCCAATTCGAGCTCGCCCCCCGCCGGCAACTCGGCATCGGACAGCGGTGGCGCCGGCCAGGCGGACAGCGGCGGAAGCAGCGGCGGCGGAAGCGGAAGCAGCAGCGGCGGCGCGACCGACGCGTCGGAAGAGGCGAGCGCCTGCTCCGAGGGCAGCATCTACATGCGTCTCGGGGGCCACGCGGGCATTCGGGGGGCGGTCAACGCGATCGTCGCCGCGGAGCTCGCCGATCCCGATATCGTCACGTACTTCTTCTTCCAGACCACTCCGCCGACGCCCGGGCATCCCACGGCCGACCAGATCGAGCAGTGCTTCACGGACCTCGTGGCCACCGCGGTCGGCGGGCCGGGCGAGAGCTATCCGCCGGCGGGCGGCGTCACCGACGACGCGGGCACCTTCCAGTGCAACCCCAGCATGCAGGCGATTCACGCGCCCCTCCTGATTTCGACGGGGACGTTCGACAAGTTCATCACGATCGCGGGCGGCGTCCTGACCACCGCGGGCGTGTGCCCGGCCGACATCACCACGCTGGCCGGCGCGCTCACGAGCACCCAGACGGAGATCGTGTCCCCGGCCTACGTGGACGCCGGCTACCAGGCCTTCCCGGGCGACGCGGCGGCCGCGATCGCAGCGGCGACGAACGGAGCGAGCGATGGCGCCGTCGAGCAGTAGGCCGGTCGTGAAGAAGCTCGCGATGGCGGCGGGCGCGATGGTCATCGCGACCGCCGGGATCGGTGCGCTTCACTTGCCGTGCGCGCGGTCGCTCTTGATGCGCCTCGGCGGATGCCCCATGGCGGGCGCGCGCGTGACACCCAAAGAAATGGATAGCGGCCGACGCATGGCGCTCGAAATCGAGCGAGGCAAGACGGCCGCTCCGGCGCGCCCCGCGGTGGGGTTCGTGCTCGACAGCACCTCGCTCGCCGACGTTCACGCCTGGGCGGCTCGTGAGCGCGTGAGCTGCGAAGACAGGCACCCGGGCCTCGTCGTCTGCACCGACGTGAAGCCGGGTGCGGTGGGACTGCCGGACGCCGAAGGCACGATCGACGAGCTGGCCCTCGGCTTCAACCAGCGCGGCGCGCTCGCCAACGAGACGACGACGCGCGGCCACCTGACGCCGCAGGGCGCCGAGCGCGCCGCCCACGTCATCGTCGGCTCGCTCAGCGCCAAGCTGGGCCCGGCCGACAAGAGCGTCGGCAGCTTTGGCGCCCAGCAGCTGTCCGGCCCCGCGGCCGCCAGCATCTCGACCGTCTCGTACCGCTACCTCGACTACGTGGCCGAGGTGTCCGCGATCAACTTGCCGCGCTCCGGCCTGTCGGTTCGCGAGCACTACATGTCTGCCAACGACTGAGCCCCGCGCGCGCTGGCCTCACCCCGGCGAGACCATCTTCTCGGGCCGCACGTACTTGTCGAAGTCCTCGGCCTTGAGCAGGCCAAGCTCGGCGACGGCCTGGCGCAGCGTGATGTTCTTGTGGTGCGCGAGCTTGGCGACCTTGGCGGCGTTGTCGTAGCCGATCACCTCGTTGAGGGCCGTCACGAGCATCAGCGTGTTCTCGACGTGGCGCGCGATGACGTCGCGGTTCGGTTCGATGCCGATGACGCAGTTGTCGCGGAAGCTGTGGCACGCGTCGGCGAGCAGGCCGCAGCTCTCGAGCACGTTGTGGATGATGACGGGCTTGAACACGTTGAGCTCGAAGTGGCCGCTCGCGCCGGCGAAGCCGACGGCGGCATCGCTGCCCATCACGTGGACGCACACCATCGTCATCGCTTCGGCCTGCGTCGGGTTCACCTTGCCGGGCATGATGCTGCTGCCTGGCTCGTTCTCCGGCAGGTGAAGCTCGCCGATCCCGCAGCGCGGGCCGCTGCCGAGCAGGCGCACGTCGTTCGCGATCTTGAAGGCGGCCGCGGCCAGCGTGCGCATCGCGCCGCTCGCGGCGACGAGCGCCTCGTGCCCCGCGAGCGCGGCAAACTTGTTGGGCGCGGTGCGGAACGGCAGGCCCGCGAGCCCGGCGATGCTTCCGGC
>Ga0302326_10031154_pt1 | contig 10656 bp, 10 predicted proteins | sample Palsa_T0_3_FD_202264 | JGI IMG/M metagenome (GOLD analysis project Ga0302326, IMG submission 202264) | Peat permafrost microbial communities from Stordalen Mire near Abisko, Sweden - Palsa_T0_3 | ecosystem: Environmental > Terrestrial > Soil > Palsa > Peat permafrost | place: Sweden: Abisko...
AGCATGAGACATAATAAAACAGATCGCATATGCGGATATCTTTCTTCATACAATTAATCCTGATCGCAGTACCTTTTTGTTTCGCGGTGTGGCTTGGATACGTTTTACTCGTTCCGGTTTCTTAGGTCGGCCCGGCTTCGTGGCGGATTGTTGTTGCTTAATCCGGATTTTCAGGATGATTTTGGAGGGTGGCGAGGGCGAGGGCGTGACTGGGGGGGTGAAACGTGAGGAGTTGTCTTGGTCTTGGGGTGGATCTATATCCATGGGGTCGTGAATGTCGGTTGGAATGATGGATTTTCGATCGGGCGTTGGGGGTGGGGTATCTGGTCTGACTCGTTTGGAGAGGACTGGTAATGCTAGATTCTGCTGTGGGAATCGTTCAAATAACTCCTTGAACGCGGATCTATCCGCCTTTCGAATAAATGGATGCTATAATCAGAAGACTTTCCCGGAAAAAGATGATACCTCAAGGAGTTCGTTCGCCGACGGCCGCTCACTGATTTTCAAAAAGAGACACGACATAAACTCCTCCAACTCGCCCGATGCATACTCCTGTCCATTGGCATAGTTTCTCGCAGACCACATCCCCATGACCTCGAAATTGGGAAAATCCTCCGCATCATGGAAGAGGAGATTCAACAACGTCATGCCAAGACTCCAGATATCTGTTTTGGTATTATAATGACTTCCCCTGCGCATCTCGGGGGACATGTAGCTTATTGTGCCCTCGAGGCCACGGGCCATGGCGCTATTGTCGGGGAGGAACTCTACGTTTCCGAAATCGGCTAGTTTGATTCGTGGATGGGACGAGATTAAAAGGTTATCGGGTTTGACGTCGCGATAAATTATATTGCGAGAATGCAGGTGATCGAGACCAGTCAAGATCTATCAGTCAGCAGTGAGCTTCCGGGAGGAATATGTTGTGGGGTGGATGTGGGGAAGGTACCTGCCGGACCAATTCCGCCAAAATGGTCTCATCTCGTCGAATCTCCTGCAAGAGATGATAGTATTCGGATTCATAGAGTATATCTCCCAAAGATCCCTTCAACTTTTTCATTGCGATATACCCTCTTCCATCCCATTCCCAAAAATCATACATCTGCAACACATTGTGATGCCGAGTATTCTGAAACGTGCGTACTTCTCTTTCGAAATCGACTCGTGGTCGTCGGTACTCCTTGCGCGTATCTTCTCCGCCAGACGAAGAAGTCTGCATGATAAAGTCGCTCGCCTTGATGGCGCAGGTACAGTTCCTTACGCTCTCCGGATGCGACCATTCGGCCGAGTAGATTGTCCCCCAGAAATGCTCGGGCGAGGAATCGGCGGGGGAAATGGTGTAGGAATTGCCATTCGGGAGATGGAAAGTGAGTCGCTCGCCTCCGTCCGAGTACTCGCATTGAGCGGTCGAGGGTCCGATTGCGGGTGGTGCTGCTGGTGCTGGTGCTGGCGCTGGTGGTTTTGCGACCGAGGGACGAGGAGCAGCAGCACGGGGCTTTGTCTGTCGTGGTTTTGCAGCGGGTTTTGGCGCTGGTTTACTGCATGGGACTTTCTTTGAGGCCTGGTTTCTTGTGGAGCTACGCGTAATACGGCCCATTTGCCGCTCCAGGTGAGACTCTACCCTCATCAGCACATCCCGCGTTGCGCACCAGGCATATGAATCTCGACGGGGGGGACGCTACCAAAAAGCGACAGTCTTCAGCATCTGCGCACCCCGATGAACACCCGTGGCACAGCAGTCCTCAGACAATGTGCCGGTGAGAAGGAGGCGATGGTGGCAGAAGCAGCTGAAGGAATATGATTTGTGCAGCAAATGGACAGATAATTCGGAAGCGAAGGACGAGGCAGTGCGTTCCGGCTGCACAAGTCTAATTTCGGTCTGCAACCCGCGCCCGCCTTCTCTCTCGCACGCACACTTTGGGCGCCCTGCGTGTGTGTGTGAGCGAGCGAGCGAGTGTGAGTGGTCGGCATTACGCACTGAGCCGTCGAAACTCCCGACGGGGAGCGGCGGATTCTGATCTTGACTGCATGCAGCATGCTGCATGGCGCGTATCTGTTACATATTTCAGGCGGGTTATCTTATTTATTTATGGACAAGGTTAATCTTCGTGAAACTTGGAATGACATATGAGGATCCCTGTTTTGGAGAGGATATTTATCCTATGCAAAGTTGCGCAGAAAGAGAAGAAAGATGCTCTGCTGTTTTTTTGAATGCTGGCCCTCGGTGATTGATTGCATAGTGGGGGGCCTTGCAGATGTGAGCACGGACCGTCTCCGAACCACGCATTTCCAAAATGCCCGCATTTGACACCGCACAGACCCGCTTACCACTTTTTATGCAGCACTCTAAAGATACATAGTAAACAAAGTCTCGAACACAGACCAGTACAACAACAGCCAAATTGCATCCGTCGCAATAACCCACAAGCAATGACATCACTTGTATATTCTCCGGGGGTGTCCAGCTTGTGAACTCTATCCAAACACGTCCAAATTACCCGAAATGAAAGCTCCTCGACCATACACCTCGTTCGTTTCCTGCAGACTTGTGTGTAAGTTATGCAACCTGCGTGGACTCAGTGGCTGGACAGGGTGACAAGCATTGTCCTTGTTCCTTGAGAATGTGGGTTTCCGAGCCAACGGAATTAAATTCCCCTCGACAGCCAACCATCATCGCCAGGACGCGTCCAAGGGGCCATGTCTGTCGATCGCCCTGCACAGGGTGCTGGGAGCTGGCCGAGGGAGGGGTCAATTATATACGGTGTTTGTTGGTACCTTTGTGTGTCTAACGTCCGCTCATTCACGTTCGTCTACTCCAACGTCTATTTCGCTGCAGTCGCTCCTTTACCCAAGTCCAAGTAAGACCGTCGCTCGCTCCCTGGCTGGACCTTCGATACTCCCGCGGTTCTCTGTTCTGTTTTCTAATTTACCGTCCGTTTCTTGAACGACTTGCACGATGGGCGGCGACTTGGAAGCCTTCCCGAACTACGAATACACGAAAATGGAATACTCATCTACTCGTAAACCACGATCCCGCTCGCCCTCGCCAACTCGCACTGCGGTCTTCCGTTTCCGTCGAATACGTTACCTCCTCCTGCGAATATGTCTGCTTATCACTGCCTTCATTTTTATGTTCACATCTGTCGACCGGATCTGTAACACCACTCTGCTCGCGCAGGGCATCCTAACCTATGTCCTACCAATGGACGCTCTTCGCGCGTCGTCCTCGCCATTACAGGACAATCAACAATTCCGCCCCTGGGGCTTCCAAAGCCAGACCTCCGCCGGCGACAAGGACGGAATCGTCTTCGTTCCCTCGGAGGCGGTGCTAAGGAAACAAGAAGACGATACAGGGGTGCGTCGAATCCACAATATAATCCACAACAAAGTAGTCAACAACAGTGTCATTTTCGTGCCTGTTAAATCCGCCGATATGATCTGGGTGGACAACCTGCACTGTCGTATAAACGGACACTTGAAGCTGCGCAACATCATTTACTGGGCAATGGAGGAGAGTGCGGCGATAGCCCTGCAGGAAAGGGGGTACAAGTTCTTTTACTGTCCGTTGCTGGAGGCGCGACGTGATGAGACGAGGCGGGTCGAGGAGGGGATGAATACCGTCCGCTTGTGGGGGTGGATTAGCAGGGCGGGGGTGAATCTGTTGTGGATGGAGCCGCGTGTGGCGTTGTTCAAGACGCCGTTTGAGGGATTGAGTATGGATGCTGATATCGAGGGCATTTTTCCGGGGGAGTCGATGCAGGAGGTGCGCGCCGAGGACGGGGTAGCGCAGTTGGGCACAGGGGTAATGTGGATGAAAGCGGGGCCGGATGTGAGTATCCTGCTCAGCAAGGTGTATTCCGCGCTCATGGGAGGGAAATACAACACCGAAGCGGAAGCACTCAACTCGCTCCTTCGGGCTAATCCTTCACGATACCTCTCCCTCGACAATTCTTCTTTACCTACCTCTCACGACTCGAATTCCACCACTGAACACAGACCTTCCACCGCCGTCTTATCCTACCGAGCAATGTCACCCTTTACTCATCTCACATACTCTATCTTCGAGAAATACATTCATCTACACACGTTGGGGTATTCCTCCGCTTTCTCCCTCCGCGACTCGAACTGGGATGTCGACCGCTTCTTCCCGACGATGTTGTATGTCCACCACAGAGATTTGGAGAAATTTGAGAGGCGGAAACGGGATACGGGCGCGGGAGGACAGGGCAGGATGGTGGAGCGGTGGAAGAGTTTGGGGTGGTGGGAGTTGAATGATGATGGGAAGTGTGCTTTACTTGCGTCGAGACCGAAGAAGGAGTAGGACGTATATGGTGGATGAGTGGATGGATAGTTGCTGGACAACAAGGAGCGATGGAGTTGTATAATAAAGATATTCAAGATTTTGAGAGTAACATGATGCTCCAGTAGATCAGTGTTCTCAATTCATCGTCTGTGCGACACTTTACACACAAGTCGTCAATGGTCTAAAACACTTTGTGTAAACAAGATCTAACAGCCATGGAAGTCTTGAACTCGGAAGCCGTTAATACATATCTTCCTGCGACCAGAATATTCATTCCACTAAAATCTCGATCAAACTACGAAACGGCGGGCTATAGATTTTAACGTTTGTCAAGATAGATGTCTCATCAATCTAAGGGAGTCAAAATCATTCTTTACCCTTTAAGGATGTAGCTTGTGATTCGACATTCCGCTTATCTAGATTATCTCAAGTTAAATGTGGGGCATAGAATCTCAAAGAACCTCTCAAGAAAAGAATCGGTAAAAGCGCCCCGAAGAACTACTATACATCTAACCCCCTTAAGAGCCCACTGAAGCGCGTCTCCACAATATCTTGCCGTCTTTCACGTTCAAAGCAAGCCTCCATTTCGACATCGATCAGATCAATTGCACCAAGTTTTTCACCATCGCAAACAGATCTCAAAATATCACTATCCTCTTCCACCATATCTCGCCACAGTATTGTGATCATTTGTGTCTCTTTCAATCCCAGGAATGTCCATCGCTCCCATCCCCTGAGCACTGTCCCACGAGCACCAGCCGAGCCCAGGGGGATCGCCTCTGCGTGATTGGCCGCCCCCTGCGCCATAATCCACGGAAATTGTTCACGCGTGCCAAAGAGTATCTTTCCACAGCCAATCGCCATCAGTCCCCACTGAGCATGACAAAGTGTTTGGCAAATCAGCCTCGGCTGCCATGCTTGTCCGCGCTTCCCTGTTCCGGGCATTGCAAAAGTGGCTTTCTTCCTGCAATAAACTGTATTTGTAAGATCTCAGATCTCGGGCTTGGCGCTCTGATCGAACTCAATACTGTACAATTTGCTGCCTGCGATATCGAACACGCAAACGGTAGACTTCGGATGTGTGGTTAGGACGTTGCGAGGGAACTGTGAACCAGCAGGGCACCGTGGCGAGCTAAGGGGTTGGTTGGTTTGGCCTGCAAGTCTTGATCGAACTTTTCATTTCCAATATTTGTTCGGTGACACAATTTTCAGGTTGTCTGGCGTGTCCGTACATACGTTTCAAGGAGACATTGCGATTGCGATTAATTTGCTGGAGTTCTTATTCCGCGGAAGTACGTGTGTGGTCAGATTATTTGAACTGATTTTCAGGGCAGGATTGAGTCTGTTGTTGTTGGGATCGGTGTTTTGAGGCGATACCGCGCGCGATCGCGAAAGAGCGAAAGATGAGGCCTTTGGTTGCGTTACGGAACGCTGTGTTCGTCGCTGTGGTGTTGGTGTCCTTGGTGTATTATTATGCTGTAGACTTGTCGACTGTGTCTGCCTTGGATCAGCTGCAAACAACTGCACAACACAGGTATGTTGGGTCTCCAATTCATGTCTAATGATAGAATCGCCAATCCGGCTCAGATATCGCACAACGAGGTTGAAGCAAATAGGGACGGAGAGCAGGTGGGACTTGCGATCAAGGAAGAGGAAGTCGTCGTGACACCCAAGAAGGTCGAGATTGTGGAGGAGAATTCAGTGCCCATCGCACATGTGGTGGAGGAAAACATCGAGACCGTGACGCGGGAACATACCGCGCAAGTGACTGCTGTCTCTATTGATCCTATTAAAGCGATATTAGATGGCGGCACATCCATCGAAGATATCAAGGCTTCTACTCCCATTGATGAATTCATCGTCGAGGGCGAGACATTAAAAATCTCGAATATCGAGATCCAAGACCCGGAACTAGAATCTGCCATTGTATCGGAACCGCAAGAAACTTTCGAGACGATGAACGATGTGGATGCGTATATCCCCCCTGTAAAACGCGATCTAACGAGTAGTCCTCTTATCCCATATCCTCCACCGGATCGAGAATACATCTCCGTAACGGGGTTTCAATTCTGCGATATCCTCGAAAACGCAACCTTCTTCACCGATATCGAACTTGACGGCCCCGGCATTAACGGTACGTTGTCCATCTCGAATGCGGCAAGACTAGTGGAATACATCGACAATTCCGCGCAACAATTAGTGGCGCACCCAGAGTTCCAGGGAAATTTCCAACGAGAAACAAGATTCACTCAAAACGTTACGGCCGACTCACTGAAACGGGGGGTATGCTGGAATATCGCTCAGGGGAATCTAGTGTGGTGGAAACCATACGTGAGATTCGGTCAGATCTTGGATGGCAAATTCGGGGGCCGAGTTTTGAGGACCATTGATCCCAGTGCTCTCTCATTTCTTAACTTTGATGGCAGTCAGTCGCCCAGAGAAGTGGCCGCAGACTCACACTCCAAGCCGCATTATAATCTGGCTTATGTTGTTATGGTGCATACGAATGCGGACAACGTCGCTGCATTAATAGACGCATTGGCTGATCCGACGGTGTTTATATATCTCCACGTGGACCTCAATGCAGACAAAAAGTTCCAAAAAGAGATCCGCGAAGTAATCAAAGACCGCCAACATATAGCCCTGATGCCAAACCCGTTTGCAGCGTCATGGGCTCACGTATCTCTTATCTGGGCCGAGATCCGAGCGTTCTTCGATCTTCTCGATCTCATCTCATTCGACTATGTCATCAACTTATCCGGTGCGGATTATCCGCTAAAATCAGCCAAGACGATATACAATCATCTGGAAAGGAAGGCGGGGGGGAATTGGATGTGGTGGTCGACCGCCCACAAGAATTCCTGGGAGTTGGATACTCGGTGGTACAATATGTATCATTGTCGCGAAGTGGGCCGGAATTGGGACAAGAAATGTTATTTCCCGGATAACATCCATGGATGGAGAGAATTTGATGGATACAAGGATTTATTCCCTCGACTATACAAAACCTCTCAATGGCTGATACTCCATCGCTCAAGCGTGGAGTATCTCCGCTCCTCGGAATCAGCCAAATTATTATTAATGCACGCAGAACACACCTTCATGCCGGACGAGATCTTCTTCTCTACGTTCTTTGCAGCATCACCATTCAACGCGAAAACGTACCGAGATCCCAAACGAATGATGTTCTGGAATGGAGGCAGTCATCCTTACGACTGGACTAACAATGACCGCGGAGTGATTAAAGCATGGGCGAAGCATTTCATGTGGATTAGAAAAGTAGATGTAATTGGGGATCCAGCGCTGAAGAATACCCTGGATGAGATTCGACGGAAGGATAAGATGTCGAATCGGGTCGTTTTGAAGTATAAAGGAGGGATTATCCCTGTTGATTAATGGCATGGGATGGACATTACATGAGATATAAGGCGTTCGCATCATATAGAATAGAGACATTGTAATATAATGGACATATTAGCATGCTATTTTGTCCCATACAAATGCTGTAGAAACTGCTAATCGTTTACGGGGTGGGGATCAAAAACTACTCAGCTTTTCTGAGCAAACTATTGCTGGAGCCCTGGTGCTGTGAGGCGGAATTGAGATGAGACAGAAAAACGTGCAAATTGTACGATACTCTGCATCCGGACTAATTCCACAAGAAACCCTTCTCGCCCGTTGACCTCCTCGGCCGCCCCAAAGCAGAAAATCCCGACGTCCTCCAATTCAGGAGCCACTCAGCGTACCTATGACGCTACTCAATCATGAAATCTCTCACATCTCATGGAAACTCAGCCACAAACCCAGAAACAGGACCACTTAACCCCGTCGACCGGCGCCTTGGTCCGGCCCAGCCGGCTTCCCCACACCACACCACACCATTTGTCACTTGACGACAATCACGCAATTCGCTCGCCGGATCTCCACCTCTCGCACAAAATACAATTACTAACCTTTCCTGGCGTTACAAATCGCATCATTCTCGACATACATATATAACCGCTGAGCACTCACCGTTCACAAGTCAATCCGAGATCAACAAGTCCACACACACAGAGTGAGATGTCTGCAGCAGCGACTCAGTTAGCGCCCGTCCGCGCGGCACTCAATTTCTTTGAGCCGGAGCCGAATACGACGGAGCCGCCCCACCAGTACATGTACGAGCACGATCCTCCGCGCAATTTCCGGGACGTCCCACGGGAGGTCTCGGTCTACGACATCCGAGGCCACGAGGACGAGTTCACACTAGACAAGAATGGATTCCAGGTGGTCAAACATGTTACGCAGGAAAAAGCGTTTGACGACGACGCAAAGATCAAGACGGGGTATTACAAGGAGGTGGAGGAGTTGTTGAAACAAGTCACGGGAGCGCATAGGGTGGTTATTTTTGACCATACGATTCGGCGGAATATTCCTGGGCAGGTGGATAAGCCGTCTTCGAGGGGGCCGGTCGGGCGGGTGCATATTGATCAGACGCCGTGGGCGGGCGAGGAGCGGGTCAGATTGCATACGGGTGCGGAGGCAGAAACCCTGCTCAAGGAACGAGTCCAGATTATTAATGTCTGGAGACCTATTAATGGGGCCGTCGAGGACCATCCGCTCGCGTTTGCAGATTACCGCTCCGTGGACTGGGACAACGATCTCGTCCCCGTGACGCTGCGATACGAGAACCGCAACGGAGAAACTTTCAGTGTCAAGTACTCGCCCAAGTTGAGGTTTTATTACAAGAGCAGGATTGATTCGGATGAGGTTTATTTGATTAAGTGTTTTGAGAATAAGTTGGATGGACGCGCCAGATTGACTCCGCATACAGCGTTTACGGATCCGAATACACCGGATACTGCGAAACCACGCGAGAGTATCGAGGTTAGGGCGCTGGTGTTTACGCATGAGCCGATATGAGTTGTTGGATTTGTAAAATGGATTTTGGGAGTTAGTGTTGATTGCTTGTTGGTATTTGTGTAGTCTGTATTAAAGGTATCACTGTTGCCTTGCTTCAATCTGACGAACGTTTGAAGAGCTGGGAAGAGCTTGTTCTTAAATAACACAGTCGTATTCGAACATTCGGTGACCGGATCTTGTACTATGTTCCATCCAATCTGATCCCTATAGCTAGGAGGTCTGAGGATATTCCCCATCGCGCGGGGCAAACAACTGTAAACATGTTTTCGTTTAACAATATTCAATCTGTTGTTCGTATTATATTAAGCCGCCTTTACTGCGAACATCAACCCCCTGGGGACCACTCCCGCGCTTAGCTTCGCCACCTCCACCCAGTTTTGGCCACTGCTTGATGCACACTTAACCTCGGCCCTTCCGGGTGACTCACTGAAGATTGGTCCGAGTTGAGATCTGAGTCAACACAACCACCAAGTTTATCAGACATTTTAATCGAAGTAGAGTGACTCACTTGTTCGCAGGGACGTTACAGACCTGGGCAATACATCCATTCCTACGTGAATATAGGGTTTATAATTCGATTATTTCCCGCAGCTGTAGATCGACGTCATGCATATGGGTTTTTGGATCTCATCTCACGAGAATTCATATACCAAATAACAAATAGAATCCGAATGTGCTGTAACCAGAAGAAATATGGTTCCTGTAAGTGAGAGTGTCCAGCGGTTTCCAATAAACCCCAAGACCAAGTGTTCCGCAAGTGGGCGTTGGTTGGTGCCCCTTGCGTCAAGCCCGTCGTCGGTTTATGGTTGATCCGGGTGAGATCCGCATATGCATGCACAATGGTAAATCATGTGAATCATGTGAATATTAAAGTTACATGTTGTGGTTTTAGCGTCGGAAAAGCAGTCACACTGACATAAGCGCGGTTTTGGTGGGTGACTCCACTCAAATTTTTCTGTGCTTCATTTCTTCTTCACCACATTTCCTCCTTCACTTCATCCTTTCACCGCTTCATTTCACAGCACTTTCCAGCATCACAAAATGGGTAAAGAAAAGACTCACGTCAACGTGTATGTTCCCCCGCCTTGTTGCTGCTGCAGACTGAGCTAATGGACTAGTGTTGTCATTGGGTATTAGTGCGCTGTGCTTCCCTGTTCTAACTGCAGACACGTCGACTCTGGCAAGTCCACCACCACAGGACATCTCATCTACAAATGCGGTGGTATCGACAAGCGAACCATCGAGAAGTTCGAGAAGGAGGCCGCTGAGCTCGGAAAGGGCTCGTTCAAATACGCCTGGGTCTTGGACAAACTAAAGGCCGAGCGTGAACGTGGTATCACCATCGACATTGCCCTCTGGAAGTTCGAGACTCCCAGGTACTATGTCACCGTTATTGACGCCCCTGGCCACCGTGATTTCATCAAGAACATGATCACCGGTACCTCGCAGGCCGA
>Ga0302326_10031155_pt1 | contig 10656 bp, 8 predicted proteins | sample Palsa_T0_3_FD_202264 | JGI IMG/M metagenome (GOLD analysis project Ga0302326, IMG submission 202264) | Peat permafrost microbial communities from Stordalen Mire near Abisko, Sweden - Palsa_T0_3 | ecosystem: Environmental > Terrestrial > Soil > Palsa > Peat permafrost | place: Sweden: Abisko...
GCATCTTCCATCGAGCCCAGGGTTGGCCAGCGGAAGCCGACTTCACGATATGCCAGCACCACCGTCACTCCGTGTGATACTATGCAGCCGACGCACTGGGCGGCCATCACCTTCCAGCCGTCTTCGGGCTTGTGGACCAGGACAAAGATGCTCAAGGTCGCGAGGACTTTCCCCCCTATTTCGAGGGCGCTCGCCAACTTCATTCGCTCCAGACCCTGGAAGAACCAAAGCATGTTAATGCCCTGACACACGCCCCAGATGGTGCTTGACCAAAAAAGCACTGGTGACGGAGCGACGTTGTGGTTAAACCGGCGGAAAAGAAGCGCACCGGCAACGCACACAACGGCCAGCAGCGTCTTGGCTCCTAAAACTCCCGAGATGAGCTCAGAGAGCCGCTCAGGGTCGCCGCGGTGAATAGAGGTTTCCCGCGATGCTGAAATATCGAAGCCATACTCCACCACGCTGGTGATCACAATCCCGATCGCCTGGGCAAATACCACCACTCCCCAACCGGAGGGCCCCAAAACATGCGCAAGATAAGGAAATGTCAGCAGAGGCAATGCGTAGGTGCACGCTTGTACCCCGTATAGGGCGATGACATTTTGCAAGAAGCCGCTGTGCAGCAGCCTTCTGGGACTGAACTTGGATCCAGATTTATGGAAGTGTCGCAGCAGCATTATCGCCATTCCTTGCGAGGTTGAATGCACTGTCGACAAATCGGGGCGAGCGCGTTCCAGTCGTCGTACGAACCCCGTGAAAGGTTAGCGAGCCCGTGTTTGCAAAGGCAACTTGCAATGGGAAGATCTCCCGGGAACTAGCTGGGCATCGCTGCTGGGGGCAAGCGGCGATGCGAATCACACGGCCCCCAGCGTGTGTCATTGTCAAAAAGTTAAGCTGTGATTTACTAAATGTCAAGAAAGTAAGCAGGAGATGACGAAATGTAAACCTAGGGTTAATAAATTGGGGCCTCATCGTAACGTCGCAATTTTGTTTCCGAGACTTCTGATGGCTGCTTTTGATGTCGGCCAAGGCACGTGCAAAAGAGATGCTATGCCATTGTTCCCAAAGGAGTTGGAATGGCCTAAAGCCGTCCGCTATTGCTGTTGCCAAAGCCACAATCCAGCGAGCGCTCTTAAAGCGCATTTCAATTGGATGCAGGATTAAGGCCGGGAACGGTCCCCGATTGCGTTCAGTTATACCTGTGTACCTGACAAGCGTTTCCGGAACGATGCCGCGCGGAATTCAACCGAAATGTCCACGAATCGACTACGGAATGAACTTTGCCGACACAATGAGGAACTGCGCTGGTTGGTTTGTGTCGTTCCGCAAACGTCTCTTCACGCCGGACGGAATGACCGCCGAATCGCCCGATGACAGAACGTAATCGGCTTCCCCCAGCGTCAGTGCAACCTCCCCTTGGTAGACGAACAACAACTCGTCATTGGGAGACGGGGTAGGTTCTTTTCCGCTCAGGCCACCGGCCTTCAACTTCACCAGGACTCCATTGAGTTGGTTCTTCCCGTTCAGCGAGCCTGCGGCTTCTACCTCCGCGTGCGACCATTCAAGATTCATCCGATCTCGATGATCGCGCCGAATCACGATCCCTTGCGCGCCCTCTGCGTGGTGGAAGAACTGAGAGAGGGTCACACCAAGGGCAGTAGCGATTTTCTCCATCGAACCAATCGAAGGAGATGCCTGACCGTGTTCGATCTGCGACAAAAAGCTTGCTGAAAATCCTGTCTGCTCCGCCAATGCCCGCAACGAGATTTGTCGAGCTTCCCTCAAAGTGCGCAATGAGCGCGAAAGATTGTCTTCTAGCATCGTCTTCCTAAAAAGCGTTTCGAACACCGTTGTCCGCGCGCGGGAGGGGCCACACATAATTCTGTACGTCTGGAGAATCCGGCTTCCTCATCCACAACGCCCCAGCCCACCCGCGCGTGCAAGGTGCTGCTCGCTGGGTTGCTGTGCCTCGGGCCTACTCATTCTAGTCGACCCCACCTCACAATCGGCCTCGACGCTCTGAAGACAAATTTCCGTTGGTCCAAAACGGTTGTGTCACTGCCTTTAGCGTGTTAACCTTTACTTCATTCTCCCCTAGCATATTTGACAGGAGTGGACAGAGCTGCTTCCAGCCAAATTTCCAAGGGCGCTTTCCCTCGACGCCGCTGCGGGATTGTTCAATGAGAGCAAGTGAGATCAGAATCGAAGTTTTGGCTGGTTTAACGGCCGCCTTGTCCCTCGTGCCAGAGGTGGTTGGTTTTGCGCTCACGGCCCATGTCAACCCACTCGCCGGCTTGTACGCGGCGTTCATCATTTGTTTGATCGCGGCCACCTGCGGCGGGCGGACGGGCATGATTTCCGGTGCCGCGGGGTCTATGGCCGTGGTATCCGCCGGCCTCGTCGTTCAGCATGGCGTAGAGTACCTTTTCGCTGCGATTATCCTCACCGGCATCCTGCAGATGCTTTTCGCCATGTTTCGCCTGGGCAAGCTCATACGCATGGTCCCGCATTCCGTCATGCTGGGCTTTGTGAATGGATTGGCAATCGTCATCGCGTCTGCCCAACTGCAACACTTCCATGAGCATGGAGCTCGCGGAACGGAGACCTGGCTGCCGGCGCCCGCACTGTTGACCATGCTGTTATTGGTTATAGTCACCATGGTCATTACGCTCGTGCTGCCCAAGCTGACGAGGGCCTTTCCCGCGGCTCTGGCCGGCATACTCGTGGCGACCTTGGCCACCCTGGCGCTGGGTATCAAGGCCCGTACGGTTGGCGACCTGGCTTCTATTCACGGTACGCTGCCGCCCTTTCACCTGCCGCAGATCCCTTATAGCTTGGAAACCCTTCGAATCATCCTGCCCTATTCACTGGTATTAGCCGTGATTGGTCTGGTGGAGACGTTGCTGACGTTGAACCTGATTGACGAGATCACCGATACGATCGGAAGAACGAATCGCGAGTCCATGGCGCAGGGCGTGGGTAATTTCGTTGCCGCGCTGTTCGGCGGAATGGGTGGCTGCGCCATGATCGGGCAGAGCATGATCAATATAAATGCAGGTGGCCGCCGCAGGCTTTCCGCGGTTGCCGCGGGTAGTTTTCTGTTGTGCTTCATCCTCGTCGGATCGAAATACATCGAGCGTATCCCTCTGGCGGCTTTGGTCGGGGTGATGTTGGTTGTGGCAGCGGATACCTTCAACTGGAAAAGCCTTCGAGGCATGACAAAGATTCCCCGGCACGACGCGATGGTGATGATCGTCGTAACCCTCATCACCGTCTTTACCAATCTTGCCGTTGCTGTCGTCTCGGGGATCGTGATCGCGGCTCTTGTCTTTGCGTGGGACCACGCGCAGCAACTTGAAGTGAAGATCACAGGTACGCCCGCGCACAAGACCTATTCCGTGTACGGCAGTCTCTTCTTTGCGTCAGCCACCCAGTTTTCGCGCTCTTTTACTCCCAGGGAAGATCCGCCCGAAGTCTACTTGGATTTCGATAACGCTCGGATCATGGACTCTTCTGCGCTCGAAGTCATCCAGTCGATCGCCCAACGCTACCGGGCCCTCGGAAAGGTTCTGAGGCTGCGCGGGCTGAGCGATCATTGCGACCTGCTGCTACGCCGAAAGGACAACCACGCCATGCTGGCAGCGCTGTATGACCTCGAGACAGCCTCCGCAGGTCGGCAATATAAGCCCGCTCTTCCCCTCTACCTTTGCAAGTCGAGAGTTGTGTCGGAGACGGATGCCGCTGTTGCGCCGCCTCTATCGATGTCCAACTCCACTGCGGAGTGTTTGTGAAACGCCGCGTCAGGAAACCTTCGCACATCCACAGGCATGACCCTAAAATTAATTGCCACGAAGCACTCCCCACCCTCTGTCATATCGAGCAAGAATGAACGGGACTCGCCTTTTAGGATCTCTCCCACCCACTGCACAGAGGGTGGCCCATTCAAGCCCGGTTTTGGCTTGAGTGGGTACGCGGACCTCATCCGCATTTGCCCATTGAGAAACAGACCTATACGCAAATCTACTCTCCAATCTCCAAATTACGGTTGTTCATTAGAATAAAGCTCTCTTTGCTCGAGAACCGTGCTGAAGCAGCATCAGTTGAGGCGGAAGGAAAGTCCGCGTGAAAGCAAGGCCTATCCAAACGCGACAGCATGCTGGAGTCGGTGGTCAATATTCTTATCGGGTATGGCGTGGCAATCGCGGCGCAGAAAGCTACTTCCCGCTATTCCAGATCCACATCTCGACGGCCGACAATTTCAAGATTGGGGCGCTGTACGTTGGTAAGCTTTATTCAAAGCTATTGCCGCCGAGGGCATTCAACTGGTGGCACATTTACAAAGCTTCAAGGGGCGAATCATGAACCTCTTCCATACCCCGAAAGAAGGCTCCCACGCGGCCGCCCAAAAAGGTCGCCTACTGCGCCCTCGCCCGCTTCGTAATGGTGAGCTTCATTTCCTTGCCGTCAGGCTCCGCCAATATTATATGGTCGTTGTCGATAACCACTACACAGCGTCACCTACGACATGCCCCTTGCCGGGATCGCCGCGTTGCCTGTGTATCCGCTCTCCGCGTGCGGTGTACACCATATCGGCAATCTGCACGGTGAAAAAGGCATGCTGGATTGTCGTGCCCTCGACGAGCCTGTCGTCCGCGGAAATCTCGCCCGATGTGCGTCGCGGGCACAAGAATCGGTAACCTATCCCCAGAGGCAAGGACCGCTTTTAGACTCAATTGGCATTTAACGTGTCTTGGAATATTTTGGCGTTTTACAGCATTGAAGAATGCTACTGACGAACCGGGCGTTTGGATCGCTTCAACGGGATAGTGCTGGAGTGAAAATTGTAACCTAACTGGAGAGATGTCTTGCGTGCTGCTTCAGAGAGCGACGCCACATGGAGGGTCTTGTCCTTTTTCTGCGTATGGTCAACGGGTAATGTGATGCTGATTGCCGCCACCACGCGACCAGTGGAATCGAATACCGGCGCCGCTAGGACCAAATATCCAGGTAAAAGCTCTTCATCGTTCACCGCATACCCTTTAGCGGCTACCTCGGCTAGTTCTTCCTTCATTTGAGCAAAGGAAACTGTTGTACGTTCCGTAAATCTTTCTACTCCGTGCGACATTAGCTCCTTTACCTCGCCCAACGGCATATCTGCCAAAAACAACTTGCCCGAGGCGGTCGCATGAAGTGCTCTCCGCAGACCCACATCCGCAAACGCGTCCATGGATCCTGGATAACCAACTGAATGGATAAATAAAACCCTTCCTTCAGAAAGAACGCCGAGCTGAGCAGTACCAGGAATCTGCCTTGCTAATCCCTGCAGGGGGAAAAAAGCGGCGCGATAAATTGCTGAATGGCGTAAATATCCAGATCCAACCCACAACGATTTCGGGGTCAGCCGATAACGTTTATAGGTGGAAACGTGTTCGACAAAGCCACCTTCAACCAAGGTGGTGCATAACCGATGGGCCGAGGCTCTCGGCATGGATAAAACCCTTGCAATGTCAGATATGCTTAGCTCAAACGGCTCCTCAGCCAAAAGTTCAAGGACCTGAAAGCAGCGCAACGTTGAAGTCATTGCGCTGGATTTTGCCGTTCGTGCCTTTTTTATCCTCGGTGGCATCGTAGCAACTGTAGCTTTTTCGAAGGCTCTTGCACAAGAGGCGTATACGCGCGTTTTCTAGGTAACTGTCCGATAATTTCCTTCAGTATGTCCGGTGGAACCACACCCGAATCAGCAGCTCTCCAAGTCACGCCGGCGTTAGGACGCGAACGCGAATGCGGCTGGCGGATATGGAAAATCCTTGACAGCTTCATGAAAAGAGTCGACACTTGTCCGCAAGACAGAATGTGATTCCGCATTGCGGACACACGGCTCAAAATTTAGAACTGCCGGTAGGAGTTTCATACCTTCGCAGAAACGAATTTCACGCCCCCTAATTAGGACTCCCGGGAGTTCAGATGACCAAGAGAGCAGAAATTCATCCGGGTCGCAAATCATCGTCCGGAATTTTCTATGGTTGGTGGATTGTACTGGCCGCATTCCTGAATCTCTTTTTCTCTGTTGGAATTATCTATTATGGCTTTCCTGTTTTTTACCCCGCATTCGTGTCCTCTCTGGGGTTTACTCACGCACAGGTCACACAGGGATTTCTAATTGGCTTTATCGTGGTTGGCATACCCTTTGGTTTGCTCGCTGGCATACTGATCGATCGGATCGGTGCTCGCTGGGTGATTCTGTCCGGAGTAGGTTTTATCGGCATTCCCCTCCTGCTGATGGGCTTCATGGTTCATTTCTGGCAGTATGAATTGCTATGTCTGCTAGAGGTTCTAGGCTATGCGCTGGCTGGACCGATTGCCAATCAAGTTCTGATTGCCCAGTGGTTTCGAGATCGGCGCGGGCGAGCAATGGGTTACGCGTACCTGGGATTGGGGCTTGGTGGAGTAGTCTCTCCGCCATTGGCCAATTTTCTTATTCGCAAATTCGGGTGGCGTCTTGCCCTTGAAGGTATCGGCGCACTTGTACTGATGGTGTTGTTTCCTGTGGGACTTTGGGTTACACGCTCGGCTCCTGCTGAAATGGGTTTATTTCCTGATGGTTCTGAGGCAACTGGCGAAGAAGCTCTTGGCCCTGGCGGGTCTCCGGATGTTGGAGTGGCGGGTGCGATCCGCACGGCAAACTTTTGGCTGATCCTGGTGGGCGCCGGCCTGGTGATTGGCGCCCTCAATGCAGTGATCCAACACTACATTCTCTTTCTCAAAGACCGGGGTTATTCCACAACACAAGCTACGCACTTCTTGTCGGCCCTGCTGGCATCCAGCCTCGGCGGCAGGGTTCTGGTTGGCCATTTCGCTGACCGATTCCAGAAAAAGAATACGATGGCGTTGTTCTATTTACTCCTTGGAGGCACAATTCCCCTGTTATTTATAGTGCAACATCCGGTAGCTGCATGGACGTTTGCGGTTGCTTTTGGTTTTGTCATGGGCGCCGATTATCTGCTGATTCCGCTGGTAACAGCAGAGTGCTTCGGGATCGGTTCTTTGGGTAAGCTCCTGGCATTGATCATCATGGGATATTCAGTCGGTCAATGGGTTGCCCCTTGGGTAGCGGGCAGAATCTTTGACACTTACCACAATTATGACTTGGCTTGGAAAATCATGACTGGCGCAGCGATGCTGGGAGCAGTAGCGATTTATGCCGTGTCCGTCACTCCTGGCAATGGGTTATCGTCGAGCGTCAATACGCGGGATGGGGCATCCTGAGATCCATGCAAGAGTTGGCGGATGTTTCGATGACTGACGGGATTTTGTACGTCTGTTTCGGCGGAAATTGAGGAAAACAATTGGTACTAACACATCCACACAGTTCCATTCGGAATATCGAAGAACTTGAGTATGCCCTGAGCGATCCGACGCAGAAAACAATTGATGCGATGGCTGCCCTTCCGGGGGACGTAGTTGTTCTTGGGGTTGGCGGGAAGATGGGGCCAACACTTGCGCGTATGGCAAAAAGGGCCTCTGACCTTGCCGGCGTAGCACGGCGTGTCATTGGTGTTGCCAGATTCTCTGATCCCGGATTGGAAGAGCAGCTGCAGGCTTGGGGAGTGGAGACGCACCGCTGCGATTTGCTGGACGCAAAATCGTATTCGCAATTGCCGGATGCCGCCAATGTTGTCTACATGGCAGGCATGAAGTTCGGGGCTACAGGGCAGGAATCGCTGACTTGGGCGATGAATACTTTTTTGCCTGGACTGGTTAGCCAGCGATACCGATACAGCCGCATCGCGGTATTTTCGACGGGGAATGTATACGGCCTTTCTCCCGTCAGTAGCGGGGGGTCGAAGGAGGGGGACCGACTTCATCCCGTCGGGGAGTATGCGCTCAGTTGTCTGGGGCGCGAGCGGATCTTTGAACACTTTAGCCGCACAGAAGGGACCCCGATGTCGGTCCTGCGACTTAATTATGCTGTCGAACTGCGTTATGGAGTGCTTTTAGACATAGCGCAACGGGTTTTTTCAGAGCAAGTCATACCGCTAGAGATGGGCTATTTGAATGCGATTTGGCAAGCAGATGCCGCGGCCATGAGCCTGCAATCATTGAATTATGCATCCACGCCTCCCTTCGTGATCAACATAGCAGGGCCGGAACTCGTATCTGTACGGCGGGTGGCTGAGGAGTTCGGCGAACAATTCAGAAAACCGGCGCGCTTTGAAGGCATGGAATCAGGAGATGCGCTGCTGAATAATGCGCAGAAAGCATTCCAGCTTTTTGGGTATCCCCAAGTCGGCTTGGAGAGCATGTTGCCCTGGATTGCAGACTGGGTCGAGCGAGGCGAGAAGACTTTGGCCAAGCCAACGCATTTTGAGAACCGCGCAGGAAATTTCTAGAAAAGGAATGGAATGTTTCCAATACTGAACTCTAGGATTAGCCAGATACTCGCGCGCGGAGAGGTTATTCCCCCTCATCCCTTGGCCCTGACCGCCGAAAGGCGCCTGGATGAAAGACGCCAGCGGGCACTCACACGCTACTATGTAGCGGCAGGCGTGGGCGGCCTTGCAATAGGCGTTCATACGACGCAATTTGCCATTCGAGATCCAGGCGTAGGACTTTTTGAGCCAGTTCTGCAATTGGCGAAGGAGGAGATGGATCGCGCAGATCTCACTCGGTCAGAGCCCCTGGTCCGGATCGGCGGCATTTGTGGAGATACAGCACAGGCTCTTAGAGAGGCGCGGTTGCTGTCTGATCTCGGATACCACGCCGGCCTGTTAAGCCTGGGTGCATTGCAGGAGGCGGACGATAAAACGCTGATCGGCCACTGCCGCAGAGTGGCTAGCCTAATCCCAATTATGGGTTTCTATCTGCAGCCATCCGTGGGCGGTCGTATGCTTTCTTCCAGGTTTTGGCGCGAATTCGTGGAAATCGAGAATGTAGTTGCCATCAAAATTGCGCCATTTGATCGTTACCGCACTCTGGATGTCATCCGAGCCGTATTTGAATCCAAACGATCGATCCCACTTTACACTGGCAACGATGACAACATCATGATGGATCTTCTCACGCCCTATGTCTTCTCCGAGAATGGCAAAAAACGAGAGCTACGGATAGTGGGCGGACTGCTGGGTCACTGGGCCGTTTGGACGAAGAATGCGGTCGAACTATTCAACCGTTGCCGGGTAGCTGCTTGTAGCACAGATCAAGTGCCCAAAGAACTTCTGCAAAGAAGTGTCGAAGTCACCGATACGAATGCGGCATTCTTCGATGTGGCGAATCAATTTGCTGGGTGCATTCCCGGGTTACACGAAATTTTGCGACGGCAGGGTTTGCTGGAAGGGATCTGGTGCCTGGACCCGCATGAAACCCTTAGCCCCGGACAGACAGAGGAGATCGACCGTGTTTATGAGGCTTATCCGCACCTTAACGACGATGAGTTTGTTCGGCAAAGATTGGATCAGTGGCTCACGCCGTAGGGAATGTGTTCCAGCGTGAACGGACGGGAGTGAGTCCGGATTCCGGATCAAATACCAAAATGAATCGGTTTTCAATATCTCTAGGGGGTTAGATAAATTGGCCCAAGCTTGACAACCTGAATCGTCGAAGTTTTATGCAGCTTGCCGGCGCCACCTGTGTCTCTAATGCTATTCGACCGGTGCTTGCGTTGAACGATGCTTTTCTGACTACAGTGCGGCTGTAAGAGCGCATCACCACCTCTTAAAGATAACGATTGACACGCGTTCATAAACAGAATACTTTGCCACAATGCGGGCTTGTTGTCCACTATGCAGGCATTAGGGCGACTGTTCCGCCGCTCTTTACGCGGCCGATTAAAGCCTTCTACGGGTCCCGTTTTGGAGTTGAAAAATTCTTAAGGGCAGAAAGAAATTGCGAAATATGCTCTAGCGCTCTTTTGTGGCCGATCGCCGCTGTTTTGGGCAGACCACCACCACAAATGCCGTCGCTTGGAGCGATACAAATTTCTGAGGAGGCTTAACGTGGGGAATCTCTATGGCAGACTGAGCACCGCGCGAAACTGGTGTGCTTTTGGAATTTGTCTGGCGTCGCTGATGATCGTGCCGCATTCACTTGGGCAGGGAATGGCGGCTCTATCCGGCAAAGTGGCCGATACTCAGGGGGCTCTCATCCCGTCAGCCGTCGTTACTGCGACCCAAAGCACCACCGGCACAAAAACCGTTGTGAATTCGAATAGCAGCGGTCAATATGTCTTCCCGTCGCTGCCGCCGGCGAGTTACTCCATTTCCGTTTCCTCAACTGGATTCAAAACGTTCGATCAGGTGGGCATCTTATTGCAGGCGGATCAATCGGTGACCGTCGATGTGACCCTCCAGCTCGGGCAGGGATCGCAGACGGTGGTCGTCTCCGCGAATACGGCTCAGGTGAACACCACCACCGCTACTTTGTCGAGCGTGATTGGTCAGCGGAGCGTAGACGAGCTGCCCCTAAACGGAAGGAATGCGGCCCAGTTGACAGAAGAGGTTCCCGGCGTGATCCTAGGTCCGGTCGATAATGCGGATCAGGGAACGCAGAAGGCATTTCCATCGGCCGTTACCGTCTCGGTGAACGGCGCACGCACCGCCGATACGAACTTCATGTTCGATGGCGGCAATAATATAGACGAGCTATACAGTATCAATCAGC
>Ga0302326_10031160_pt1 | contig 10655 bp, 3 predicted proteins | sample Palsa_T0_3_FD_202264 | JGI IMG/M metagenome (GOLD analysis project Ga0302326, IMG submission 202264) | Peat permafrost microbial communities from Stordalen Mire near Abisko, Sweden - Palsa_T0_3 | ecosystem: Environmental > Terrestrial > Soil > Palsa > Peat permafrost | place: Sweden: Abisko...
CCTGCTTCGAACTCGTCCTCTGAAAGGAGCGCTTCTCTGCAGCCGTGTCCCGACAGTACCCACACCCCAGCTTCGAAGTCGTTTGGAATCTCTCAGACTTTTCTTGCTTTCTCGTCAGAGACAGCCTCAACCTCGGGTAAAAGGAAGGCTGAACAGGTTAAGACTGAGCCAACTCACTGTTGCACAGGTACTTGGGAAGGCGTCTCCGGATTTTCAGGCAGACGGAAAGAACCGAGCGAAATGCGCCCGTGCATGAATATTCGGCTCCGGGCAGGCTGTCTTGGAGGTTGTCTGAATAATGTTGGCAAAATGATGGCAAAATGTTGGAGACCAACGGGGGGTACGATACGGCGGACGAATCCCATTATGAGTTCGGTCCCTTTCGTTTGTATCCGTCAGAGCACCTTCTGCTCCGGGAAGACGACCCGGTTTCGCTCGCGCCAAAAGCTTTTGACCTGCTGGTAACCCTGATCGGCAATCACGGTCACCTGATAACGCGCGAAGCCCTCATGCAGACCGTGTGGCCTGACAGCTATGTGGAAGAGACCAATCTGACCGTCAACGTCTCCTTGCTACGGAAGATTCTCGGAGAAATGCCCGAGGGCAGACCATGGATCGCCACGATACCCAAGCGCGGCTACCGCTTTGATGGTCAAGTCACTGTGCTTCCGGAACAGAACGGCGCACATCCCTTCACCTCTCCGGTCCCAGCGGCAGATCATATACCCTGTCCAATCGAGCCGGCCGTCGAACCAGCCGGAGCTCCATCTCTAGAAGAAAGCGCACAACAGCCCGCGCTGCCCGCTTCGGCGCGCCGCCCTTACCGCTATTTCCTTCTTGGCGCGGTTGCACTTTTCGTCATCGCCCTTTCCGTCTGGATCGGCTTCCGCAACTACGCCCTCCGTCATCCGGGTCGGCTCGCCACTGTCCACACGATTGCCGTCCTGCCCTTTCAATCAGCCGGCGCAAACCCCGAAGACCAGTACCTGGGCGTCGGTCTGGCGGACGCACTTATCACGCGGCTTGGCCGCTTGTCGCAGATCGTAGTGCGTCCGATCGGCGCAGTGCGCGGCTTCAGTAAGTCATCGGACCCGGTAGCAGTCGGACAGCAACTCGATGTACAGGCAGTGCTGGACGGCACGGTACAGCGTGCCGGGAACCGCACCCAGGTGGCAGTGCATCTGCAGCGCGTGAGAGATGGACAAGTTCTTTGGTCCCAGAACTTTGACGCGAAGAATTCCAGCGACTTCGAAATTGAGGATTCCATCTCGCAGCAACTCGCCAAGGCGCTCGCCCTCAAGCTCAGCCAGGACGAACGACGTCAACTGGCAGCCCCTAATACACCGAACAGTCAGGCCTATGAAGCCTATATACAAGGCCGCTACTACTGGAACAGGCGCAGCGTGGACTCCGTGCAAAAGAGCATCGACCTTTTTCGACAGGCGACGACCCTTGACCCTAATTATGTTGCCGCCTGGAGCGGCCTGGCGGATGCATGGATTCTTGCCGGCTCTTACGGAAACAGCTTTCTGGCTCCGAGCGTCGCCATGCCCAAAGCCAAGGAAGCCGCGGAAAAGGCCCTCGCACTGGACGATTCTTCTGCTGAGGCGCACACTTCGCTGGCCTACATCCACCTGACCTGGGACTGGGACTTTGCAGCAGCAGAGCAGGAGTTCAAACGCGCGCTCCAGATCAATCCCTCCTACGTGAACGCCCACCACTGGTATTCCCACGAACTCATTGCCCTGGGACGCATCTCCGAGTCGCATGAACAAAGCGAAGCCGCACTCGCGCTCGACCCCACAGACGTCGTGATCAACGAGCACATGGCATGGCATCACCTGATGGCGCGAGAATATGACCGCTCTATTCCTCAAGCCTATAAGGCAGTGGAACTCGACCCCAGCTTTGTGCAGGCCCATCGGGTGCTGGGATTGGGATTGCTTTACACCGGGCGCTCGCGGGAAGCTTGCGCGGAATTTGAAGAAGGCGTCCGCCTATCTCATGGCGATCCGGTTGCCAGCGCCTACCTCGCGCGATGCTACGCGCTGACGCATCGCGAGTCCGAAGCGCGCCGGATACTACCCGGTCTCGTAGATGCCTCAACCGAACGCTACATCTCCGCGGCGGAGATCTCCGCCGTCTACGCCGCCTTAAACGACTCTGAGTCTGCGCTCAGGTGGCTGGACAAGGCCTGCGACGAACATGCCGGGGCGCTCATCTATCTGAACGCCGATCGCGTCTGGGATCCGCTGCGCAACAATCCGAAATTCGTTGCGGATCTCAAGCGGGTCAACCTTCCGGCCCTGGCGGACGAAGTATCGTTGCGCTGAACGGACTATTGTTCTGCGAAACCTCTCGCAAGCATGCGACACGGCAAGATACCCAAAAACTGCCGGGAATCAGTGAGTCAGCCAAAACTTCCGTTGACTTTCGACCTGCCAATTCTTACAGTCTAGTAATCCAACGCAGCGCAGTCGATGCAATAACCACCTTAGCGGATTTGTCGAAAGGGGTTTGACTATGAAACGCACGAGGGTTGGCGCGAAGTGTCCGAAATCGATGGAAGGCTCAGCCGATACAAAATCCCACAAAATACTATTTCTCGCAGTTGTCTTCGTTCTCGCACTTATGATCTCTCCGGCCATCTATGGCCAGGCCACCGGAAGTTTCTCCGGCAATGTCCTCGACAAATCCGGATCGGTTGTACCAGGGGCTACCGTTATCGTTACCTCTCAGGGAACGGGCCTGGCCCGAGACGGCAAGACGGATCCCAGCGGACACTATCTGATCCCTTTACTGCCTTTCGGGACCTACACCGTGCATGTGGATGCGCCGGGCTTTCGAAGCGCTGAATCCAGAGATTTGAATCTCGATGTTGACCAAGCCCGCGAACTCGACTTTTCGCTCGAACCCGCCACCGTAGTCACCACCGTGGCAGTGACCGGGGACGCCGTAGCCGTCGAGACAGCCAATCCGTCGCTCGGTCAGGTCATCACTTCCCAGGAAGTCTCGCAGCTCCCTTTAAATGGCCGCGATTTTGTGCAACTCGCCACGCTCACCGCCGGTGCCACGGCAGAGACCAACCCCAACAGCTTTTTCACCTCCGGCAGCGACAGCGAGGTGGCCGCACGCGGGTCCTTCTCACTGTCGGTCGGCGGCTCCCGTCCCAACAGCACAGACTGGCTGCTGGATGGGGTCGATAATAATGAGCTGACCGGGGGCGGCATCGGTATCTTCTCTTCAATCGACGACATTCAGGAATTCAAGGTTCTGACCTACACTTACTCCGCTCAATATGGCACCCGGGCCGGACCCACAGTGCTGGTCACCACAAAATCCGGGACCAACAATATTCATGGCACCCTCTTCGAATTTGTACGTAATACCGATCTCGATGCCAAGAGCTACTTTGCCACCGCGCCGGAAAAGTTCAACTTGAACCAATTTGGCGGGGCCATCGGCGGACCCATTCGCAAGAACAAGACCTTTCTCTTTGTCGATGGCGAACAGAAAGACCAGCTTCATGGGATCGCCTTTACGGGTCTGGTGCCTTCGACGGCCATGCACACCGGCGATTTCTCCAGCGACGCTTTCGGCAATCCTGTTTCCGGTTTCGCTATCGTCAACCCGAACATGATTGGCGCGTCCACGAGCCCGGCTATCTATCCCAATGTGTATTTCCAGTGCAATGGCGCTGGGAATCCTATGCCGGCCAATCCCGATGGAAGCCAGGCGCACGGAACACCCTGCAACAAGATTCCATCCGGCCTGATCAGCAGCATTGGACAGGCCATGATGAACATCTACCCCGCGCCAAACGCCAACAATCCCAGCTCCGGCTACAACTACGTTAATGAACCGGTGCGGGAACTGGACGAAACCAAGTTTGATGGCCGTCTGGATCACACAATTTCGGCCAAGGACAATCTCTTCGGTCGTTTCAGCTACGACCAGGCGTACTCCTTTGTACCCGGCGGCGCTCCCGGACTAGCCGAATCCAACGCCTTCGGCAGCAACGAGCGCATTCGCAACCATGCGCGCAATGCCGCACTTGGCGAGACTCATATCTTCTCGGCCACGATGGTCAACCAGGCCAGCTTCGGTTACAACCGCATCTTCGACTACATAGATTCCCAGGACAACGGAACCTGCGCCTCCGCCGCCCTCGGCATCCCCAACGCCAACCTGGGATGCCCCACCGGCACTTGCATTCCTGGCGCGTACAGCTGCGGGCTGGTTTCGACGGAATTCTCGAGCAACTACTGGGCCCTCGGCGATCGCCCCTACTCTCCCTTCGTGGGCGGCACCAACATCTACTCCTTCCGCGACGACCTGGATATCATCCTCCACAAACATGACCTCCATGTAGGGATCGACTTCCGCGACAATCAAATGAACGTGGGCACCGAGGCCTTCCAGGATGGATTCTGGCTTGTCGGCAACACTGGATTCAACTTCACCGGCCTTAGCGGCGGGGGCGTCAACGTCCCCGGCAATCCGGAGGCCGACTTCTTGCTTGGCCTCACCGGCGGAGCTATTCACGACCAGACTTATGATGGGCCTGTCACCGGGCGCCGATGGAAAATCTACCGTCCCTTCGTTGAGGACAATTGGAGGGTCACGCCCGCACTTGTTCTCAATCTCGGCCTGGCCTGGGATATGACCACCCCCACGACCGAAATCCACAACCGGCTGGCCAACTACATTCCTTCAACGGGAGCGGTTCTGGTTGCCGGCCAAAATGGCGTGAGTGACTCGGCTGGCGTCAACATGGATTGGACGGCCCTCGAACCCCGCATCGGCGCAGCATGGAAAGTTTTCGGCAGCGAGAAAACCGTCCTTCGTGCCGGCTACGCGCTCTACCACGACTCAGCATGGAGCCAGGGCGCTCAGGGTCTATGGCAGAACCCGCCCTTCCTCGGCGAGTCCGACGCTTTCAATTTCTTTGCCGCCTGCCCCTCTGCAACCGCCTATTGCGCGACCACGCTCGGGCAAACACCCACCAGCACCAGTCCCTACCTTTCCAGCGGATTCCAGTCCATTCCGACGCCGCCCACCGCAGCCAACTTCACCGGTACGTTCTACACCGAGCCCACCAACCTCAAGCTGGGCAGGGTGCAGCAATTCAATGTGAACATCGAAACCCAGTTACCCGGCAACCTTGTGCTGACCGAAGGCTATGCCGGCTCCCGCGGCACGCACATCCTGGTGGCAGGCAATGACCTCAACACCAGCGGCCCCTCCGCCTGCGGTACGGTAGGCGGCTACACGCTCGGCTGCTCTCCCGGTGGCGCACCCTACGTTGCGCCCTATGCCACTACCGACCCCGGCGGCAACGCTATTAGTCTCTTCGGCGATGTGGGCAAGACCAACTACGATTCGTTGCAGGTCAAGGTTGAGACCAAGACGCCCAGGTACGGTCTCTACGCCCTGCTTGCGTATACGTGGTCTCATACGTTTGACAACGGGTTATCCGACGGTCTCGGTTCGGAGCTGAGCGCACCCTATTTCCCGCTTCCGAACTGGCAACATCTGGATTGGTCCTTATCGCAGATCAATCTTGCGGATAGCTTCACCGGCAGCATCATTTACGACCTGCCCTTTGGCCGTGGGAAGCAATTTGGCGGCGGTTGGAACACCCTGACTAACTCTGTTCTGGGCGGTTTCCAGTTGACCCTAATCGAAAGAGTCTCTACCGGATTTCCCGTTCCCCTCATCGACAGCAACAACCAGTCCGGCGTCTTCTTCAATACCGGTGGCGACAGCAACGATTGGAACCGGCCCAACCAGGTCAGCGGTTGCGACCCCTACACTGCGAACCACAGCAAACTGCAGTGGATCAACTCTTCTTGCTTCGTCGCGCCACCTGCGGGCGAGTTAGGCAACGCCGCGCGTATCCCGGTCAGCGGACCAGGATTCATCAACTCCGACTTCTCCGTCATCAAGCAGTTCGCGCTGCCTCGCGAAAGCATGGGCTTGAATTTCCGTGCCGAGTTCTTCAACCTCTTCAATCACCCGCAGTTTGGTTCGCCGGTCAACGACATCAATGCTTCGGGATTCGGCGCTGTAAACTCTACCGTGAACAATCCTCGCCTCGTGCAACTGGCCCTCAAACTCACTTTCTGAGGCTGGGCGGTGCCGGTGTCCCGGCGTATTGGACAGAGCGAATTTCAGCCCGGGACACCCACGCATGCGATGCCGGCCACAAGATTACCGTCCTTAAATTTCAGGATGGTGGTCTGGTGGCGGCTCTTTAGGATGTGTAGCCGGAGCGGGATGTGGCGCTGGTTTTGCAGCGGGTTTGGGCGCTGCGGCCTTGGGTGCAGCCTGCTCACGCTCAGCCGGAGCGGGTGCCGCTGGCCTTGCAGCGGGTTTGGGCGCGGCGGCTTTAGGTTCTGCGGGCTCGCGCTCAGCTGGCTTGGGTGTAGCCGCTTTGGAAGCAGCGGGCCTGGGTGCAGTTTCGGGACGCGCTGCAGGTTCAACGGGTCGAGTTGCGGTTTCCGGTTTGGCAGGGGCTGGCGCCGGTCTCGTCGCTGGCTGCGAATGAGCGGCTGGTTGTCTGCTTGGCTCAGGATGAGCCGGTGCAGGGGTCTTATTTCCGGGTTGCGCTGGCGCTGCAGCCTTCGTTGCCGCAGCGGGATGAGGAACATATGGCTTTGCCCCTGGGGCCGCTTTGGCAGGCACGGCGCTGTGTTGCAGCTCCGCGACATTTGTAGCTGGACGCGCCACTGCGGCATGGGCGGGAACGCCATGATTCACCGAAGCGAAATTGGACTTGTCCTGTTTCGCAACCTGCGCATGCTGCTGTTGTGCCGCAGTCGCTGGAATATGTTTCTGACTCGCGAAGGCTTGCTGTTGCGGTGTGGGTTTCGCAGCAACTCCATTCGGACCTCCGTTGAAACTGGTATGCGTATTATTGATGATCGTCGTGTTGTTGACGATCGTCGTATTCACATAGGTCGTCCGAATCACGGTCGTGTTCACTGATACTGCCGCCGTGTTGTAAGCGAAGACGCCTCCGCGCCACTCACCACCGGCAAATCCGCCCCCGCCATAGCCGAACCCATAGTTCACACCCCCATAGAAGCCGACCTGGGTTCCCCAATAGCCGGCATTGAAGACATACGCCCCTCCATCGCCCCAGCCCCAATAGCCGGGTGTCCAGAGATAGCCAGGTTGCGGTGCCTGAACCCAGGTACCAGGGACCCAATAATAGTCGCCAACGCCGTCCCAGGCCCAATAGCCTGGTGTCCACATGAAGTTGGGCTGCGGGCAGGGAGGTTGAACGTATACCGGAAGAGCGGGAGGCTCGATATTGATGCTGATGCCGATTGAGAACTGTGCGAAAGACCCCACCGGCGCGAGCAAGACCGCTCCCGCCAGGAGAGCACTGCAGAGGAACCGCCTACTGAAAGTTTTCATTCGAATCCGCCTGTTCAGCATATGCATGCGTTGCTCCTGAAATCCGTGACTCCTGAATCTTCGAGCGCTCGCTTCTCCGTTGCCCCGGTCACCTGCGCGCTCCGGCCGTTACAATTTCTCCGAATACAGAACCGGTGGCAGCCTCGCCGCGGACATTCTCGGATTTATATCAGTGCTTCCCCTCTGTTTCAGAATTCAGAGTCGTGCTGGCCAGTGTATGAGGCATCGCGCCGGGGAGATGGTCTGAATTGCTCATAGGAAGAGTGCAACCGGACTCGGAGTCAGACGAGCCAGTGTAGGCAGCCCGCACACACGCACCGCGCTTGGGGCCTTCTTGGGCGCAGCACGGGCGATGTGCATACATGGAGCCGTCGCCTTCGCGGAAGAGGCTGTCGAGCTTCCGGAGGTCAGTGAGTTTTTTCAAACAATGACAGGATGAAGAAGATTGGCATTGTGATCCCCGGCTTGAGGTATCGGGAAGATGCCGTTGTTTGCCCGGATGCCGGAGATAATGTCGCCCACCAGGCCGACGGGGGCGGATTCAGGTCAGTTTGGCCCTCGCACCTGAGGATGAACAACGGCGGCCCTCTCCCCGGTCATCGGGAAGAGGGCCGTCGCAGGAGGAATGGTTTTAGTCGTCTATGTCAGCGGAGGTGGGAGCCGGTTTGTTGAACTCGCTCGGGGGGCGAACCGTGCTCTCGCCGGGATAAGGCCGCTTAAACCCGGTGGACATGTACCAGTTCAGGTGGTTGACGGTGTCCGGGTCTTCGGAGTCGGGCTTGGTCAGCTTGCCGGCGAATATCTGCGCCTTCTTATTGAGCCAAGCCGCCCTCAGAGCTTTGACCGCAGCGGTGTCATTTGCGCTGGCTACGCTGGTTGTAACGCCCTGGTTGAGCGGGACCTGGTTGGGCACGTGCGACCACGGCTTGAAGTTGTCCGCGGAGGGAGTGCCCTGGACGAAGGCTGTCCTCATGGGTGACGCCACGAGGTCGAACTGGTTCATGGGTGGCAGACCGAGGATTTGCTCGATGGTCCGAGTCATGTTGACCTGCGTGTAGTAGGTGTGGTCGGCGGGTCCGTTCTGCACGGTGTATGGGCTGACGATATAGCCTGGGCTGCGATGACCGTCGACGTGGTCGACGCCGTTCTGCGCGTCGTCTTCCTCGACGAAGATCGCCGAACTGGACCATACGTTGCTGTGGCTGATGTAGTCGATAATGCGGCCAATGGCCAAGTCATTATCGGCCTGTTCAGCGTCCACGGTCGGCGGCCCGCCAGTGTGGTCGCACATTACCCACAGGATGCTTAACGAGGGCACTGTACCGGCTGCGACGTCATTCTTGAAGTCCTGCAACCAGACATCTACGCGGAACTGGTCGGGGATGCCCAGATCGAACTGTGGGAAGTTGGTGATGAGGTGGTCATACACAGCCGGGATAGAGGACTGAGCCTGGACCGTGTTCTGGTAGTAAAGGGTCTTCTCGAGCCCAGCTTCGAATTTCTGCGAGTCAGCGTAGAACTGGCTCCAGCTCGGCTCGGCGGTCGACCCGTTCGGTTGTTTGAACGTATCGTTTTCGACGTATTCGCCGTAGATCTTCACCGGAAGACCAGCGGCTGCCGCTTCGGAGAACAGGAAGCCCTTGTTCTGATAGGCGAGTGCATCGCCGGCGTTTCCGCCTGGATAGCTGCGGACCCAATCAGGCGACTGGATGTCGTCGGCGTAAGGCGCCAGGCCTTCGGTAATCCACTGGTGACCATCAGCCGACTGGCGGCTCGGGTCGTAGAAATTATCGAAGAGGGGGAAGCGCTTCACCAGCTGGTGCACATTTGGAGTGTCCTTGCCGCCGAAGACCGCTAACGAGGAATCGCCATTGCCGGCGGCCACATCGCCCAGGATCTGATCATAGGTGCGGTTTTCACGGATGATCAGGAACACGTGATTGATCAGCGACGGATCACCGATCTTCGCTGGGATTGCGACTGGCTTGGCATCCTGTGTGCCACCGGCGGCAGAAGCGATATTTTGCGTCAGATCCCAGTGGTTGTTCTCGAACACCTGCTTCGTCATCGTTGCCAAGGTCTTGCTGGTCGGCAGCGGGACGATGCTGACGGTGCCATTGTCCTGGTGTGTGTTGTAGTCGCAGACGCCGTAGTCGCACTCGAACGAATCTCGCGCGCCGATGCCCTTGTCGTTGGCGACGATGAGCTGGTTATCTGTCGTGTCCAGCACGACCGAGCTCGGCGCATAGGCTACCGGGATCATGCCCAGGACGGGATTTTTCGCGCCGACGCTGAGGCTGATCACGCCGATCGCGTTGGCATTGTAAAGCGCGACATAGGCAACGCCTGTCTTGGCATCGACGGCGATGGAGTTTGGCGCGGCGCCATAGGCCGGTTGGTCGTCGCCGGGCACTCCGATCGGCAGCCCAAGGTCGATCGTCCACGCCACCTCGTTGGTGGCCGTGTTGATGACCGAGATGGTGTCGCTATAGGTATTGGCGACCAACAGGTACCCTCCGTAGAAGGCCATGCCGGTCGGGTGCAGACCGGTCGGGATGGTAGCGGTGACCTTCATCGAGGCCAGACTAACCACAGAAACGGTACCGGTGATCGCGGCGCCAACCACCTGGTCGGCGACGATTTCAGTGCCGGCGGAGTTGATCTGGAAGTCTGCCTCTGTAGCTGCACGGCCACCCTCGTTGCTGACGTAGGCGGTCGTGCCCGCGCCATTAATCAGGATGCTGTGCGGTGCGTTGCCGACGCGGATTTGCGTACCTTGCTTCGGCGGCGTTGAGGTCAGGCTGATCTTGGCGAGCGTATCGTTCTGGTTCAGCAGGGCATAGGCGCTCTTGCCATCCGCTGACAGCGCGATGCCGCCGGGATAGGAAGTGCTCGGAGAGTAAAACGAGCCGCAGGGATTGGCATAAGCAGCAGGTGGGCTGTTTGGAAAGCACTTAATGAAGGAATTGTTCGGCGGGACGCTGATCTGGGTGTCGTCGCTCAGCAAGCCCTCTGCGGAGACGTTGGCGATGGTGACGTTGCTGCTGTCCTGGCTGAACACCAGGTGCTTGCCGTCTGCCGAGTAGGCTATGCCGTTAAAGCTGCCGCTCGGATCCGAGGCGAACGGAACGTAATTCTGCAGGACGACGCCGCTCGTCGTGTCGAAGATCTCGACGGCTCCGTTGCCATCGGCCGTCGACGTGCCCATGGTGAGGACGGCGGCTGTATGG
>Ga0302326_10031161_pt1 | contig 10655 bp, 8 predicted proteins | sample Palsa_T0_3_FD_202264 | JGI IMG/M metagenome (GOLD analysis project Ga0302326, IMG submission 202264) | Peat permafrost microbial communities from Stordalen Mire near Abisko, Sweden - Palsa_T0_3 | ecosystem: Environmental > Terrestrial > Soil > Palsa > Peat permafrost | place: Sweden: Abisko...
GCGAAGCGGGCGCGGTACTGAGATGGGCTGAGCCCGGTTCGGCGTCGCATCTGGGCGCGGAGGCTGGCGGTTGTCCCGAGGCCGGTGCGGTGGGCGACCAGGTCGAGGGGCGCGACTCCTTGTTCGATGAGGCGGCGTGCGAGGTCGACGCGCTGGGCGGTGAGCCACGCCAGCGGCGTGGTGCCCAGCTCGGCGCGAAATCGCCGGTGCAGCGTGGTGGCACTGAGGTGAGCGTGACGGGCGAGGTCGGCGACGCAGAGCGTCGTGCCGAGTCGTGCCCGGGCCCAGTCCAGGGTCTGTGACAGTGCGGGCTGACCGGGTGAGGTGACGGGTTGCTCGATGAACTGCTGCTGCCCGCCGTCGCGGAAGGCGGAGAACACCAGCCGGCGGCTGACGAAGTTGGCGACCTGCGCCCCGTGGTCGAGGCGGACGATGTGCAGTGCCAGGTCCAGCGCCGCTGCGCTGCCGGCGGATGTCAGGATGTCGCCGTCGTCGACGAACAGGACGTCCGGCTGGAGGTCGACCTTCGGGTGGCGGCGCCGGAAGTCGCCCGCGAGTTGCCAGTGCACCGCTGCCGGGCGCCCGTCGAGCAGGCCGGCCTCGGCGAGCGTGTAGGCGCCGGTGCACAGGCCGACCAGCCGGGCGCCTCGCTGATGCGCGCGCTGCACGGCCTTGATGACCGCCGGGTGCGTGGGCGTGTCGGTGTCGGGCCGGTTCGGCATCCAGCTGCGAGACCGCAACGTCGATCTCGGACCCGGCGACCTGCTCGTCATCCCGCGCGGCACCGAGCACTGCCCCATCGCACACGAAGAGGCACGATTCCTGCTCGTCGGGCCTGAGGTGACCTCCAACGCCGCGGGCGGCAAACCCGACTGGAGTTACACCAGCGCCCCGTAAACGGGCCACCGGCATCCGCTCGTGCCACGACCAGCATGCTGGCCCTTGGCCAGCAGGGCGGAACGCTGAGTAATCAGCCTCTGCGCTCGTCGGCTTCCCCGAGAAGGTCTCTTTTGACGGCGCGGGGCTGACACGCAGCCAAGCCGCCTGCGGGGCACCAGGTTGGCCAGGACAAGCCGGCCTACTTATCGTCCTGGACGGGTTGAACATGCCAAAGTAGCGGGCGGCAGCCCAGTGCCTCGGCTTGTTCGGGTGGGCGTGCCTGGCCCATTTCCAGTCCAGCCGCCACACGTTGGCTGAGGCTCCTCGCTGCCGCACCAAACAGGGCCAATGCACACTCGGCGCCTGATCGGCCACCTCACTCCAACGGAGCTGCACCAAAATCGTTTTCCGGGCGGGCCGCCGTCTGCGACAGTGGCCAGATGCCAGACAGCGAAGACCAGCTCGCGGAACGAGTCTGGCGGGCCATGCCCGCCGGGTCACGGGAGGCGCTGGCCCGCGACCTGCCGCCCACCGATCTGCAAACGCTGCTGATCGGAGTGGCCAGGGCACGGGCCGACCGGGTCACGCCGGCCGACGTGATGCGCCGCTGGCAGCACGACCGGTTCGTCCGGCCCGCGGCCTCCGACCCGCGGCGCGTCGCTGCCGTCGAGGCCCGGCTGTGGCAGTTGCTCCCGGCCGAGTTCACCGGGATCGAGCTGTCCCCGGTGGCGCCGCTGGGCACCTGCACCGCGGTCGCCCCGGTCAGCGAGAACCGCATCGTGGCAACCGTCCGCAACACCGAGGTGGTCAGCGACTCGACCAACGCGCTCGCCGTCGAAGCGGCAACCAGGCGACGAGGTCAGCCTAAGGGCGGTCGAGTCGACCTGGCGGCTTGCCACCGCCTGTTGCGCGCCCAGGTCTTCGGCCCGGGCGCGGCCGCCCACTTCCGGCTGTTCGCCCTGGTCTCCAGCGGCCGCGACAGCGGATCCGGCCGCGCCGAGGCCGACATGCTGACCCGGCATCTGGCCTACTGGCTGGAGGTGCTCGAAACCCTGATACCGCACCGGCAGCCGCGTATCGAGCTCTCCGTATTCGATAACCCGATGCTGGCCGAACGGCTCACCGACACTATCCGCCCTGGTCTAGCCGACCGCGCGGCTTTGCTGGTCGACGAGCCCGGCCGTACTCGCGGCCGCGGTTACTACAACGGCTTCGCGCTGCGGATCACCGCGGACCACGGCGATACCGAACTTGGCGACGGCGGGCTGACCACCTGGACCGCTCAATTGACGCACGACGGGAAAGAACGCTGCCTCGTCTCCTGCCTCGCGACCGAGCGGCTGACCGCCCTGACCGCCCTGACCGAGCAGCGCCCTGATCACCTGCTGTCACGTGATACGCCCTAAAGCGCCAGGCCCATGACGATCGTGTCCCACAGTTCTCCGCTGGCCCGCCGGTACTGCCCGGCGCGCCGGCCCTCCTCGACGAAACCGCACTTGCGGTACAGGGCGATCGCCGCCGCGTTGTGCGCGAATACCTCCAGGCAGAGCTTGTGCAGGTTTCGCTCGCGGGCCAGGCCGATCGCCGCCTGCATCAGCGCGGAGCCAACCCCGCAGCCCCGCCAGCCACGGTCGACGAGCATGCCGATCTCGCCGAAGCCATGCCGGGTGACCCCCACGTGGAGCATTCCGACGACCTGGCCGTCGGCCACCGCCACGACCGAGTTGGCGGAGGAGCCGGCGAACACAGCGGCCCGTTCGTCGATGTCGACCGGCGGCTCGGTCGCGATCCCGTCGCGCTCCTGCGCCACCGCCGCGAACAGCTCCGCTTGTGCCTTCGCATCGCCCACCACTGCCGGCCTAACCGCGAACTGCGCCACCGGCCCATCCTCCCATTTCCACGCTGGATGGGTGGGTTAGCGGGACAGCCCCTTGGTCAAGTTCGCGGGAACGATGGTGACCTCAAACGGGTGTGTCACCGTGAGCGGCTGGGTTGATGTCGCCGCGAGGAAGTAGCGGCCGTCGCGAAGCTCGAAGACGGTGAGCTCCGGCGCGGCCGGGTCAGGGTCCACGATCCAGTAGGACGGGACGCCGAACTTCTCGTACTCCGCCTTCTTCCGGTTGAGGTCGAATAGCGCGGTGCTGGGCGACCGGATCTCGACCACGAGCAGCGGCGGCGCGGTGAACTTGGCGTCGCCCACCTCGTCCAAGGGGACCACCACCAGATCGGGGTCGAACTCGGTCTGCGGGTCGAGCTGGACGGCCGGCTCCGGCACAACGCACAGATCCTCAGGACATGCCCGGTCCAGTTGGCTAGCCAGTCGCATCGCGACGTACTGGTGGACGGTCGTCGGCCGGGGGCTCACGACGAGCACCCCGTCCATGAGCTCATACCGGTGGCCGTCATCGGGCATCCGGTCCAGTTCGGCGACCGTGAACGCGCGGCCGAAACCGGGCCACGCCTCGTCGATTGTCACAGCATTCATGGTGCTCCCTCCTGTTCATGCTGTCCACTCCGCCAGCCGCCACTGACATTCGATCATCCAATGTAGCAGTCGAAATAAGCTAGTAATTTGGCAACAGTTTGCGATCCTGGCTGACGGGTATTTGTGACTTTGTACGGTTTTAGCGCCTGGGCTCCCGCCCGGGTAGCAGCCATTCCAGCGAAGTCCGGTGTGAGCCCGGCACTGTCCCGCAACGGTAAAGCCCCTTCTCGGGGACGAGTCCGGTCGCCTGGCCTGGCGTGCTTGCCCAACCAGTCCTCGAAGGAAGGACGGTTCGCAGCGAATGCGCAACCAGCCCGGCCATATTCACGCGGCCACGGCACGTCTCCGTATCATCCGCGACTGCCTGTCGGCTCTTGAATGGACGCGCCTGGCGGGGATGTACGCGTTCATCATCGCCCTCAACGTCGTGGGCTGGCTGATCTTCATCCTCTACGTGCTGCCGCACCACTTCGACTACCAGGGGGTGGGTGGCAGCCGCGGCCTCGGCGTCGGGCTCGGGGTGGCGATCACGGCCTGGTTCCTGGGATTCCGGCACGCCTTCGACGCCGATCACATCTCGTGCATCGACAACACCACCCGCAAGCTGATGGCCGACGGCAAGCGGCCGCTGGGCACCGGCTTCTTCTTCTCGTTCGGCCATTCCACGGTCATCGTGGCGGTCGGTGTCGGCATCACCTTCGCCGCCAGGGCCGTGTTCGGCGCGATGGTGAACCCGAGCTCCGCCTACGAGACCGCCGGCGGGGCGATCGGGACGCTGCTGTCGGCCGGCTTCCTCTACCTGATCGCGGTGCTGAACCTGATCGTGCTGGCCGGCATCGTCAAGGTCTTCCGCGAGATGCGCAGCGGCGCCTACAACGAGGTCGAGCTCGAGGCCCAGCTGCAGGCGCGCGGGCTGATGTACCGGTTCTTCGGCCGGTTCATGCGATCCATCAACCACACCTGGCAGCTGTACTTCGTCGGCCTCGTCTTCGGCATCGGGTTCGACACCACCACCGAGGTGGTGCTGCTCGCCGCCACCGCCTACGCGGCGATCCAGGGGCTGCCGTTCTTCGCCGTGCTCGCGTTGCCGTTCATGTTCTCCGGCGGCATGATGCTGTTCGACACCCTCGACGGCTGCTTCATGAACTTCGCCTACGGGTGGGCGTTCGCACGCCCGGTCCGCAAGGTCTACTACAACCTCGTCATCACCGGGCTGTCTATCGGCGCCGCGTTCATCATCGGCACGATCGAGATCCTTGGCATCCTGACCACCGAGTTCCACCTGAACGGCGCGTTCTGGGACGCGATGGCCAACTTCAACATCAACGTCGCCGGGTTCTGCATCGCCGGGCTCTTCATCCTCGTCTGGGCGGTCGCGCTCGCCTACTGGCGCGTCGGCAAGGTGGAAGACCGCTGGTCGGCCGCCGTCCCGGCCGAATCGCCCCAGGGCGCAGGGCGGTTGCCCGAGGCCTGACGGCGGCGGGCCGGGCGTGAGATCATCCCTCGCATGAAGGGCACCCTCACGCAAGACGGCACCACCACCGATGCAACCCAGCAGGATATTAAGCAGGCTGCGGCCTCCAGCGCATTCTTCTGGCTTGATCTCGATATCCACGACCCCGGCCCGGACGACGACGTCATGGGGCTGCTGACCAATACCTTCCACTTCCACCCGGTGGCGGTCGAGGCGGCCAACCGCTTCGGCCAGCGGCCCCGCATCGACGACTACGACGACTTCGTGCACGTCGTCACCTTCGGCGTGGCCGGGGACGGGAAGAACGTGGCCGAGGTGCACTGCTTTATCACGGCGAAGTTCATCATCACCCTCCACCAGGGCAACTGCCCGTGCCTCGGCACCGTGTGCGACCGTATCGGCAAACACCACTCGACCGGGGTGGCCCCGCCCCAGGTGGCCATCTTCTACCTGATCATGGACACCCTGATCGACTCGTTCTTCCCCGTGCTTTCCGACTTCGACGATTCGATCGACAGCCTGGAGGCCGCCATACTCAAGACACCGACCGAGGAGCAGCTCGGCACCCTCTTCGCCATGAAGCAGCAGATCATGACGATCCGCAAGGTCGTCACGCCGCAGCGCGACATGATCTCCACTCTCGCCGGAATCGGCGGAGTGGTAGAAATCCCCGGCATGACCGACGCGGGCGTGCCGTACTTCCGCAACCTCTACGACCACCTGATCCGGATCAGCGACATGGTGGACGAATACCGGGACCTGATCAGCGCCGCCATGGACACGCACCTGTCCATGGTGTCCAACCGGCTGAACGTGGTCATGAAGCAGCTGGCCGTCATCGCCACCATCTTCCTGCCCCTCGGCTTCCTGACCGGATTCTTCGGGCAGAACTTCGCCTGGCTGACCAATCACCTCCAGGTCAGCCTCGGCTACTTCCTCTTCCTCGGCATCGGCTCCGAACTGGTCGCGATCGCGGCGCTGGTGGTCCTGTTCAAGCGGCGCGGCTGGCTGAGCAGCGGCCCCACGGCCTGAGGGCGCCGGTGCCACCGCGCTCCGATCTCAGCCATCACGGCGACGCCGACCTGGTGCCCGGTCTGGTCGACCTGGCCGTCAACGTGCGCTCGGGCGGGACGCCGCCCTGGCTGGCCGCGCTGATCCGGGCGGCGGACATCGCGGCGTACCCGGACCAGCGCGAGGCGGTCGCGGCGATCGCCGCCCGGCACCGGCGCGCCGCGCGCGAGGTGCTGCTCACGGCCGGCGCGGCCGAGGCGTTCGTGCTGCTCGCGCGTTCTCTGCGCCCCCGGCACGCGGTCGTCGTGCACCCGCAGTTCACCGAGCCGGAGGCGGCGCTGCGGGCGGCCGGGCACCAGGTCGACCCGGTGATACTGCCGTTCCCTTTCACCCTCGACCCGGCTGTCGTCCCGGCCGACGCGGACCTGGTCTTCATCGGCAACCCGACCAACCCGACCTCGGTCGCGCACCCGCGGGCGGCCCTGCTCGAGCTGGTGCGGCCGGGACGGCTGGTCGTGGTCGACGAGGCCTTCGCCGACTGCCTGCCGGGCGAGCGCGAGTCGGTTGCCAGTACGGCCGATCTCGAGGGGCTGGTGGTGATCCGGTCGCTGACCAAGACCTGGGCCCTGGCCGGGCTCCGCGTCGGCTACCTGCTCGCGGCGCCCGACGTGGTGACGCTGCTGGCGGCCGGGCAGCCGCTGTGGCCGGTGTCCACGCCGGCCCTCACGGCGTGCGTCGCCACCGCCACCGACGCCGCGCTGCACGAGGTCACGGAATGGGCCGGCGTGCTCGCGGCGCAGCGCGCGCACCTGCTCGGCCTGCTCGGCGGCATCGACGCGGTGCGGGTCGTGCCCGACCCGTCGGCCTCGTTCGTGCTGCTCGACACGCCGCGCGCCGACGTGCGCAGCCGCCTGCAGCGCGAAGGGTTCGCGGTCCGCCGCGGCGAGACCTTCCCCGGGCTGGGCCCCGGCTGGATCCGCGTCGCCGTCCGCGACGCCGAGACCTCGGATCGGTTCGCCGCCGCGCTGGGAAGGGTTATCGGCTGACCACCTCCGGCTCGGCCGCCTGCTCCCTGGTGACCCCGGCGGTCCCGCGCAGGATCCGGGGGCGCAGGTAGAGCAGGTACCAGAGCAGTCCGACGATCTCCGCCCCGCCGAGGTACAAGGCGGCGGTGTGACCCTCGTGCGGCGCCAGCGCGATGATGATGACGCCGAGGCCGTAGACGAGCGCGGCGATGGCGACGACCGGGAACCAGCGGCCGAGCGTGAAGTCGCCCGCCCGGTGCCCGGGGATCTTCCGCTTGAAGTGGGCGTAGAGGGCGCCGCCGACGGTGAGCGCGTAGACGAAGTAGTAGGCGACGCTGCAGATGGACACCACGTTGGCGGCGATCCCGGCCGACAGCAGGTTGATGGCGATGCCGATGACGGCCACCACCGCGATGGAGGCGATCGGGGTGCGGGTGCGGGGGTTGACCCGGCCGAGCACTGACGACGCGGGCAGCATCTTGTCGCGCGACAGCGCGAACGCGAGCCTGGTCGCCACCACCATGTTGGCCAGCACGCAGGAGAAGATCGCCAGGAAGACGACGACCTGCAGGACGCCCGCCGCGACCGCGCCGAAGTGGCTCTGGAAGATGTAGACGAGCGGGTTCTTCGGCTGGCCGAGCAGGTCGGCGGTGCCGTGCGGGATCGCGATGAGGAACCCGACGATCATGAACAGGCTGGCCGCGACCGACACGTAGTTGGCGCGGATCATGGCGAACGGGGTGACCTTGCGCGGATCGACGGTCTCCTCGGACAGGTCGGCGGCGCCTTCCCAGCCGATGAAGCAGTACAGCGGCAGCAGCGCCGCCAGCACGAACCCGTACCACAGCGACCCGCCCTCGGTGCGCTGGGTGGAGACCAGGATCGAGAATCCGGCGTCGCCGTGGAAGAAGAAGATGGCGCCGAAGAACAGCAGCGCGGCCGCCACCACCGATCCGAAGATCTCGAAGAAGACGCCGGTGTTGTTGACCGCGCTGACGGCCTTGATGCTGATCATGTTGATGGCGCCGGCCGCGACCATGGCCAGGGTGGCGAACAGCACGATGTCGCCGTGGGTCGGGTTGGCCCAGATGTCGCTGGCGAAGACGGTGGCGAGCGCGACCGCGGTGGCCGCCGTGCCCGCGATGAACGCCAGCAGCGCGGTGTAGCCGCTGAACCAGCCGTAGTGCGGGTTGATCAGGCGGCTGTTCCACTGGTAGGCGAACCCGGTGATCGGGATGCGCGCAGCCAGGTGCGCGTAGACCAGCACGATGAGGAAGACGCCGGCGGCGCAGGGGATCCACAGCCACACCCCGGCCGCGCCCGCGGTCCCGAACAGGCTCGGCAGCAGGAAGAAGATCGCGGTGGTGATGCTGACCATCGAGAACGCGATGGCGAACGAGCCGTAGGGGCCGAGCGTGCGCCGCAGCGACTGCGCATAGCCGAACTGGTTCAGGTCAGTCGCGTCGTTCGGGTCGGAGAGTCCGGTGTCTTCGGTGCTCATGCTGCTCTCCCCTCGATCGTGGTCAGGACCTGGTCGAGCACGTCGAGCACGCGATCCAGCTGCTCGCGGGTGATCGTGAACGGCGGTTTGATCTTGAGCACGTTGCCGAGGCCGGCGTACCTGGTGGTGCCGAAGATTACCCCCAGGTCCATAGCCCGCCGGTACACCTCAAGCGTCTCGGTCGTCGCTGGCTCCCTGGTGGCCTGGTCGCGGACGAGCTCGACCCCGATGAGCAGGCCCGGTCCGCGCACGTCGCCGATCAGCCGGTGCCGCGGCTGCAGCGCGCGCAGCCCGTCGGTCGCGTACTTGCCCATGTCGGCGCAGGCCTGCAGCAGGTGGTCCTGGTCGAGTACCTCGAGCGCGGCGATCCCGGCCGCCAGGCTGACCGGGAATTCCCCGAAAGTCAGAGCGTCGTCGCCGGGCTGGAAGCCCGCCAGCTCGGCGTCGGCCAGCACGCCGGCCAGCGGGAAGCCGCCGCCGACGCCCTTGCCGAAGACGAGAATGTCGGGGGTGACGTCGTAGTACTCGGCCGCCCACATGCGCCCGGTGCGGCCGAAGCCGGTCTGCACCTCGTCGAAGATCAGCAGGATGCCGTGTTCTGAGCAGATCTGCCGCACCTCGCGGTAGTAGCGATCGGGGAAGTCGAGCTGCGTGCCGTTGCCCTGGACCGGCTCCATGATCAGCGCGGGCGGCAGGCCGGTGGCCCGGCGGGCGATCGCGTCGCGGAGCTCGCCCAGGCAGTAGTCGACCTCCTCGTCCGCGCTGCGCCCGGAGCGGTAGGCGTACGGCTGGGGAATCCGCAGCACGGCCGGATAGGTGCGGTCGAAGGCGTGGTTGGTGTGCGGCCAGCCCAGTCCCATGCTCGCCAGCGAGCGCCCGTGGTAGCCGTCGGTCAGCGCCAGGAACGGCCCCGTGTGGCCGGGCCGGTTCACCAGCGCGAGCTTCATCGCCATCTCCACCGCGAGGCTGCCGTGCAACGTGAACCCGATGCGCTTCAGGCCGCCGGGCGCGTCCTTGGTCATCGCGTGGGCCAGCCGCAGCAGGGGGACCGAGTCGAAGTTCGACCGCAGGTGGCTGAGCTCGCGCGCCTGCGCGAAGGCGGCCTCGACGACCTCGGGGCGGGAAGCGCCGATGTTGTTCGACCAGGCCATCGACGTGCAGTCGATGTACTCGCGGCCCTCGGCGTCCCAGACGAGCGTGCCCGCCGCCTTGGTGATGACCAGGCCCGGCTCGCTGCCGGTGGACCACCCGCTCAGCAGGGCGTCACGGCCCGCCGCCAGATCCTCGTCGCTGTAACTTGCTGACACTGTAGATCTCCCTCGCGACTATTTCGATTTGTGCCAACGATAAATCGGTAATATCGCAAGGTGAAGGACGAATTACTCGCATCATTATGTCGAATCAAGACATAATGAGCCAGGAGGCGGTCATGGAGAACGTAACGCTGCGTCAGCTGGAGGCTTTCCTCGCGGTCGCGCAGGAGCTGCATTTCGCCCGCGCGGCGCAGCGGCTGCGCGTGTCGGCGCCGTGGATGAGCCACACGGTCCGCGACCTGGAGCACGCGCTCGGCGTCGAGCTGGTGACCAGGACCACCCGGACGGTGGAGCTGACGCAGGCGGGCCGGGTCTTCGCCGGCCTGGCCGGGCAGTCCCTGGCCGGGCTGTCGGCCGCGATCAAGACGGTCCGCGCGATGGGCCCGTCGCCGCAGGGGACGCTGCGGCTCGGCTACACGATCGGCGCGGGCCTCGACATCGCGACCAGGCTGCTGCGGACCTATCACGAGCGGTCGCCCGCGGCGGCGGTCGAAACCCGGGAGTACGACTTCTCCGACCCGACCGCCGGGCTACGCGACCGGCAGGTGCACGCCGCCGTCGTGCGGCCGCCGCTCGGGCTGCCCGGCCTGGTGTCGGTCGAGCTCGCCACCGAGCGGCTGGTCGCGTCGCTGCCCGGGGACCACCGGCTCGCGGGGCGTTCATCGCTCAGCGTCGCCGACGTGCTGCCCGAGCCCATCGTCGCCGCGCCCGCCTCCCCCGGCCCCTGGCGCGACTACTGGATCCTGACCGACTACCGGTCAGGGCCGCCGCCGGTCGTGGCCGAGGCCAGCACCCTGGACCAGGAGATGCACCTGGTCGGGCGCGGCGTCGGCATCAGCATCACGTCGGAGGCGGTCGCGACCTGGTACAAGCGCCCCAACGTGACGTTCGTGCCGATCAGCGACCTGCCGCCCTGCTCGGTGACGCTGGCGTGGTGGCCGCAGGAGACGACGCTGGTGGCGGAGCT
>Ga0302326_10031164_pt1 | contig 10654 bp, 16 predicted proteins | sample Palsa_T0_3_FD_202264 | JGI IMG/M metagenome (GOLD analysis project Ga0302326, IMG submission 202264) | Peat permafrost microbial communities from Stordalen Mire near Abisko, Sweden - Palsa_T0_3 | ecosystem: Environmental > Terrestrial > Soil > Palsa > Peat permafrost | place: Sweden: Abisko...
CCAGCTTCCGAACCCAGTTGCTACTCAGGGATGCCGCATGTGTCGTAACGGAAACAAATGCCTACGCTTCCAAGGCCATTCATCTAATACCACAACACTTATTGAATGTAAGTCTGGTTTGCAGTGAACGCTGACCGCGTATAACAGGCTGTACGAGATGTGGGTGGAGTTGTAACTGGGGAGTATACTTTTTTGGATCCATACGATCCGAGAGTTGGTGTACTCGTCTGCCCCGACATAGACCACCACATCCACCGATTTGATGCCGGATTCTTTGTACAGGTAACCTTTACAATTTCAAAGCTAATGTCCCAGGGAAGTGAAATAATATTTCATGTCTTCCGTACTTCTGCCCTTCCCTCCTCAAAACACTTCGCACCCACGGCTTGGAAAATGCAGCATGAAAAAGCAAAAATCACGTTGAACGCCCCGATGCGAGAAGTATTGGCTTGGCATTATAAGCACTGTCTAATCCTCTCTTGGGGAGGGCCTGACCTTATCTCTTATTCGCGAAATTTTCTCACCGCCGACGGTAAGATGGTTGCTTTGTCTAAGGACATGGAGGATTCCGAATCGGAATTATCATCCCCTGCATCGTCGGCGAATGATTTATTGTGGTCCTAAGTGACCTTGCATTGCAATATTATTGTTTGATCTTATGATTACTGGATAGCCTTTATCGTAGGCTGGGTGTTTTATATAGCTTCTGATTCCGGGATAGCTTTTATCGTACCGGAGTATGGGTGTTGGCATGAATAGACAAGAATAGAGGGTGGGGGAAAGGTTACCCCAAACTAGACCAAACTTTTTAAGCTGAGTTCAATGAATTGCTTTTTACATCGACTGCGTTGAAGCTGATCAAGAAAACAGCCCAATTCCCATAATACGGAGACAGATTCCCCAGAATTTGCACTGACGATTGATCATCTGGAAAATTCAGATGAAGCAGGATTTCTCTATAAGCCCGGCCGGAACTGCACTTGGCACGGTCCATGCACATTACTCAATCCATCTCGACTTAGCCGACAACGGAACATCCCGTCCCTTTATTTACTCGTGCAAACGAGCATCCCAGCGTCAACGGCCCAAGTCAAACATCTCCGCCGCAAATTTCGGCGAAATTGCAGCAATTTGACGTACCCCAATTCCGGACCCTTTTCCCGTAAATATTTATCCCATGCAAACGTGGCCAATGCCCATCTGCAATTGTTACCTCCAATGAGTCCAATCCCCACTGCCCTCGCCGGTTGTAAATTACCGACCGGGGCAGATTTCATAGGCCGTTCGCGTGGAGGACCCCCGATTTAGGGGGCCTCACCGACACACCGCAAATTAAAGTTTTTATTTATGAGGCGGAAATTCCCGCTGCCGCTGCACGAGAAATGTGTCCGTTCGTTTAGACTCGGCAGACAGATTCAGGGGATTGGCTGCGGCGGGAGTTGGGCCGACTCCGATTGAGCGCTGCCGCCGTTGGTTATTTAGCACGCAAAATATTCGAGTCACTCACCCGTGCACCTTAACGAGTTGTTCTTTGTATAAGAACACGCGGCGAGTCTCCGCATCATCCACAAACTGCGAAGCAATATTGCTAGAGTGGCAATATGGACGCTGAGAGCACTAGTGTGAGGGAGAAGTTGGACGCGGCGGAGACGGCGCGGAATAGCGTGTTGGAGAAGACGCCTACGCCAGTCCCAAGCGTACATTCAGATGATAAGGAAAACAAAGACGTCAAGGAGACACAAGAGGAGCCTATTGACGATGAAGCCAAGTATCCTCCGCTAGCGACCAAAGTCGCCGTGGGAATCGGCCTTGCATTGGCGGTGTTCCTGGTATCTCCCCCCCCCTCGTCGTTTCGTCCGATTCGTGTTGACCATAAAAAGGTGGCAGTCGATCAGACCATCGTGGCGACCGCTATCCCACAGATCTCGGACCACTTCCATGCCTTGAACGATGTAGGCTGGTATGCTTCGGCTTTCTTTCTCACTACGTATGTGTGTCCGCAAGGTCGAATGGGAGTGCTGATGGTGCTAGAACGGCATTACAACCGACCTTTGGAAAGCTTTATAAAGTATTCAATGTGAAATGGGTTTTCCTTACCGCGGTCACCATTTTCGAACGTATCCCCCCTCAAGCGTGACGGAATGTAATTGTACTAGTCGGCTCTTTGATCTGTGGTCTTGCGCCTACGTCGGTCGCGCTAATCATCGGACGTGCCATCGCCGGTGCAGGAGGAGCGGTACCTCCCCCGTCATGCATGGATGGCATCGCTGACTTGTGTGAATAGGGTATATTTTCCGGGGCATTCACTGTAATTGCATACATCGTTCCTCTTCGCCAACGACCCCTTTTCTTCGCTTCAGTAGGCGGCGTCAACGCCATCGCATCGGTCGTAGGACCGTTACTAGGCGGAGTGTTCACTGAAAAAGTCACCTGGCGATGGTGTTTCTATATCAACCTTCCGATTGGAGCGATTACCATTGTTACTATCGCGCTTTTACTGCCTGTTCCACATCAGCCGCTTGCCTCTCTTCCCTTCCGTGAGAAGTTCGATGAGATCGATTATTATGGAGCTTTCTTTCTTATGCCGTATGTTTCCCCTCTCCCCTCCCCTGAGATCGTGGTTGACAACGTATAGATCGGTGATTTGTTTGATGCTAGCTTTGCAGTGGGGAGGAACGACGTACGCTTGGAACAGTTCCCGGATCGTGGGATTATTCGTGGGATTCGGACTTATGATCCTGATCTTCATTTTCATTCAATGGAAACGGGGCGATAAGGCTACATTACCGCTCAGCGTATTGAAACAACGAACCGTCGCCTCCGCAGGATTATTCATGTTCTTCAGCGGAGCTTCCATCTTTATTCTCATCTATTACAGTATCCCCCCCCATGTCTTCACCCTCTAACGTTTAGTCCCAATCTACTTCCAGGCCGTCAAGGGGTCCACGCCCACGGACTCGGGACTCCAATTACTCCCCCTCATGCTGTCCTTGGTGATCCTGGGCTTCATCACCGGCGGCATCGTCACCTGGTGGGGGTATTACACCCCATTCATCATCCTCGGCTCCGCGATCTTCACCATCGGCTCCGGTCTCCTTCTCACCATCGAAGTCGACACCACGAATTGGAAAGTCTACGGTTTCACCATCTTCGCAGGAAGTGGGCTTGGCTTCTCCCTGCAAAACACATATATGTCTGTGCAAGCTGTTCTTCCGCAGTCGACCCTGCCCATCGGGAATGCCATCGTGATGTTCTCGCAGACGCTGTCGGGGGCGATGTTTCTCGCGATCTCAAATTCGGTCCTGTCAAATGGTCTTGTCACGGAAATTGCACAGCGGATACCCGGGATCGACCCGAGTACAATCGTCAACGCCGGCGCCACGGGGATTAGAAGTATTGTCACTGGCGATGATATGTTGACATTGGTCTTGGAGGCGTATAATATTGCCGTGAGACATGTGTTTATTATTGCTGTGGTATGTGGTGCGCTATCGTTTATTGTTTCCTGGGGGTTTGAGTGGAAGAGCATCAAGGGAGTGAATCTGGCTGCTGGGATGGCATAAAACCGGCCTGGAATTGAGAGCTGTGCGGGCGCTAGATGATTGGGATCTGCTGGGAGCATGGATATTGTTTACTATAATAGAGATTGGATCACCTCTCATGATACATGCATGCATGGGTAATAGGACTAATAGAGATTATTAATATCGCCTCATCTCACGCACGTTCTCTTCTGACCCGAATGTTCTTGAATACCGATGGTTGGAAGTCAGCTAAACAAAATCATACATCTTCGATAAACGGTTTAAAGTACCATAGCTCCCTATATTTCTTTAGCTCCCTTCTTATACACACGAACGTCAAGCAAACAAGTACAGTCCCTTAAATAAACTCACTTCGCCCCCCTTTGTTTGACCGTAACCCAAACATGATCGGGCTTAATAAACCTACCATCAACACAAAACCCCCTTAATATCCCGCATCATACCAATGATTATCAAAGTGCATCTCCCCCTTGACATCCGCCAACTGAATCTCAAACAACCGCAAAAACTCAGGCACAAGTTTACTCATCGCCGCCATCGCAAAGTTCCGCCCAATACAAGTCCTTGACCCGCCCCCAAAGGAGAGCATATACCGCTCCATATGCCCCGCGGCATCAGTATTCAGCCATCGATCAGGGTTGAACTCGGCGGCGTCGGGGCCGAAGATTTGCGGATCGCGGTGGATGACCCAGGCGTTTGCCCCGACAATGGAGCCAGCGGGGAAAAAGCGGCCGCTGATGATTTTGCCGCCCTACAGAAACGAATGTCAATGGCGGTGCGTGGGTATGGGTGGGGTGGGGACGGGCGGAGTGGGGAGGTACCGGGGGGACCACACGGGGGAGATGATAGCCTACGACGGGGAAGCAGCGTAGGGCTTCTTTGATGACGCATTGGAGGTATTTCATTTCTTTGGCTTGTTCGAGGGTGATTGGATTTCCTTGAGATACGGAGTCGATTTCTTGTTGCAATTTCCTGTAAGCTGAGGGATTTTTGGCCAGATAATAGGTCAACATAGCCATTGTTGTGGAAGTCGTATCTGATCCTGCGATTCTACAATTACCTTTTGTCTTCTAACTGGGGCAGGGGCGCTGGGGGGAATACACGATCTCAATTGCAGCGGTGTGAATATCGTCCATGTCGATTGTGACGTTCTTATCGTCTCGCAAGGCAACTAGTCGTCCCAGGAGATCCTGTCGATCCAGTTTCTGAGTATTCAATCTCTCTTGAACGCGTTGCTTGGTCAGTTCAATTAAACTCATCTTGCCCTCCATCAATTTCTGGAACTTGGCTTGCCAGCTCGTCAACAAGGGATTTGTCACAATAGGCATCATAAAAGGAACTTGTCCAATCTATCTCTCAGCCGACAACTTTCTTAAAGGGATATATGTATTACCACTCCGCCAAATTGAGTGCCTGCATCGATCATATCGATATATCCCGTTTTATCGCCCCCGTTTCCCATCATCTGGAATCCCTTTCCAAAGGCAAGTTCACCAGACATATCCCATGCCCATAACCTATACCAGGAGGCCAAATCGACTTTCTCGTTCTTCTGTGCCAAGACAGCCATCTCACGAAGAAAGACTTCGTTTTCTTGGTTCATGATCGGTTCCATCTTGGCAATCGATTCCGCGGAGTAAGAAGCACTTACATTGCGTCGTTTCCAGGCATGCAGACTTTCGTCAATGGTGTTGAATAAATCTGATTTGAAGAAGTTGTTGAACACGGTATAGAAGGGAGACTTGACGTGTCAGACCAGCTGCAGATGAAAGGATAGAAAGAAACCTTTGTGAAGCCGGAACGGAGAGCGTAGATAACTTTGAGGGCCTCTGGATCTGCGATGAGGACTTCTTTTGGTGCAATTCGCACAATTGGACCTATATTTAACATCACATATGTAGGCTGCCATACCATATTTGCGGTGCAAGGCAATAGATGTCTGTGCCCACTCCCCGCTCTGCAAATCAGCTTGGTATCTGACATTCAAACCTCGTGGAGATACAACTTGTAGAACTCGGTGAATCCTTCTATTAGTGACTAATACCACGAAATGCACCAGCGAAGAAAGGCCCTGGAATCCCATTCAAACCGTTCCCATACTTATTCTTCAATAAGTACAGAGCAATGACAGAGATGATCGCCGCAACCCAGTGCTGAAAAAGAACCTCCTTGATCTCCAAGGACCTGGTCACAGCTTGATCGAAGTCAATGGCAGGCATCTTTCGTGCTGCGTTGGCGGTGACAAGGGGAGCTTCCTAAATACACACCGGCTCTGAGCGACAATTGTCAAGCCTAAGGAAGCGCCGCTTGCCATAATCGTCGGCTCGATTGGCGTCAATGCGAATCGGCGCCAGACGATCCCCCGCACCTTGTGAAACGGGAAGGTTCCCATTGGCGAGACGAAGAAGCTTAGAAGGCGCAAACATCGGGGACGAGCCGAAGGTTGTGGGGAATCGTCACTGGCACTTCTGATGCTTGGCCATGGACGTCGACTGCAATGTACGGATTTCGGAAGAAGCCATATGGAGACTAAGTTGTGGCTATATGACCCGGGCAATGGAAGCTCCCCGGACGGCCCAGCCCGGTCTCCTGCGATCAGCAGAGATGAGATCAATCCGGTCCCAAAAGTTATTTCCTCGCGTCCTCTGACTAGATACACAAAGCCAAGATAGCACATCTCAAGACATCCACTATTTTCACTATATCCTCCCTTCGGCTTGTATACGCGGGCGCGATGATGACCGCGTCACCGACGATCCCATCTGCAACTCCTTCACATACATAAACCTGCACTCCCATCTCAACCGTCTCATCCGCAACAGCTTTAGCAAAGCCTGTCATCGAAAAAGGCACTCTAGTGGCTTTCTCTTGTACAAATTCTACTCCCCAAAACATACCAGCGCCACGTATATCCCCCACATACGGCAATGGCGCAATCAACTTCATCAACTGAGTCTGAAGTTCTGCCCCCATCTCAGCAGCTCGTGGCAACAAGTTGTCGTCTTTGACGATAGTCTGAACGGCTAATGCTGCGGCACAGCTAGTCGGATGAGACTGGTACGTGAATCCGTTGACAAAGGCTCCAGATCCGGCCGCCAAGACGTCCACCACCTTCTTACTTACCAAGACTGCGGCAATCGGAAGATATCCACCTCCCAAGCCCTTTCCGACCGTCTGGATATCCGGCGCAACTGATTCCTCTGCACAATCTGGGTTCAAGGACTTCCATGCATGGAGGGAGGCCCCATCGGTACATCGTCCCATTCCACACATTACTTCGTCGGCAACCATAAGAATGCCATATCGATTGCAAACTTCCCTCACTCGGCGAATGTAGTCTTTCGTTGCTGGAACACTAGCCAGCGCCGCTCCGACCACCGGTTCAAATATAAAAGCAGCAACCCTCTCAGGACCAATCCGCTCAATCATATCTACCAATTCCTTCACCAACATATCTGTATATTCATCTTCTGTTCCGATCTGATTGCGATATGCGTAACATGGCGAAACTTTATGAAAATACTGATCGCTGAGAAGGGGCTCAAAAGGGGCTCGGCGAAAAGTATGTCCACCCACTCCAAGGGCACCAAGAGTAGTGCCATGATAACTCTGTCGTCTCGCTATAAAATGACACCGCGGCGTATTCTTTCCCTCCTTCTCCACGAAATACTGACGACAGAGTTTGAGAGTACTCTCCATTGCTTCTGAGCCAGACCCGACAAACAAAGCGCGAGTAAGCGTGGACTGATCGCGTAGAATAAGAGTCGCCAGATCCTCGGCCGCAGAGGTGGTGTAGAAGGCCGAGTTAACCCAGTCTACCGTTTGGAGCTGTTTCGTTATCGCGGCTATGACTCGAGGATCGCCGTGGCCGATACATGATACTGCTGCGCCGCCGATGGCATCGAGGACTCTGTGGCCACTCTCACTGGTGACGAAGTGGCCGCTTGCAGACGTTGCTAATAGCGGCGATTCATGAAGCGAGCGATAAAGGACGGACGATGATGGCATGGTCCTTAAGCTGGAAAGGGTCGACCCGGGAATCAGTTTTGCTAATCACGCTAAGCCAGGCTCCAGCAAGCCCCAGACTTGGGCTGCGGGCTTAAAGCAACATTCAACCAGTCGGAATGTGGTGCAGCAGAACTTCCGATGAGTTTCTCCGTGCTCCCAGGGGATACGAATATATACGCAGGCTCGTTGAGGAAATAATATCCGACGGTTGGCAGAGGCTTTGCACGTGATGCGTCCAGGCACTCGTCATCGTCAGGGGTCAAATGTTTCGACGTACGCGCAACTTTACAGCGAGAACCCAAACGATAATCAATCGGGCCTTGATGATAAGCTCTCGAGGTAACTGTTCCGTGTCTTCAAATGCTTCAGCTGGAATTATTATAATACGTAATTGTCTATTTGATGAAACCAATCGAGATATCATGACTTTTCCATTGTTTGTATCATGTGTAATCCAATTGCAATAGCTTGACCTCGCTAACGTTTTGCATAATTCAAAAATCGTGCCGCAAGTACCAAAATGATCAAATTAGTGCCAATAAAAGCAGCAAAAATGCCTGCCTCTTTCCATCGTTCATCCCAACTGAATTCCAGCGTGGCAAGATATCCATCTCCCACGCTGAAAGCACAATAGCCACAATTCTCCGTGGCATTCGGATTGGCGACGTATCCGATTGCGGTTTCGAGGAAAGTGGCGGCGTATTGGCCACAGGTTTGGCCGGAGGGAGGGTGGAAGATTGCGAGCTCTGAGGGAGCGCATGTGATTTGCAGGTCGTGCAGTTCGGTTGACATCATGCCGGATATTAAGCGGGTCATCGGGTCGAGGGGGTTAAGCCATGCTTGCCAGAATTCGGGCATGAGGGGTCGCGAAATAGTGACTCCGCAGAAAAGACCGAAGGTGATCATGATCGGGGGATTCAAGAGATTTGCAATGAATGCATTGGGGGTGACCGCGGCTACCATTTGTCCCAGCGTAATTGAGAAGAACTAATGTAAGTGTCATAACAAGATAAAGAGGTACCTCATCGATCAAAATCATGAGAAACTGGTAGCCTGCGCGGTCCGAGCTATAGTTGAACCCGGTCGGATAATAAAAACATATAAAATACTACACGTCAGATGGGATTAGGGCTGAGAACATACCACCACTGCCGCAAGAATCCCGTACGGAATCTCGGCTACAACAATACCCACAACAAACGCGAATTGCGAATACATTTTCGAGCTATTCTCCCGAACGAAGATCAGGCGAGACATATCGTATCGAGGCTCGACTTGCGTCATGACTAAAGCTGGCAAGATGGTTGCTTGGAAAATGACGAAAATCCGGTATTGAAGATCCATAGCTTTGTTTCCCAATTGCCAGAAAGTAATACCAGTGAAGAGAGCAATCACAACATGAACGAACAGCCGTGTAAAGCCTGTAGTCAGCAACAAACATGGCGAAAGATACCATAATTGGGAGATCTCCAGAAGGTGAGATTCATCCTTCGCAATACCACTTTAATTTGATACATCAATGGCGTCGCATATTCTCCCTTTCCAGCTTTGAGGTCCAGTGGCGCGGCTTTTCGTTCATCCTTTAATCGAGTGATCTGTTTCTTGACTTCCTCAAGTTCAGGACTATCGCGCCAAATATCCGCCCAATCACGATCCCCAACTCGCGGTCGTGAGCCAGCACCAATTGCTTCGAGCATGAATTCCGCGGGATTGTTATGAGGTGGACACACGGCGCCGTTGCGTTTGAAGTAATCTCGAAGGACACACGCATCTTCCCCGATCTCGCCAAAATATACGGTTTGTCCTCCACGTTGAAGTAAGAGCAGTCGATCGAATTGTTCGAAGAGCGAGTCGTTGGGTTGATGAATGGTGCAGAGGATGGCTTGGCCTGCTTGCGCAAGTTTGCGGAGGAAACGAATAATGTTGTAAGCGCTTTGGGAATCCAAACCTGAATTAGAGGGATATGAGATAGAGAATACCAGAGGATGGTTCGTCAAGGAAGAGGAGTAGTTCCGGCTTCGCTGCCAATTCAACTCCAATAGTTACCCTTTTTCGCTCTGCAACACTCAATCCTACAACCGGATTTCCGATCTCAGCGTCTGCAATCCCCTCCATCTCCAACAATGAAATGACCTGTTCAACATAAGCATCCTTCTCCTCTTTCGAGACGTGGTAAGGTTGTCTCAGATAGGCCGAAAACCGCAGTGCTTCCCTCACAGTCTGAGTATCCTCATGAACATCGATCTGCTCACAATATGCCGTCCCTCGTTGAAATTCAATCCCTCGAGGTTTAGCATCAATGAGTACATCTCCCGTAATAACGCCCACGTTCTTCCGATTCGCGAGCACATCCAATAACGTCGTCTTCCCCGCCCCGCTGGCGCCCATGAGGGCAGTCAACTCTCCAGGCTTGACGTATCCGTAAATATCCTTTAGCAATCGTAATTTCTTGCCTTTGACAGGGACATCGTAATTCAATGCTTCCCATGTCAACACCCGTTTCGATTCGATGGATAGCTTCTCCGCCTCGGAATCGTGTGTATCTCCCCTCTTCCGTTCCGATCGCTTCTTCGCAAGGGCAGCATTCAACGCCTTCCGCTCCTTGTTCTCTTTTTGGAAGAAAGTAATGGTGCGTCCACTTGCGCCATATAAGATGACTTCCGATAACAGACCATTCAATACGAGAAAGAGGAGTGTGAATGCCAGTATGATTCCGAAATTCCGCCATATGTCTTTGGGGAAGTAACTGAAAGTCTTGCTGATATAGTCACTTCCAACAACCAAATCCGTTCCAGTGATAGCTCCCTGCAAAGTGCAAACTTGATTTGCAATGTCTGTGTACGTAGGTCCACTCGGTATTAGGTTGTTGCCTGCGCAAGTGAGATTGATATTGCTGAATTCATTGGACATCAAACTGGAAAAGTCATAAGCCAGTGGACTATTATTAGCAAACATCTCATTAGGGGGGAATACTTGACCCAGAAAAACCACCGTACCCACCATGGCATGGCCTCGTATGGTATTTGATATCCTCCGGTTAAGATCATGAGGGTGATACTGACGCTCGCAAACTTGAGAGCATAATCAAAGTCCGGACAAAT
>Ga0302326_10031167_pt1 | contig 10652 bp, 7 predicted proteins | sample Palsa_T0_3_FD_202264 | JGI IMG/M metagenome (GOLD analysis project Ga0302326, IMG submission 202264) | Peat permafrost microbial communities from Stordalen Mire near Abisko, Sweden - Palsa_T0_3 | ecosystem: Environmental > Terrestrial > Soil > Palsa > Peat permafrost | place: Sweden: Abisko...
TGGCCGTGGGCGCGGTCAACGAGGCGAGCGTGTCCGGTGGCGGCGCATCCGTTCTGTCGAGCAGTCGCCCGCTTGCGATCTCGACGGCGCCGCTGAAGTTTGGTGTCGAAAACTACGAAATGTCGGTTGAAGAAGAAGGGGGGGCCCCGGATACGCAGACGGGCTCGCATCCGTTTCAGCTGACGACGACGACGGCTCTCAACCAGTCCTCCGAACCGGCGAGCCCGCCCGCGCTCGCGAAGGACCTGCACTTCAACACTCCTCCGGGCCTGGTCGGCAACCCCACCGTGTTCCCGCAGTGTCGGGAAGCGCTGTTCCTGCGCACGAACGAAGATCGAGAAGGGTCTGACTACTGTCCGGCCGATACGGCGCTGGGGATCGCCGCGGTCAAGGTCATCATCCCGAACGTCGGCAATGAGGTGGCCAACTTTGTCGTGCCGCTGTTCAACCTTTCGCCCGAGAGAGGCGAGCCGGCGCGCTTCGGCTTTTTCTTCGACGAGATACCGGTGTTCCTGGACACGTCCATTCGCACAGGCGAAGGCTACGCCGTGAGGGTCAGCGTCGACAACATCACGGAGTCGGTGATCTTCGTCTCCAGCCGCGTGACGTTCTGGGGCGTCCCTGGGGCTCCCAGCCACGATAGTTCGCGTGGTTGGGAATGCGTCGCCGACGGGCACTTCAGCGTAACCAAGCCTGGTCGCTGTTCCTCTGGAGAAGAAAGCCCTCCGCCGTTCCTGGCCCTGCCGACGTCTTGCACGGGAGGGCTGGAAACGACGATGGAAGCGGATTCGTGGCAGGACGAGGGTGCGTTCACCACCTTCGGTCAGAACCCGTCCGCGGCGCTGCCGGCACTGGACGGGTGTAACCAGTTGCCGTTCAAGCCGACGATCAAAGTCTCCCCCGACGTCCAGGAAGCGAGCAAGCCGAGCGGCTTGAACATCGACGTGCACGTCCCGCAACAAGTCGATCTGGACTCCGAAGGTCTGTCCGCGTCGGATGTGAAGAACATCGTCGTCACGCTGCCCGAAGGCCTGATCCTCAACCCGTCGGCCGCGGATGGATTGAGTGCGTGCCCGCTGCTGAAAGGAAAAAATCCCGTGCAAGAAGAACGGGAAGGCAAAGGCGAACTGGACGGCATCAACCTCGAAACGCCTCAGCCGGCGAACTGCCCCAACTCCTCGAAGATCGCCAACGTCACGATCCACTCGCCGCTGCTGCCGACGCCGCTCGAAGGCTTCGTCTATCTCGCGGCGCCACAGAACTTCAGCACGTTGAGGGGCTTTCCCCAGGAAAACCAGTTTGAAAAACACGTTGCGCAATACCTCGTCGCCGAAGACAAGGAAGCGGGCGTCCTCGTCAAGCTCCCCGGCAGCGTGGAATTGGGGGGAGAACCGGGAGTAACGGGCCTGCAACCGGGGCAGATCCGCTCGACCTTCGCCGACCAGCCGCAGCTCCCGTTCGAAGACGCCGAACTGCACTTCTTCGGCGGAGAACGCGCCCCATTGGCGACCCCGTCGCACTGCGGCTCCTACACCACGAACGCGTCTTACGCGCCGTGGTCTGGTAACGGGCCGACGCTCGCCGAAGGCCAGTTCGCGATCAACACCGGTCCCAACGACAGCGCCTGTCCGGGCTCGGCGCTCCCGTTCAACGCCACGCTGGCGTCCGGCAGCACGAACAACAACGCTGGATCGTTCAGCGAACTGACGACGACGCTCTCGCGCCCGGACGGCAACCAGAACATCCAGTCGGTCACGCTGCACTACCCGCCGGGCCTCACGGGCCTGCTCGCCGGTGTCGAACTGTGCCCCGAAGGGCAGGCCAACGCGGGGACATGCGGTCCGAACAGCCAGATCGGGGAAACGATCGTCAGTGTCGGCGTCGGCGGCGACCCGTTCACGGTCACCGGCGGCAAGGCCTACATCACCGGCCCGTACGAGGGCGCTCCATTCGGCCTGTCGATCGTCAACCCCGCCAAAGCCGGCCCGTTCGATCTGCAGGAAGGCCGCCCGGTCGTGGTGCGCGCGAAAGTCGAAGTGAACCCGACGACGGCGGCGCTGACGGTAACCACCAACACCCCCGCGCAGGGCTATGCGATCCCGACGATCATCGAAGGCTTCCCGTTGCAGATCCAGCACGTCAACGTGCTCGTCAACCGTCCCGGCTTCACGGTCAACCCGACGAACTGCAACAAGATGGAAATCACGTCCACGATCGATAGCGCCGAAGGCTCAAGCGCTGCCGTGTCGGACCCGTTCCAGGTCACGAACTGTGCTGCCATGAAGTTCACACCGAAATTCACGGTCAGCACGAACGGGAAAGCATCCAAAGCCGATGGGGCCGACCTGGTGACGAAAGTGACGGAGCCCAATGAACCTCAGGGCAGTCAGGCGGACATTACGAAGGTCAAAGTCGAACTGCCGTTGCAGCTGCCGTCACGGTTGACGACGCTGCAGAAAGCGTGCCTGGCGAAGGTGTTCGAAGCCAACCCCGCGGCATGCCCGCCCGCGTCGTTCATCGGCCACGCGGTGGTACACACCCCGTTGCTCCCGGTACCCTTGGAAGGCCCGGCGATCTTTGTCAGCCACGGTGGCGAAGCCTTCCCGAGCCTGACGATGGCCCTGCAGGGCTATGGTGTGACGATCGACCTCGTCGGGACCACGTTCATCAGCAAAGCAGGCATAACGAGCACCACCTTCAACACAGTCCCGGACCAACCCTTCAGCTCATTTGAATTGGTCCTCCCGCAGGGGCCATACAGCGCGCTCGGGACAAACCTCCCACACGAATCCCATGACTTGTGTGGCCAGAAACTCATCATGCCCACAGAATTCATAGGCCAAAACGGAGCGGAGCTCCGCCAAGACACTCCCATAACGGTAGAAGGCTGCGCCCCCGCGATCACCGTCGTCAGCCACAAGGTCAAGGGCAAGACCGCCACGATCCAGGTCAGCGTCCCGGGGGCGGGCAAGCTCGTCGCGACGGGCAAGGGGCTCTCCAAAGCGAGCAAGACGGCCACGGGCACGACCACGCTGTCGGTCAAGCTGACCCTCACAAACGGCGAGGCGGCGGCCCTGTCCAAGCACAAGGGCCGCAAGCTCAAGGCCAAGATCAACCTGACCTTCACCCCGAAGAAGGGCAAGACGCTGAAGACCTCAACGACGGTAATCGTCGGCTGAGCAAAAGCCGACATCGGTGGATGCCAAGAAAAGAAGGGTTGAGGAACACACTTTCGGCAACCCGCACGTCGACGGGTGGGACGCCCGCGAGATCGACCGCGCGTACTTCCCCTGGATCGGCGCGCTGCACACGCTGCTGGACAGCCTCGTCGACCGCCAAGAGGACCGCGACAGCGGCCACCCGTCCCTGCTGAGCTACTACTGACTGGTGTGTCGACGGTCGCGCTCCGTCGACGGAGAGACGTCGCACAAAGCTGAAGAGATGTAAACAGCGAAACACGGATTGCCCGGACTCACAAATTAGAACCTTATAGGCCAGGTCTTGCGGCGGTCCGGCGTGCCGAATAAATATGAGCGAAGGACCAGCACTCACGGATGCCTGGATGCGATACAGCCACCCTCACGGGCCTCCGGGTCAAGAAAGCCAGAGCGACGCGCGTGAGCTACCAGCGGCACCTCTGGCCGACTCGGGCCGGGAGCTTCGGAAGGGTCCTCGCTGGCGCCATGAGTGGCGGCGCCACGGCGCCCGACGTACGTCGGTGCCGGTGCGCAGTGCGGGGACGGCTGTGACCGGTGCGTGCAGTGTCCGCTAGCCGGCCGCGACGCGAGGGGTCTCGCCGCCATGCGGCTGTTCAGGGCGATTTGGGGTTTTTGCGCGATGAGCGGGCGCGGCGTGTGGCGGAGTTTCAGCGATTGCGTCTGGTGAGGGCGGCGAGGGAGATGGCGTGTGAGCGTGGCTGGTCGGTCGAGCGCGGTGATGAGGGGCTGTCTGTGAGGGCACTTGTTGCTCGTGCTGGTGTCTCGCGCCGGACGTTCTATGAGTTGTTCGGCAGTCGTGAGGAGTGTCTGCTGGCGGCGTTGGATGCGTTCTTCGTGGAGATTCGCGTTGTTCTGGCTGTTGTGTATGGGAGCGGGGGTCGCTGGTCGCAGCGGCTCGGGGCGGCTGTGGTCGTGTTGTTGGAGCTCGTGGAGAGCGAGCGCGATATGTCGATGCTCGCGCTGTCCTATCTCCTCGGACGTGGACCTGAGAGCCCGCAGTTGCGGGGGCGTGTGCTCGAGTGTTTGCGGGGCGTCGTCGATGAGGGGCGTTCGCAGGCGGTGTCGGGCCAAGCGCTCTCGCCGTTGACGGCGGAGCTCGTCGTCGCGAGTGTGCTCACGGTTATCCACGCGCGGCTGCAGGCGGGTTCGCAGCGGCTTGGTGCTCTGGTGGGGCCGTTGATGTGGATGATCGTGCTCCCCTATCTCGGCCCGGCGGCGGCGGGAAGGGAGCTTGAGCGGACGAGGCGTCCGCAGGCCGGGCTTTCGCTCATCTCCGCGAGCGGCCCGCCGCGGCCGCCTGTGATGCGCGTGACCTATCGCACTGCCAGGGTGCTGGAGGCGATAGCGCTCGTGCCGGGCGCCAGCAACGCTGAGATCGGCGCCCGTGCGGAGATCGCGGACCCGGGGCAGACCTCGAAGCTGCTCTCTCGGCTGGCGCGTCTTGGGCTGGTCGAGAACCAGGGGGCGGGGTGGGCCAGGGGCGCTCCGAACGCGTGGCATCTCACCGATAGCGGCAGGGAGTTCGAGTCGACGATCAGACGCAGGTCCGCTCTGGCTGGGGATCCGCGGAGGGTGCGCGATGCCTGAGTCGTCGCGAAGCGGCGCTCGCGGAAGAGGGCGGGTGCTGGTGGAGCTCTCGCAGACGCAGGTCGACGGGGTGCTCCGTGAGGCCGCTGGCAGCGGCAGCATGTCGATGCTGTTCTCGGGACTCGCGGGCGTGCGCGAGGCGTTGGAATCCCGTCGCGCGCTCTATGAGGATGTGCGTCTGTCGCGTTCGCTGCTGTGCGGCCTGGCGCTGCTCGCGGCGTTTCCCGCGGACGGAAGCTACGTCGGCAACAGTGAGCTGGCGGGCAAGCTCGGCATGCCGATGAGCACCGCCCACCGTTACATATCGACACTCGTCGCCGTCGGGCTGGTCGAGCGCGACCCCGCCAGCCGCCGCTACAGACTGGCCGACGCGCGCTGACACCGGGTGTCCCACCCGCAGGTGGTGTCTCAGCCAAACTGAGACACCACCCACCCACCCGCCCGGCAGCGAGCAGCGCGCCCGCAGCGGCTGGAGCCATGGGAGCCGCCGACGTCCTCTGCGCCGCCAGCGGCCGCGGACCCTCATGCCGCGCGTCTACATCGATGCTCCCCGGCCGGGCTACGCGTACGGGGCATCGCGTCATGGCCCTTTCGCTGTCCGCGCCGCCCGGGCCGCTTGGATGATGGTGTCGGAGGAGAGTGCGTGCTCTTGGTTGATTGCGCGGCGCTCCGAGCACGCCCGACGCCGCCATGCGCCGTGCCGGGACGCCCTTGAATCGCCCGCTCACGTGGCCGACAAGCGGCGTGACCTCAAGCGGCGAGCGCGACAGATCGCCAGCCTTGAGGTAGACGCCGCGTTTCGATCGAGGCGGCGCCCGAGCGGGCGGAGAGCCAGGCCAAGAGGATCGACCGATTCGTCACCCGCTGCCCCCACCGCAAGCCATGAGCGACCACACTTTCACACTGCGACTTCTTGCCCCCGGCTGGAGCGTTGACGACCTTTCTGTCCATCTATATGAGCGGGTCGACGACGCTTCGCCAGGCCTTCAACGACGCCCTGGAGATCCGCCGGCTCACCGCCGGGCTCGGCAAACCTCAACGCCAAGCCATCGCCGCGGCCCTACCCAAGGAACTCGCGGCCGCCTGAGCTGAAGTTCAAACCCAAGTTCTCCGTCTCTACGTCCGGTAAAACGTCGAAAGTCGGTCGCGCAAGTGCAGCGAGAACGCCGAGGGCGGTGAGAAGTCGACAAAAAAGCTTGTGTGGGGCGGACTGGTCCTGTCTGGAGCCTCGCCCGTTCCCGGGCGCTCCTATGTGTCTGTGTCGAGCCCGGGGATCGGCTCGACCGGAAGCTCGCCGTGGATCTCGGTGAGCCTTTCGAGGTCGTTGCGATCTTGGGGTCGGCCGGCGAGGCGCTTGAAGCCGACGATGCTGCTCAAGCCGGCTACCAGGAACTCGGCCCCGTTTCCCCCCGCGCGCATCGCGCGTTCCTCGACGGTGTCGTAATCGAGCGGCGGCAGCCCGCCGCGCAGGATGTCTATCACTCCTGCGCGCGTCGTCGTTCGCAGGTGTGTCTGTCCGAGCAGGTGCTCGTCTACGAGCGGCGCGTCGTCGCGAAGGCGCACAGCATCGAGCTTGACGAGGGCAGCCAGCACGCGCCGGTCGTTGTCGACGTCGTCGGGTACCAGGAAGTCGATGTCCTCGGTCGCACGAACGAAGCGGTTGGCGATCACCGCGAACCCGCCGATGATGACAAACCGGGCATCCTCGGCGATCATCGCGGCGACGGCGACGTCGAGTTCGGGATCGGGCGGGGACACCGCGCTCAGGGTTGAGCGTGGCCGTTGGCCTGCTCTACCGCTCGCAGCAGCCACGCGGCCTGGGCTGAGAGATGCTGTCCGCGCCTGAGCAGCTCCTCGACTGGCATGTCGGCCGGAAGCGTCAGCGCTCTGCGCTTTTCGTCGTTGAGTGCGGCCCACTCGGCCTCGTGCCCAACCGACAGCAGGGGAGTGCGGTCACGACTGCTCATCGCCCCGATTCTAGCGCGCGCTACCCGCGTGTTCCCGTCGGATCGAGGGGCGCTCCCCTCTGTATTTGGGGGAGGGAGATATGTCTGTGTATCGCGAACGTGAAGGCCAAGTCGCCGCCGCTCGAAGGCGAGCTGGAAGGCGGCGTCTCGCTGACCTATCCGCCTGGCGTCTCGGCCATCCTCGCGGGTGTGCCGCTGTGCCCGGAAGCGCAGGCGAACGTGGGCACGTGTGGGGAATCGAGCGAGATCGGCGAAGCGACGGCGAGCGCCGGCGTCGGCAACCTCAACGCCAAGCCATCGCCGCCGCCCTGCCCGAGGATCTCGCGGCCGCCTGAGCTGAAGTCAAACCCAGGTTCTCGTACACCAGGGCTTGGGCACCCCCCGGGGACGAACGTGTCCCCGGGGGCCGACATGGTCCTCACAGGTCCAGCAGGAAGCGCAGCGCGCGAGCGGCTTGGAACATCGACTCGTCACCGATGGTGCCGAGTCGGCCGATCAGACGCTGCTCGGAGATGGACTTGACGTCCTCGCACTTCGCATATCGCACCGCGCGAGCATCTCGGTCAACCCAACTTAGCTGCGGGCCCGCTGTCCCTGACAGTGCGCCCTCAGCTTTGTACGTCCACGATGCCCGCTGTGGCGCGTCACTGCAATCCCAAGCGTCATGTTGGGCCGCCCGGTGGGGACCAGTTGCGAGCTCTGGCAGCGCATCGACAAGTGGGGAGACCCTCCCGGTTGGTTGTCGTGCTCGAGCGCAGACGCAGGAGCCCGGCCCGCATCGCGGTAGAAGCGCAGTGCGACTCGCGGAATAAATTAGGCGCGAATCGCGGAAAATATCAGTGGGAAGCCAGTTCCTTGGAGGCGTGGTCCTCTACACCGGCGTCCATGCATACACCCACGACAGCGGCCTGCACATAATCCCGATCAACCGACTCTGGCACTAACCCAGCAACTCGGCCGCGTGCTACAGGGGCCGGCCTCCCGTCCGACCCCTGTAGCACTACCGCAGCGCGTCCGCGGCGGACTGCGCGCTGTGGACTGCGAGCGCTACGGACTACTTACGCGGGCACGGCGCGCTGTACGTCGCCGTCACGATCTGCGGTTTGGATTCTTCGCCGTTTTCCGCGAAGATCACTTCGGTCTTGAGCGGGAAGCCGCCTTTCGGGCACTTCTTCGGGACGCGCCCGTAATAGACGGGCTTGCCGTTCTTCTTGTACGCCGAGCCGGCCTTGCCTTTGATCGTCTTGACCGACGCGTACGGCGCGCCCGGCACGCTCGCGATCTCCGGCACCGTCACTTCGAGCTCGGGGCCGTAGCCGGCGCCGCCCACGAAGTTCTTGTATTTGCCCGGGGACAGGATTTCCAGCGACACCGGCGTGTGACCGTCGGTGAAGAAGATGAACCCGCCGCCCGGCTTGTAGAACGAGAAGATTTCGGCGGTCTCTTCGACGCGTTCGCCGCCCAGTGTCACGTAGCCGAGCGCGGTGCCGACCGGTCCGGCTTGCGAGCCCTTCTTGCACTTGACGGGGCCGAACTGGCGAACGGTTTCTTCGCTACACGTCGGGAAGCCGCTCGTGTGCAGCACGGTGCCTTTCGGCGTGTAGAAGTTGATGCCGATGATCGGCGGCGGCGAGCCGAAGTATTCGGTGCCTGAGATTTCGTATTCGTACTGAAGCGCCGCGCCCGCACCGAGAATGTTGCCTGTGTGCGGGAAGTGCGGGATCGGTACGGCAACCGCTTTGAACTTGACCGTCGGCGCAGCCGACGCGAGGCTCGGAAGCACCAGCGCAGCGCCCAGAACGGCGAGCCAGATGCATGCTCTCTTTTGCATGAGTTGTCCCTCTTCTCTTGGATGGATAGGTCCGCGTGGATCCGGGTAGCCCTCGGATCAGGAAGTCGTCGGAGCCAATCCCTTCTCTTTAGCGAACACGGGGGTGGCTGGCAAGTTGCGCGTCTGCTCGCGAGCGCCCGGTAGCATGGCCTCGACAACGACGCGCGCTCGAAAGGGGAGCCATGGGGCTCACAGACAGGCTGAAGGATCTGAAGGGCAAGGCGGAGGAGGCCGTGGCCGAGCACAGCGAGCAGATCCGCGGCGCGGTCGAGAAGACCGCAACAGCCGCTGACCAGCGAACCGGCGGCAAATACCACGAGCGCATACAGCAGGCGGGCGCCAAGGCCGACAACCTCGTCCGCTCAGTCGGCGGGACCGACGAGCCGACGGAGGACCAGGGCGCCAGCGCCGAGGCCGCAGCTGCCACGCCGAGCCCCGAGGTCAGCCCCGAGGCGGCGGCCGCCACGCCGAGCGCCGAGGAGCCGGACAGCACGCCAGGCTGACAGCGGGCGTGGCGAGGCGCGGTTTGAGCGCAACGCTTGTGTCTGTCTCTTTATCTCCACAGAACGGGTTCAAGGCTGTAGGATTAGGCCTGATCCGGGGTGTTCGTTCGCTGTGGGGAGGCGATGGTGGGGAGATGGCGGTCGAGGGAGTCCGCAGCGCGCCTGGCGCCAGCCGCGCTGACGAGCATCCCCGCATTGGCACTCGCGTTGGCGTTGGCGCTGGCACTGAGTGCCACCGCGTTCGCGGCGGGCCCCGCCTTCACGCTGCGACGGGTGTGCGCGATGGCCCGTCCCGGCTACGCGTCGTGCACGGCCATCAGGCTCGCGCCCGTCGCGCCACCCGGCGACGGTGTGTCGGCGGGCGGCGTGGCGCAGAGCGGCCAGGCGCCCGCCGGCGCTAGCCCGGCGGTGACCTACAAGGAACCGTTCCCAGGCTTCCTGACCGCTGAAGCGCTGCACGCCGCCTACGCCCTGCCGGACGAAACCGACTCCTCCACACTGCAGACGATCGCGGTGATCGACGCGTTCGACGACCCGACGGCGGAAGCCGACCTCGGCGTGTATGACGAACGGTTCCACCTCCCCGCGTGCACCACCGCCAACGGCTGCTTTCGCAAGGTCAACCAGGAAGGGAAGGCGAGCCCGCTCCCGCGCAAGGAAGGCGAATGGGCGACGGAGACGTCGATCGACGTGCAGATGGCTCACTCGATCTGCCAGAGCTGCCGCGTGCTGCTGGTCGAGGCCGACAACGAATCGTTCCCGAACCTCGGCACCGCGGTCAACGCCGCGGTCAGCACGGGTGCGACGGAGATCAGCAACTCCTACGCCGGTCCCGACGAAGCCGCATTCCAGGAGCTTTTCACCGAATACAACAGCGCCTACTACGACCACCCTGGGGTCGTCATCGCCGCCAGCTCGGGCGACTGCGGCTATCTCAACGAGGGCTGCCTGGGCAAACCCGGCACCACCAACTTCCCGGCCGATTCCCCCGACGTCCTCGCCGTGGGAGGCACGTCGCTGAGTGAAGGCGACGGCGGCTGGGAAAGCACGGTGTGGGGCGGAGGGGGCAGCGGCTGCAGCCAGATCTTCGCCGCGCCCTCATGGCAGAGCCTCGTGCCCGACTTCTCCGCCACCGGCTGCGGCGATCAGCGCTCGGTCGCCGACGTGGCGGCGATCGGCGACCCGGAAACCGGGGTCGACGTCTACGACAGCACCCCCGAATACTCCGGCGCCCCCACCGGTTGGGGAGTGTGGGGAGGCACATCCGTGGCCTCGCCGATCATCGCCGCCGAGTTCGGGCTGGATGGCGGCGCGCACGGCGTCCCCTACCCGGCCGCCACGCTGTACGCCCACGCCGGCGAAGCCGGCGCCCTCTACGACGTCGTCAGCGGGAGCAACGGCTCGTGCGCCGGCGGCGACACGGCCTGCCGCGCGGCCGTCGGCTTCGACGGGCCCACCGGGGTCGGCAGCCCCGTCGGTCTCGGCGCGTTCTCGACGCCGGGCAGCCCCGCGAACGCCTCCAGACCGACGATCGCGGGTGCACCCG